>Ga0326728_10025850_pt1 | contig 10461 bp, 11 predicted proteins | sample MB3enrmetagenome_FD_207602 | JGI IMG/M metagenome (GOLD analysis project Ga0326728, IMG submission 207602) | Lab enriched peat soil microbial communities from McLean, Ithaca, NY, United States - MB31MN | ecosystem: Environmental > Terrestrial > Soil > Wetlands > Peat | place: USA: New York... | reverse complement strand
TATAGACCAGATCGTATCCACGCGCCTTGAGCTCGTTATAAAGCCAGTCCTCAATTTCCCGGCGAATGATGGCGCCCTTGGGATGCCAGAAGACGAGCCCCGGGCCCGCGTCCTCCTGAATGCTGAAAAGGTCCAGGTCCTTGCCCAGACGACGATGATCGCGCTTCTTGGCCTCTTCCAGGTGTGCCAGGTAAGCGTCCAATTCCTTCTGGCTGAAGAAGGCAGTCCCATAAATGCGCTGCATGGGGTGCGATTTCTCATCGCCCTTCCAGTGCGCCCCGGCCACGCTCAGCAGCTTGACGGCCTTGATCCGCCCGGTGGAGGGAATGTGCGGCCCACGGCAAAAATCGAGGAACTTGCCCGTGCGATAGGCGCTGAAGACGAGTTCGGCCTTTTCTTCAATCAGCTCGCACTTCAAGAACTCGCCCATGTCCGCGAAGAGCTTCTTGCCGTCTTCCTTCGGAAACTGCACCCGCTCGTTCGGGAGGTCCGACTTGATGATCTCGCGCATCCGGTCTTCAATCGTCTTGAGGTCATCCTCCGTGAAGGGTTTCTCGCGATAAAAGTCGTAATAGAAACCAGTCTCCGTGGCGGGACCGACTCCCGGGTGCGCGTCGGGGAAAAGGTCGGTGACCGCGGCGGCCAGCAGGTGAGCCGTGGAATGGCGATAAATCTCCAGACCCTCGGGCGAGGATGGCGTGATGAACTGGATCGGCGCATTCTGCTCGATGGGAGTCGATAGATCCACCAGGCGTCCGTCCAGCTTGGCGGCCAATGCCTCCGACGCCAGACGCGGCCCGATAGACTTCGCCACCTCCAGCGCTGTTATTCCTTGCGGGAACTCTCTCGCTGTTTTGTCAGGGAATTCGATTAGAACGTTTGCCATTCCTCACTTGCTTCCAAGTCTTGCCACAGCCTCATCCTAATATAGCAATTCGCGCGGTGCAGGGTCAAACGGCTTGATGGAAAAAGGGAAATTGGAAAATGGAAGATCGTCACCCATCGAACGCCCGTTTTCAATTTTCCATTTACCATTTTCAAGTTTCCATTTTCCATTTTCCAGTTTCCCGGGCTCTTCACTGGCATTCATGCCATATTCTTAGCTTCGTTGTGGCAATCTCGAAAAAGCGCACTCCTTTGTTTTCAAGTACTTACTGGCTTCGGTCGTATTATTTTAATATTTTCATGCACTTCACCGTCGAACCGAATTCCCGACAGGGACATTGAGTACCATCCGGCCGCGGGTTGTTGTGCCTTCGACATAGCCCAAGCACTATAGGCTACTCCACCGCCAGGGGCGTGTCAAGCAGAAAATGCAGGCTCAGGGGCTCTGGATTCAGCCAGAGAGCCTCGGGGTCCGTCCCAGCTTCAAAGGCTTTCGTTGCCCACTGGGCTCAGACGAAGAGCCAGGTTGTACCTTTGGTGCACAGCGCAGCACGGCCGCAACCAAATGCAGTTTCTTCGCTTCGCTCAGAATGACATGTCATCCTGAGCGAAGCGAAGGATCTGCTTTTCTTCGCGCGCCGCGGAGATCCCTTCTCGGCTCGCCGAGGATCGCCCTGTCGAAAGTGACTATTGACAAGGGTATTGGCGGACTGTATAAGGTGAGCATCGGGGAGATAATGCTTTTTCCTATAAATGACCTAAGAAACTGACAGGAGGGCCATGTTTCGATCCCGCAGAGGGTGAGACTGTGGACCGCTTGCGGATATGGCGTAGACTTGGCCGGACGTTTTGACGGCATGGGCGAAGCAGCAGGCTGACCACGTTCACTGGCGCAAACCGAAAAGACTGGAGGGCAATTATGGCGAGTAAAAAACACGTAGTTCTTCCGGGCAGCAAGAGAGGTAAAGACCGCAACGCAACTCGGGTCGGCAAGGTCGATCCCAGAGGGAAGATCGTCGTCACCATCGACCTGGCAGGTCCGAAGCTGCCCAGTGCCGATGAGTTTGTCGGCCAAACACTGACGCCGCAGGAGGTAGCTGAAAAATTCGGTGCGAAGCAGGAGGACGCCGACAAGGTTGCAAAGGTGCTCAAGAGATTTGGCCTCAAGGTGGACGAAGTTTCACCGGAGACTCGCAGCATGCAAGTGAGCGGGACAGCAGCGGCGATGGAGGCGGCTTTCAAGCCGGGGCTGGTGATGATGCGCTCGCCGACCGACGGTGAGTATCGGGGGCGGCAAGGAACGCTCTCGATCCCCGCGGAACTGGAGGGAATTGTAAGAGGAGTCCTCGGGTTAGATCAGCGGCGCATGGCGCGGCGCAAAGCTGGCGCGGAAAGCTCTCCCACCCTGAAGGCGAAGGTTCCGCCGTTAGGGCCGCCCGATCTCGAGCGGCGCTACAATTTCCCACCCGGCGACGGCGCCGGTCAGAGCATCGTCATCGGCGAGTTTGGGGGCGGTTATTTCGCCGAGGACACCGCCGCTTACTGCGCCAAGTTCGATCTTCCGGCGCCCAACGTGAAGGCCGTCGCGGTCGATGCTCCGGCCTACACTCTGCAAGAAGCCCAGGCGTTGCCGCCGCGGGCGCGGAACCAGGTCCTGAACGACAGCGTGGAAGTGATGATGGACGTGCAGATCATCGCCGGCTTTTGCCCGAAGGCAGATATCTCGGTCTACTTTTGCACCTTTGACCAGCGCGGCTGGGTCGATCTTCTCAACCGGGTGATCCTTGCCAGGCCGGTGGTTCTTTCGCTCAGTTGGGGACTGGCCGAGGAAGACCCCGGCTGGTCAAAGAACGCGCTGGCGGCCATCGACGATCGGCTGAATGCGGCGCGCTTGTTGGGCATTACCACCTGCGTTGCGGCTGGGGACGACGGCTCGGGAGACCAGATCAACGACGGCCATGCCCATGTGGACTTTCCGGGTTCCAGCCCGAACGCGCTGGCAGTTGGGGGAACGATGTTGAAAGAGTCCGGCGCCAGGATCAGAGAGGTTGTCTGGTGGGAGTCGCCAGGCCGCCGGACTTCCAAGGGCGGAGGCGCGACCGGGGGTGGCGTCAGCTCCGTCTTCACCCGCCCGGCTTGGCAGGGGGTTAAAGTGAGGTCCCTCAACCCACGAAGCATCAACGGGCGTGTCGTGCCCGACGTAGCCGCTCTGGCGGGAGATCCACTTTATGAACTGGTGTTCATGGGGAAGCCGCAACCCAACGGCGGCACGAGTGCATCGGCCCCGCTCTGGGCCGCGCTCGTGGCGCGCATCAACGCCGCCCTCCCACCCGCTAAGCAGCAACGGTTTGTGACGCCGCTGCTCTATCGGAACGGAAACCGCGGAGTGCCCGTCGGCCAACACTCGACACGCGATATTACTTCCGGACACAACACTTCCAGCCCTCACCCGGGCCGCGGTTACAGGGCCAAACCGGGATTCGATGCCGTCGCCGGCTGGGGTGTCCCCGATGGGGTGAAGCTTTTAAATGCCCTGGCAGCGATTTGGTGACCATGTTCGGCAGCAGCTCTTCAAAGGCAGGTTCGGGTTCTTACCTCACGCGCACTCCAGGTCCTTCTTCTCTGCACTCTGCGAACTCTGCGCAGTCCAGATGAAGCGTTTGTAGTCGAGTGATGGTGCGCCGAAGTTCAACAGTAAGCCAATCTCACGGCCAGAGGCCTTCAGGTAATTCAAAATCTGCGCTTCCTCTGTTCCGCTCAACTTGGCTAGCGCCTTGAGTTCGACAATCACAGAGTCGTAGCAGAGAAAATCGGCCCGATAGCAAGAATTAAGCCTCTGGCCCTTATAATAGACCAGCAATTCAACTTCTCGGCGATGTGGCACGCCGCGTACGGCCAATTCAATTGCCAACGCCTCCTGATACACAGGCTCCAGAAACCCACAACCCAACTGCCGATGCACCTCCATCGCCGCGCCGATGATCGCAAACGTCCTGGGATCGTTTTGCATGGGTCCGCAGATTACGCAGATTTCACAGATAAGGCAAGCAAAAACCAAGGCGATACCTCACAACCAAACAAGCACGCACATTCCGACGCTGACCGTTAGCAATATTTCCAGGCGCCAGCAAGGAGCTCGTTCGGTTTTGGCTCTTAGAAATCTGTGTAATCTGCGTAATCTGTGGATTATGTGTTAGCATTGCTGCATGCAGCCTGCGGATTTCTTCGCCGCATTTCGCAGAGGCTCGGCCGGCGGGGCTTATTTCTTGCGCGGTCCTGACCGCTTTCTCCAGGAGGAATGCCGCAAAGCGGTGGTGAACTCGATTCCCGAAGAGGCTCGGCAATGGTGCCTGGCGGAGATTGAGTTTGAGCCGCAGCGCCTGCGGCACGATCTGGAGGCCGCGCAGCAGATGCCCATGCTGGGTGGGCACAACTTCCTGCTCTTTGCCGACCCGGAAGATTTCAAACACGCGGGCGACGAGGACGCCGAGGCCTTGCGCGCCTACCTCGAGCGCCCCTCGCCCTTCTCCACCGTGGTGTTCACGGCCTCGGAGCCGGACCGGCGGCGGAAGTTCATCCAGTTGCTGGAGAAGAAAGCCCAGTTGGTGGAGATGCGGGCGCTTAATTGCCGCCAGGCCGCGCTCTGGGCCAGCGACTTCCTGCACGCGGCCGGCGTGGAGATCGACGCGGAATTGGCCGAGGAAATCGCCGGCAAGTTCGAAATCAGCAACGATTCCCGCGCCGAGGCGAAAGCTTCCGGCGTGAACCTTCTCTGGATGCGCACGGAACTCGAGAAACTGCTCACGGCCAACCCCGGCAAGAAGCGACTTGAGGCGGCTGACTTGGAATTGATCGTTGCCTTCCGCGAAGAGCGCGAAATCGGTAAGCTTTTGCGCGCCATCGGCGAACGGAAATGCGGCCCGGCGTTGGAATTCCTGCGGGAACTTCTGGCCAGCAAAGTCGCCGAAACCTTGATTGTCTGGTGTATCGGCGACCTGTTTCGCCAGACACTCAGGGGAGGCGGGGCGCAGTACGGCGGGGGGCGGGGAGGCTGGTCGCGTCCCGCCAATCCTTATTCCACTTGGGAAATCGTGCCCCTCGTGCAGCGGAATTATCCGCGCGAGGAACTACAGCAGGCGCTCCGGGCCGTCCGCCGTACCGACCTGGGAATCAAATCCTCGTGGAAGGATTCAAGAATTCTCTTGGAGTTTCTGGTCTGGCAGGTGGTCGTCGGCAAGGAAAGCGCAACCATACCCACGATTGGGGAGGATCTCCCCGCCCCCAGCACGGAAGGCTGATCGCTCCGGCGCACCGTCATTCCGAATCGGTCCGCCGCCAATGTCATTCTGAGGCCCGCTCTTTGGGCCGAAGAATCTCCGTAGTTGGTCGCTCCGGAGAACGAACTGCCGAGATTCTTCGCCCCGACAAGTCGGGGCTCAGAATGACAATTCTTGACAGGCTGGCGAAGAGTTCAAGTCTACCTTGGTTGCATCAAAGCAGGCAGCCGAGAGCCAAGATTAGGCCAGAGCATGGAAGGCGAGCGTCAGCCGCGACTTGTAGGCCGCTGCCGTATTGGCGTGCAAAACGCCCTTGTGGATGGAATGGTCGATGAGCGCCAGCGTGGGCTTCAAAAGCGCTTCCGCAGCGGCTTTGTCCTTGGCTTTCAGCGCTGTACGGAATTTCCGGATCTGATGCCGCAGCCTGGTCAGGTGCGCCCGGTTCAGCTCAGTTCGCTTTTGAGTTTGCTTGATGCGCTTTAATGCGGATTTGTGACTTGCCACAGATTCTCCTTTTGTACAAGATACTAACACTCAATTTAACAGACGCTCCGCGGAGCGTCAATGGGTGGCCATGGGCAATAATCTTTCTAAATCGAATCTGGAAGTACTTATTGATGCGACCCGAATTGCCTCGCGAATCCGCGAGTTGGGCAAGCAGATCTCCAACGACTATCGCGGCCGCACACCGCACCTGGTGGGCGTATTGATGGGCGCCTGGGTGTTCATGGCGGACCTCATCCGCAACCTCAGCATCGAGGTGACCGTGGATTTCCTGGGGATCCAAAGCTATCTCGCCGGGACGACCTCATCCGGCGAAGTGAAAATTACCAAAGACCTCGATGCGAGCATCGCGGGCCGCGACGTTCTGGTCGTCGAGGATATACTCGACACGGGGCGAACGTATCAATACTTGCAGGGGGTCCTTGCTGCCCATCAGCCTAACAGCGTGAAGCTCGTTGCGCTGCTCGACAAGACCACCCGACGAGTCGTTCCCGTCCAGGCCGACTACGTGGGTTTCCAGATCCCCGATGTGTTTGTGGTCGGTTACGGCTTGGACTATAACCAGAAGTTCCGACGTCTCCCCGACGTGCGGCATCTCCGCAACGCCGCCTGCCTTTGAGCACAACTAGAATCCGTCTGCTGGAACAGTCACTTGCGCCTGCCCTTGAGAAAATCTGCCGCCTTGCGAAGCATAATGACGGCAATGGTCACGAACGGGACTGCGGAATCCACCATGCTCAGCGGTTCCATTTCCGTGGCGGGACTCGGCGGCTGGCTGATCGCTGCGGTTGATTGCTGGGACGTGTGCTGCAAACTCGCCATTTGTGAATGAGGAAGACCCGCCTCCAGGTTTTCAATCAATTCGTGGAATTGCTGGCCGGATTGCATCAGATTGAGCCCATTCCGCTGCATAAGATCGTTGATGGCCTTTGCCAAGTCCTCAGCCTCCTTCATCGCTTTCTGAGCGTCCAGCAAGCGATCCTTCGCAGGCCAACGAGCAGCGCCATACGCCTGACGCGCGTGCATGGCCAGAAGCCTCTCGTGGTTCTGCAGACCTCGCTGAACACCTTCCAGACGCTCAGCAAACTTTGTCAGTTCGTCCGACCTCCGGTCCGCCTCGCTATCGTTTACCGGTCGGCCGAGGAGGAGGCTGGGGAGCCTCTGCAGTATTTCACCTTTTAACTGGGTTAAGATTCCCCTGAGTTCACTGTAAGTGGCCATGGCGTCGGTCCCCCTTGGGAATGATCTCTTTTTTGCCGTTCAGGCTCGTAGGAACGCGCCCAGCATAACGCAATTTGGGTCATATTGGGCTCAGAAATAGCGTTTACGACTTGGTTCGTTTGAAATGGATCGTATGGACCTGGTCCTTGCCATTCTCGCGCCACGTCCACTTTTCCGCGAAGTGATCCTCATCGGCAATTTGGATCAGCAAGTGACGCATGTGGCCGGCGCTGGGGTTTGCCAGATTGGTGATGCCGGTAAGAGAGAACTCGAATTCCTTCTGGTCGCCAGTGACGGCAGGTGCTTCCATGCGCGGCTGATTGCCCGCCGCGCAGTAATGAGTCATCGCCAGCCCTTTTCCGTTCGGCGTGTAGAGCGTCACCATCTGATCCTCTTCGACGCTCTGAGATATCTCCTCCAACGCGGTGCCGTTCGAGACCAGGCGAATCGTGTTGGTCAGCGTTTTGCCTTGTGGTTCGCGAGCTTCCCATGTGCCGACAAGCGTCTTCAGACGATCGAATCCGGACACAGGCTGCGCTTGCGGGCGGGCGCGCCCTGCAATCCATCCCATGGCGATGATCCCCAACGCGAGCCAAAGAACTGCCTTTCGCATTCCGTACCTCCTCCCCATAGCTGTCAGCTCTCAGCTTTCAGCTATCAGCAAACGGCCCACGGTGGCCGTCGCGTTAATAGCCGGATGCTGAGAGCTGACGGCTGATAGCTGAGAGCTAATTCAGCCGATCTCCCGATCACTCGATATTCTACACACTCGCTGCTCGAACCGGAATCCCTCTTCCTCGCGAGCACCGAAATGCCTAGGCCGTGGTAAGCTAATTTGCCATGTCCAATGTGCTTCCCGCTCTCCGCCGCGCGCTTGACATCCTGCCTTCGCCGGAAGCCGACCGGCCGGGCCTGCTGCTTCGAGATCCCCTGGGTTACGCGGAAGCGGTTCTGTACGTGCCGCCGACGTGGGCTTTGGCGCTGCGGTGCCTGGATGGAGAACACACCGAACTGGACGTGCAAGAACTCCTCACTCGAGCCACGGGCGGGCTGGTGTTCAGTGATGAAGTTCGGGAATTCGTCCGCGTTTTGCGCCAGGAAGGATTCCTGGAGACCGAAGAGTTTGAGCTTCGGCGCGAGCAGCGGCACAAGGCATTCCTGGCGCTGCCCGACCGCACGGCGGCCCATGCGGGCTCGGCGTACCCGGCGAGTGCGGCGGAAATCCGCGCTACTTTCGCAGAGTACTTCAACTCGGTGGGAATTGAAGCTGGCCGGCCCGACAACCTCGTGGGAGTGGCCGCGCCGCATGTCAGCCCGGAGGGCGGGCGGAACTGCTACGCCGAGACCTACCGGCGTCTGGCCGCGCTCCCCTCCCTTGCCGAACGGACGTTCATGGTGCTGGGAACCTCACACTGGGGAACCGCAGGGAAGTTCGGCTTGACCCGTAAGCCGTTCGTCACGCCCCTCGGTACCCTGCGCGTGGACGACGAGATGGTAAGCTGGCTCGAGCAACACGGAGCCGGGGCCGTCAATTCGGAAGATTATTGCTATGCCTTCGAGCACTCGATTGAGTTTCAATGTGTATTCCTTCAGTACGCGCTCGGACCGGATCTGAAGATTGTGCCGATTTTGTGCGGACCGCTTGCTGAAAGCCCGCCAGCCGAGACTGCTGACCTGAAGGTCAGTGCTGCCTCGGCGGAGAGTGAGAAGGGACTGGAGAGTTTCTTGGACGCGTTGGCTCAGCTCGCCGAAACGCACAAGGACCGGCTGTTCTGGGTCCTCGGAGTCGACTTGACGCACCTCGGCCGCCGGTACGGCAGCCCCTTCGCCGCTCTAGCCAATCGAGGTCGAATGGCGGAGGTGGCGGAGCAGGATCGTCGCCGCTTAGAATTGGTGTGCGCCGGGGACAGCCGGGGATTCCTCGAACTCGTCTCAGCCGGCGGCGATGAATTGAACTGGTGCGGTCATTCAACTCTCTACACCTTCTTAAGAGCGATCGGCCAAGTGCGCGGCCGATTGCTTCGTTATGAGCAGTGGAACATCGATCCGCAGTCCGTGGTCAGCTTCGCCAGCATGGAGTTTTTTACGCCCTGAATGGAAGAAGTATATATAACTTAGATATGCCAGTATACATTATAAAGTGAGTTATTATCTAGTATTGCACCAACAACGCCCTGAGATGACTGCCGCCTCACCGGGATGGCGACAACGGCCACCCTGGATAACCCTCCCAGCGGGGGGGGGAATTTGTCACGAAAAATAACTGGATTCGCTGGACTCTCGTTGTGCTAATATGAACCAGCATTTTATCTATGAATGAGCAGCGACAAGGCATACGTTATCCTCTAAGGCTGCCTGCGGAAGTCCGCTGGACATCCCGGGGCAAGAGTGCGGGGCCGATCAGAGGCGAAATTGGTGACATTAGTTCGAGCGGGTTGCTTGTACTGATTCCCAAGCAACTGCCGATCGGCACCACCATCAACGTCACCATCAATTTACCCGTCGATTTAACAAAGGTCCCAGTCAAACTCACCTGCATGGGGCGTGTAGTCCGCAAGAGCCCCAAGGGCAAGAGTGCGGGGGTTTCAGCGATTATTGAAGATTTCAAACTCCGGCCTTCGCGACGAAAGTCCGCGAAAGCCTAGTATCCCGGCGTCATGCCTAGGGGCACAGTGGTTATCCGCTCCAATCGTCCAATGAAACAAGCGCACACACCAAAGAGAATCCGTATACTTTTGGCGGACCGGGAAGAGGTTTTTCGCCTTGGAATAAGGCAACTCTTCTCGCTCGAGGACGATCTGCGCGTGGTAGCGCAAGCGGCAACCTGTGAGCAGGCCATAGCTTTGGCAGAACGATTCAAGCCGCACCTCATGTTGGTTCAAGAAGAGATCGCCGCCGAGCCTCCGGGCAACTTCATGGAGCAGGTCCGGCGTGTCTCGCCGCTCAGCAAAGTGGTGATCACCGCTACGGCCCTGATGGGGGACGCGGCCACACGTCATCTGGAATCCGGGGCCGCCAATGTGATTCCGAGATCCGCTGCGCTCTCGCGCTTCGTGAAGTGCGTCAGAGAAACGATGAGGAATAAGGTTTCGCCGGTTAAGGCGACTCCGGTCCCCCCCGTCAAGCCCGTCGAGTACTTAGAGAAGCCCCTGGTGCGCCCGGTCGACACGCTCACCCTGCGCGAGAAGCACGTGATCGCCTGCCTCATGCAGGGCTTCCCCAACCGTGAGATTTCTCAGCGGCTGGCCATAGCGGAGCAGACCGTAAAGAACCACCTGCGCTCCATCTTCGACAAGGTTGGCGTTTCAGACCGCTTGGAACTGGTGCTCTACGCCCTGCACCACAAGCTCGACCTGCCCCTCGTCGAGACGGCCCGCCAGCAACCGCCGGTAACGGCAGCCTGATCTCCTGTTTTGAAAATCTGTGTGCCGAAGGCACCTTGGAGTGCGGCGGCTTGACGCCGCCTTAGGATTAGCGCGGGGCGCAGAGTTACACTACGCCATTACGCCTCGATCCAGTTCATCCCACGAAAAACCTCGGTCCGCGCCGTGCCAAGGCGGCGTCAAGCCGCCGC
>Ga0326728_10025849_pt1 | contig 10462 bp, 9 predicted proteins | sample MB3enrmetagenome_FD_207602 | JGI IMG/M metagenome (GOLD analysis project Ga0326728, IMG submission 207602) | Lab enriched peat soil microbial communities from McLean, Ithaca, NY, United States - MB31MN | ecosystem: Environmental > Terrestrial > Soil > Wetlands > Peat | place: USA: New York... | reverse complement strand
AAGACCGCTCTATGCGCCTGCGACCTCTTTTTAGCTGTATCGGTAGCAGGACCCGCTCCAACAAAAGCCCGACGAGGAGGCAGAAGAATAATGGTGAAGAACCGAACAATTACCTGTCTGGTGAGCGAACTAGTTGGCGGTCCAACAAATACTGAGGTTGATGTCTATCCTGGAGGGAAGGGAGAGATACTATGAAGTATGACTTCTCGATTTTTGACCAATTCAGTTTTGAGAGGCAGCCGGTGGGTGTGAAATTCAGATTCGAAAAGCCGGAGGGTCTTGATCAGCTGGACAAGACCCTCGCTTTTTGCGAGATGTTGCCACAAGCGCAAAAGGGTACGCCCTTATACGTCACGAAAGATCAGATCGTAATCTTCTCTCTATCTTGGAAGCTCAATCTTGAGGAGGAAGGAGACCTCTGCCGACGATAACTGGCCAAGCCCGCGGATTACGACCCGAGAGCAGCGGCAGCCCCGCGTTCACCATTCGTCCTGGCATTCCTTGGGAGGCCGCTCCTATTGAGACGCAGGGCGCCACCTACAATCAGATAGTCGGACCTACACACAGGAAGTAATCATTACCGAGAGAAGTTCACTCTCAATGAGAAAGGGGCTGGACCAGAAAGGAGTTTATTCGCGGTTCCTGTTTCCTCATTTGGAGAGACATCACTCAACCTGTTGCATTTTTGCGAGGACCTCCTCTACATTGCCCTTGAACGGGCCAGCGGTCTCCAGCTTGATCGATGTTAACGCTACCGCGAATCGGAGTGAGTCTTCAACGGAGTGATCGAGCCTGCGTGTCAGGTACGATCCAATAACGGTGTCGCCGCGACCCATCCTGCCCAGAATGCTGCTGTTCGTAAACTTGAAAAACGTAGTTGTCCCCCTCCTGTGGGCCAGAGCTCCTTCCGCACAGGTGATTACGGTCTCTGAGCTTCCCCAGTTTTCGAGTATATCAGCCTGGTGCTGCAGGACGTCGGTCCCGGTCAGCGTTTGAGCCTCCATGGCATCGAGCTTTACGTAGTCGGCCAGAGTCAGGATTTCCTTTTTCTCGGGGACATCTGCAGGATGAACTTCTCCCGTTTTCATATCAGGTTGGAGCACGAAGCCCTGCATATCGACGGACAAACGGAATCCTCGTCTCTTCAGTGCTCGCATCAAGTCTAGCTGAGTGCTCCGGGGTCCGAAGCAGCAAAGGTGCGTGAGACACGGTTCAGAAGAAGGTATATCGTCAATACCAAGACTATCTCCAATCTTTACGACAAAGGCGTGCCTTTCATCGAGATTCGCACTTGGCAACTTGACGAGTAATTCACCGACTTCTCCGGGTATAGCGATGACCTCGATCCCCCTAGCCTTTAGCGGTTCCAGCAGGCGTTCTTTGCCTTCAGAGATTTTCGTCACCGCGGCAATTCTTTTGCCCAGGCAGGACGCTGCTACTGCAGAAAAGAATACAGGGCCGTGCTCTACCATGAAAGAAGGTCCCACAAAAGGGACAATCTTAGCTGTACCCATCTCACCCATAAAGACAATATCGTAGCTATCCACGCTGGCGTGTCCCTTTTCCGACGGTATGGCTTATAGTGCTTTCTTGTATTCTTGCTGGTCACCCGCTTCATGTCAAGCACAAAAACATTTGTTGAGCCGGCCGAAGTGCAGGGCCAGGGCGCGGCTCGCCCCTGTGATGACTACCCCTTTCATTGGGAAACGCTTGTCGATATTCATTTGTTCGACCCCCAGGGTATTCGGATTGTCCGCAATAGGAGACAGATCAATCCTCACCGCGCTTTCCATCAGATGGACGGCTTCGGCAGACTCTTAAGGCGGCTCGTGATAAGATCGAGCGAAGGCCCCGAGCGCAGGATGCGCGGGAGAGCCGAAAGCGAGATCTCATCGATGCCTAGGCTCGCCTTGAGGTTCGCGACGATGACCCGAACGTCGTAGGCAGGTTCGTAGACCGGGATCATGGGCTTTTGAAGCCCGGTGAGTCCCCACACGGCCGTCAGAGCCGTCCGCACCGACGTCTCTACGGTGAAGACGACATCCAGCGGCAACTCGACAAACTGACCCATGAACGCGAGGTTGACGCAGCCTTCCGGGATTACCTTCGGCCGGTCGCTGATTTTGCGCGGCATGAACTGGGAGGTGACATACGGCATCATCGCGGTCGACACCTTGGAGTGTGCGAGGATACCCTCAATCCTGTCTTTCAGGCCGCAGTGGTAGAGCAACTCGGCGAACATCTCCGCGCCTGTGCACTCCTGCATCGGCTTTTTGATGAAGTCACCCGGCACATCGCTGCACTGGCCGTATGCCCAGAAGACATTCACGTCATCGGGCTGATTCGGGAAGTACTTGCTGTAGAGGACAAAGCCGAGCTTCCAACTCGAGTCGACAACCGTCATGGCGCCGCCGGTCCCGATCTTGTCACTGCTCTTTGCCTCCATGAAGTCGTAAAATGAGCGATCGCCCTTGATGGTTGGAAAGAACGAAATCCAGTTCGTCTTCTCGATGTCCGAGAGAAAAGCGGCAGGGTTACCGAACTTGGGATTCCGGGCGGCGAGCTTCTCCCAGAGCGTGAAGCAGCCGCGGTCTCTCATGTCCCGGTTCATCGTCGCAACCGTGTTCGTGTCGCCCATGGTTGCGTTTTGCGTGAGCGATCCGTTGGTGAAGAACACGAGGTCGTCGCGGGTGAGATCGATCTTTCTGTCTCCATTCGAATCGCGCAGCACAAGGCCCGTGACGACGGTCTCTCCCGCCTTGTCCACGAGGTCCATGTCGACGACGGTCGTCCCGGTCTGGAACCGGACGCCCAGCGACTGCAGCCAGACGAGCATCGGCTTGATGATCGAGTCATACTCGTTGTACTCGGTGTGGAGAATGCCAGCAAGGTGCGTAATGCCGCCCGCATACATCATGAAGCGAGAGAGATACCGCTTCACTTCGATGGCCGAGTGGAAGTCCCGGAACGCGAGCATCGAGCTCCAGCAGTACCAGAAGACAGACTTCGTAAACTCTGGGCTGAACCAGTCGGCTGCGGTGACGCCCTCGAGCTGTTCTTCCGGCGTGAGGAGCAACTCCGCCATGCGCTTCGTATCGTGCAGCGACATGAGGGGGCCGGTTGAGTCGTAGAGCTGTCCCTGCTTGTGCATGAGCCGGAAGTGGGAGTAGATCGGCTCGCGGATATTCGCATAGTATGTCTCGTCGAGGACCGTCATGCCCGGTGCCTGCAAGGACGGTACATTGCTGCACACGTACCAGAGGCACTCCATGCGGGCTTCGAGTTCCCGCTCCCCTCGGGAGGTGAAACCGCGCTCTCCGTCACCGGCCGCATCCATCGCGCCGCCCACCACTGGGAGCGATTCATAGATCGTGACATTGCCGGCGGGCATGTGGGCATCCGTCACCAGCGAGATCGCCGCCGAGAGGCCGGCGATGCCGCCACCAACGATGTGCGCGTGCTTCTTGTCGATGTCTTTTGGGGCAGGGGCGTTGATTCGATCGTAGTTTCTCATGGTCTCTCTCCTTTCATGCCTCACCTGCGCGTGCTACGCTACAGTACCGTACAATATTAGACATATATGTTCAGTTTGTCAAGACACAAATGCACTTGACTGTTCAATTTTGATCAGATATGTTATTTGCATGAAGACGGTACAGAACAGACTCTACCAGGCGGCATTGCGGCTCTTTGCCGAACGGGGCGTGACGCAGGTGACCGTGAGCGATCTCGCGGAGGCGGCCGGCGTGGCGCGCGGCACGGTTTACAGCAACTTCAAGACCGTCGAGTCGCTCTTCGAGGATGCGGCGACGCGATTGACCACCGAGATGGGCATTCGGATCGCCGCCATCCTAAACCAGCCGGCTGATCCGGCGCAGAGGCTGGCAAACGGCATTCGCTTCTTCGTCCGCCGCGCCCACGAAGACCCTTTGTGGGGCCGCTTCATCGTCCGTTTCGGCGCCACCACGCCCACCTTACGCGGGCTTCTCGAAGGGGCGCCCACGAGAGACCTGACGCTGGGCGTTGAGCTCGGGAGGTTCCATCTTCGAGCCGATCAGATTGCGTGTGCCGTCGCCGTCATGTCCGGGGGCGTGCTTGCCGCCATGTCCCTCGTTCTGGAAGGTCACCAAACCTGGCGCGCTGCCGGTGCCGACACCGCCGAGCTGGTCCTGCGGGCGTTCGGCGTTCCCGCCGACGAGGCGCAGCGTCTGGCGACGAGCGAACTGCCCCCCTTGCCGGTCGCAGGGTATAGCGCGTAATAATCTAAGGAGACGTCACATGACAGGACGCATCGATGTCCACCATCACCTTGTTCCGCCCCCGTTTGTTGAAGCGATGGCGCGACGGGGGCTGCGCGAGGTCGCGGGCGCACCGCTGCCGAAATGGGATGCACGGAGATCACTCGATACGATGGATAGCAACGGCATCAAGACCGCGCTGCTCTCGTTGTCTGCGCCTGGCGTCTACTTCGGCGACGTGTCCGAGGCGCGAGGTCTGGCGCGTCGCTGCAACGAGTTCGCTTCCGAGACGGCGTCACGCCATCCGGGGCGCTTCGGCTCGTTCGCGGTCCTACCGATGCCGTTTACCGAGCACGCGTGCGAGGAGGCGACTTTCGCGCTCGACACGCTCGGCGCGGACGGCGTTGTCCTCCTGGGAAGCACCGAGGGGAAGTTTCTCGGCGACGTAAGCTTCGACGAGCTCATGGCTGAGCTGAACAAACGCGAGGCGGTCGTGTTCGTCCACCCCAACCTGAACTCGACGAGCGTCAGGGTGGGCCTCGATATGCCGGGGTTCTTGATTGAGTTCCTCTGCGATACTACGCGGGCGGCCCTCAACCTCATACTCTCGGGCACGATGGAGAAATATCCCGCGATTCGCTTCATCCTTGCCCATTCGGGCGGGTTCCTCCCCTACGTCGCGTGGCGGGTGTCACTCGCGAACATGATGCCGCCGTACGACGCCCGCGCGCCGCAGGGTGTGCTGACCTACATCAAACGGTTCTACTTTGAAACGGCATTGTCGCCGTCGCGGACATCCATGGCCGCGCTGAAGGAGTTGGTCGATCCGACACACATCTTATTCGGCAGCGACTTTCCCTTCGCGGCGGCGCAACTCGTGTCGCTCGAAACGAAGACGCTCGACGACTCCGACCTCTGGGACGAGCAAACAAAGCACGGCATCGCGCGCAGCCACGCGCTGAGCCTCTTTCCGCGTTACCGCCAAGAAGGCGAGGAAGCGGCTCGATCGCCTGTTCCCGCGGCAATGGGGATACGGGCCCGTGCCCGGAGAGTGGTGAGCAAGCCGCTGGTCGCGCTCATCGACAATCTGCGCAATCGCTGAAGAGCGCCGCAGCGCGACCCTACGCGCGAGCGGGCGTGGTGCGGTGGATTTGTTGTTCGGGACCAGGACTACATTGCCACGTGAAAGGCACAACGAACCGAGAAAGGGTTGGATCGCGATTTTCAGGAAGACGTCGATGACGAACTCACAAAGCGAGCGTTTCGGTCTTTCACGCGTCTTCTCGAATGCCGTTGTAGTCTTGAGCGTGGGTTCCGAGGCGTAGGTTCGATGTGTGCCTGCGTTCCCTTCTCCTCTAAGCCTCCACCCAAGGAGAATCATGCTCCCCGCTCAGGCAGATGACAAAAAAGCTGTAGGGTTTGTCGGCCCACCTTGTGATCAGCGGCAAGTGGGCGAAACCCGGGGGGCAAACGACAACCGTCGGTTTGTTGAATATGTGCCGTTCGTAATCCGGACCCATGCCGATCTCCAGTTCAGCTCCCATGAAGCTGATATCATCGGGATCAAGACCTACGAAGCAGAGTATCTCCGCCTCTGGATGGGTGTGGGCCTCTCCGCCCCGGTGCCATTTGCCGGCCTGGCTGTAAAACCCCCACGTGAAGTTGAGTTCCATACCCTCCAGGCCGTCACCGAATAGCCACACAAGTTGATCAGCGTTCCCCGGTCCCATTTCGGCTTCCTTTGGCGCGTGCTTGGTGTATAGCACTCCTCCGCCCATGGTGGCCTGGTAGCCCATGCCGCTCTTGTCGTCCTTGCTGACCGCTGTGAGAAGCGGCTTGATGAGGTGTGCATGTTTTGATCCGGCCGACACCCGCGGGAGAGAAGCCGATGTAACCAGCGAGGCCCTGTAATCGGGAGCGAGACCGACGTTGAAGTGCACGACAGGCTTGTCGAGATGCTTCACTGTGACGGGGCCATGGGCCACTCCTTTGGGAACCAAGACGACCGAGGGCTTGCTGAAGGTGTGGACCTCCCGTTCCTCTCCCAGCTCGACAGATACCTCGGCCCCGAGGTGCTTGATGTCCGTGTGATCGATGCCGGCAAATACGAGCACCTCATCGTAAGGATGGACCAGGGCTCCTTCGACAGGATGGAGCGGCCCGGTCTTCCTGATGAATCCAAAGGAGAAGTTTGCATTGAACCCCTCCATGTCCTTACCTTCCATCCATACTCTCGGCTCATCGGAATAGAGACCCGAAGGCATCGGATTTCCCGGTACAAGGCCCTTTACCAGGTGCGCGTATTCAAGTTTCCTCGCCATTGTGAACCTCCTTTCTGGTGCGTGAACTGGTGAAACGCCGATAAACCCGTGCTCAGTTCGTCATTGTCAGAACGTCCCCGTCCTTCGGGGTCCAAAAGATAGGCCGACCTAATCCTGAAAGGGTGAAACTCTGTACAGAAATCGGCAAAAAACCAATCATCGTAGACAATCCAGCTTAAAAGGCCGGCATTTCACCCTCCGGCAAAGCGGGTGCATTCTTTCCCTTGAGTGCAGCCATAGCGAGTAAGATGAGGAACATCGCGCTCAGCACGAACCCTGAGACGTAGAACAACGACCGTGACAAGCTGCTACCGGTGATGGCGGAGATCAGCGAAATATAGAAGACCGAGCAGAACTGACCCAAATATGCAGCGCTCGTGACGACGGCGACGATGAGCGTCTGGGATGACTTCTTTCTCACTGCGATCTCCGTGGCGGAGACTAACAGATAAGGGAAAACAAGGGTCACGGCGAGGCCGTAGACGAACATGGCTATGATTGACGTCAATTTCGAATGCGAAGAGAAGAAGACGAAATAAGTTACGGCAAACAGCAACGTGCCGAACCCGAGGGTATAGTTCCTGAGAAGGACATAGATCTTCTTGAAAAGCATTCCCGAAAGGACGATCCCGGCAATCATGATGGCCCCGGTGACGCCTGTGAAGGCCGCATCGCCTATGCCCTCCTCCATGAAGAAAACCGCGGCCTTGATAGTGACGACCGGATGAACGACGAATAACAGGAAAGCTGTTATTGCTAAAGAAATCAGGGGCAGACCAATCGGCGCCCTTTGAACCGCGAGGCTGGAAGTAGCGGCAGCACTCTTTCGCTCGGCCGAGGTCTTCGGGATTCCAAAGAAGGCCATGACCATGAGAATAACGCCGACCAGAAATGTCAGGTAGATGTAATGCCAGTTGATGACAGTCAGAAAGCCGCCCACGAGAGCGATGACGATCATCAGCAGGGCAGCCGCCGTGGCGCTTAAGCCCATCACCTGTGCCTTCTCGTCGCCCTCGAAGAAGTCGGCGATCAGGCTGCCGTAGGTGGGCAAGACGAATCCCGCGCCGACACCGCATATAACCCTCATGAGGAGAACATAGTAGATGTTGTCGTCAAGGATCGGGGCAACGCCTCCAACCGTGAATAGGAAGAGACCCCATAAGAGGACGGTCTTCTTGCTGAAGAACGCGCACAGCCTGCCTGCGATCAGTCCGAAGATTGCCATGGAAATGACCGGAATCGTCATGATCGAATTGAAGAGAATGGGATTCTCGTGACTGTATGCCTTGGTGATCTCACCCATGGCAGGAGCAATGCCCGCAATGTCCGCCATTGTCACCGCGTTGGAACAAGCGATCGCAATCTTGAGGAACGTCCTTTTCTTCATTTTTTCCATCCCCTCTGTTTTCTGACATCGCCCATTTGGGGAACTCCTTTGATTTCCTTATCGCACCGCGGACACGGGCATCCCCCTGGTCCTCCAGACAGTTATGCTCAGGGAGATTTCTTCACCTTCAGGGAGCATTGTCTGTTGATCGCCTGGTCCTTGACGACCTGCCACAGCCGGTAGAGATCGGGCAGGAAGCTCGGGAATGTCGCCACCTCGGACCTGTCGTGGGCCTTCCAGATCTCCGGCACCGCCGGGGGAACAGGGCCGAAAAACCGCATTGTCGAGTGCATCCTGCTGCCCCGCGGACTTTTCTCCCACTGATGGAGGATCATTGCCCGGACGTTCCCCTGTTCGTCGATACCGGACGCCACGATCGCATGCTCGTACATGACCGGGATCGGACACTCTTTCGGATCGTCCCACCTGATGCGGAGCTTCATTGCCGGCATCGGGCCCATCTTCTCTTCCGCTATCTGGATCGCACCCAAATAGCCGCCTACGGGCGGAGGGACTTCCCAGACGAAGGACTTATGGTCGTTCGGTTCCCAGAGAGGATACCCCTTCTCCATGTTGACCCACCACCAGTCGATCATCTGGGGCGTCACGCCGACAAGCTCACCGTGGTCAACAACGGCATCGGGTATGGCCGCTGACTGACCTGGCTTGATCTTGTAATCTTCAATGGGGACGGGCTCTGTGGAAACCGCCATCCCCTTTTCCCCTTTCTTGATGATGACCCACTTTAGCCAGTTCTCGTCGTCCCGCTCGGGGTAGTCCTCCCTGTAATGCCAGCCCCTGCTTTCGGTACGGGCCAGAGCGGCTCTGAAGCCCATCTCGGCACAGAGCGCCATAAACGATGCTTCGTGACACTTGCACAGACCATGAGGATCGTTCGCAGAGAACTCGGGTATTCTCTCCCGAACCTTCGCGATCTTGGACAGCGCCTCTTCCAGCCTCTCTTTGCTCCTCCTCGCACTGTACTTCACGGGAACGACGGCATCCTGGATGCTCCGTATCACCTCTGTTGCGGCATAGCGAGGCTTGCGATTCAGCGGGGCAAACATGGCTTCCTTCAAGCGTGCCAGTTCGCCCTTGTCAGCAACAACTGGCGCTGCCTCTTTCACATAACGCGCAATCGACGGACCTGCCATCACAGCCGCGAGCACGGCATTCATGATTCCCGATCCTCTCAACCTCCCCGGGGGACCCTCTGTCGCCCCTGCCCAGGCCGAGCCCGCATAGCTCGTGTCCCCGATTGCCCAGAGCCCGGGTACTGTTGTCCTCATGTCACGGTCGACCCTCACCGCAGAGAGCTCGCCCGTGAAACCGACGGAAACTTCGACCCTCTGCGCGGGGGGAGGACCATACTGATGTGCTTTGGCGATCTCCCTTTCCATGAGGGCCTTGAAGCCGGGTCTGTCCCAAGTTCCGATGCGGCCTGCTTCCATGGACTTCATGTACTCGCCCATGTCGATGTAGAGCGGCCCTCTCCCCTCCATGATCTCTTTCTCCATGCCAAGAATGATAGAGAGAGGTATGTCGGGCTGGGGGCCGTCTATGTATCTGCGGCTGATGTTTTCGCCCCGGGCGTTGTAGAGGAAATCGAAGCCAAAAACACAGGGTACGCCTGTGGCTTTGTTGATCACGTCATAGAAGTTCCCGAACTCCGCGTTTCGCATCTCTGCCCCGGCATGGTAAGCGGCTGCGATACCGTCCCCACATGCCGCGGCCCACATTCTCATGACGCCAAAGTCACAGTCGCCGTTCGCGAGGACAGTGGCCTTGGCATTGAAGACAACGAAGTGACCATCAAGGAGATCAAAGCCTACGGCACCGGTCACGCGGCCATCCTGTTTGAGAAGCTCCACCACCTGAGTCTTGTCAACCGTCCTAACCCCAGCCTTGACCGCCTTTGCCCTCAAGGGGCGCATCATGTCGAGGTCTGCTGCCGTTAGAGACGAGCCGATGGGCAGATGAACGACCTCGGGCTCCCCCGATGGGGTCCTCATGACTTTGACCCCCCAGTCTGCAAGCTTCTTCACTGCTCCATAGGATTCGTGGGCCATTGCATAGAGCAGATCCTGGTCGTTCAGGTAAATCCCGATGTTTCTCACGTGGAAATCGATGAACGCATCGAGATCGTCACCGGGCGCGAGTACCCATAACACACCGGCCCCCTTGTTTGCCTTCCCTCCCCATCCGATGGTCTGTTTGTCGACGAGGAGCACATCCGTTTCCGGGGAGAGCGCCTTGATATTGATAGCTGCCGCGAGACCTCCGATGCCGCCGCCGATGATAAGCACGTCGGCGTCAAGAGATTTTTTTTCTTTTGTCTTCTTAGTCATGCTCGGCTCCTTTGGCGTTTTTCAGTCGTCTTCTGGCTTAGAATGGGGCGACCGCCTGCCCCGGCATGTCCGGTATTACGTTGATACACTGAACGGGACAGTTGATCTCGCAGGTGAAGCACCAGACGCAATCCTGCTCATACGCAACAACCGGCTTCTTCTCGGCTT
>Ga0326728_10025848_pt1 | contig 10462 bp, 6 predicted proteins | sample MB3enrmetagenome_FD_207602 | JGI IMG/M metagenome (GOLD analysis project Ga0326728, IMG submission 207602) | Lab enriched peat soil microbial communities from McLean, Ithaca, NY, United States - MB31MN | ecosystem: Environmental > Terrestrial > Soil > Wetlands > Peat | place: USA: New York... | reverse complement strand
CGCCACGTGGCCGCGCATGGCCGCAAGGGTGCCGACGAAGGCACCGGTCCCGCTGATGCCGCCGTTGGTGTCGCTGAGATCCTTGCTGACCTTGACGGTGTCGAGCACGTCACCGGTGTCGGCGTCCACGATGCGCACATCGATGGCGAGCGTGTCCTTGGTCTTGCCCGCGCCCAGGTTCAGTCCGCCGATGTTGACGCCACCCTGGTGCTGGTCCTCCTGCGGGTTGGCTTCCGTGACGGTGCCCTCGAAGATGTAGCGCGCGCCCCGCAGCTGCTTCTGAGCGGTATCTCCCGTCGTCTGGCCCGCGGCATTGAGCTGCTTCTCCATCATGAGATCCTGGCTCAGACGTTGACGCTCCACGACGCGGAACTGTCCGGATTCGACCAGTGCCGTCGTGAACATGTCGGTGGCGGCCCCGACGCTGACACTCGGGCTGCCGCTGTGGAACTCATAGATGGTCACCGGGATGCGCTGCTCCAGCGGTTTCGATCCCAGCGACTGCAGCGCATTCGCGGCTTTGCTGGTTTCGATGACCGGGTCGCTGTCGTCGCTGGAGCCGGCAATCGCGTCGGCCTGCCCGATGATGAGGCCGGCCGCTGCCAGTGCGAGCGCGCTCAGCAATGTGCGATGCAAATGTACAGGTGCAGAATCAGACATGTCGGGCTCCGTGGCGTTTGCGCGGGGTGCGTCGTTCATGTCAGAGAGAACCCAAAGCTGCGGAGAATGCGGACAGCGAGGCGTCGCACCTTCACGCCGTGCGGCATCCACGGATCTGAGGAATCGTTATGTGAAACCTGGAGTTGCGGCACCGGAACGGCGCTTGACTGAGTTCCGGGCAGCCCCGAAGATCATGACCAATCGGCGCCTATCGCACGGTCGGAGCCAGGTGGATGTCTACGGATGCGACGATCGATGAAGGCGAGGCCATAGGCGCACCGGCAGAGATTCGCCGGACTGCCAGCGAGCTGCTCCCGCTGCTGTACTCCGACCTGCGCCGCCTCGCCCGCGGGGAGCGCTACCGCGTGCGCGCTGGCGAGACGCTGCAGACGACCGCACTGATCCATGAGGCGTACCTGAAGCTGCACGGCACGTCGGGGTTCAACGATCGCGCGCATTTCCTGCGCTCGGCAGCGCTGGCAATGCGCCACATCCTGATCAACCACGCGCGCGATCGCATCGCCGCCAAGCGCGGTGGCACCGCTCTCAAGGTGCCGCTGGATCTCGCCGGAGAGATTGCCGAGCCGTCGGACGAGACGCTCGTGGAAGTCAATGAGGCGTTGCTGCGGCTTGCCGCGGTGAGTCCGCGCCTGGCGCAGATCGTGGAGTGCCGCTATTTTGCAGGGTTTGGCGATGCGGAAACTGCGCAGGCGCTCGAGCTCACGGATCGGACGGTCCGACGCGACTGGGTGAAGGCGCGCGCCTGGCTGCGCCGCGAGCTCGGACGGGAGCCGGCGCCCACGGCGCTCGACGACGACGGCACTGCATAATCGATAACCGAGCTACGCGACCGCGGATGTCCGCGGGGGCGGGACTTCCGGGTTTCTCCTTGGGTCGATACCCGCCGAAGGAGAGCGCACATGCAGCGGTTGTCCACCCAGGGAGTTCTGGTCGCCTGGACGGCTTTCGGCCTTGCCCAGCTGAGCACAGGTTCCTCCACCGTACCCGCGAACGACGACGTGGCGCGATCCGTCGCTCGAATCGTGGCGCTCGAACAGCGGCAGCAGCTGCTCGAGCAGGCGATCGGGCAGCTGCAGATGCACCTGCAGCTGCCGGTATCGCCGAGCGTCATGGTCAATGACATCGTGGTTGCCGCGCAGACCGTCGCGCCGGCCTCACCCGCTTCCGTCAGCCAGGGCACTGCGTCGGCGCCGGCGAGATCGGTCGCTACAACGAGCGGCGGCGGCGGCGGCGGCGGCGGCGCTGGCGCCGGCTCCGCGGCAGCGCCGGCCGCCGGCAGGAACACGCCTTCGCGCGTCATGGCACCGTTCCAGGTCGTCGACAGCCGCGGGCAGGTCATCTTCGAAGTCGGAGCTCCGGGCCAGGGCAGCATTGGGAACTACAACGACGCCCTCATCTACAACTCTGCGGGAAAGCCGGTCGTCGATATGCTGGCAACGGCGGACGGTGGAGTGATCCATGCATCCAGCGGCAGCAACTGGGAGAAATCGTATGTCGTGATGAGCGGCACGTCGGACTTCTTCGGCGTATCCATCACGCAGAACGGCGGTCCAAGAGCTCGCCTGCAGAGCTCGGATGCAGACGGAGCCAGTCTGGCCGTCTACGGCGGAGACAAGACGAAGCCGGTGGCCCAGCTGGGACAGGGCAAGGGTGGCGGTGACCTGCAGATCTACGACGGCGGCGGATCATCTGTCGCGGAGCTCGCGGCACAGGACTCAGGAGCGGAACTCAAGCTCGCGAAGAGCAGCGATGCGACGACGTACGTGGCCACCGCTGCGAGCAGCAAGGGCGTGGGGGTCGCAGTTCGCAAGGCAGGCACGCAGAGTGCATTCATGGGCGCCGCTGACAACGGTGGCATCGTGCGCATATTCAGCAATGGCCATGCAACGCCCGTCGCTACGATGACGGCGAGCGAGAGGGGCAGTGGACTGGTCGGCGTCTACAATCACTCGGGGACCCTGGTGTCGTTCCTCACCGAGAGTACCAACGCCGGCGGCGGCAACGTTACGACGGCCGATCCAAATGGCAACGGGGTGTTCTCCGCGGGCTACGACGGCGGCAGCGACGGCGCAGCCTGCGTCGACCGCAAGCAACATCTGCACTGCCTGGGGATTGGTCTGCCAATGTCAGGGAATTGATCCGCCGCCGGCCGACCGAGTCCGGCGTCATCACTGGGTCGTGACGACCAGCGTCGGCATGCCATAGGTCGTCAGGCACGCGCCCGTTATGTTGTTCAGATCCTCTGTGGCGCCCGTCAGGACGAAGCCGTCATTGTCCGCGCCACCGCGTGCGGCGCCGGTGATCCAGGCGTTTACCAGCGATGTGACGTCGACTTCGCCGGCCAGTGCAGTGGCGGACAGGGAAGGAATCCCGACACCGATCGGGTCAGTATTGGTCCACCAGCGAGTCGCACCGTTGCTGACGGTCGTCACGCAGGAAGCGGCACTCGGGCGGTCCCCAGTGCTCTCAACGGGCAGCACGAGTACGGCTCGCAGGATCCTGACCGACGTCAGGCTGGTGAGATCAAAGAAGACGCCAGCGCGGAAGTACTCGTTGACGGTAAAGGTCCCGTTGCTGCCAAATTCGCCCTGGCACGAAGCCGTCACCGCCCGATATCCCACGATGACTCCCGGCCTACGTCCCGGCTGGAGATTCGAACCATCGAACGCCCCGAAGATGGAGAACGCGTTGCATCCCTGGCCCCCGCCCACCGTCGCGTACGATTGCGTCTGGGCGGGTTGCAGCGTCAGGGACTTTGCCGAGAACTCCGGACAGACCTTGCCGCTTGACGGACTCTCGTGGCCATCGAGCGTTGCAGTCACGGTGTAGCAGCTGCCGGCGGTCACTTTGTCGAGGCTGAAGGCGGTGGGTACGACCCCATCGAACAGGCCCGTGTTGGAGCCCTCCCGGACGGGGTCGCTGAGTGTGGCGTCGCTGCGCACCCGATAGACGGTATATTTCTGGGCGCTTCGGGCGCCCTTCCAGACCAGCACGGTAATCGTCTGCGCTCCGCCCTGCAGCGCGGCGCAGATGACATTGCCCTGGTGCTGGCGGCATTCATCAGCACTCGTGGTGGTCTTCAGCTCGGTCGGGGCTTCGGGTGTCGTGGCAGCGTTGATGTTCTTTTCCCCTGAAATCACCTGCGCCACCGGACCAATGGACTTCTGCAGACACCAGGGTTCGCTGCGGGGGCCCTCGACGCCGTCGTGGACCCCGCTGACCGTGACGCATGCCCCGACCGCCACGTTGTTGAGGGCGAACTCCGTTGCCAGGGATCCGTCCGAGGACGTGCGCACCTGACCTACCATCGACGTCAGCCCGGGATCGGCGTGATAGAGATTGTAGATGGTCGCGCCCTTGACGGTGTTCCAGACGAGCAGCAGGAACCCCGCATTGTTCAACTGGGTGCACAAGTTCGTGGTGTCCGCCGCGTGCGCGGCGCATTCGGCCACGCTGGCCGTCTGGTGCAGTCCGGTCGGTATCAGCGTGAGGTCCGCCACGGGCGTGGACCCGAGTTGCTTGGGGGACCCCGGATGCCACGCGGACGCGGGGCCACCCGCGAAGGCGCTGCGCTGGGCCATCGCGCTCGGCGCGGAGGCAATGGCGCTGGGACTCGACGGCAGCGTGTTCGTCGATCCGTTCGCCGCGCTCATGCACCACGTCGCACTGAGCGGCCCCTCGAGATTGCCCTTCAATTCGCTGACCGCGTAGCAGGCGCTCTGCGGGGGACTCGCGATACCGAAGGCGGTCGGAAGGACATTGGATCCCCGGATCGCGGTCAGTGCATTGCCTGGCTGCGCGCCCGACACGTCGCCCACCCGCTGCGGTGCGCCACCATCGGTTCGATAGATACGATAGCCGGTCGCGGCAGAATCGCCGCTCCAGACCAGCATCGCGTAGGCTGGATTTCCAGCCTGGGAACAGTCACGAGCGCCGTGCTGGCCGCACTCGGTGACATCGGCGGCCCGATGCAGATTGCCCGGCTGGACCACGCCCTGGGCATTGGCCGTCGGCTGTCGAGCCGCGTTCGCGCCGGGTGTTCCCCAGTTGATCTGCGCGTGGACGGCGGTCAGCGGGCCGGCGAGGCCGACCAGAGCGGTGATGAGGAGCGGGACGCGAGGCATGCGTTGCATGATGGTGTTCTTCATTGGCCTGTCGGGTAAGGCGCACTGCGCCGGTCTCAGGACAGAAACACCGGAGGACCTCTTCGGCGGACATCTGCAACGCATCTGCTGGCGTCGGCCAGCCGGTCATCGCGCCCGGTTCGCGGCAGCCGCCCGACGCCGCACACTGATGTAACAGGCCCCCGCAACCAGCACGAGGAGCCCCGCAAAAAAGATTGCCTGGCCCGTGTCATAGGCGCCCGCGTTGCGTGTCGCATAGCTGCGGCGGGCGCCGACGATGCGCGCGTCGCGCGGCCGGTCGCTCGGGTATGTCACGGCCAGACGGGTGCCCGGCTGCAGTACGCCGCCGCTGCCCGCATCGATGCGGTCGAACGCCACCACCTCGGCGCCTTCGGGCGTCGTGAGGCGAAGCGTCAGCTCCTCGAACGGCTGGGGGAGAGTGACGTTCACGGCGCCACCCCCCGACGTCGCGCCGAACAGCAGGGTCACCAGCGGGTGTACATACGCTTCCCGGACGGTGCGCACGGCCTCGAGGCGCGCGGTGCCAGCCACCGGCGCGCCATGCGCCGGCAGCCACGTCTGCAGCACGCCCAATCGATCGGGGGCCAGGTCCCACCAGGGCAATGCGTCGAGCGTGGTCCATTGGAAAGGACCCCATTGCAGACCGCGCAGCTTGACGGCATCTCCGGTGCGCAGCGCATCGAAGTGCTGAGCGTCGATGGACAGGAAGAACGGTCGGAGCGGCGCCGAGGGCACGCGCACGCTGACCCTCAGGTCGTGCCAGACCTTCGGTGCCAGCCCGTACTGCGCGTGCTCGAGCGTCTCGCCCTTGGCGATCACGATGCCCGACATCGGACGACTCAAGGTCCGCAGGGCGAACAGGCCGGCTGTGATCATCCATGCCATCAGCGCAAGCGTCCACAGCCCCGGATGCCGCGCGCCGGGCCAGTGCCGCGGAATGATCCGCGCGAGGCCCGCACCGAGCAGCAGCCACAGCGGCAGAGTGCAGACGAACAGGACAGCGAACGGCAGATTCATCGCACCGCGCGCGGCGCCGCCGCGCGCCCGCCAGCTCGCTTCAGTTACCGGGGGCGCCCACCTTGGGCGGCAACGGCTGCGGGTTCAGTGACACTGAACCGCCGGGGGTGAGTTTCTGAGCGCCCACCTTGGGTGGCAGCGGCTGGGGATTCAGCGACACTGAACCGCCGGGGGTCAGTCTCTGGGTGCCCACCTTGGGCGGCAGCGGCTGGGGATTCAGCGATTGATTGCCGCCCGCCGTCGTGCCGGTGATCGCTGGCATGGGTGACTTGAATTTCGACGGTGTCCCGGCTGCTGCCGGGGAATGCTGCGGCGAATTCCACGTATGGGGCGGCTCATCGGCCAGCACGCGGCAGGGGGACGAGACGAGCAGAGCGCTGAGCGGCAGGGTCAGCAGAATCGATCGGATCGATCGAGGGCGCATGGTCGGACTCCTTGTGACTCTTTCACTACGAACACGAGGCGACTTCCGGAAAGGACATCCGCGCTGTCCGCGCGCAAGGTGGGGACGTGTTTTCCAGTTGAGGATATGCTGCGGCTGCTCATGAGGGCCGCGCGAAGATGGCTTTCGGATAGCAGGGTGAGCCGTGACATCATCAACCGCGGAATGGGCTCGTGTGGAGGCGGCACTGGACGTGCTGCTCGAACTGCCGGCGCATGAGCGCGAGGCGGCACTGCACAGACTGGCCGGAGAGGATGCCGGTCTGCATGCCGAACTCGAGTCATTGCTCGTGCGCGTCGACGGCGTGGATGCGGTGCTGGACCGGCCCGTGCTGAAGGCAGCAGGGGACGACGCGGCGCTCAGCGGCAGCCTGCCGTCAGGAACACGTATCGGCGCCTATCGCGTGGTGTGCCTGATCGGCCGCGGTGGCATGGGCGAGGTGTACCGCGCCGAGCGGGCAGACGGACAGTACCAGCAGGCAGTGGCCCTGAAGCTGGTGCGCCGGGAGATCGCCGATCAGCCGGCGCGATTTCAGGCTGAGCGTCAGACCCTGGCGCGCCTCGACCATCCCGGCATCGCGCGGCTGCTCGATGGCGGTGTCGCCGAGGACGGCCGCCCGTACATGGTCATGGAGCTCGTGAACGGCCGCAGCATCATCGACTGGTGCGCCGCTCATGCCTGCTCGCTCGAGGAGCGTCTGCGGCTGTTCCGCGATATCTGCAGTGCGCTGGAATACGCCCATCGCAACCTCATCGTGCACCGCGATCTGAAGCCCGCCAATGTGCTCGTGACGGACGAAGGAGCCGTCAAGCTGCTGGACTTTGGCATTGCCAAGCTGCTCGGCGCGCCCGGCGATGCAGCGCTGACTCAGCATGCTGCGATGACCCCAGGCTATGCCGCGCCGGAGCAGCTGACCGGCGGCACCGTCACGACGGCCACCGATGTCTACGCGCTCGGCATGTTGCTGTTCGAGCTCCTCACGGGCGAGCGGCCCTGGCGGCTGCAGGATCTTTCGCTCGTCGATGGCATCGAGAAGGTGCTGCGCGAAGCGCCGCCGGCCCCGAGCAGGCTGGCGGAGACGCTGGCTGTGCCGCCGGTGGCGCCGAAACTGCTGCGTGGGGATCTCGACGCCATCGTTTCAAAGGCGGTGCGCAAGGAATCCGATCGGCGCTACGAGACCGTTGCCGCCATGCGCTCGGACGTCGAGCGCAGCCAGAGGCACGAGCCGGTCGCCGCACGGGATGGCGCGGCGTCGTACCTGCTCGGCCGATTCCTCCGACGCAACCGCCTGTGGGTGGCGAGCGGAGGACTGATCGCCGCGGCCGTGATCGCCGGGGTGGTGGGCGTCGCCTGGCAGGCACGGGTGGCGACCGGGCAGGCGCGGCGTGCCGAACTCGCCAACGAGAAGGCGACCGCGGTCAAGGATTTCCTGCTTGGTATCTTCAAACAAAGCAGCGTAATGAACCCCAGCGGAGCCGCGGCCCGCAACGTGACGGCCGAGCAGCTGCTCGCCGTCGGCGCCGAGCGCATCCGGTTCGAGCTGAAATCACAGCCGGAGATCCGCTCAGAACTGCTCGATACGCTGGCGCTGCTCTATGACGAGCTCGGGATCTCCGATCGCTCGGCAGCGCTGGCAGAAGAGAACCTTCAGCTCGTAAGGGCCCACGACGGCGACAGCCCCGCCGCGGTTCGGGCGGAGACACGACTGGCCGAGGCGCTGATCGACGGTGGGAAAGATGAGGATGCAAAGCCCCATCTGCGCGCCGCGCTGTCGACGCTGGACACGCTTCATGACCGCGATTCAGTGGATCGCGCCGCCGTGCTCGTGAGTCTCGCGCGGGTCGCCTACGATGGGACTGCGGTTGACAAAAAGGCCGGGCTGGCCGAACTGCGCGAAGCGCTCGAGATCGTCCGGAAGCGCGATCCGTCCAACGCCTTGCACGGCACCATCCTCGACTACCTGGGCTGGTACGCGCAGCTCGATGAGGATTATCCCGGGGCCGAACGCTGGTTCCGGCAGTTGCTGGCCTTCGAGCAGTCGGGCGGAACGGAGCGCAATGCCTTTGCCATCGGCAATGCGCACCTGAGTCTCGGCGACGATCAGCAGCTCATGAAGCACTATCCGGATGCCGAGATGAACCTGCAAAAGGCCGTGGATCTGCTGACGGCGGCCGCGGGTCGCGATCACCCGGCTACGGCGGCTGCCAAGTCACGCCTCGGGGAAACGCTGTTCCGGGCAGGCCATCGATCCGAAGCCGAGCCGCTCCTCATCGACGCGCTCGAGGTGCAGAAGAAGTCTCCGCAGGGCATCGACGATGCTACGGAAACGCGCAAGACGCTCGGGGCGCTCGAGTATGTCCGGGGGCGCCTCCGGGACGCCGAGCAGTTGTTGCGGGAGAATCTGGCGCAATTGCAGAGCGGACAGGACAAGGAACTGCGCTATGGCGTGAGCGCCTCGGTGCTGACGACGGTTCTCACGGCGGAAGGCAACCTGACGGAAGCGCGCAGCCACTATGAACGCGCGAGCGACGTTTTCCGGCACTACATCGGCGAGCAATCCCTGGCCTATTCCCTGCATCTCGTCCGGGGCGCAGCGCTCGAGGCAGCCTCTGGCAGGCGGGAGGCTGCCGAACAGATACTGCTGAAACTGCTCGAGCCGTGGCCTGCGCCACCACCCGATCTGCCCGATCTGTATGTCAAGGCGACGCTCGAGCTCTCGCGCCTGCGGCTCCTGCAGGACCGGAACGAGTCGGCGCGCACTCTCGCCACCGGGCTGCTGGAGAAAATCCAAAGATCTCCCGAGCGCGAGCAATATCGCGATCCCGAGGCGGTGGCGCTGCGTCTGCGTGGCGAAGCTGTGACACGCATGGGACGGGCGGCCGACGCCGAAGGCGACCTGCGTCGCGCGGTGGAGCTGCGGGTCGTCCTGGACGATGCGATCAGTCCCTGGCTCGCCGAAGCCCGCGTGAGTCTGGCCCGCTGTCTGATGGCCCAGAATCGTATCCCTGAGGCACGCACCCTGCTGACGCTCGCGGCCTCGGCTGAAGCCTCGCAGCCCGCGCTCGATGGCCAGTATCGCGTGCCACTGCGCGATGCATTGCGCGCTCTGCCCAGGTCCTGAGGTCGGCAGCGCGGAAAGCCCTCCCGATCCTGTCCGCCGACAGGGATCGATCGTGTTCTCTCTGATGCGCAGAACGGCTGCGTACTTTCGGGAGCACTGTCATGAGAGGCGAAATCGCGCACGCCCGGCGCCTGGCGAGCATTGCGTTCAGCGCCTGCGTCATCCTGAGCGGCGCGGTCCACGCGGGCAATCCGGGTGAGCTCCAGCGCGAGGCCGCTCAACTCCGGTATGTCCCCGGAATGATCGGATATACGCTGTACCGTCAAACGTGGGATCCGCTGAATCCCGCCTCGAGCGATCTGCAGGTCCTCAGCGAGCAGCCCGACGGGCTGACGCAGAACATCAACCAGGCCTGGAATCTGTTCGTCAGCCGCGCCAAGGGGGCGATGGAGAGCGGTTTTGACGGCATGCAGGTCCAGTCCGGGATGAACCTCTACGGCGTCAACGTCACGATCGGTCCGATGGACGCGGCACACCTGCTCGTCAGTGCCGGGGACACCGCGCCCTATCCCGGCGCGCCCACGGCTTCAGCGACCCAGCCGGTGCTGGCTCTGCACAGCACGCAGGCCCGGATCGATACATCCATGACCACTCCGGTGACCGCACGCGATTCCGATCCGAAGTTTCATGTGACCTTCGACCTGAACATCTACGTGCAGTTGAAAGCAGGGCCCGGCGCCTCGGCCATCGGACTCAACAAGGCCATCGTCGTCCCGGGCAGTCCGCAGATTTCTCCCGACAATCTTCCCGCCCAGGCCGGACAGCTTATCAGTGCAGTGGCCCAATTCCTGGGTCAAGGCTCCTTCCAGGATCAGCTGCAGCAATTGCTCAGCGGCCAGCAGACCGACATCAGCGGCATACTCGCGCCGGCGCTCGTTCTGGCGAACAGCGCGCTGACCGCAAAGATGCCGGCCGGCTACGCGATCAGGGGCATCTTTGCCGACAGCACCGGCCTTTCGCTCATCGCTGCACCGCCACCGGTCGCCATCAACTCCGCTGGTGAGATCGCCGGACAGCTGCACGTCAAGATCGAAGGCACGATGCCGGAGCCATTGG
>Ga0326728_10025847_pt1 | contig 10462 bp, 6 predicted proteins | sample MB3enrmetagenome_FD_207602 | JGI IMG/M metagenome (GOLD analysis project Ga0326728, IMG submission 207602) | Lab enriched peat soil microbial communities from McLean, Ithaca, NY, United States - MB31MN | ecosystem: Environmental > Terrestrial > Soil > Wetlands > Peat | place: USA: New York... | reverse complement strand
TTGATCTGGATCCAATTCTCCAGTTTGCGCGGCACTCGTCTCCGCTCCAGCATGGATAACAAGTCGGTGTCAACCAGAAAGCTCATTTGAACGGCAGGATATGCCGCTCCGGCGGCGGGATTGGAACCGGGCAGCGCGCAAAAAGCTTGAGCAACCCAACGGCTCCGCGGCGTTTGGCCGGCTTGGGAGTCAGCACGATGCTGTTTTTGCCGTCGCGCATGGGCCGCACCTCGACCACGCCGCCATGAGACAAGCCAGAGGCATCACGCCACCATTTGGGGAGCGTGCTTTGGCCGACCGATGAAACGGTCATCGTGTCCAAATCTTTCATTCTTTAAGGATTCCTTAAAGCGGCCTTTTTGTCAAGCCCGAAGCGCAACACGGCTTTGCCCAGGCGCTGGAGGAGATTGAGCGCTTTTGGTCGGACAAGGTTGGACGACGTCTGACTATGTCGGACTAAGCGGCCTCAGCGCGCTCCGGGGGCGGGGGCGGGGTAAGTGGTGATGGCTTTCATGTATTGGGCGCGCTCGTAGGCGGCGGGATCGGCGCACTTGCCCTGGCTCATGCTGCCTTTGATTTGCCCCACTGAATCGAATTCGTGTTTTTCCATCCAGAGCATCAGTTCCTTCTCGATCACCCCAATCTTCTGGATGCCGTCGCGCAGCAGGGCCGAGCACAGCATGGCCGCGTCGGCCCCGGCCAGCAGCAGCTTGAGCACGTCGCCGCCGCTGTACACGCCGCTGGTGGCCGCCAGGCTGGCCGTGACCCGCCCGCGCAAGATGGCGATCCAGCGCAGGGGCAGCCGCAGGTCCATCGAGGTGCTGCGCTGGATGTTGGGAGTCACCTCCAGCGTTTCGATGTCTATGTCCGGCTGGTAAAAGCGGTTGAACAGCGCCAGGCCGTCCGCGCCCGCCTGGTCCAGCCGCGCGGCCACGTTGGAAAAATTGGTGAAAAACGGGCTGAGTTTGACGGCCACCGGAATGGTCAGGTTGGCTTTGACCTCGCGCACGATGTGCAGATACATGGTCTCGATGTCGGCGGCGCTTTGTTTCGGGTCCGTCGGGATGTGGTAGATGTTCAGTTCCACCGCGTCGGCCCCGGCTTGCTGCAAGGCGCGGGCGTACTGGCTCCAACTGCCGGGGGAGCAGGCGTTCAAACTGGCGATGACCGGAATTTTGACCGTCGCCTTGGCCCGCTGGAGGTGGGCCAGGTATTCGTCCGGGCCGAGTTTGTAGTCGGCCGCCTCCGGGAAATAGCTCAGGGCCTCGGGCGAACTGAGGGCGCCGCGTTCCAGGCTGTCGTTCAACTCCGTGGCGTCCCGGCGCAATTGTTCCTCAAAGAGCGAATGCAGCACCACGGCCGAGGCGTGGGCGTCCTCCATCCGTTTGAGGTTGTCCAGTTGTTGCGACAGGGGCGAGGCGCCGCATACCAGCGGGGTGGCCAGTTTCAATCCGAGATAGGTGGTGGTCAGGTCCATATAAATATAATTGGCGCGGGGGGTTGGCGGGTCAGGCCGGGGGCGGCGGCGGGGCGGCGAATTGCACCGGCAGGGTGGCGGGGGCGTTTTCGGTCTTGAGATTGCGGCTGCCCATGAATTGGTAGAATTTGCGGCGGCTTTCGGCGTCCTCCTGCGCCTGGGCGAACAGTTGCGCGGCCGCCTCCGGCCGGCTCAGGGTGAGCATTTTGAAGCGGTTCTCCGAGAGCAGATAATCCCGCACGGGCGTCTTGGGCGGGGGCGAATCCAGTTGCAGGGGGTTCTCTCCCCGGGCGGCCCGGCGCGGGTCGAAGCGGTAGAGCAGCCACTGGCCGCAATCCACCGCCAGTTTTTGCTGGCGCGCGCCCACTCCGGCGTCCAGGGCGATGCCGTGGGCGATGCAATGGCTGTAGGCCAGAATGAGGGAGGGGCCGGGATAGGACTCCGCCTCCACAAAGGCCTTGAGGGTCTGATCGTCCCTGGCTCCCAGCGCCACGCTGGCCACGTAAATGTGCCCGTAGGCCATGGCGATGAGGCCCAGGTCCTTCTTGCCGCCCGGCTTGCCGCCGGCGGCGAATTTAGCCACCGCCCCGCGCGGGGTGGACTTGGACATTTGCCCGCCGGTGTTGGAATAGACCTCCGTGTCCAGCACCAGCACGTTGACGTCCCGCCCGCTGGCCAGCACGTGGTCCAGCCCGCCGTAGCCGATGTCGTAGGCCCAGCCGTCCCCGCCCACAATCCAGACGCTTTTGCGCGCCAGTTGATCGGCCAGGCTCAGCAGCAGCCGCGACTCGGGCGTGTCCAGGTGGCGCAGTTTTTGTTTCAAGGCCTCCACCCGCTCCCGCTGGGCGGCCAGGCCCGCTTCGTCGGCCTGGCTGGCGCGCAGAAGCGCGTCCGCCAAATCCTGCCCCAGCGCGCCGGCCAGTTGGCGCACCAGTTCCTCCGCCAGTTCCCGCTGCTTGTCCAGCGAGACGCGGAAGCCCAGGCCAAACTCCGCGTTGTCCTCGAAGAGCGAATTGCACCAGGCCGGGCCGCGCCCGTCGGCGTTTTTGGCGTAGGGCGTGGTGGGCAGGTTGCCCCCGTAAATGGAGGAGCAGCCGGTGGCGTTGGCGATGATGGCCCGGTCGCCGAACAACTGCGTCATCAGCTTGAGGTAGGGCGTCTCGCCGCAGCCGGCGCAGGCCCCGGAAAACTCAAAGAGCGGCTGCATCACCTGTTGCTGCCGCAACTGCGCGGGGTTGATCTTGCGCCGGTCCCATTCCGGCAATTTGAGGAAAAAGTTCCAGTGGGCGCGCTCGGCCTGGCGCAACGGGGCCTGCGGCTGCGGGTTCAGCGCCTTGCGCTTGTGTTCCGTCTTGTCCCGCGCCGGGCACACTTCCACGCACAACATGCACCCGGTGCAATCCTCCGCCGCCACTTGCAGCACAAACTTCAGCCCCTTCCATTCCGGCGCGCGCGCGGCGGCCGATTTGAACGTGGCCGGCGCGCCCGCCAACTGGCCCGCCTCGCAGATTTTGGCCCGGATGGTGGCGTGCGGACAGTTGGCCACGCACTTGAGGCATTGAATGCACAGCGCCTCGTCCCACACCGGAATGTCCAGCGCCAGATTGCGCTTCTCATACTGCGCCGTGCCCGTGGGAAAGGTCCCGTCGCGCGGAAAGGCGCTCACCGGCAGCTCATCGCCAAAACCGGCCGCCAAATCCCCCAGCACGTCCCGCACAAACCCCGGCGCCTTGACCGCCATGGGCGGCAGCAACGCGCCCGCGCCGTTGACCGGCTGGGTCAGCGGCACCTCAAACAGGTTGGCCAGCGTGTCATCCACCGCCTGCAAATTCTTCCGCACCACTTCCTCTCCTTTTTTGCCATAGGTCTTCTTGATGGAGGCCTTGATGGCCGCCACCGCCTCCTCCCGGGGCAGCACCCCCGACAGGGCGAAGAAACAGACCTGCATGATCGTGTTGATCCGCCCCCCCATCCCGCTGTGCCGCGCCACGCTGGTCGCGTCTATAATATAAAACCGCGCCTTCAACTCCAGCAGCGCCTTCTGCACCGGCGTCGGCAGCCGCCCCCAAATCTCCTCCCGCGGCCAGGGCGAGTTGAGCAGAAACGTCCCCCCCGGCACCAAATGCCGCAACATGTCATACCGCTCCAGAAACATCGGCTGATGACAGGCCACAAAATTGGCCCGCGTGATCAAATAGCTCGACCGGATCGGCTGCTTGCCAAACCGCAGATGCGACACCGTCATGGAGCCGGACTTCTTGGAGTCATACACAAAATAGCCCTGCGCGCAATTGGCCGTGTTCTCCCCGATGATCTTGATCGAGTTCTTGTTGGCCCCCACCGTCCCGTCGGACCCCAGCCCGTAAAACACCGCCCGGATCACTTCGTCCGGCTCGGTGGAAAACTCCGCCTCCACCGGCAGGCTGGCAAAGGTCACGTCGTCGGTGATGCCCACCGTGAAATGGTTCTTCGGCTCCGCCGCCGCCAGATTGTCCAACACCGCCTTGACCATGGCCGGGGTGAACTCCTTGGACGACAACCCATACCGCCCCCCCACCACCACCGGACGCTTCCCGCCCGCGCCCGCAAACCCCAACTCCGACAGCGCCGTGACGCAATCCTGATAGAGCGGTTCCCCCGCCGCCCCCGGCTCCTTGGTGCGATCCAGCACCGCCATGGCCCTGACCGTGGCCGGCAAGGCCCGCGCGAACCGCGCCCCGTCAAAGGGCCGATACAACCGCACCTTCACCAGCCCCAGCTTCTCCCCCCGCCGGTTCAAATACTCCACCGCCTCCTGCGCCACTTCCGCCCCCGACCCCATGAGAACCAGCACCCGCTCCGCGTCCGGCGCCCCCACGTAGTCAAACAAATGATACGCCCGCCCCGTATGCCGGGCAAACTCATCCATGACCTGCTGCACAATGTCCGGACAGGCCTCATACACCAGGTTGGCCGCCTCCCGCCCCTGGAAAAAAGCGTCCGGGTTCTGCGCCGTGCCCCGCAACACCGGACGATCCGGCGTCAGCGCCTGCGAGCGCCGGTCCGCGATCAGCCCCTCGTCCATCAACTCCCGCATGACCTCATCCGCAATAAGCTCGATCTTGGCCACCTCGTGCGAGGTGCGGAACCCGTCGAAAAAATGCACAAACGGCAAATCCGTCCGCAGCGAGGCCGCGTGCGCGATCAGCGCGCAATCCATCGTCTCCTGCACCGAGGCCGCCCCCAGCATGGCCCAGCCCGTCGAACGCGCCGCCATGATGTCGCTGTGATCGCCAAAAATGGACAGCGCGTGCGTGGCCACCGTGCGGGCCGTGACGTGAAAAACCGTGGGCAACAACTCCCCGGCGATCTTGAACATGTTGGGGATCATCAGCAGCAACCCCTGCGAGGCGGTGAAGGTCGTGCTCAAGGCCCCGGTTTGCAGCGCCCCGTGAACGGCCCCCGCCGCCCCCCCTTCGCTCTGCATCTCCACGATGGAGGGAATGGTCCCCCACAGATTGCGTTTGCCCTCCGAAGCCCACTGGTCGCACCACTCCGCGATGGGCGAGGAGGGGGTGATGGGATAAATGGCCATGACCTCGTTGACCCGGTAGGCCACGTAAGCCGCCGCCTCATTGCCGTCAATGGTTGCAAACCGCGCGCCCTTGGAGTTGGTATTGGATGCCATAAATTATAACTGGTATTATTGCAGAACAGCGTTGGCGAACCGCCGTCCCGGCACTCCACGACTCTTGGCATTTGCTCACCTTTTCTTGCAGGCCAAAAACAAAATACGCCGGGAACACGGGCGACAGGCCAGTCATGGACGAAGACGGGCCGAACCCGCAACCAGGAAGAAGAGAACCGCAGATGAACACCGATGGACGCGGATAAGAAAACCAGTCTTGGCGTGGACTGGCTGCCCTACGGCGGCTCCGTTAAGGGTCGCATCTACGGATCTTCCTGCCTCATCTGCGTCTATCCGCGTCCATCTGCGGTTCCAATTGCATCGTTGCGGCCAAGCGGTTAGGCTTGGCGCATGGCGTCAGTGACGAAATATCCAGAACCGAAAAAGGATGACGGCGTGCTAAGTCGGCTGCGCGAGGATTATGAGCAAGCTGTCCTGGAACTGTTCGATGCCGGCTCTGATGCGGAGAAAGTCCGGCCACAACTTGAGGTTGTCGGACACACGTCGAATTTTCTCAACAACATGCGGCTGCCGGTTCACCGGTGGTTTCGTTACAGCGCGGGCTTTTCCGCCGAATGGGTGAAATGGCTGCTGGCGGAAAGAGATGGCAGCGAACTCCGGGTGCTGGACCCATTTGTCGGATCTGGAACGACTTGCCTGGCTTGCGATGAGATGGGCGTCCCGTCTTACGGCATCGAAGCCCACCCGTTCGTGTACCGGGTGGCACAAGCCAAATTAAGTTACGTCACCGCTCCCGAAAAGTTCATAGCCAAAGCGGAAAGCGCCTTCGCGTTTGCCCGCAAGGCCAGGGGGCAGACCGGGCACTACCCGGCCATCATCGGAAAATGTTACGGGCTTGAGACGCTGGATTATTTGGACCGTTTCCGACAGGCTGTTGAGGCCGAACAAGACGGTTCACCCGAAGCCGGACTGCTGTGGATGGCGCTGGTGTCATCGTTGCGCGTTGTTTCCGAAGCAGGCACGGCGCCCTGGCAATATGTGTTGCCCGGCCGGCGCAAGACCGTGCCGCCGCCCCCCGAAATCACCTTGCGCAAGGCGGTGCAGATGATTGCCTCGGACATTCGTTTTATGTCACGCCGCGCCACGCCACTGGCGAAGTTGCGCGTGGATGACGCGCGCCAATGCGTCACCGTGCCTGAGGATTGGGCGACGCTGGTCATCACGTCGCCGCCTTACGCCAACAATTACGACTACGCGGATGCCACGCGGTTGGAGATGGCGTTCCTGGGCGAGATTCGCGGCTGGGGGGACCTTCAGGAAACGGTGCGGCGGCATTTGGTGCGCGCGTGTTCCCAGCATGTCCCCCCAAGTTCCGTCAATCTCGACGACGTGCTGGCCGCGCCGGAGTTGGCGCCCATCCGGGATGAGATTGTGCCGGTCTGCCGCGAATTGACTTCGGTTCGGTTGGAGCGCGGCGGCAAAAAGACCTACAATAACATGATCGCCTGTTACTTTCTCGACATGGCCCGGACGTGGAACGCATTGCGCCGGGTTTGCGCGTCGCCCTCGGAGGTCTGCTTCGTCATTGGCGATTCCGCGCCTTACGGCGTTTATGTGCCGGTCATCGAATGGTTTGGGAAGCTGGCGCTGTCGGCGGGCTTTGAATCGTGGACCTTCGAGAAGCTTCGTGATCGGAACATCAAGTGGAAAAACCGCAAGCATCGCGTGCCTCTCTGCGAGGGGCACTTATGGGTGCGGGGATAGAAAGCAAACTTCATGGCCCAATCGCTCGCTCATCGCTGGGGACAAATCATCGGGGAGTGTTTTGAAGTGTTTGTGCGCAACATGCTCGGTGAAGTTGCGCAGCGGCATGGACTCTACCTTGATTTCAAGCGGCCGCGCGCCACGCGGGGAGGCCAGGACAAAGTCACGTGGCAGGATGGCTACGGCAACAAGCACGACCTCGATTACGTTTTGGAGCGCGGCGGGTCTGAGGACACGCTTGGCGTCCCGATTGCTTTCGTTGAGTCCGCCTGGCGGCGATATACCAAGCACTCCAAGACCAAGGCGCAGGAAATCGAAGCGGCCGTGATGCCGATCGCTCTGACCTTCTCGCGCCATCAGCCGTTTTGTGGCGCGGTGCTCGCAGGGGAATTTACCCGGAACGCGCTGCATCAATTGGAGTCGAAAGGCTTCGGCGTTCTGCACATTCCCTATAACTCCATTCTGGCGGCGTTCCAAGAACTCGGCATTGATGCGGCGTCGGAAGACGGGGTGGATGGCAAAACCGAAGCGCAGTTTCGGAAGAAAATCATAAAATGGGAATCGCTGCCACAACCGCAAGCGACGAACAGGCTGCTGGCAAAAATTCACGCGCTGCACCAGCGCGAGATTGACGATTTCAAGCAGCGTCTTGAAGCCGCGCTCAAGCGTCAGGTGGCTTCGGTGCGGCTGGCCGTGCTTCGCGGCCAATCTGTCGAGTGCGCGGACGTGGAGAGCGCCATCGCTTATTTGATTGAGGAAGAGAAATCGTTTCGCTTGCGCGAAAATGGCGAACAGCGCGAGTTATTCGAGGTTCAAGTCCGCTTCAACACCGGGGCGAAGATAGAAGCGACTTTCCCAAACCGCGCCGAGGCCATTGCCTGTTTGCGCGGTTTCGCGTGAGGAAAGGGCGATGGAAGGGGTCAGAGCGACCATGCCAGGCGGACTCTCAAGAGAAGTTCGGAGCGGCCCGGCGGCGGTTCGCGCCATGGCGCTTGCGCGCGCCGGGCGATGGATTACACTGGCGCCATGACTGGCGAACCCGCGGTGTGGACGCCGCTCCCTGTTGCGACGGCGGGAGGCACGAGCATCTCGATGCTGGGGGTGGATTACGTTCGCTTGAAAACAAGCGACGGCGGGGATCTTTACTTGACGCGTTTTGGCGCGCTGTTTTGGCAGCACTTGCTGCTGGAAAACTGGTTCGCGCCGGAGTGGTTCGAGCGCAAACGCGAACGGCTGCGCGGCACCGCCACGGTTTACAAGGTGCCGACCCGGCCGGTCCATGAACTGGCGCTGAACCTGGTGGTCAAATGGTCGCGGGTGGGCGAGCGGGTGCCGCTGGACACGTTGACGGTCAACCGCTTCATCCATGCGGAGTTCAACAGCCCGTTTGAGGAATTCGCGCTGCTGATGGAACTGCGCAAGGGGGAAACCGGGCCGCCGGGCATCCGCATCCACACGCAGCAGCCGCTGGCCATTTATGTGCCCAGCAAAAAGCTGCAGCTTTGGGAGACCGGGCGCTCGGAATACAAAATCCGGGCCAAAGTCACGCGGCATCCGGACGTCGAGATTGATATTTTGCGGCAGTACGTGGTGATTTACGGCTGGGTCAAGGGATTGGACGCGGTGCAGACGGCGGAGCATTTTGGCATCGGCGGCAGCGCGCGGGCGGAGTTCCTGGCGCGCATCACCAGCCTGGTGACGCACGAATTGAGGCAGAAGGGCTACCGTGTCATTGACATGAAACCAGCCCACGTTATCCTGCGGCCCAAGTGGAACAAGGCGTTGTTGCGGGACCGGCACGGGCAGATTGTTTACGCGCTGGTGGATTACGAACTGCTGGAGCGGACGCCGGAGCACGAGATGGCGGTGCGCAGTTCGCATCGGAAGATGTATTTGACGCACATGGCCCATCGCTTCGAGGCGGACGCGACGCAGCCCATGCCGGAGCATTTGCGGGCGATGAATCTGCTGGGAGTGGATTATGTGGCGGGCCGGGCAGAGAGCACGGGCGGGTTGCTGTGGGTGGTGGGCAAGGACCCGGACTTGTTCAATTACTTCCTGCCGGAACGATGGCGGCGCACGCCCAAGGAGACGCTTTCCCCCCGGCACCAGGTTTATCACACTTGCACCAAGGACAACGTGCATCTGGTCTGGCGGGTGTCGCGCATGGGCGACGCGGTGCGGCTGGCGAACGCCGGGGCCGGTTCGCGCGCGGCGCGGGAGCACGGATTCAACAGCCCGTTCGAGGAATTTGGACTGGCCCTGGACTTGAGCCGGCACGGAGTCAAGACCATCTATCCGCGCGCCATTTACATGACGGGCAGCCCGCGCGGGAAGGCGGGCGCGAGGGCGGATGAGCGGCGTTACATCACGCTGGCACACTTGTTGACGCCGGACGGACAGCCGGCGATTCGGAAGGATTACGAATACATCACCATCTGGGGGTTTTGGAACGGGCCGGACGAATTGCTGGCGGCGCACGACGGCTCCTATTATTCGTCCCTCAACGCGCAGCACGCGTGCGAGCACGGCCAGATTTCCCGGCGGATGATGGAGGCCTTGCTGGAGGCCAAGGCCGCCAAACTGGCCCAATGCGGACTGGAGGATCTCAATCTCAAGCCGGACCACCTGTTGATTTCCTTCGACGCGGCGGGCAAACTGGTGCTGGACGCGATGGGGAAGCCGGAAGTGCGCCTGTGCAACTTTGAATTTGTCCGCCGGCGCAATGAGCAAGGTGGCGGTAAGGAATAAAGGGAGCAACCTGCCGTGGTCTTTGTTTGGGTATGACACCCATCCTGCTTCAGCCGCTACGCGACCGCGGACCATTGGGTCACATCCAAATGTTAAGATGCGACGAGAATGGCCCTTCACTTCATTGGAGACGGAGTTTGAAGAATTGCATCTGCGGTTGGTTGGTGGGCTGGAGGGTCTGGATGAGCAGGGGTTGGATGATGGGCGAATAATAATAAGATTGCACCTCTGGCCCAACCGCGGGGATCGTAAAAGGAAGTGTCATCCAGTTTTGGAGGTCGCTGGAACCCAAGACTGTGTAGCTGCGGCCCGTCATGGTGGTGAAGGCCAACGCCGCCGAACCGGCATTCTGGCTCACCAGCTCGACGCCGAAGTTATCGGCGGGGTCGAAGGGATAATTGCCAAGCAAATATTCCTGTGTCAGGGTGCGCCCATCATGAGCATAATCGGCGTTGGGATTGATGTTAGCCAGACTGACATTCGTGCCAATTTCCGCCAGGAAGATCTGTTCCCATGCGTCAGGAATGCCGTCGCGATTGGAATCCACGCCAAGGGTCAAATTCAGACAGGTCTGCTGGGCGGGCTGACCCAACTGGACGTAACCGGCAGTCATCTCAATCGGCAGATTAGTGACCGAGCCAACCACCACATAAAGCTTGAACGCCGTTCCGGCTGTCAGGGCGTTGGTCACATAGGGGTCCGGCGTGACCCCGGCATCCATCGGCACCGCCAACGCGAAATTGATGCCGATGGCCAGCCCCGGCTGAATGGCAGTCGTCATTTGGACGCCTGCCTGGGTTTGCAGAATCACCTGGTCGCCCGTGTTCAACAAAGGCGTGCCG
>Ga0326728_10025846_pt1 | contig 10462 bp, 5 predicted proteins | sample MB3enrmetagenome_FD_207602 | JGI IMG/M metagenome (GOLD analysis project Ga0326728, IMG submission 207602) | Lab enriched peat soil microbial communities from McLean, Ithaca, NY, United States - MB31MN | ecosystem: Environmental > Terrestrial > Soil > Wetlands > Peat | place: USA: New York... | reverse complement strand
CCTGCAAGTCGGGAGACAGGAAAAACGGCTGATCCAGAGAACAAGTTCGAAATCTCTTCATCTTTAGAATTAGATGCTTAGCCGCTTGGAAGGATTCGCGCAAACGCTACTGAAAATGCGGCGCAATCTATTTCCGACAGGCACTTCGTCAGTCCCCGTGTTTTCGCAGATCCTCGCAACCACGAAGGGTCACCGCCGTGAGATATCCGGGCTAGAAGTACGCCTTCAGCGCCATCTGGATGGTGCGTGCGCTGTTCTGCTGGTTCTTGGATACCTGGCCGAAAGCGGCGTCGGCGGGGTTGGAATCGGGCGCGGCGAAACGCGCGTGGTTGAGCGTGTTGTAGGTCTCGAAGCGGAATTGCGCGTGGATGCGCTCCTTCGGGCGGAAGTTCTTGAAGATGCCCAGGTTCATTTCGTTCACGCGGCTGGCGCGCACATCGCCCCAGTCGGTGGGGATGGTGCGGATCCAACTCGCGAAATCCTGGTAGACGCCGTTCTTGATGTTATCGCTGGGCAGCGGCACGTAACTGGCGCCGGGCAGTCCTTGCACGCCGGTCCAGGCCGGATAGTTGGAGAGGCTCTGGTTCTGATTGGGGAAGGCGGCGAACTGCGAGATGTCGAACCATTGCGCGAAGGTCCGCTGGCCGCGCGCCATGCTGAAATCCTTGCCGCTGAAGAAAAAGTTGCCGTTGGTGGTGTTGGCGTTGAATAGCACCGGGATGCCGGATTGCAGGGTGTACTGGCCGGACATTTCCCAGCCGCCCGCGATCCAGTCCAGGACCTTGGGCATGGTCCCGCCCAGCGCCCGGTCGCGGCCGACCGGCAGGTCCCAAACCGCGGCCACCGAAAGGTGGAAGGGACGGTCTTCGCTGCCCAACCGGTGTTCCAGATGGTTCAGGTTTTGCGGCCCCATGAAGGTCATATCCTCCATCAGCTTGGACCAGGTGAAGGCGTCGATCAGCGTGAGCCCCTTGCCCAGGCGGTGCTCCACCTTCGTCAGCAGCGCGTCGTACTGGTTCTTACCGAGGGGCATATCGGTCTCGCTGGTGTCGCCCAGAATGGTGATGGGCCGCACCAGTTGGCTGATCGCCACCGTGCTGTTCTTGGAGATGGACGCGGCCGAGCTCACCCCCGCCAGGCCCCTGAACGGATTGGGCACCTGGGTGTTGTACCAAAGCGTGGCCTGCGGCTTGCCGGTGGCGTCGAACTGCACCGTGTTGAGGGCCTGCCAGGTGGCCACGCTGGGAAGGTTCTGGTTCTGGCTGAGCCAGATGTCTTCGGTCTTGTTGTGCGAATAGCCGGCTTCGAACAGCCAGCTCTTGATCTGGTGCTGCACGGTCAGGCTGTATTGCCAGGCGTAGGGGCGGTTGGGATTCTGGTCGACGAAATTCACGCCGCTGCCCAGGTTGGTGAGCGCGCCCAGCGACGATCCGGTGGGCGGCGTCAGCCCGTTCGGGTAGGGGTTCGAGAGCGTGGCGGCCGGCGTGATGTAGTTGTCGTTGGACGCATTGAGCGCGGTCGAAATACTGAAGCCGTTCTGGCCGCCGGTCTCTTGCGTGGCCATGACGAAGCGGCCCACGCCGCCGCGAAGGACGGTGTTGGGGCCCAGCCGGTAGGCGAATCCGAAGCGCGGCTGCACTTCGCGGTAATCGGTTTGGGTGGCCTGGCGCGACTGCCCATTGACGCCCGCGAACTTCTGCACGCCCAGAACCTGGAACGCCTTCACCGGCACGTAATTGAGCAACTGCTGCACGCCGGTGTTGGTGGCGTTGGCGGCAACCATGCTGGAGTAAGCGGCTTGCGCCGAGGCGCTGATGGGATTCACGGCGGTGGGGTCGTAGGCGCTGGTCATGATGTTGTAGCGCTCCACGAACGGCCGCTCATAGTCCCAACGCAGGCCGAAGTTGAGGGTGAGGCGCGAAGTGGGGCGCCAATCGTCCTGGAAGTGGAGCGCGGCGAAGCGCTGGCTCCACATCTCGGCGGAATTGAAAGTGGTGGAGCCGCCCGTGGGCAAGCCCAGCATGAACTGCGACATGATGTTGCCCTGGGCGGTCACGCCGGTCACCAGGTTGTTCTTGTTGGTCCAGTTGACGCTGCTGAAATCGATCTGCGGCTGGCCCGCGTAATTGCTGTTGGCGATCTGCAGCGCCCAGTACTCGGCGCCATAGCGGAAGGTGTGATTGCCGTGTACGTGGGTCAAGGATCCGGACCAGGTGTAATAGGTGTTCATGTTATAGGTGTTAGTCCCGGTGCCGATGTAGTTACCGGAGCCGATGACGCCGCCGATCTGCGGAAACTCGGGATAGCGGAACATGCCCGCCACGGCCGAAGAGAAGCCGAGCTTGGTGGGATCGAAGCCGACGCCCTCGTCCTGGGTCAGCTCTTCGTAGCGATTGACCACGAAGCGCAGGTCGAGCACCTTGTCGGCGCCGGCGGTCCAAATATGATCGACGCCCACCTGCTTGGGCGTCCGCACCTGGTCCGTGCCGCTGGCGGGAGTTCCGAAATTGTTGCCCTGGGTTTCGTGATTGGTGTCCCAGCGGACCACCAGAAAACTGCGTTGCGTGTCGCTCCACTGTTGATCGCCGCGCGCCGAAAATACCGCCATTTTGTCCTGCCGGACGGCCGGACTGACGTAGTCGCCGCTGTCGGTTGAGGTGCCGTCGGAAGGTTGATTGGGCAACGAGACGTACTTCAAAATGTTCTGCGCGATCTGGTTCTGGCGGTTGGTTGGAATTACGGCATTGGGAAACGGCGTGCGATTGCCGCTGGAATCCACGCTGGCCGGATCGAAGATGGTGTAGAAGAGCGGGGTTCTCTGTCCCGCCACCACCTGCGTGGTGTACGACTGGCTGAAATCGCCGTTGCGTTCGGCCTGAGTCGGCAGGGTGAGCAGCCCGCCCTGCGGGTTCAGGTTGCGCAATCCTTCATACTGCATGAAGAAGAACGTCTTCTTCCTGCCATTGTAAAGTTTCGGAATCCAGACCGGACCGCCGAAGGTGAAGCCCCATTGGTTGAGGTGGATAGGCGGGTTCACGGCGTTGGTGAGATTGAGTTGGAACTGTTTGGCGTTGAGAAAGTAGTTCTGGTTGAACTCGTAGAGCGTGCCGTGGTAGTCCTTGGTGCCGCTTTTCGAGGTCATGTTGAAAGTGCCGCCCGCCTGGCGCCCGATGGAGGCGTCATAGGCCGAGAGCTGCACGCGGAATTCGCCGATCAGATCCTGCGACGGAATGAACGCGATATTGCCCCCCGATTTCACGTTGGGGAAGCCGTCGATCATGTAAAAGTTGGCGTAGATCACGCTGTATCTGCCGCCGTTCACCTCGATCTGCGAGGCGCCGTTGTACGACCAGCCGTGGATGGGGTTGTTGTTCTGGTCCTGCTGCACCACGCCTGGCGAGAGAATCGCCATCAGGGTGGGGACGCGCGAGATGGAGGGCAGCTCGTTCATCTCCTGCGCGTTGATCACCGTACCCGAGGTGGCCATGGTGGTGTCGATGAGCGGCACTTCGCCCACCACGTCGATGGATTGCGAGGTGGCCCCCACTTCGAGCTGCACGTCCACCATCTTGTCGTCGGCGGTCTGTAGTGTGATTCCCTTGCGCTCGGTGGTCTTGAAGCCGTCCGATGTCGCCGCGAAATGGTAGTGTCCCGGCAGCAGGAACTTCACCACCCAGACACCGGAGCTATTGGTGGTAGTGTGCTGCTCCACGTTGGTGTCGTCGGATATCACCACGACTTTCGCATTGGGAATCGCCGCTCCCTGCGAATCGGTTACGCGGCCTCCGAGAGAGGCACGCACTTCCTGGCTCCGCGCCACATTCAGGCCGGAGGCCAGCCACACGGCCGCCGCCAGAACCAACCACTTCACATGCAAAATCCGTATCAGTCTCATTGCACCGTTCCTAACCCGCAACTTGGCCCGAGAAACGCCCGGAGCCGTTGGCACGTGATTTCCGAAATACAGTCGCGTGCCGTGCTGTGTGTGGGGCAGGCGATCCGTCCGCCCCGCAAACGCATGGCTCAGGAACAGATTAGGCCGGTGCTGACCGGCACAAAAGGGAATTATCCGTAATTCTCGTTAAGCGCCGGTTAAGAAATAACCGCGCCAAGCACTCCCCCCGGCCGCGGCTTCCTTGCGCTGGCCGGCGCAAAAGTCATTCGGCCCGCCCGGCGGATCGCGGCCAAGGCGTGGGGGAAGGATGTTAGAATTGGCCATCGGCGGGATGGTTCGGTGAATTCAGGGACGGATCACGGAATGGCCGCGCCCCCGGGCGCGCAAGAACTCCTGCACCGGGTGGCGGGGAGCCCCAATTTCCAAAAATCTAAGCGCATTCGCGACTTGCTGCTGTATTTGGGAGAGCGCGCCTTCGAGGATCCGTGCTGCATTCTCCGCGAGCAGGAGATCGGCGTGGATGTGCTGGGCCGGCCCCCCGACTACGACACCAGCCACGACACCCTGGTGCGCGTTCAGGTCTCGCAGCTCCGCAAGAAACTCCAGGAGTATTTCGCGGCGGAGGGCCGGGACGAACCGCTTGTCATCGATATCCCCAAAGGCAGCTATGTGCCGGTATTTCGGGCCCGTTCCGAGATGCCCTCGGAGCTTCCGCCGGTTCCACGGGCGCCGAAACCGGCCGCATCCCGGCGGGCGCTGCTGGCCGGAATCGCCATCGGGCTCGCGGCCGCGGCCCTGGGCGCGGGAGTTTACAGCCTGGCCAAGCCCAGCGCCAGCCGGTCCGCGGGCCAGCGGCCCACGGTGGAGGCCTTCTGGACGCAACTGTTCGGGACTTCCCAGACCACCTACCTGGTGCTTTCCGACGTAACCCTGATCGAGTTTGAGAAGCTGATGGGCCGCCCCATCCCGCTTTCCGAATACGAGGCGCACGAATTCGACCGCCTGGCTGAACTGCACATCTCCGATCCCGTGCAGCGCGCCCTGGCCAGGGAATTCGTGAACCGCATCACCACGTCGGTTTCGGACGTGCAGGTGGCCCGCGATTTCGGAGTGCTGGCCGCGGAGAGGCGCCTGCCCCTGAACGTTGTCAGCGCCCGCGATCTCTCGTCCGCCCTGGTGTCTTCTCAAAACCTCATTCTGCTGGGAAGCTGGCGCGCGAATCCGTGGGTCGGCCTGTTCGAGGACCAGATGACTTTCCAGACCGACTACCAGGAAACACCACCCAGCGTCCGGTTCATCAACCGTTCGCCGTTGCCCGGTGAACCGGCTGCATTTCAGGCGGAGTGGCGCCGTTCCGGATACTGCCGCGTGACCTATCTGTCCAATCCGAAGCATACCGGCAATGTGCTGCTGATCTCCGGCAGCGATGTCATCTCCACCGAAGCGGGAGGGCGATTCCTGGCGTCGGAAGAATCCCTTCGCGACTTCCGGCAAAAGCTGGGCCTCAGAGCGGGCGGCCCGATGCCCCATTTTGAAGCGCTCCTGCGGACGCAGGTGGTCAACAATACGGTGCCCTGGTACGGATTGGTGGCCTACCGGCCGCACCGTTAGCCGCCCGTCCCACGGCGATCTGCCCACGGCGATCTGATAGACTCTCGGCATGCGACGAATTCTGATTCTGCTTTTGGCGTCGGCTACGGCGGCGGTGTGCGCGGACGATCCCTGGACGGCGGTCATCAAGCTGAAGAGCGGCACGGAGATTCGCGTGCTGAAGAAGGGCTCCATGCAGCCGGTGCTCGGAAAGTTCGATGAAGCCAACGGCGAGCGGCTCCTCCTGGTGGTCAAGAACGAGCAGGTGGCCATCCCCAAGGACCAAGTCGACCGCGTGGACGCGCGGAACGCCCAGCCCGGCGGGCGGGTCAAAGTGGAAGGCAAGACCACCACCGACGATCCGCAGGCGGCCAAGGAACCGGCGGTGGGCATGAATGCGCAGCCGGTGGCGGGCACTTCCGTCACGTCGGGAGTTTCGATCGGCGGCAAGCCGGAATTCGAGACGGTGTACCGGCGTCCGATGGGCGCGCCGAAAAGTGTCGAGATCAAGAAGTAAAATCGAAGCATGCTAGATCCCAGAGAAGATGGCACGGGACCGGAGGTGGAACTGGTCGACGTCAGCGACGACGGCCGACAACGCCAGACCGTCCGGCTGAAGAAGATCGTCAGGAGCGAGGCGGATTGGGTCGGCGATCTGGCGCCCGCCGAATTCTGCGTGACCCGCCAGCAGGGCACGGAGCGCGCGTTCACGGGCGAGTACTGGAACAACCACGAGCGGGGTTTGTACCGCTGTGCCTGCTGCGGCACGGCGTTGTTCGAATCGACGGAGAAGTTCGAGTCGGGGACCGGGTGGCCGAGCTTTACGGCTCCGGTGGCCGAACAAAACGTCGCCACGCGGACGGACCGGTCGCACGCCATGGAGCGGGTGGAGGTGCTGTGCAAAAAGTGCGACGCGCACCTGGGACACGTGTTTCCGGACGGCCCCGGTCCGGCCGGGCTGCGCTACTGCATCAATTCGGCGGCGGTTAAGTTCGTGAAAAGCAACCGTTAGCGTTCAGCCGTCAAGCCGATTGCGGTGAGATCGCCCAGGTTTTGAAAATAATAGGCAATAATTTCACAAAACGCTTGACAATTGCCTGTTCTTGCGACAATCTGTGACCATCGAGACTCGGGGGTCCGAGTCAAGGAGGTTCCGCGTGAGAACAAGACGTCCGTTCGCGACACTGAGGGTCGCGTCCTGTATCGCTTTCTTCCTGGCCGGCGCATGCTACGCCCAATTCAGCGGAAGCATTCAAGGCACGGTTCAGGATCCTTCCGGAGCCGGCGTAGCCAAGGCTCAGGTACACCTGCTTAACGTGAACACCCAGGTGAGGTCGGAAGCCACCAGCGGCAACGCCGGTGACTTCAGTTTCGTCAGCCTGGCGCCGGGTGCGTACCGCATCGCGGTGGAAGCCCCCGGCTTCACCAGGACCGCGGTGGAAATCAATCTGCAGACCGATCAGAATCTGAACGTGCCCGTAACTCTGCAAGTCGGCGTGGTGAGCAACAGCGTGGAAGTTTCGGTGGCCGCGCCGATCCTGAATACGGCGGAGAGCCGCAACCAGTTGACCCTGGCGACGCAGGAGCTTTCGAATCTGCCTTTGGCGGGCCGCAACATGCTGAACTTGATCACTCTGGCGCCCGGCGTGACGGGCCTCGGAACCGCCGGAGCGGCCGGCAACGGATCGGCCACGGATAACTACTCGCCCGAAACTCACGTCACGGTCAGCGCCAACGGCCGCAGCGCCAACGGCAATCTGTACGTGGTGGACGGGCTCGACGTAACCAGCGATGTGCGCCCCGGCGTTCTCAACCTGGTGCCTAACCCGGACTCCATCCAGGAGACCAGCATTCAGACCAACACGTACACGGTCGAATACGGCCGGGCCTCGTCGATCCAGGTAATGATGACCACAAAATCGGGCACCAACGCGTTTCACGGCAACGTCAGCGACTACTTCACCACGCAACAGTTGTGGGCCGGAACCGAGTTCGTCCACAATTACACTCCGTTTCACAGCAACAATGTGTCCGCCACTTTCGGCGGTCCCATCCTTAAGCGTCACCAGATGTTCTTTTTTGTGTCGGTCGAGCCTCTCAGGGAATTGGTTTCCACGGGAAATTCGACATACACGTACGAGGACCCGGCATTCACGGCTTTCGCCCTGAAGAACTTCCCCAACTCGCTGGGCACGAAATTACTGACCAGCTATCCGGCGAGCGCGGCCACCTTCACGGCCGTGTCGAAGACCGCTGCCAACGTGTTTTCCACAACCTGCAACACAGCCGCGACTTACTTATTGCCGTGCAACACTCCGATGATCGATACCGGCAGCTTCAACGGGGTGAGTTACCGGAACGGCACGGAGTACAACGCACGCTTGGATAAGTACTTCGGCAAGGATCGCATCTACGCGAATTTCTATGCGACGGTTCTGAACACCGATACCGCCAATATCCGTCCGGCGTTCACCGATGGTTTCCACTACACGTCCTATTCCGGGCAGGTAAACGAGACCCACGCTTTCTCCTCCAATACGGTGGGTGAGGCGGCATTCGGTTTCCTCCGCATCGAAGGCATCGCGCCGCAAACCGGCCTGTTTCTGGTTCCGGTGACGGCCATCACCGGGCAATCGGCGGGGTTTGGCGACGCATCCGCGCTGGAAGACTATATCCAGCACAACTACCACTGGCGCGCGGCCGTCACGAACATTCACGGCGGGCACACCTGGAAATTCGGCTTGGACGGCTGGCATGGCGACGATGTCACGGACTTCGCGCCGGTGTATGCGCAACCGCACTTCCAGTTCACCAATTTGCTGACCCTCGCCACGGATAGCCCGTCCACCGAAACCAACCTGGCATACAATCCACTGACGGGGCAGCCGGCGGCCGGGAACAACGCCTACACCAACACCACGTTTGGCCTGTTCGTAGAGGATTCCTGGAAGGTCCGCAAGAACCTCACCTTGAATTATGGCTTGCGTTGGGACGATTTCGGCAACCCTTACCCGACTAACGGGACGATATTTTCGAACTTCTATATGGGCGCCGGCCAAACCCTTCCACTACAGGTCTCCAATGGAGGATTGGTGGTCAGCAACCATTTCTACAACCATACCTTGACCAACCGTTTGAGCCCGCGGCTGGGCATCGCATGGGACCCGTCTTCCAAGGGAACCTGGGTGGTGCGCGGCGGCGTGGGCATATTCCGCGACTGGCCCACCTTGGGCGCAGTCATCGGTAAAGTGGCGTCCAACCCGCCCGGTTGGATTTCCCCCACTTTCTACTCGGGAACCGCGAATGCGCCCATTTTTGCCGAGGGAACCAGTAACTCGTACCCGTTCGGCTTCCCGTATCCCGTCTCTACGGCGGGGCAATTGGACGCGCACGGAGGACTGGTGGGTTCGCAGATTACCATTGGCGGGGTCGACCCGAATCTCAAATCGCCGATCACTTATAACTACACCGCGACGGTGGAACATCACCTGGCCGGAAACTTTGTCGCCAGCGTCGGCTATTCGGGTTCTCATTCGCACGGCATGTTGACTGGCAGCGGCCAGACGAGCACCATCACCTGGGGATCGGATATCAATCGCTTCGCCGGCGATCTGGTTCAGAACAACAACGTGCTCACCGGTTTGAATCACAGTTTCGGCGTGATTCAATACGTCCAGAACATAGCCGAGGCCAACTACGATGCCGCGATTGTGGCCGTCCGCGGGAAGATCGGCTCGCGCGGATTTGTCAACGTTTCCTATTGGCGCTCCACGTCGAAAGACGATTCCCTGGTCTATCCCACCTCCACGAATATCCATCAATACTACGGTCCGTCGGCTTGGGACACACCCAACAATTTCAACCTGGGATGGAGTTACACGCTGCCGGGCGTCGGCCGGGGACACAGCGTCGCGGCGATTTTGACGCAGGGTTGGTCGGTCACCGGCACCACGCTTCTGCAATCGGGCCTGCCGTTCACGGTTTCCACCAACGCGGTTTTCCAGCCGGTTAAAAACTCCAGCGGCGTTATCACCGGAATGACGGCGGCTAGCGGCGACTATAACGCCGATGGAAAGGATCTTGACTACCCTAACGTGACCAGCTATGCGACTCCCACCGGACGCCAGAATTATTTGCAAGGCTTATTCACGGCCGCCAGCTTCGGAGTTCCCACTATGGGCACCGAGGGCAACGAACTAGCCAACCGATTCCGGGGTCCGGGCTTTGCGGAGACGGACGCGGGCTTGCTCAAAGATACCGCCATCACCGAGCGCATCAAGCTGCAGCTTCGGTTCGAGTTCTATAATATCTTCAACCGGCCGAACCTCACGAGCGTGGATGCGAATCTGCCCGACGCGAGCTTCGGCAAGGTGACTTCGCAATACAACCCGCGCTGGATGCAGTTGGGTGCGAACCTGAAGTTCTGATCGGAGGGCCGCACCTTCGACTCCGGGGAACGCTCCGGGGAACGCTCCGGAGCACGTTCCGGGGCAAGCCACGGGGCGCGCTCCGGAGCACGGCTGTTTGCTAAATTCGTAAGGGTGATCATGGATAAGGGCGTGGTGGTTCCGAGACGGCGGCGGCCGAAGAGTGCGTCGGGCGAGGGAAGAACGGCGGCGGGCGACCCGCATTTCTCAAGAGCCATCGGCCGGGCGCTGGATGTGCTGGAGTGCTTCACCGATGAGCTGACAGCCTTGAGCCTTAAGGAAATCAGCAGCCGTATTGAACTCCCCGAGTCCTCGCTGTTCCGCATCCTGATGACGCTGGAGTCGCGCGGCTATTTGCGCCAGAATACCGACGGCTCGTATCGGTTGGCGCCGCGGATACTGTACGGAAAGGTGCGCGAGCGGGCGGAAAAGGTTCGCGAATTGGCGCTGCCGTTCTTGCAGTCCCTGGCCGAACGGTTTGACGAGACCGCCAGCATTTCCTACCTCTTCGACAACTGCATTCTGGTGCTGGACACGGTTGAGGCGTTGC
>Ga0326728_10025844_pt1 | contig 10462 bp, 11 predicted proteins | sample MB3enrmetagenome_FD_207602 | JGI IMG/M metagenome (GOLD analysis project Ga0326728, IMG submission 207602) | Lab enriched peat soil microbial communities from McLean, Ithaca, NY, United States - MB31MN | ecosystem: Environmental > Terrestrial > Soil > Wetlands > Peat | place: USA: New York... | reverse complement strand
AAAGGCAATGATTATATTTAATGACCCCGGACGTTGAGTGTGCCATGCTATTGCATAGCAGATTGGGGGTATCAATGAACACATATCGAAAAATCATGATTCTGACTGCTGCGGTCGTACTCGCGGCGATCCTCGTATCAGGCTGCGCCCAGCAGGCAGGATCGCAGGCGCCGGCATCAGAGGTCAAGATCGGGGTGATCGCATCGCTCACCGGCCCGGCCAGCAACGTGGGGACGAGCATGTGGCAGTCCGCGCAGGTCGCCGCCGATGAGATCAACGCGAAGGGCGGCATCAACATCAACGGGACCATGGTGCCGATCAAGCTGATCGTCGGCGATGACGAGTCCACCGCAACGGGCGGTCAAAATGCAGCCACCCAGCTGATCACCGGTGATAATGTCGACCTCCTTGTCGGAGGGTACTCGTCAGCGGTCACGTCATCGTACGAGCAGACCATCGCCCAGTACAAGATCCCGTATATTGTGACCGGGGCATCAAGCCCGATCATCACCCACCGTACCGATATCGACACCAGCTACATCTTCCACCACTGCCCGACGACCGACACCTACGGCCAGTACACCACGACATTCATCGACAAGGTTGTCCGGCCGGCTGTTGACCAGGAACTGAATGCACCATCCACCCGGCCGTTCCGGCTTGCCCTGATCTACCAGGACACGGCGTTCGGCAAGGGTGTGCAGTCTGCGGTGAACGCAACGATCACGAACAACAACCTGAATATCCAGCTGGTCTCCCAGCAGAGCTACACAATGGGGGAGAGCGATTTCCGGACACAGCTCACTGCGATCAAGGCTGCAAACCCTGATGCCGTTTATATTGCTGCATTCCCGAACGAGGGCGCCCCGCTCATCACGCAGGCGCGCAGGGATATCGGGCTGAACACGATCTTCCTGAATGTCGAGAACAACGACAACGCACAGTTCTACAAGGATCTCGGCCAGTATGGCGAGGGAGCCATCATCGAGAGCAGGTTCTCACCATATACCGCGCCGGCCGGTGCGATTGCTGACGCACAGAACGCGTTCAAGAACAGCTACTATGCAAAGTTCGGGACGTACCCGGACATGATGGGTGCATCCACGTACGAGGGTGTTTATATCGCGGCACAGGCGATCCAGAATGCTGGCACGACAGACAAGGATGCGGTCAGGCAGGCCCTTGTCAACCTGAGCATGCCCCAGATGATCGAGGCGATGAAGAACGGGACCATCTCGTTCTCGAGCGAGTACCGCGAATCACAGTTTGATCTCTGGATGGAACAGCTGGCATTCAATTCCACGATCGGCGAGTGCAGACCAAATATCGTATGGCCTGCCAACCTGCAAGTGGCCAATTTTACGCTTCCTGACGGGTACACCGCCGGCAGCGCGTAATCCATCCCACACCATTTTATCGGAAAGCAGCGGATAGGTGATCGGTACCATCATGGTTGACGTGGGGATCCTGCTCCAGATCCTGTTCTGGGGGGTCTATGCAGGCTGCATCTATATCCTGCTCGCCACCGGTCTGAACCTGATCTTCGGCGTCATGAAGATTGTGAACTTCGCGCATGGGGAGTTTCTCATGCTTGGGGCATATATCACGGCAACGGTCTTTTTTATGACCGGCGTGAACCCGTACGCGATCATCATCATCTCCATGCTCGTCCTCATCGGTATTGGTGCGGTGGTCGAACGCCTCTGCTTCCGCCCGATCCTCGGCACGAGCAAGCTCAACGAGATCTTCCTCTCTCTCGGGCTTATCTACATCTTCCAGAACAGCGCTGCCATGATCTGGGGGGACCAGTGGCAGAGCATCCGGAGCCCGTACCAGGGCATAACCGTCTCTCTGGGTCCGCTCAGCGTGCCGGTCGATTATCTCATCATCATGGCAGTGACGTCCGCGATCCTCTGCGCTCTGTATTTTTTCCTGAGAAAGACGGAGACCGGCCGGCAGATGCGTGCGACCAGCCAGAACCGGAAAGGGGCGATGCTGGTCGGTATCAATGTCGAACGGATGGATATCATGAGTTTTTCCATCGGGTGCGCCCTTGCCGCGGCGGCCGGGACGCTCTGGGTGGTGAGCGGGCAGGTCTTCAACCCGTACATGGGCTCGATACCTGCCGTGAAAGCGTTTGCCATCATCATCCTTGGCGGCCTCGGGAGCATCCCCGGTGCGATCGCAGGTGGCCTGCTCTATGGCATTGCCGAGAACGGTGCGGCATACTTTCTGGGCGGTGTCTGGAAGGATGCAATCTCCTTTATCATCCTGATCATCGTGCTCGTTGTGAAACCGACTGGGCTTTTCGGTGAATCCGGGGAATGAACCGCATGGACCTGAACCGCGGGATGATCACAAGGTACGGGATACCTCTGGTCATTCTCATTGCCGTCGGCCTGCCGCTTGTCTCCGCGGATCTCTATATCCTGAACCTTCTTGTGCTCATGCTTATCTTCATCATCTTTGCCGAGGCATGGAACCTGCTGGCATATTCGGGCCAGGGCTCGCTTGGCCATGCAGCCTTCTTTGGTATCGGGGCATATGCGTCGACCCTGATCGCAACAGAGAGCGGCATTACCCCGTATATCACGATCTTTGTGGGTGGAGCGGTTGCAGCATTGATCGGCGTCCTGATCGGGCTCACCTGCGTCCGGCTCCGGGAATGGTTCCTCGCGATGGTTACCTTTGGTTTTGCCATCATCGTCCAGACCCTGACCGTGAGTGTGCTCGCCCCTGTCACCGGCGGCTGGGACGGCATCGCATCCCCCCGGCTCATAAGCGCCGGCATCCCGGGTTACCAGCTGATCCAGTATTACTCGATCCTGCTCATCACCATCGGGTGTATCCTTCTGATCCACCTCATCATGAAGTCACGGCTTGGGCTTGCCTTCTCCGCGATCCGTGAGAACGAGGTGGAGGCGCGGGCAACGGGAGTCGACCCCGTGCGCGTCCGCCTGATTGCGTTTGCCATCAGTGCATATATTGCCGGGATCGCCGGGGCGCTCGAGATCCACTATATCGGGTACCTCACGCCGGAGATATACGGTGTCGACATCTCGTTCTGGCCGATCATCTATGTCATCTTTGGCGGTCTCGGGACGCTTGCCGGTCCGGTGATCGGGACGGTCATCCTCATGTCAGTCTGGGAAGGGCTCCGGCAGGCCGGCCTCACGTTCGGGCGTTACGTCATCGTCGGCGTGATGCTGATTCTTGTGATCATTGCCCTCCCCAAAGGGCTTGTATCACTGCCGGGAGAATTGAGAGAGCGGTGGATGGCGTGGAAAGAAAAACGAGCTGTCCGGGCAGATTCGGCTGATATAATACCTGATAAGGAATCCTGAAAAACCGGGGCACCTGCCAATCTGCGCCCGAGTGGATGCAACGCTGACATATTCAAAAGGTCAGCGACAAGGCTTTGAACGTGAAAACAGTACGCCCAGGTCGGAATTCGAATCCGAGTCGATTGCGTGACAGGCAATCATGATAGGCCGCTACACTACCTGGGCATATTGGTACAGTATATCCCGCCTCCCGGATTCGGACCGGGGACATCGCGGTAGCCGCGCAGTTACCTCAATCGGTAAACCATACTACAGCCGCGCACTCTACCAGGCTGAGTTAAGGCGGGGCACTGCGGTCATAATATAGGGATAGTCGGGTATTAAACGTATCGTTAACAACGCCTTGTTTTCGGGGTAAATGCGCTAATCCGCCCCGGATTTGGGGGGATTTGTTTATATAATCCGCGAGCCTATGACTTGGTATGTCTCGCACAACAGTGTCGGGAGATTGTCTTCTTCACCGATAGCCATGCACGTGAAGAAGTGACCGTTTTTGATACCACGCTCCGGGACGGAGAACAGACCCCGGGGATAGCATTCACCTTTGAACAGAAACTTGAGATCGCCCGCCAGCTTTCCGCAATCGGCGTCCACATGATCGAGGCAGGATTCCCTGCATCCTCGAAGGCCGAGAAGGAGACGGTTGCTGCCATCAAAAAGCTTGGTCTCGAAGCAAACATCTGCGGGCTCGCACGCTCGGTCAAAACCGATGTCGACGCCTGCCTCGATTGCGATGTCGACATGGTCCACGTCTTCATACCCACGTCGGATATCCAACGGGAGAACACGATCAACAAGACCCGGGATGAGGTGCTTGTGATGACGGACGATATCATCCGGTACGTCCGCGGGCATGTCAACCGGTGCATGTTCTCACCTATGGATGCGACCCGCACGGACGGTGACTACCTCATCGAGGTCTGCCGTACGGCGGCGCAGGCCGGGGCGACCATCATCAACATCCCGGATACGGTCGGCGTGATCGCACCGTCAGGTATGAAGCGGCTGATGACGCGGATCGCTCGGGAAGTGGACTGCCCGCTTGATGTGCATTGCCACAACGATTTCGGTCTTGCCGTTGCCAATACCGTGGCGGCCGTCGAGGCCGGTGCCTCGCAGGTGCAGGTGACCGTCAACGGCCTCGGGGAGCGGGCGGGCAATGCAGATCTCGCCCAGACCGTGATGATCCTCGAGTCGATCTACCGTATCAGGACCGGGATAAAAAAAGAGAGGCTGGTAGAGACCTCACGGCTGGTCTCCCGGTTCTCGGGCATCGGTATCACACCCACGCAGCCGGTCGTAGGCGAAAATGTCTTCTCGCACGAGAGCGGCATCCACTCGCATGGTGTCATCAAGTGCTCCGAGACGTTCGAGCCCGGTATCATGACACCGGAGATGGTTGGGCACCGCCGGCGGCTCACGCTGGGCAAACATGTGGGCCGGCATGCGGTGCGCCAGATGCTCACCGATGTCCATATCAATCCTGATGACCCGCAGCTCGATGCAATTGTCGAGCGCGTGAAGGCAATCGCCAACCGGGGCAAGCGGGTCACCGATGCAGATCTTTACGAGATCGCGGAGAGCGTGATGGGGATCGAGCTCAACCACAAGATGTTCGACCTCGTGGACATCGCGATCATGACCGGGAACCACGCCATCCCGACAGCAAGCGTACGGGCCAAAGTAAACGGCACCGAACATGTCTATTCAAGCGTGGGCAATGGACCGGTGGATGCGGCGCTCAACGCGATCTTCGGGATCGTCCCGGCACGAGTCCTCCTCAAGGAGTTCAACATCGAGGCCGTCAGTGGTGGTTCGGATGCGATGTGCCACGTCACCATCGCGGTCGAAGATGAGCGCGGGAAGATTTACGATGCAAGCGGGAGCGGTGACGATATCGTGCTCGCGTCAGTCGAGGCACTGGTGAACGCGATCAACCTGACGAACAGGACATAGGGAATTCTGATTCCTGCCAGTCCCCTGAACCGGAAACCATTCCGGTTCATCAATGCTCTTCCCTCTTTTGGCTTCTACGGGGATGCACATTTTTCGCGTGAGGAAAGAACAACGGTGAACCAGAATCTCCTCTCCAGATATCAGGGCAGAGGGGAGGTATCAGGGTGCACCCCGTTCATATGGCCGGATCCGGTGAACGCACCACGGGAGCCCGCCCCGCCATCAGGGTAAGGGAACAATTTTTATCGATGCTGACCGAACATAATCAGGAGCGTGAAGATGCAGAACATTTCACCAAAAGTCCAGAACCAGCTTGCCCAGCTGCAGCAGGTGCAGCAGCAGCTCCAGGCAATCCTCTCGCAGAAAGCCCAGTACGAGATGGCCGTGCGCGAAGGAAAGCGTGCACAGGAAGAGATCAAGGATGCTGCCGATGATTCCACGATGTACCTGAGTGTCGGAACGGTCATGGTGCAGAAGAAAAAGAATGTCATCGACCAGAAACTGGCGGAGAAGGTCGAGATGCTCGAACTCCGGATCAAATCTCTTGAGAAGCAGGAGAAGCTCCTGCAGGGGAAGTTCGAGCAGTTGCAGGCACAGATCAAGTCAGCGATAGAGGGTAAGAACGCCCCGAACGCAGCATAAGATAAATCAGTTTTTTCTTTGAGTGCCAGTATTTCCTGCAGAAAAAGGATTGCGGCAATTATCGCATTGTCAGATCCCTGCACCGTTATGCAGAGTGGGGGTCAGGATTCGGCCGTTCTTTGAATCTTCCCGATCAAGGCTGGATCAGATTCCAAAAGCCCCGCAGAAAAATAAGCCCGTAAAACGCCCGGATTGACAAACGGACGAGGGCCAAAAAATCTCCACGGGAAACGACGGTGACGCCGACGGAAAATATCGATATAATCGATTATTTTCAAAAAATACGCATTTTAATCAGGAAAAAATCGGCCAATTTAGCGGGTCTGCAGCGGCCCCGGAAAACCGGATGGGTTTTAGATCGATCCGATGGTAGATCTATCAACCGGAGGCCATTGGCGGCCGTTCTTTGAGGGGCGCCGGAAAACGGGTTATAATCGGTTATTTTCACAAACGGGCTGATTATTTCCGTTTTACCCCCGGGGCATGGTTCAGCCGGCGTCCTGAATTGTGGAATGGTTTTGAATTTTTTGAAATTGTTCGATGGCCCTGATGGACTATTTCAAAAATGATCGATGACGCTGCCGTACATTTTTTTTAATTTTCACGAGCAAATTTTTTTGAAGATTGCCGACAATCCTGACAAATTTTTTGAAAATTTTCTAATCACGCAGCCGGATTTTTTTATTTTCGATAACCGTATCGGCACGGCAGCACATGAGGAAGAACAGAGATCAAATTTCAAATTCCGGATAACTCCTGCGCTATGTCAGTAATCCCGGGCACACGTACATAACCACATCATCGTACCAGATCCTGCATCTCATCAGCAACGCTGATCAGCCGCAGGAACATATTGAGCGCCGCCCGCATCGCTGACACGTCCCGCGCCTCGACCTGTAAAACGAGTATGTGTGATCCCTCCAGCCAGCAGCGTGTCACGGACCGGGAGTTCACTTCTCCGGCAAGTTCCGGGACAAGAGTTTGATAAATACGTTCCGCATTATCTGTGGTGAACCGGAACAGCGCTACGTGCGTAGGCACAGAATATCCTCAAAAGTATATGGGAAAAAGAGAATAAAAATGAATTGCGGCGGGAAAGGCAGAGGGATTATCGCGCCTTGAGTTCCTTGATGGCGGCGCCCCGTTCCTTGAACAGGATGCGATGTCCACAGTAAGGGCACCGGACGTTGACATCAATCTCGACCTTCTGTTTACACCGTGCGCACTTGTAAGTACTTGCCATGGCCGATCAGGGTTGTTCGGGGTTTTCCTCAACGGCCGTGCGGTCCATGGTGCGCAGCGCAATCCGGAGGGCGGGGGTCTGGGGCTGGTATGTGCCGCCCGCGAACTTGTACCCGCACTTCCGGCACTCCCAGATGCCCGTACCTGCTCGCCGGACAGACATCATGTCACATTTCGGGCAGCGGTGGGATGACCGCGAGATCTTCTCCATCTCTGCGACCCTCTTGCGCACAAACCGCCCGTACCTGCAGCCGTAACGTCCTGCACTTCCGGTAACTTTTCCTTTTGCTGATTTATCCGACTTTGGCATGATTGTAATCCACCGAACTGTCTTCTTATATTTGTCCCCGGAATTAATATACTTGATTGAGGATTTTTACCTGTCCCTCTCCCTTGGTGATCTTGTTGATCAGGTCGTAAAATTCTCCTTGGATGCCGGCCGGGATCCGGACGACGCAGACCCACGACCCGTCCTTCTGCCACTCGTCCTTCTCCATCGTTGACGCCGCCGCGATATCGCCATATGCGCGTGCGGCAAAGTCAGGTGGGATCTTGATGGCAACCCGGAGTTCTTCAAACCGGATGGGCAGGATCGGGCGCAGCGCCTTGACGGTTTCCTTTACCAGTTCATCAAGGTGACGGAAGGGATCGATGTTCACCCGCGCCTCCTCCATCGCCATCTCGATGCGCTGCGGGGGGTGCGGGTGGTTGGTCTGGGGGTTGATCGCGTTGCGGGCGATGAAAGTGATCACCTGCCGGCGTTTCTCCTCCGTCATCTGCCGGCGCTGATCGGCCGTGAGATGGATCTCACCTTTCTCGATGATCCGTTTCGCCACCGTTGCAAAATCAGTGGTGTGGAAGACTTTTGCGAGCGCCTCATCAGATGCACGCGTTCCCCGCGAGGCGTTCCCAAAAACGTTGAGAGCAGCGACCACATCCTCGATATTCAGGTTTTCACCCTGCCGAACACGTGCGGCGAGACGCGGTTCGACCAGGATCTCAAACCGCTCACCGTAGCTCTCCAGCCGGGCCACTACCGCGCTCTCCAGCGGGATCATTGGCGTTCACTCACTGTTTGAACTGTTCGACAAACGAAGCGACTTCGTCTTTGCTCATCTTCCGGAATACCGGGTTTTCGTGCTCGATGACCCCGATCTCCACGGTATCAACATCGAATTTGCCCTCGGTCGCGGAATGGAGCGCCTTGAGGCCGAGCTTGATTACTTCTTGGATGGAAAGGCCGGTATTGTACTCCTCCTCGAAGACTTTCATGGCAGCAGGACGTCCGATGCCGATCCCGGTCGCCTTGTATTCAAGAAGGGTCCCTGACGGGTCGGTTTCGAAGAGCCGCCCCTCACCATCACTCACGCCCGCAATCAGGAGCGCGGTGCCGTAGGGGCGGATTCCACCGTACTGGGTGAGCGTCTGCATGTGGTCGCAAAGTTTTTTGGCGAGCGCCTCTACCTCGATCTCCTCATCATAGGAGACCCGGTTGATCTGGCACTCGATCCGCGCCCGGTCCACAAGAGCCCGTGCATCCCCGACGAGACCGGAAGATGCAACGCCAATATGTTCGTCGATCTTGAAAATTTTTTCAATCGATGAGGGTTCCAGCAGTTTCGAGCTGACGCGTTTGTCAACGATCAGGACAACGCCGTCCTTTGCCTTGATACCGACAGCGGTCGTCCCCCGTTTTACCGCCTCACGGGCGTATTCCACCTGGTACAGGCGTCCGTCTGGCGAAAAAACGGTGATCGCACGGTCATATCCCATCTGGTATTGTGGTTGCATTATGAATCCTCCAGATCCTCTCTTGTCAGAAACAATCGGTGTGCATTTTTAAATCCCTTTTCAATTACATCAAACTTCTGTCCGTTCCTGCTGGCAAGTTCTACTGACTTTCCATCAAAGAAGAGTTCACGGTCTGTCGGGGGCAGTCTTGATGCAATTGATATATCCATGGTTTTGACCCGTTCACGCAGGCTCTCGATCGTCCCGGAAATGGCAAATACCCGGATCGCGATTGTGCAGTCATTGCAGCCATTCACCGTCGAGAGCGCAATGGCAAACTCCCTCTCGGTCCCCCGCCGGCACCGGAGGATCACAAATCCGTTTTCTGATGAGATGACGGCAGGGCGCATGGCAGCCGTCACGACATCACCCCAGAGAGAGGTCACCGCCTCATACAGGGTGTAGTAGAGATCTTTTGCGTCCAGCGGGAGTCCTGACGGTTCTACCCGGGCCAGGATGTACCGGCGTTTTTCCCGGAGCGTGGGAGGAAGTACACTCATGGGATCACCTTTACGGCTGCATCGGCCTGCCTCATGATCCTGCTGATACCGGCCAGCGCCAGCTCCGTATCAGACAAGTCCATACCGATAACCGAGCAGAGTCCGGCCACCTCGCGGACCGGGCGCAGGCCGAGTACCGACCGGGCAGATGATGAGATCGTGATCGGAAATTCGAAACGGTGCTGCAGGATGACGATGTCACGGTACCGGCGGATCGCTTTCTGGCGAAGGGGTCCCCGACCGGCAACGAGCACGGAAAGATCGAGGTCGATGGCGGTCATGTTATCCGCGGCGATCTTTGCGGTCACGTGATCGAATGCATGCCGGTCCGCCTTGTGAATCCCGCGGAGAAGGGAGACAGATTTTGTACCGGCAACAGTACGGTTGAACCCGTTATCACCTGCCTGAACAGATACCACTACCCCGGACACGCTGGCTTTTCTGGCTCGTTCGTGCACTTCTTTTAACGTGGAACCGGCAAGGTACATGCCGGCAAGAACGGTCACGCCATAAATTTCTGCAGCAGGAGTATCTAATGCAACAATACTGTCATAGCCGTATTCACGGGCTTCAAACGCAAGCCGGTTGATGGTGGAATCACCGGCAGGATACGGGTACACGCAGGCGTCGGTGATCTTCATGAAGATACCATCGCGGGAAAAAAGATAAGACTATAGGTTATTTGCCCTGGTTCGCATGCGAGCGGATGCTGGGGCGGGTCTTCTCGGTTCCCCGGCCTCGGGCACCCATGCCACGACCACGGCGCCCGGCGGCGGTCTTGCCGCGTTCGGCACGCCCGCGGTTCGCAGGGTCAGCTGCCCATGCGAAAACGGGGTCGTTCCGGACCGCCGGGTGGTGGCTGTCGATGAGGATGACTTCGTAGTATTTCAATTTTCCATCCTGCCCGACCCAGTAGGAGTTGAGGACTTCCATGTTCGGGTACCGGCGGGATGCCCGTTCTTCTGCGATTCGCTGGATGCTCTTTGC
>Ga0326728_10025840_pt1 | contig 10464 bp, 6 predicted proteins | sample MB3enrmetagenome_FD_207602 | JGI IMG/M metagenome (GOLD analysis project Ga0326728, IMG submission 207602) | Lab enriched peat soil microbial communities from McLean, Ithaca, NY, United States - MB31MN | ecosystem: Environmental > Terrestrial > Soil > Wetlands > Peat | place: USA: New York... | reverse complement strand
GCCCAAATCACTGTAGCAGGAGGGTCCATTTTTTATGGTGAGTTGATGCGGCCCAAGCGGCGTTCAAAGGCCCGATTGATCATCCGCGCGCGCGTTACACTCTCCATAACGAATTACTCCCCATAAGCTTCGAGTGGTGGAGCTGGGGCGGGAGGAAGGAAAGGGCGGATTCGCGTAGATGAGCCGCCGGTGAGGAACAGAGCTCCATCGCGATACTCAACAGACCAAGATGCGCCGATTATCGTTTCGTATCAAAGGGTTGATCAAAGGAACTTGACTTGTACGGTAAAATGACGTACATTACGGGTGTTGTCTGATATGGAGAATCCGATGGCACAGCGAACCACGACCCGAACCGCCCGGTTGGAAGCCCGCATCACCCGCGAGGCCCTTGCCGTCGTCCGCCGCGCCGCCGAGATCCAGGGGCGCTCGGTCAGTGATTTTGTCGTTGCCGCCGCACAAGAGGCCGCGCAAAAGACCGTCACGGAAATCGAGATCGTTCGGCTCTCGCGCGCCGCGCAGGAAAAATTTGTAAGCCTGCTCTTGAACCCGCCTCCGCTCGCACCAGCCTTGAAGAAAGCCTTTGAGCGTCACAGCGCCCTCGTCAGGGAGTAGGAGTGCCGGAGACGTTTCGCATTGAGCCGCTATCGGGAGATCACGACCGATCGCGATTTGTCAGCGGCTCGGAGGCGCTCGATCGGTATTTTCAGACGCAGGCTTCACAGGATATCAGGCGACGCATAGCGACATGTTTCGTCGCGGTGGGTCATGACAATCACGAGGTGGCCGGCTACTACACACTAACCGCGACCAGCGTTGCCCTGACTGCGTTTTCACCGGAGATCGTCAAAAAGTTGCCCCGCTACCCGGTGGTGCCTGCAGTGTTACTGGGCCGGCTCGCCGTGGATCGTTCTTACCGTGGCAGGGGGCTTGGCAGCGTTCTCTTAGCTGATGCGTTGAAACGTACGGCGCGGGCGGAGTTCGGTGTTTTTGCCATGATCGTCGATGCCAAGGACGAAGCCGCGCAACGCTTCTATGAGCATCATGGGTTCGCCCTCCTGCCTGGAGATGACCGCCGCTTGTTTCTGCCGATTACTGCGGCGCTTCAGCGCCTCGCCGCCAAGTGACGCGCGTCAATTCTTCCACTCCATTAAGGACCGGTCTGTCTGGGAGGGCTTTGGGCGCGCCCGAACAATAACCGAACATCGAAGGGCCGAAAACAGCCCAAACCATCCTAAGCCATCCTAAATGGACTCGCTTGCAACCCTTTTCCCGTCAGTCACATCCGCTGATTCCAGACCAGTTAGCCTATTCGGTAGGAGGCCCTGAAAAGGCTGGCGTCGGCGGTTCGATTCCGTCCCTGGCCACCATAGTTTCAGTCACTTACAGCCCCTCAGACGCGCAGTTTCATTCCGATTCATTCCAAAACGGTCCACCGAGATTTGCCTCAGGGTGGATCTGCGCGTTTGGTGTCTGTTTGTGCTCATGCCGCAGAAGTACTGGCTCGCCCAGGGCCGAGATGCAACGGAGGTTGCCTGCGGGAATTAAGCAGTTCTCTTCTATTTAGGAGAAAAGATGGCATACCCTGCTAAGTTCAAACCGGGCGTTTCTGGATGTCCAGAGAAGCAGTTCAAGACTGGCAATCCCCACCGTTGGCAACCCGGGCAATCCGGTAACCCGGCCGGCATACCGGCGAGCCGACTGAAATTCGAGCAGGCTTTCTATGGTGCCCTGCTCGGGCAAGGCGTCCCGGAAGAAGCCGCCTCGCTGCTCTGGGAGTGTGCGCGGGCGCGTGAGCCCTGGGCTGTCCAAGCGTTGCTGCAGAGGCTGGCACCGCCAACCCAACAAATCAAATTAACTCATGAGGTAGAAAGTGAACGAGCCATTGATTACAAGCGACTTACAGATGAAGAAATCGAGCAGCTGGAAAGACTTCTTGAGCGAGCCACAACTCCAGTTACGGTTGCTGACGGCGGAGAAAGCCCGACGCAGCCTAAAGGAATTCGTAAGGCAGGCTTGGCCGATTCTGGAACCAAACACTGAGTTTGTGGATGGCATTCACGTGGATGCGATCTGTTCGCATTTGCAGGCTATAACGGAAGGACGAATCAGGAATTTGATCATCAATGTTCCGCCCGGTCACGCAAAGTCCCTTCTGACTGCAGTATTTTGGCCTGCCTGGGCATGGATCGACCATCCGGAGTTCAGATGGTTATTCAGCAGTTATCGTGAGCCATTGGCAACTCGGGACAGCGTCCGGTGTCGACGCCTGATCGAGTCCGAGTGGTACCAACAACGCTGGGGTGATCGATATCAGCTGTGCACCGATCAAAATCAGAAGCAGCGATTCGAAAACGATCGTACGGGTTATCGCGTCATCGTGCCAATGTGCTCGGGAACCGGAGAGCGCGGCGACTTTGTGGTGGTCGACGACCCCCACAGCGTGGACCAGGCCCATCGATTCGTGGTGGAGTTTTCACGCTGGCGGGGGGGTCTTTAAGGACCTGGACCTATTCACCGAAGCCTTAGACCGGCGATATGGGCCTGCAAAGAGCCTTGAGGAGTACACACAGAAGGCTCAGGTGCTCGCCTATGAAGGACATCGCGCCATGTTTGAGGCGTTCGGCCGCAACAAATATACTTCGACCGGCGTGATCGGATGGATGCTGAACAACGCGTGGCCCTCGATGATCTGGCACCTCTACGACTGGTACCTGCGGCCTGGCGGCTCGTACTTCGGGGCGAAAAAGGCCTGCGAGCCGCTGCACGTGCAGTACTCGTACGACGACGCTTCAGTGGTGATCGTGAACTCCTTCTATACTGCCTTCCCCAGCATGAAGGTCACAGCGCGGGTCTACAACCTGGACATGACCATCAAGTTCGTGAAGGAGACGTGGGCCGACCTCACGCCAGATAGCAGCACGCGAGTCTTGACGGTTCCACAGATCGAGGGTCTGAGCACGGCCTACTTCCTCCATTTGACACTTAATGATGCTTCCGGTGCGCTGGTCAGTTCGAACTTTTACTGGCTTTCGACAAAGCCGGACGAACTCGAGTGGCAAAACGGGGACTGGTACCACACGCCGACGAAGTCGTTTGCCGCGATGGACTCGCTCAACACGCTTCCGCAGGTCGAGCTTCGCCTCGCAAGCGCTTCGGAAGTACGTGCCGCCGATGGTCTAACGCGGGTGACGGTCGAGAACCCCAACCGGAGTCTCGCCTTCGCGGTGCGCTTGAAGGTGAACCGCAGCACCGATGGCGAAGAGATTCTGCCTGTACTGTGGCAGGATAATTACTTTTCGTTGTTGCCCGGAGAGAAAAGGGAGGTTACAGCGACTTACTCGGCAAACGACTTGGGGAAGGCTACCCCAGTTGTGGAGGTCGAGGGGTGGAACGTCAGACGGCTCGTCACGCAGTGAGCCGTACCAGCGTTTTGCACGACGCCGGGCTGTGGGATGAACCCTTCGCGTGAGCGATTGGCTCTGCTGAAACTGACCAACCATGAGGTTCTGCCTGCGGGCTGCCGCATGGAATGAATCACGTTCGGCGACAGGGCCACAGGTATCGGTGGATGGGATACCGGAACCGCCAAGATCCCGCCCGCGCTGAAAATCGCCGAACTGGTGGGGGTATTCCGTGGATGTGGAAGAGCCCGGCGATGGCCACACGAATGGGCAACGAGGGTTGCAGCGTGTCGATTCGCGACGTGGGAGAAACACGATGAAACTGTGGGTACTAGTGTTCATATTTGGAATTACCTTGCTAGCCGGCGAGCGCGCACCTATGGTGGCGAACTTTCAGGATTCGGCGGCTTACCGATGGGCCAATAAGAAGGTACTGGAGAGCCGGTTGTTAGACGATATGGATAGCCTGGACAAGTGGACCGCCTTCACGAACGGTCCAGCTGCGATTGTAGACGCTCGCACTCAGTCTCAGGTGACTCGGTCGAGCCAAGTGCTCGCCGAAATGGTGCTCACCAGAGAGGCGTCGCGCGACGGAGGCCCGTCGCTTCGGCTGCGTATGCCCACCAAAGTGGATAAGCCTGGCCCGGTTACCGGCCGAGGGTGGGGTAGTTCCGGCATCATCCGGCTGTTCGATGGTGAGGACTGGCGGAAGTTCAACCGCATCTCGATATGGATCCGTCCGGATTGCCCCGGTTTCTACGTGACTGCCCTGGGCCTCCAGCTTCAGAATGATGGCGTCGAGAAATTGCCTGCAGCTTTTGGGCAGGAGGGCGACCACAGCATTATCTTGCGGAATCACGAGTGGAACCACGTGGTCTGGGAGATCGGCAACGTGGCCCGTGACAAGGTTACCGGACTACGGATCTCTCACGGGATTTCCGGTAACGAGCCCGAGGCTGCCGATACCGCCACATATTACTTCGACCGCCTGGAACTGGAGCGAGTGGAGCCGGATTATATCGAGGGCTGGGAAGTATGGCCAGGGCGAATCTCCTTCAGCCACACGGGCTACCAATCCGGAGCGCGGAAGACCGCAGTCGCCAACGGACTGAACGCCAGGGAATTCCGGTTGATCGACCAGGAGACCGGGGAGACAGTACTGTCCAAGCCCATTCAAACCGTCCAGACGCACTTGGGGAGCTTCCAGTTCATTGACTTCTCCGAGATCCGGCGCACGGGTTCCTACGTGCTGGAAGCTGGTGGGACCGTCACCCGTTCGTTCCGCATCGATCCCAATGTGTGGCGTGAGACGATATGGAAAGCACTCAACTTTTTCTACTCCGAGCGTTGTGGAATGGCAATCCCGGGTGTTCACGGCATCTGTCACCGCGACTGGCAGGCCGTGCACGGCGACAAACGGATTGTCATCAACGGCGGATGGCATGATGCCGGCGATCTCACCCAAGGCTTCCCCGGCACTGCCGAAATCACGTACTCGATGTTCAGCCTGGCCGAGCGGTTACGCGCCAGGGATGAAGATCCTGAGTTGTACGAGCGCCTGTTGGAAGAAGGCCGGTGGGGGCTGGACTTTGTTCTGAAGACCAGCTTCGGCGACGGCTACCGCGACGCGGGCTCCGTGAACAGCCGCAGGACCAACGGGATTCTCGGCGACTTCGATGACGTCATCGTAACGGCCACCAATACCCCCCTTGTGAATTTCTTGGCTTCTGCCACTGAAGCCATTGCCCATCGCGTGCTGAAGAACAGTGACCCCCGGCTCGCTGCCTATTGTCTGAAAATGGCAGAGGCGGACTGGAGGTTCGCGGTGGCGGGGATGCCCGAGGCCGGTGCGGCTTCCAAAGACCGCTATCGAGTCTCGTTCGATTCGGCTGGTGTGGTGCATGAACCGGCATCACTGGGCGTCCTGGCTTCAGTGGAGTTGTTTCGAGAGACGGGCGACCAGCTTTACGCAGACGAAGCGATTGAACTGGCCCGGGTTATTCTGGGTTCGCAGCAACGGAAGCTGCCGGAATGGAGCACTCCTCTGACCGGCTTCTTTTACACGGCCCCCGGAAAAGACCGTATTCTGCACTACTGCCACTACGGCCGCGAGCAGGCGCCCATCATCGCCCTGGCCGAGCTTTGCAACGCGTTCCCCAACCATCCCGATTGGATGAAATGGTACTCCGCTGTGGCACTGCATTCCCAGTACCTGAAGACCATGGCCACGTACACAGAGCCTTACGGTATGCTGCCCTCTTCGATCTACCAAGACGACGAGTACCTGCAGGTACCCGAGAGCCGGCGTGAGTCGTTTCGGAAGCAGGTGCTCAACGGCATCCCGCTGGGGGCAGGGCATTACCTGCGGTTGTTTCCCGTGTGGATGGATTACCGCGGGAACAACGGCACGGTTTTGTCGCAGACTCAGGCGCTGGCGAAGGCCGCACATCTGCGCGGAGACCTGGACTTGGCGCAGCTTTCGCAGCAGCAGCTCGAGTGGGTGATCGGACGGAACCCATTCTCACAGAGCACCATGTGGGGCGAAGGGTACGATTTTGCGCCCCTCTATACACCATCCTCCGGTGACATAGTGGGGGCGATTCCCGTAGGCATACAGACGCGCGGTGACAACGACGTGCCTTACTGGCCCGTTCAGAATACCTGGACTTACAAGGAGGTATGGGAAAACACGGTTGCCCGCTGGATGTTTCTCATGCGGGACTTGGCCGGTCCAGCGCTAGTCGAAGGACAGGCAAATTCGCTGGTCGAGTTTGATGAGACAGCCACCAAGCAAGCGATGGAAGTCAAGCCGGATCCGGCCACCGGGCACTTCCGGACCATGCTGCCGGAGGGGGAATACATTGTGCGGTGCAAAGGGGAAGAGCGGACGCTGACCTTCCTGCCGACGGCAAGATACAATTTGGACCTGCGCCCCGGCCGGCTGCTGAGCTTCCAGCTTTCCAAGGAGACCTCCAGCTCAGGAGACGTAACGATTAAAGTGACGGCACGGGGCAGTGGCAGCCATCGGTTCACCCTTCGTGCGGACAATTTAACGGTCGGCGTTCTCGAAAAAGAGCTGGTCCTCCGGTCCGGAAGTACGGGCACACTGGAGTGGCGAGGCCGGATCGGCACGTTGGATTCGGCTTGGATAGCTGTGGTCCTACCGGATGATGACCTGCCGTCACGAAAGGAAGTGGCGGGCGCTGCTTGGGAGCACTGAGCTGAGTGGTGACCCCCATTGCTTTTGAAGACGATGGGAGTGCATCGTCAGCGCCAGCAACGAATGTTAGGCGGGTGTTCCACGCTGGCCCCCTTCCTCCAGTGATCATCAGTGGCCGGTTTTGGGTTTTTGGCGAACCATAGCATCGGGCGGATCCATCGAGCAACGAGTTGAGTCTGGAAGATCTCCGGCGAGAGCCGACGGTTTATCTGCTTCCGGAATCCGAGAACGAGGAAGAGGCCCGCAAGTATCGGGAAGAGGCGTGCGGCCAGGTTTCGAAGAGCAAGTCGACGGGTGATACGGTGCGCATTCCTCGTGCCGAGCCGGCGGATCTGGACGGCTTCGATCGCTGGTTCGAGTGGAGTTTTCACTCGATGGTGGTCGATCTCTGCACCATCCGCCCCTCCAAGAGCAGATGTAAACCGTACGTTCACTTTTTGGACCTTATGCCAGAGGTCGCACCGCTATCGCGGCCGGATTCTTGCCCTTCTCTGTGCTCTTTGGCGGTTACTGCTGCGGCGTTGACACCTCATCCTCTTTCGGCACGCCGAGCCCCAGCATGTGCCTGGTATACTCGAAGCTGCGCCCGAGATCGATCCGTTTTGTGCTAGCTACTTTTTGGCGCAAAAATGAGTGGCTAAGCCGTTCACTGTGAGCTCGCGGGGCGGCAGACATCTACATAGTCGTACAAATCTTCGTCCCAAAAGCTCTTTGACAGCTCATGTCAATTTTCTCTTAGCACAAAAATAGGGCCTTATTGTCTTAATACCAAGTGATGCGTAGGCGAGAACGGGCTGATTCAGCGACTCCTGCGGGCCACCGAAATCATGGTCCAAGGCGGCCTGTCGGAAACCTCTTGCCGTTGCGGCAACCCCAACTGCATCTATCGTCGCGATCCCGCGCGCCTACATGGGCCCCATCTGCACATCACCTATCGCGTCAATGGAAAAAAGTCGCTCTCTCTATGCCCCTCCAGAGCACGCCTCAGCCGCTCGTCAAGCACAACAGGTGGTCTGACTTTTGGGAGATTGGCTATGCGCTGGCCGCCCGGAACCTCGACTACCTGCAGCGGCAATGGCAACGGGAAAAGAAGACTGTACGCCAGCCACTGCAGAAGAGGCTCCCGTGATTGAGAGAGCCCATTCTGGCTACTCACAACGATTTTTAGACTCCTTGACATGCTATGGTCATATAATATTTCCTTGGACGAACTGCGAATTCTCCGCAGAGCAGAGCAGGGAGCTTCAAAATTGGCAGGACCTTCGAAGCTCTCTTTGCAAGTGTTTCGGAGATGCAGTGCATAGAAAGGAGCAGGTTGATGAAACAGAGTCGGCAACTTCGAATTGGCGCAGTTGCTGCCGGAGTATTACTGGCTGGCTGGCTTTCGCTTCCGGCCGTGACGGCCTCCGAGGATAGTCACGGTGTGAAGGCATTTGTTGGTGCACGAATCATTGATGGGACCGGCAAGGCCGCCATGGAAAGGGCCACTTTGGTGATTCGTGAGGGCCGAGTTGACGCTGTGGGGCCCAAAGTGAAAGTACCGGCAGGAGCGGAGCGCATCGATGCAACCGGCAAAACCATCATTCCCGGCCTGATTACTGCCCACGGCCACGTACAGAACGCAGACCAACTGGGGATGTACCTCCGAGATGGCCTCACAAGCGTTCTTAGCCTTGGCGGCGACCACGAGTTCGCCGTGCGTGACCAATGTCGAGGCGCAGCTCCAGGCACTGTCCCGCGCCTCTACGTCGCGGGACCAATCGAGGATTCCGCTCCCTTTCCCGGTGCGATCGCGGTCACGACACCCGAGGAGGCCCGTAAGACAGTCGACGAACTCGTCACGCACAAGCCGGATATCGTTAAACTCCGCGTAGACGACTTCTTTCACGTGCGTCCGAAAATGAGCCCTGAAGTCTACAAGGCCGTTATCGAGGAGGCGCACAAGAACGGCCTTCGCGTCGCTGCCCACATAGTGTTTCTGGATGACGGTCTCGGTGTGTTGCGCGCAGGCGCCGATTACATAGCCCATAGTGTCCGCGACCGTGACGTGAACGACGAGTTTATCCGGCTCATGAAGAAGCGCAACGTCTTCTATTGCCCTACTCTCACGCGTGAGCTTTCGATGTTCGTATATGCAGAGACGCCGCCCTTCTTTCATGATCCGTTTTTCCTCAAAGAGGCGGATCGGGTCGAGATGGCAAAAATGGAAGATCCAAAACATCAGGATGCCGTGCGAGTCGATAAGAACGGTATTTGGTTCAAGGACCACATGGAAGTCGCCATGCGGAACCTGAAAAAGTTATCCGACGCCGGCGTGACCATTGTCATGGGTACCGATACCGGCGGCGGCCCTGGCCGCTTCCACGGCTACTTTGAGCACCTGGAACTGGAATATGAGGTCAAGGCCGGTCTGACGCCCATGCAGGCGTTAGTGTCTGCCACCGGAGGAGCTGCGAAAGTTCTGAACGTAGCCAACCAACTCGGCACGCTGGAGAAGGGCAAATGGGCGGACTTCGTGGTACTGGGCGCCAATCCGCTTGACGATATCAAAAATACACGCAGTATCGATTCAGTGTGGGTTGGCGGACACCGCGTGCCTAACAAACAATAAAGGTTTGACAGGCACAAACTCCCGATGATCACCAGCAGCGGTAGTTGGTGATCTGCGAGTGGTGAATAGGGTGAGCTCAGCGAGGGGCAAGCGTCCAGCGATGTGGCAGGAGTTCATCGAGCTTGGTAGAGAATGGTCGGCGATGCGGCCGAACACATTGCGGAACTAGCCCGGCGACTTCGTGCGGAAGTCATTGCCGGCAAGGAACGGGCGTGAGTATGATCACGACTGCCGCAGACGGCGGCAGCTAAGACCGGCCGAGCAATGGAGCTATCAAGCCCGGTAGCTAGCCTGGTTCCGAGTCTCGTGCTCAATGCAGTGGTGACGTTCGGAAGCCCGTTGTTTGGGCTGGCGGCGATCCCGATTAGAAGAGTGCCCGTTTTGCGCGACCCGGGCCGTCGTCTGTTGGCAGAAGGGAAAAACGATGGCGAGAAAGCGCAAGAAGGATACCAAGGCCAACAATGCCATGTTGCCAGTAATGCGGCCAGACGCAGCCGGGATCGATATAGGCGCGACGGAGATTTTCGTTGCCGTGCCGGTGGATCGTGCGGCAGAGAATGTACGCTCGTTTCCGACCTTCACACAGGACCTGTACGCTTTGGCGGACTGGCTCAAGCAATGCGGCGTGAAGACGGTGGCCATGGAATCCACTAGCGTTTATTGGATTCCGCTGTTCCAGGTTTTAGAAGAGCGCGGCTTCGAGGTATGCCTGGTCAATGCACGCCATGTAAAGAACGTTCCGGGCCGGCGCACCGACGTATCCGATTGTCAGTGGTTGCAGTTGTTGCACTCCGTTGGACTGTTGCGGGCGTCTTATCGACCAGAGCAAGAAGTCTGCGCGGTACGATCGCTGTGGCGGCATCGCGAGAGCCTGGTGCAGATGGCTGCGACCCACGTCAACCACATGCAGAAGGCGCTGGATCAGATGAATCTGCAACTGCACCACGTGATCAGCGACATCACGGGCCAAACTGGGTTGGCCATAGTCGATGCGATCCTGGCGGGAGAGCGTGATCCGTTTGTTCTGGCCAAACTCCGCAACGACCGGATCAAAGCCAGTGAAGAGGTCATCGCTAAGTCGCTGGTGGGCGATTACCGGGCCGAGCACTTATTCACTCTGCGACAATCACTGGCTGCGTATCGCAGTTACCAGAAGCTCATGGATGACTGTGATCGCGAGATTCGGAAATCGCTGGAGCAGTTCAAGCCACCCCGCCAGCCAGATGCCT
>Ga0326728_10025838_pt1 | contig 10465 bp, 6 predicted proteins | sample MB3enrmetagenome_FD_207602 | JGI IMG/M metagenome (GOLD analysis project Ga0326728, IMG submission 207602) | Lab enriched peat soil microbial communities from McLean, Ithaca, NY, United States - MB31MN | ecosystem: Environmental > Terrestrial > Soil > Wetlands > Peat | place: USA: New York... | reverse complement strand
ACGCTTTCCACATTGTCTTCGAAGGCCTTGGTTCTCTGGCGATCGAAGGGATCGACCGCGCGCGCGAGCACAATCATGGGATCACCGGCTGCCTGAACGGCCGCGACACCTCCCTCGACCAGCGCCTTGCGCGTGGCAGGGTCGGCCAACTTGGTCCCCGCGACTGACTGCTGTGCAACTTCAGCGGGTGTGCGGCCGCCCAACACTGCCTTCATGTAGGGATCGTTGGCTCCCAATTCCTCGAGGGAAAGTTGCAGCCCTTCTTCCAACATTGCCTTTTCAAATCCAGGGTAAATCGGGGCGGGGGAGAAGAGGCGAAAACGAAGTGATTCAAGCTGGGAATCGTGATATCCCTCGAGCCTTTCTCCATCGGGCTTTTTCACCTCGGCCACATACTGGACAATACTCAGCGCGATCCCCCACAGGCGGGACCCACGAGCCCCATAGAACCGAAGCATCTTCGCCATCTCTCGATGCTTGATCTCGGCTTGTGCAATGGCATCCCAGGCCGCGCCATAGGCTTGCTGCCACGCCGGATTGCTTGCCACCAGAGCACGAAAGCTCGTCTCGTCTTTCTGCATCTTGGCTATCAGGTTCTTGTCTGCCAAGCCCTCAGCGCGGCCCTCGAGCGCCTTCAGGGAATTCGAGACGCCAAAAATCGTGTTGGCGGCCTCCCGGGCCTGCTCGGGCCCCAGGGCGGAATATTGCTTGGCCGCGTCAAGCCACCCGTTGTAGAACTTCAGGATGAAGGGCAGGTCGTAATCTTTTTCAGTCTCGATCTGGGCCATGGTTTCGAGGCGAGAGGTGGAACCCGGGTTTCCCGAGACAAAGACCAGTTCGCCATCGCCCGCGCCCTTGGCATTCCATTTCAGATAATCATGGTTTTCGACTGGTTTCCCATTTTCGTAGACACGAAATAGCGCGAAGTCGATGTCATAGCGGGGATAGGTGAAGTTGTCGGGATCACCACCAAAGAAGGCGACTTGCTGCTCGGGCGCAAAAACCAGCCGCATGTCCGTGTATTTCTTGTATTGATAAAGCCAGTATTCGCCGCCCTGATAAAGGGAAATCACATCCGAACGCAAGCCGGTTTTCTCCAGGCTCTCCTTCTCAATGCTTGCGATTTCCGCCTTGCGAGCTTTCAAAGCGGCTTCGCCCGTCATCCCCGGCTTTACGGCACTGCCCACCCGCGCGGTGACGTCCTGCATGGCGACCAGGACGTTTATTTCCAGGTCGGGGCACTTCAGTTCTTCTGCCTCGCTGCGCGCATAGAAGCCATCCTTAACGTAGTCCTTTTCGGGAGAAGAGACTTTCTGCAATTGGCCGAGCGCCACGTGATGGTTGGTCAGTACAAGTCCATGGGGGCTCACAAAAGAACCAGAACCGCCGTCGTTAAAGCGGGCGCTGGCGAGGCGGAGGTGGTCAAGCCAGGCGCGGGTGGGCTCAAAACCGTAGCGTTCCTTAAGTTGTTGGAGTGGGGGGTTATCGAAGGTCCACATTCCCTCGTCCGCCAGGGAAATGGATATGCTGAATAAAGCCCAAAGGACAAAAGTAAGCAAAATCCAAACCCTTCCGTGTCTGATGCCTGTAAACATTTGTTCCCCTCGTTTTCAATGAAGTGTTGCGCAAGCCAGGAAATGCATTTTGGAATTCCGGTAAGCCGGAAGTGTACACCCGAAAGCGTCATATTGGAATCTGGATTTAGAGGCTTGGAGAGCGGCGGGGGAGGTTGCGCGGCCGTACCCGTAGAACGTGTAGGGGTAGTGCTTGCCCTACCCCCGATGTGGCGGAGAGGGGCGACGAGGGGACGGCAAGCCGTCCCCCTACAACTGCAAGGGCGCATCCTCGCTGTAGGGGCGGCCACGGTGGCCGCCCTGGAGCAACCTCATGGGTCCCCTGCAACGTTCACCTCGGAAAAGGCGCGGACCCCCAAAACCGGAGGTCCGCGTCATCCGATCAGAAGAGAACCTTCAGCCCGAATTTAATCAGCCGGTTGCCGCCACTTGTAAGCGATGGGATTGCAAATCCGTGCCCCTCGCCAGTGTACCCGGCATCGTCGATGAAAGGATCGACGGAGCTGAAATTGGGATGGTTGAACACATTGAGGAAAGAGGCGTCGACGCGTACCTTCACGTGCTCGGTGATATTTGTGTCCTTGGCGATTCCAAAGTTACCACGGTTGGTGATCGCATCCCGGAGCGAGTTTCGCGCGGCATTACCCCAAGGCGAGTTGTAAACGGAATCCGCGAAGGCGCCGTTCACCAAGTAACGAGCCTGATTGGCGGAGACGGTCTGCACGGCGCCGCTGGCGTTGAAGGCATTCCAGCTATACAGTTGGTTAGGGGAACCGCTACAACCTGCTGGGGCGCCCAAGGCAGTGCTGTAGGCGCAGAGGTCCCCGCCATAAATCGCAACCTGCGAGGCGGAAGCCGACGGCGTCAACAGGAAGGGGCGAGCGGTCTCATAAGTCCCTATGTTTGCCAGGTCGAAAGAGGTGTCATAAACGGCGCCGCCCGTAAAGTAATTCAGAAGGAACTGGGCCGGCGTATAGTTCTGACCGCTTGAAATGATGTAGGTGCCTGATAACGACCAGCCCCCGAGAAGGTGCCCCGCCAAGCCGTGTTGGGCGCGACGGAAGGGAAGCATCTCGACAAAGCTCATCGTCCACTGTTCCGGGAAGTCCAGCCCCGACAAGGCGTGCTCGCCATGCAGAATGTCGAAGGGATTCTGGGCTGACCACAACGTATTGCCCCCGACGCCCGAAGAGAATATTTCGCTGGTGTTGTCGGTTGTTTTGCTCCAGGTGAAGGAGGTGCGCAGGGTCAACTGGTTCCACAAGTTATCGGTCCGCAGTTCGTTCTGCCAACCGTTATAGTCCGATACAGCCGTATTGCCTACCTGGTATACGATCCCCTCGTTGCAGTTCGCGCGGCCGATCGCATTCGGAACCACGGCGTTGGCGGTTGAGCATGGAGTTACTCCCGGCGGGAGCAAATTGGGGAAGGAGGCGGCGAGCCCAGCGGCGTATGGGTTGGCGTTAACGGCCTGGAAGAGGCTTCCCGCATGGTTGCCTACATAGCGTGATTCGACAACGGCGTGACCGGAGATCTGACGCTGAATCCCCAACGACCAGCCTTGTACATGATCGGGCCCGAAGCTGGGCGGGACGGCTGTTATGTCGAAATTGCGCGGGTCCGCAACCCCGAGCGCCAGATAACTGGCTAGCTGGCTCCTCACGATGGCGCCCTCAGGGTTGGCGGGCATTGGATTGGCGGCCGCGGTCGCGCCGACAAGGTTCTGAGCCAGCACCTGGGGCGCGGAGACCGCCACATTGAGGTAGATGTTGTAGAAGGCAGGATCGTAGGTCAGCCGGTAGCCGCCGCGGAGGACCGTCTTTCCTCCATGCGGCGCATAGGCAAAGCCGACGCTGGGGCCGAAATCTGCCTTGTGAGAAGTGAGCTGCGGGAAAACCCGGACCGAGAGCGCGAGTGACGGGTCAAAGAAGGGCGCCGAGCTGGTCTCATTGGCGAGGTCCTCTTTGTGAAACAAGTTGGCGGGCTGGCCAAAATAGGCGTAGGAGAGGCCCAAGTTCAAAGTCAAATTCTTTGTGGCCTTGAAGTCGTCGCCCACATAGAGGAAGTTGTCGTGCTCCCGGAAATCCAGGTTGGGATTTCCCAGGGTGATGCCGATAGAATCCGGGATGTCCTCGAAGTAGTGGGCCATGGTGCCGAACGTATACAATCCGTTGTAGTTGGGGAGCCAGATGTTGGGTGAGCGTTGGTAGGTGAGGTTGGCGCCTGCCTTGACCGTGTGTCGACCGTGCGTCCAGGAGAGGTTATCTTGCAACTGATAGCTATTGCTGTCGCGTCCGTCGGGAATGATGCTCGAATATCCGAAGCCGGCGTATCCCGTGGGTAGACTGACACTCGCCAAAGCCGTAGCTAGTTCATTGTCGGGCGGAACCGTGTTCCCAATGGAGTTGCCACCGAACTGAACAATCAGGCGATAGTAGTTAAGGCGAGCTTCGTTCACCAGGTTTGGGGTGAAGGTCCGCGTCCAGTCCAAGCTGGACTGAAGTGTGGCGCTTGGGACATTGGCAGGGAAACCGGCCCAAGCACCGCCCTGGTCAGTGTTCTCGAATAACTGTGTCTGGCGAATGTAGCGGGCGTAAATGCGGTCCTTTGACGCCTGGTAGTCCAAACGGCCCAGCCAGTCGTATTCCTTGAACGGAGTGGGTAGCGTGCGCTCGACCCCAGCAAATTGAACTGGTCCAAGAGGACTTCCGTTCGAGCAGGTAACGCCCGGAACGGTCTGCGTGGTCAGTGAACTCGCCTGCGGCTGGGGGTTCCCGGCGGTGATCGCATAAGGCCCGTATTTATTCAACGCCTGCAGCACCGGACTAGAGGGAAGACAGGCGTCAAGAGTCTGCAGGCCGGCGGGAGTCGGTTCGAGGTTCCCGGTGGTATACACCGTACTTCCGGGCTGAATCTCGTTGTCAAAACCGGCAAACGCGAAAACCCGATCTTTGATTATCGGGCCGCCTATTGTGACCCCGCTGAATTCGTCGTTGAACTTGGGCACTTGGGTCAAGCCTTCAAAAGCTTTCTGCGTGTTCGTAAGGGTTGCCAGCTTCCAGTTGCTCTCCGTGCCAAACACGTCCCCGTGCCAGTTGTTGGTTCCAGATCTGGTGATGATGTTAACCACCGAACCGGCATTGCGGCTGTATTCAACTCCAAAGTTGCTGGTAGTCACTTGGTACTCTTGCACCCAGTCGGTGTTGCCGACAAAGACTGAGGGTCCGCCAACAGAGTTGTCGTTGTTATTCGCTCCATCGATTTGTTGATCGTTATTCCGCCCTCGCATCCCATTCGAGCTGAAGCCCACGCCGTTAGTATTTGTAAAGGTAACGTCGCGGGTGTCGTTAACTCCAGGGAGCAGCACGGCGAGGTTATCCAGGCCTTCATTCTGGCCGACCATGGGAAGCAGGGAAAGCATGGAGCTGGAGATGGTGCTGGTCACTTGAGCCTGCGTGGCCTCAACCAAGGTCGCTTGGCCCGTGACTTCCACGATCGTCGAGACTGGGCCGACCTCTAAGGTTATCGTTCCCACCTTTGCAGTCGCGGCAGAATTCACTTGGACGCCCTGTAGGGTAACCTTGTGGAAACCTTGCTTATTGACCGTCAGGTTGTAAGTTCCGACGGCGAGCAGTGGGATTTGAAAGGCTCCCGTGATGTCTGAGACGGTATGGCCCGAGGAACTAGTGGCCGGATCGAGCGCCTCGACTTGCGCCTCCGGTACCGCCGCGCCCGAACTGTCGACAATCGAGCCTTCAATGGTTCCTTTCACAACTTGAGCCGAGACGCGCGAAGGCGCCAATGACAACCCGAGGAACAACACTAGCCCCAGGTAAAAGAAATGAGAGTACACGCCCGTCTTAGGGGTGTTCATGGCTTTTCCTCCACAATTATTTTGTTTTAGCCCTCATATGCGCCCTGCTATCCAGGAGGACAATAGACACCAGCCCAAAGGCACCTTTAAACTACCGCTATCTCCGGACAACCCAGGCCGCCACTTATGTGATGCGCGTGGAGGGTGGCAGGTGGCTTATTCGTGCAAAAGTTCATTTTATAGGAACTATAGGCCACACCGCAAGTCCATGATATCTCTGCCGATAGCCGCGTCATTCCCGCGCAAGCGGGAATCCATTGCCTCCGGGGCCAGAATAGACCCTCGCTTGCGCGGGGGCGACCGCGGCAGGCAGTGCGGTTGGTCATCAGGCGCGCGGTGTTTGTATCCGACGACGATTGGAGATCGGAGATTCCAGATTTGAAACGTGCTAAGTACTCGCCAGGATGCGTTGGTAGAGATCTTCGTAAAGGGGAATGATTTTCTCGCTACAGAAGGTGGTGGAGGCGCGATGCCGTGCTGCGATGCCCATCTGCTCGCGCCGGCGGGGGTCGGTGACGATCTCGAGGGCGCGCGCGGCCATGGTTTTCGTGTCGTGCCCGGGAACTAGAAAGCCTTCCACGCCATTTCTGATGACCTCGGGTAATCCTCCCACCTCCGAACAGACGGCCGGCACACCGCAGGCCATTCCCTCGAGCGCCGCCAAGCCAAAGGACTCGATTTCACTCGGCAAAAGGAGCACGTCGGCGCAGTTGAGGAGTTCCGCCACCTGGTTCTGTTTGCCCAGGAAGAAGACGTCCTTCGTCAGGCCCTTTTCACGCACCAACCATTCGGCGATGGTGCGTTCCGGGCCGTCGCCAATCATCAGGAGCTTAGCCGGGACCTCGGCTCGCACCGCGGCGAAGATATCGACTACATCCGGAATCCTTTTGACGGGGCGAAAGTTGGACAGATGCACGAGGATGGGCTCGCCCTGGGGGGCAAATTCCTCGCGCCGGCCGTGAGCGTCGCCGGGCTGGAAAACGTCGCAATTGACGAAATTTGGAATCACTTCGATGGGCCGTTGAACATTGAGTTCCCGTTGGGTCACCGTGCGCAGGTATTCGGAGATGGCCGTCACGCCGTTGCTCTCTTCGATGGAGAATCGTGTGATGGGCAAGTAGGAGCGATCCACCCCCACCAAGGTGATGTCCGTTCCGTGCAGTGTGGTGACGAAAGGAAGTGGGTGCGGATGGCGCATCGCGCGGGCCAAATAGGCGCTCACCGAGTGGGGGATGGCATAATGGACGTGCAACAGATCGAGCGATTCGTTGACCGCCACATTCGCCATCTGGGTGGCCAAGGCCAGGGTATACGGGGGATGATTGAACAAGGGGTAGTTGAGCATCTCCACTTCGTGGAAGTGGAGGCGCTCGGAAGGCTCGGTCAAGCGAACCGGTACGGCGTAACTAATGAAGTGGATGTCGTGCCCACGGGCGGCCAATTCCAGACCCAACTCGGTGGCGACGACCCCACTTCCGCCGTAGGTGGGGTAGCAGGTTATGCCGATTCTCATGGGGCGTCTTTTATGGCACAGGCACTCCTGCCTGTGACCAAATTCAAAGCACGGCGCCGAAAAGCACAGGCAAGAGTGCCTGCGCTACGCGCTACGAAGGGGGAGTAGAATCTTTCTTTTTCGGGGTGCCCCCCACCAGAACCACGATCCGCGTAATGGTCCTGTGATCGCCCTTCTGGTCGAAGTAAACGAGAACATTGGTGCCGGGTTTCAGGGTGGCCAACTTGAGCTTGTCCCCGTCGGCAGTAACCACATGAACCTTTTTCTTAATGGGAAAGATTTCTGTCGATTTTCCGTTGATGTTGTCGACGTTTAAAACTTCGCTCTCGAAATCGACAGATTTCACTACCCCCATGAACGCCTGCTGCGATGGCCCGCCGGAAGTGATCTTATCGATAACCGGGACCTTCTTGCGCTCTTCCTGTGCCTGGAGCCCGGTGCGGAGAGGCAAGGCCCACAAAAGCAGGGCGAAGAAAAGGCCGACCAGAAACCTCCGCGAAACCACCCTCCGCGAAGGCCCTGTCGTGGGACAATGGCGGGCAACAATCCTGTTTGTAGAGCTTGTGCCTGTCTGACGGTTGGAGGTTAATTCAGGAATCACTGTTATACTCGCGACTCGGATGATAAGTGCAAGATTATCCTAGGCGCGGAAAGTCACAGTGTCAAGGTTGCATGAAATCATCTTGGCCGTTCCCGGGAAGACGATTGCCATCCCCACCGCCCCCGTGCTTGTTTTCGTTCTCCTTATAGATATACCGGATGGCGGATTTCATAATGAGGAGGTTGGGTTCGTTGGCCCTGTGGACCTTGATGCAATTCTTGTCGTACCACTCGATCACACCGTGGATGACTTCGTCCCCGTGGAGGACAACTACCATGGGCGTTCGCGCCTGCATCTGTTTCAAGTAGTAGAAGTTCTCCGCGCTGGTTTGTTCAGGAGGGGCAGGCTTTTTGCGCTGCAGACGCGCGCCCATTTGATCCTGGACTTCGGACAGCGTGGGGCGGATGAGTCGTCGGTTCATGATACTTCACTCCTTCGGCCAAGTCTCGCGAGGCCTCGAGTTCAGAGCTTCTCCCTACAGGATTGGCGCCTATTACCTCTCTAAGCATAGACGCACGCTTTGTCACCCGGGTTTCTTCTAGGTTAATAAAAGACCCATTCAAGGACAAAAGCCGCGTATGCAATACATGCTACCACGAAGCCCGCGGAGTCGCAACGAAATCAGGTTGAGAAGTCGAGAGCCACAGTCGACCGGTCGAGGAGTGGTCGAGCGGCCACTGAGGCGTTAACTCCGCCACGAAGCGAGGATATTGGGTCCCGTCGGGACCCACGGGGCGCGCTGGAGCTAACGCATATGTGGCACGTCCCCTGGTTTCCGGGTCCGCGGCTCTTCCTAGATTCGAGGACTAGCCGTGGACCCCAGAACCGGGGGTCCGCTCTAACGGGCACACACTTCCATCCCCAGCGCCTCGAAGCCCAACTGCTGGTTTACATTGCGGATTTGCAGCCGGCGGGCTTGGTCGAGGCCGGACTTTAAGAGCTCAATTCCGTGGAGTCCCAAGTCGGCCGCCCAAGCCTGGAGGCGCGGGAGCACATCCACGTTCGTCACTTCGGTTTCGGGTCCTTCGAGGAGCACGTGAAGCAGGTCCCGCAAAAGCGAATAGCCGATGTCCAGTGTAGCTTCGAAGTCGTCCCGGCTTTCGGCGAGCGCCCTTGCCGAATCAAATAGTGGACGCCAGTCCGCAGCGCCGGTGGAAGCGGGAGCACGGCGGGCTACGACTCCCAGGAATTCCAACCACGGCCTGCGACGCTGTTCATAGGCCGCAAGATCGAAGCTCTTGGCTTTGGCCACACTCCCAGAGGCCACGCGCGCCCCCAGGACCACCTGCGTTTTGTTCAAGCCTTTTTGCTTTGGCAGCAACTCGAGGAGGACAGACTCCGCCACGGGCTGAAACAGAATCTGCGAGCACCGGGAGCGGATAGTCGGACGCAACTCGTAAGGATTGGCGCAGATAAGAATGAAGGAGGTGCTTTCGGGCGGTTCTTCAAGCACTTTCAGCAGCAAGTCTGCGGCCTGCCAGTGAACCGTCTGTGCGTCATCAATAATAAATATGCGCCGCGGAAACTCGAAGGGCCGCGTGTAAGCCACATGGCGCAGTTGACGGATTTGTTCTGTCAGTATGAACCGGGTGAGGGGCGCGAGGATCTGAAAATCGAAATAAACCAACCCTTCCACCCGTCTTGCCGCTTCTTTCATCTCCCGCCGTCGTGCCAGATCCTCTTCCGCAGTGGTGAACATCTCCTCGGCTTTACGGCAGTGTGGACAGGCGTCGCAGAAGTCCCCTTTACTTCGCTCGCACACGAGCGCCTTGGCCAGCATCCGAGCTAAAGTCTTCTTGCCTACCCCCTCGGGACCCGAGAACAACAAGCTACCAGGAACACGATCGCCCACCACCATCTCACGCGCGCTCGTGAGGGCCCTCGAGTTTCCGATGAATGAGTCAAAGGGCATAGGAACTGCGAATTAATCCATGTACGGACAGACCTGTTTCACGCCGAGGCGCAAAGTATGCTAAGGGCGCAAAGAAATGACTTTTACTGTGCGTTGCTTGGCGTCTTGGCGACCTTGCGTGAGCTGTTTTGATTTTTCCACACCTTCGCAGGCTTTCCGTTCAGCCTCTGGACAAGCCCACAAAAAGTTAGATGCTGGTGAAGGCCGGAAGATTGTCTATCGTCTCTCCAGCCGCCGCGCCAGGAAAGCATCAACCAGCCTGCGAATCTCCGCCTGGACTTCTGCTACCGGGCCGTCGGCTCGCACCAGCTTCACTCGATGCGGTTCCTGGCTGGCAATCTCGAGGTAACCGCGCCGGACTCTGCGATGAAAGTCCATCCCCTGCCGTTCGAACCGTTCCTGTTTTGAATTCTGCTGCGACTGGCGAGCCCGGGCCCGCCCGAGCGACAGTCGAGGCGGGAGATCGAGGACCAGCGTCAAGTCGGGCTGAGTGCCGGCACAGACAATGCGGTCGAAGGCCCGGACAGTCTCCGCGCCCAACTTTCGCCCATAGCCCTGATAAGCGAGTGAGGCATCATTATAACGATCGCTCACTACGATCTCGCCCTTCGCCAGCGCCGGCCGAATGACCTCCTGCAAATGCTGGGCGCGCGCCGCGTACATTAAAGCCAGTTCAGCCAGGGGGGCCAGGCGAGTGGTGGTGGAGTCTAAAAGGATTTTCCGGATGCGCTCGCCCACCTTCGTGCCGCCCGGCTCGCGCGTCACGCGCACCGCGAACCCGCGCTTCTTCAAGTGCTGAACCAGGAGACGGAGTTGCGTGCTCTTTCCCGTCCCGTCAATTCCTTCCAGGGTAATGAAAAGGCCACGTCGCATTCTGTTCTGCCTATCGTCCCTGCCAGTTTACCGCGCCGGATGGCGGCGCTAAGCGGCCACGACTTACGTCGTCGTTGACGACTGGCCGTAGACCTCGAATAGCGGGCAAGACAGGCAT
>Ga0326728_10025837_pt1 | contig 10465 bp, 7 predicted proteins | sample MB3enrmetagenome_FD_207602 | JGI IMG/M metagenome (GOLD analysis project Ga0326728, IMG submission 207602) | Lab enriched peat soil microbial communities from McLean, Ithaca, NY, United States - MB31MN | ecosystem: Environmental > Terrestrial > Soil > Wetlands > Peat | place: USA: New York... | reverse complement strand
GGATGCCTCCTTCGCTTTCTTCAGGGTGAGGATAGTATTTTTCGACCTCGGCATCGGAGCTAAAAACCAGATCGATAAGGGATGGCCGCAATTCTCCATAGAGAATCCGGGAATATTCGTAATTTCCTTTGCCGAGGATCTCTGTTGCTGGTACACCGGTCAATTCTTCCATCGCAGAGTTCCAGCCAATAAGGATACCATCCTTATCGATTGCAAAGGTGGCATCGGGGAAAAAATTGATCAGATCGGCGACCATGATGCCAAAACTGACCGGGACGGTATGGGGAGTACGCCGCGTGATTGCACGTTTGATCCTGTTTTCCAGCTGGGCAAACTGCAACCGTGCATCTTCGCCTTTCCGGATATAAAAATCCACACCGTCATCTATTGCCTGGATGGCCACATCCTCCCCGCCTTTCCCGGTAAAGAGAATAAACGGGAGGTCGCCAAACGTTGCACGGACGTTCCGGAGAAATTCCAGGCCGTCCATCCCCGGCATCCGGAGATCGGAGATAACAGCGTCGTACTTCCGGGTTTTTAAGGTGGCAAGGCCGTCCTGGACCGATGTTTTCGTTTCAACGGTGAATTCGCCCCGGTACTCCAGAAACAGCTTGGTAAGCTCAAGAAGGGTCGCTTCATCGTCGACATACAGAACGGAGATCATATCCTTGCCTCCGACTGCTGCTGGTTATCCGTGTTCAAATAATAATGAAAATCGCAGATTTCTCCCTGGAATAAGGCACTGCCACTTAAATTTGTGCACCAAATACATTTCTTTTTTATCACAGTACCTTGACTCCGAGAATTATTATTTATCTATATTTTCCCCACAACACAACTTACAATTTCATTAGGTGATTAACTGTTCAAGCTCTTTGGCCGGGCATGCGGACTCATGTAGAACCGATTCGACAAATTGTCCGAAATAGGAGACTATTTGATTCAGGGATCTGGATGATTCAGGCATGAACAATCCAATTCATGATCAAGTAGGGGATAAACCGATGCGATGCAACGATGCATGGCGACAGTGATTCTCCATTTTTTAATTGGGGCTGTATATCGAGCCGGTTTTGAAAGAGTTTATAAAAATACGCGTATTTTTACAGAAACTAAAGCCATCGGAAAATCTGCCGGCTGAACCAGAATGGATTGGGAGGAAGAATCTGCAGCATTTTTTCGGTAATGATCAATAGAGCCTGTAACCCTCTTATTCTTTCTGAATAATACCTTCACTCTTCATGGTTTTCATACGTGGGGATTGCCTGCGCCTTGATGGTGATAATCCCATCCATCATCGCGTGATTGGGTCACTCGCAACGAGTGATCGGCAGGTGCTGTTTGCAGCCGATCAAATCGACTCGCGGGTGACTGTCTGTTTGGCATCGGATGAAAATACAATAAAAATCATTCATTTTGGTTGCCATGACGTATCTCAAATGATTTTGGGAAATAAAGATACGTAGTATACATAGCAAATTCATTAAAAAATGAGTACTTGTTTTTGTATTTACAACACTTAAATAAATATCTTATATGAAAATTTTATATACCATTACCACAGAGTGGTAATTAACAGGTGAAAAAAAATATTGCTTCGCAGCCGGCTCATCAGCGATCGGTTATTGTTGATGGTCCGTCAGCAGTTTGCCGAAAGGATTGTTATTAGAAACAGGAGAGACTATGCCACAGAGAAATTGTCTGCTCATAATTGCGTATCTATTGACAATTGAATCTTCCCACGGTATCCTCATCAGGAACCGTGACGAGATCGTGGAAAAGATTGGGCCACTTGTAACGAATGCCCAGCAGGCGCTGTTTGCAGCTGATCAAATCGACTCATGGGTGATAGACAGTTTGGCGTCGGGGGACGTGGTAATGCCCGGGTACATTATTCACCAGATCGTTGAACAATTGGAAACCCCTCGAAAAAACACTGGATTTTGCCATCCCGTTCTGTCTAGGTATGGAATATGCCCATGAAAGGCTGGCCATTTTTCACGGAAATATTATCTCCTCTAGCGTGATGCTGCAGAAAAATCCCGTGTTTAGGTACGGGTACTGTTGCAAGATCCGGGATTTTAGCAGCGCAAAATTGTGGTGATGGGATTCACGGACCGGGTACGGGAAAAATGCAACCGATGCCGGAACTTTTTTCATCATCTCATCGTAGTAGTTTCCAGATCCGGTTCAGGCAAACTTTTCTTTTCACGGTATGGCACCCCCGCAGTCCGAGATTTCTTTATTCGGAATTCACCTGTAGGTAATGGTCACAGGAAAGCCGCCCTTATACGGATTGGACGAGATATTCTGCAGGTGATGCGTTTGCCGAGCCCGGCGGATTTGACCAAGCGGTATTGGCATTCCATCATGTCAGTGCCGTGGGGCCTTCACTACACTGATGTGGAGTATTCTGCCGGGAGGATCTTCCGCCCCCTTGTGGGGTTCGTGACCTCCCTTTCTTTTAAACTATACCTGCATGTTTCCCTCTGCGATTAAATATTCCGGCCACGCGAGGCAGGAAAAAGGTATTGCAAAGGAGAGTCGCTTGCCCGGCGCGACCGGTTCGAAAAGGCAGTATTAGCCAATGGACACGCAAACGAATTCAAAAACCGGAGTATGCGGATGTCTGGCTCAACAAAGGGACGGTGTACAGGATCTTGGGAAAAGATCAACATAACTTGAAAAAATGCGGCAATATCATAATCCCAATCCATTCTGGTTCATCCAGAAAATTCCCGATGGCGTTAAGGCTCTGTACAAAAACCATGCATATCTATAAATACTTCCAAAACCGGCTCAATAAAACGCCCCAATTGAAAAAGGAGAATCATTGTCGCCATGCATCATTGCATCGCATCGGTTTATCCCCTACTTGATCATGAGTAGGATTGTCCAAGTCTGAAGCATCCCATGCTCTGAACTGCCTGTTCGGTAGTGCATCAGGACTGGTTGAATTCAGATTTAGGATTGGGCAATGAACTCTGATCTGTGAAAACAGTGAGCGAGCCTGGAGAAAAACATCAGGAGGAATAAACAAAAATGAATGCAACCATGAAAGCAGTAATTATCGGGGCTCTCCTTATCGCAGTCCTGGTCGCTGTCCCGGTAGCCGCTGCCACCATTACGCAGGTCGCTACGGGAAGCCAGATTGGATCGTCATCTTCGACTAATACTGTTAATAACCAAAACACTGGAAGCGGTGCCATTCTCCAGATCGCCACCGGCAAATCAACAGGTGCAGTGGCAGGGTCGGCTAACACAGCCGAAAACTCTAACGATGGAAGTGGTGTTATTGCTCAGGGTGCCTCGGCAACACAGAGCACCGTGTCAAACGGACAGAATACTGCCAGCAACTGGAACATCGGAAGTGGCGCAATTGTTCAGGGTGCAACCGCCTCACAGTCTGGGACTGCTACTATTGTCAAGACCCAAACCGGCGGCTCCTGGTGGTGCCCGGTCTACACGTACACGACGGTCTACTCAGTTAACGGTGCACAAAATACTGCAAACAACTACAACTCGGGAAACACCAATGGTGTTAACTATATCTCCCAGGGTGCACTCGCTACTCAGACCAGCTCTACCGGTGGCTCTGTCCAGTTAGTACAGAACGTCAACTATGGCAACGAAATCACCACGAAGGGTGGCCACTAATAACTTCTTTTTACAAGAAGTTTGTTAAGCCAAAAGAACAACAGGAGGGTAAAAAAAGTGAAATTAAAATACGCAGTTCTCTCCCTCTTACTGGTACTGGCTCTAATTGCAGTTCCGGTTTTCGCATCTACCGATCAGTCCGGAACGGTTATCCAAAAGGATAGCACGGACTCAACAGCGCAGGCTGCGAATGCAAACCAGGTTGATTCCCCAAACTCTCAAAGTGTTTCGGTCAATAATAATGGGGGGACCAGTTTGGTCACGGGGACCGGTGGGACAAATATGATCACGGGGACCGGGACAAATATAGTTGTCAGTAGTGATGGTACGACAGGAAGCGCTCAGTACATAGCGTCTCAATACGTAGGAACCGCCCTGCCAGACAGTTATTACACTAGGTCTGATGATTCTTTATGGGCGGAATCAGAAGCAGGTCCTGATCCGGAAAATCCGGGCCCGAACGTAGGTAACCCATACACGCCGTATTCAGAAGCGGCGCTCTTTCCCGGAGAGATCGTAGCAATCCCGATGGGGACCAACCTCAAAGCAGGTCAGCGGTTTAACTTCACCTGGTGGGCAGGCTCGCCGGTTGCGGTTAGCGTTATCAACGACAACGACCGCTCGACGGCGATAAACAGCGTCCTTGGTCAGGAAAAATTTGACCCGGTAACGCAGAACATCACTCACCCTGGGATCAATACGGTTCCGCTGGCATTCGATTCGAGCCTTAACACTGGATACTCCAGGATCAACACGGCCTATGTAACAATTCCCAAGGATGGGAACTATGACTGGGTGGTGGACACGCATACGTTACAAGTCGCCTACCAGGAAGTCCAGTACGTGCCTGAGCCCTATGGAACGATCGACTTCGCCTATGTTGGGTACGAAATGTCTTAAGAGGATATTTAGTGGCTGATATGAGAACATGTCCCGTTCAAGGGATCAAAATAAGTTGGGGTGCTCCTGCGTAGCTCTCAACTCGGGGGTTCGATACATGACTTATGACAAGAATTGTTCTCTTTCATGGTCATGCCATCCCTTCAGTTGAAATCATTTCTTGCCCTTTTTGACGCAGGAGATCTCAATTCCCCAACGTTGAAGTGACCGCTCACAAGATCACCGGTCCTTTACGGTTGCTGTGTTCAGTAAGGACCACAACTTTGAATGGGAATACCAACCATGTATTCAGTATCGTATTGCCCTGCTGGATCACGTTGTGCCTTTAATAGCGTTTCATAGATCGTTTCCAAACAGATCTTTTCTTTGAAATTATTCCATGACTTCCCTTGGGTTCCAGAGAATCCAAATAATTAGCAGATGAGATATTCTTTCAGCGGAAAAAGGGCGAATAATTGGTGCAGCATATACGTTTTTAGAATATATTGATGAATATAAAGGAATCCAAAAATCACGAATTAATCCTCTGGTCAATTCAACAAACCAGCCATACCGGTTTGCTGACACATTGTCCCCTCACATTCTAACGTTATAATAAGGGAAGTGATGCAGTATCTGATATTTTTTTAGTTACTGCATTCTCTTCTGAAAAATAGGTTTCCTACTGAGCCGTCTTTTCAACAAACCCGAATTAATAATCCTGATCGGCTCACCCTGCGGTGATATCCAATGCACAATTTTTTTTAATTCACTGGTGTACAACAGAAATCTTCGCTTTCAGATCCAGTGCTAGGGGGAGATCAAGGAATCCTTCGATCTCCCAGACCGGCAGTCCGATAGGGCCGGCCCCTCCTCCGATCTGAAGTCCACCAACAGCGATGGATATGTCCCTGAGCGGGTTGGGGATCTGTGCCATGGAAGTATCCATTGAGGGCATGACCAGTTTGAACGGATAGGGTGCCGCATCACATACAGCATATTCCTTTTCACTATCCAGCGGCTGCTGAAAAGAATAGATCTGCTGATTAACATTTCGCATCTCGGGTCTTCCCCCGGAGATATACTGCTCCCGGTACACCTGGGTCGCATACAGCTTCACATAGAGACCCCGGGCCTTGACAGGTTTTTTCACCGTGAGCAAGAGCGTCCCATCGATTGTCTCTCCGCTGGCAAAGACAGTCTTTGTCAGTTTTAGTTCAATTTTCCCCACTCCGAATCCGAACATTGTGCTCACCTTTTTATATAATACAGGAAATATTCTGGCATCCGCCCCTATAAATGGGCTGCGGTTTGTTCCGTTTTTCCACGATTTCACAGAATATCGGTGATAATTTTCAGAAAAGGTATTCTTTCAATGGAAAAAGGGCAAGTAACTGGTGCTGTGTATAGGTCTTTTTGGAATATATTGACGAATATAGCGGAATTCGAAAATCATGGATCAATCCACTGGTCAATTCAACAAACCTGCTATACCAGTTTGCTGACACTATTTCGTCTCCTTTCCCATCATTCGCATACTAAACTAAAGAGGCACTATAATTGGATTTTTAGATTGTTTTCATCTCGGCGAGCTGAGCATTTCTGCAGAGCTGCTGATCCCATAATCCTTAAATTCTTTCAAACCCGTAAGTTCAGAAATACCCGTGAGCACCAGCTGGCATTGCAGGGAATCATCCTCATCGGATCTGGTCGCAAAGCCAAAAATTTTAAGGCCATGTGAAAATTGATAGAAATTGCCAAGGGTGATCTCGCGTGTCTGTTTTTTCGGTCCCTTTAACATCATCTCAAAAAAGTGAGAGAATGTTTCGAGATCTTCGGGAGAAATGAAATCTTTAAAAGTTTTTTCAACGAGATCTTTTTTAGGTCTGCCGATAAGCTGAGATGCGGCTTCATTCAATGTGATAACTTTGCCGGCAGAATCGAGCGTTAATATACCCAAGGGAACGTGATCATACAGATCCCGGTAGTTTTTCTCTGAAATCTCCCCTGATCTCTGGAGCTTCCGTAATTCTTCATTCTGTGCATTCAATAGTGTATGCTCGATCTGCAGGTTTTTGAGGAGAGACTGCGATCGCTCGAAATATGCCCGGAGTTCAGTTATATCCCTGCAGATAATCTGGAACTCGGTGATGTTACCATCAGCATTCACGATCGCTCGTATGGTTGCATGGAAGAAGCAGGCATTGCCTTTTGGTGGGACTAACTCCAGCTCTGTATTCTTGACAAAATAGTTGGCGTTCAATTGATCGATATTCGATTTGAGGGATTCGTGAAATTTATGAGGGATAAAATCCAGAAAATTCACGCCCACAATGTCACTTTCTGACTTGCTGAAAAATTTCCAGAATGCAGGATTAATAAAAAGAATCCGGAAATCCGGTGCAAACCGGCAGATAAGATCTGTCTGGTCTTCGACAACGATTTTGTATTTAAGCTCATATTGCTGGAGGGTATTTTCTGTCATCTTCCAGTCATTGATATCTTCGATAATTCCTGAAAGTCCTTGGGGTTTGCCGTCATGAACAAGAGGCTGGAGGATAAGCCTGACCCACCTGGAGTTCCCCGCTTTATCTATCATCTGTAAATCCGATGGAGCGGATTTTACCAACTGTGACTCCTTTATTTTAATTCCGATAGCACTCCTGGATCCAGGACCCACCAGTGCATAAAAATGTTTGCTAACCAATTCTTCCTGCGTATATCCAAGCACCTTATGAATGACCGGGCTGATATACGTTATTTTCCCCCGGATATCAGTAGTAAAGATAACAGCGCCGATTTCTTCAACAAGGGAACGGTATTTTAATTCCGACTTTTTTATTCGGCTAACTGCTTTCTTATGCTCTGTGACATCAGTAATAATTCCGATAAAATCCTCCCTCGATTCTGGGAGATCGCTCAGAATCGTTATGGTAAGATCTGCACAAAAACCTGTACAATCCTTTTTTATAAGAGTACAGGATGTGGTTGCTATATTTTGGTCTTCGAGGGCCGTATCAAAAAACTTCTGGCATGTTTCGATATCTACGGGTGAGATGAAATCAAAGAGATTTTTGCCATCCAAATCTTTGGGGTTGCAAAAACCAAGATATCGGGCGGTCTGGTGGTTAACCATTTTAAGCCGTCCGGCACGATCTAAAATCATGATGCCATTGGGGGATGTTTCGATGATGGTTCGATAAAATTTTTCACTATTACGGAGCGCATCCTCTGCCTTCTTTCGGTCAGTGATATCAGAAATAGTTGCTAAAGCTCCGATAAATTTATTGTTTTCACTGATAAATGGAGAGATTCCCACAGAGGTAAAAATCCTTGAGCCATCTTTCCGGACAAACTGTGACTCAAAATTTTTTTGACCATCATTTTGATTTGCAAGATTCTGGAGATATTTTTTGGTCTGCTCCTTTCGTTCTGCGGGAACAAAATCAAATATCGGTTTGCCAATCAATTCCTGGATTGAATATCCAAGCATACCTGCAATCCACGCATTGGCAAAGGTAGTCCTGAATGATTCATCTGTAGCCCAAATTCCCTCCTTGGCCAAATCCAGATATTTCTGGTAATTCGTTGAGGTTCTTTCCGGGGATGAAGGTAACTCCGGATTCGATGATAACGGTTCAACCTTAAGAGTATCGACTTTATTTTTATTGGATAAAAAATTATATTCTTCAGATTGGCGAATATCTGAAATGTTATTCATCGTGATAATAAGTCCTTTTTTATTATTTTCAAGAACTCCCGGGACGAACTTTGCCCGGAAAGAAAGAGTGGTATGATCGCATCGGATCTCAAACTCTGTTGAATATTCTTTGCCCCGAAGACTTTCCTCTATAAATTTTTGTATGTTTGGGACTGCATGCTTTGTAACTTCAAGATGATCGGTAGACATCCCCGATATTTCTTCGAGAGTTTTTCTCTCGAGGGTAAGCATGTTCTTATTTGCATAGGTTACCCGCGATTCATCATCGAGAACCAGGACATAATCCGACGATACGTTCAGGATTGAGGAGAAAGGCATCCGTTTGGATATGGTATAGAGCTTTGCGGAGCCAACTACCTTCATTTCAACGGCACCTGAAGTCACGAGAACATCAAGGTATTTGGCAACAGAATTTCTGTTAATACCCATCTTTCTGGAGATTTCTGTGATAGTCAGGCCTTTATTCAAACCGACAAGAAAGCCTCGGATCTTTTTGAGCTCCTGATAGTATTTTTCATTTAACATGAGCGCTCACTCCTTGAGTTAGTGTGAAGCAGAGAAAATGCCATGAACCACTGGTATAATCCATGACCGTGGCTTTATCGCCGTTGGCGCTGTCCATAAACGCTGCGTAAGTGATGCAATTGTAAACTGACAGGGATTCAAATTGCATTGCGCCGAGGGAGAGATCAGCGCTGCCTGCATTCTGCCATGATACGGATCCTGCACTCACAGGGAATATGAAGGCAAGAGTAAGAATGATAGCAACCCCGATCGGCACGATAAACAAAGCCGAAAAATTTGTTTGACCTGATGTTAATTTCGAGATAGACTCACTCATTCGGATATTCCCCACATCAAATTTTATTGGATTGTACCTATGTCCAAGTAAAGAGAGCTACCTGGTTGATTGAATGAGTTTGATGGAACAATGTCTAAGATATTAGAGATAATTCGCATTTCAAATTATAAATATTCTTATTTGAGATAAACTATCAAATATAAAAATAAAAATGCATGCGGCGTTTTTACCAATTCTGTAAAGATTGCGGGAGTTGTGGTTCGGTACACCGGGGTATCAGCTGTGGTCTGCTTTCTGAAGACTCGACAGACCCTGAACCATGTAAACTGTCAATATCAACTTACCTTCCCGGCAGTGCTGTCAGGTGATTGCACTCCATGATTTCTGGCTCTCTTGGATGATCTTGATATGAGCGCTAGTCCCTTTGCACCTGCCCGCAGTCCGGGCACAACCACGCGATCGGCACGAACCTGCCGCTCTCCCTTTTGTATAACCGCTGCATTTTGTATGTCCGATCCTTATGTTGGCAGAGTTTATGTTTGATGTCCATAAAGATGTGTACAACTTTTGATTAGAAAAAGATAATTGGATTGCGATTTGAGGTGATTTTAGTGGGGAGAAATGAGCATAATGAAATTATATCTTGACTACCCCGCCGGGGCGGTTTTGACCTTACCTAATCGTGTGTAATTCCCTATCAAAAAGAGATGGTTCGCCGGCTTTTCAATGCTTCTTTACCTGGTACATATGCCAGATCTTGCAGGCCCCTTCGTGGCTGACCATGCAGGGCCCGACAGGAGTTCGCGGAGTGCAGATCTTGCCAAAGAGTCTGCAGTCCGTGGGTTCGGCAATCCCGCGCAGGACCTTGTCGCAGACGCAGGCCGAGTGCTTGCTGACCTTCTTGTACACGATGTTAAATTTCTTCTGCGCATCGTACTGTTCAAACTCCGCCTTAAGCCGGAGGCCGGACTGAGGAATAACTGGGAATCCCCGCCATTCCACATCCGAGGGCTCGAAGACCTCGTACATGATCTTCTTTGCCTTGATATTACCTCCCCTTGTGACCGCACGTGGGTAGGCGTTATCCACTCGGTGATTTCCTTCGCGGATTTGCTCTGCGAGCATGACAAGGCCCAGCAGGATATCGTCGGCCTCGAACCCGGCCACTACCTGCGGAACAGGGAACTGCTCGTACTCCTCAAAGCCCATAACGGTACAGACATGGCCGGGGAGCATAAATCCGGAAAGATTTGCCTCGCCCTGTTCGAGCAGCCATTTCATGGCCGGGGGGACTATGCGGTGGCAGGAGAGGATCGAGAAGTTTTTGGGCGGACGGGTCAGTATAGACGCGGCAACGGTCGGGGCGGTGGTCTCAAAACCCACCGAGACAAAGACCACTTCCTTAT
>Ga0326728_10025835_pt1 | contig 10465 bp, 23 predicted proteins | sample MB3enrmetagenome_FD_207602 | JGI IMG/M metagenome (GOLD analysis project Ga0326728, IMG submission 207602) | Lab enriched peat soil microbial communities from McLean, Ithaca, NY, United States - MB31MN | ecosystem: Environmental > Terrestrial > Soil > Wetlands > Peat | place: USA: New York... | reverse complement strand
CCTTCCTTGTCTGTAATCTTGCGAGGAATTTCCTTGACGTTCCTCATGTTCGCTTCGTAGTCAATGAAAACGCCTTGAGCCGTCACGGTATCGTCTGTGCTACCAATAATCCTAGAGCCTGTTGAGTTATTTTTCCAGCAGGGAGCTACGATCTCCGCAAAGCGGACAGAAGCGCCGATGATCTGTTTTCCGGCGCGGGGAAGGGTATAGAACATAGAGAGAGCGACAGGCTGAGAGTGGGTAGCATAAGACATCAACTTCTTGCCGAATACGTCCAGATTTCTCTTGTTCGCTTGCAGGTTGGCTGTGGTGACCATTGCTGCGTGTTCGCTCTGACTCAGAACCGCTAAAGCAGAGGGTTGAATTTCGGTGATCTCCATACTTGTTTCGGATTCTGGTGGAAAATACTCTTCAGTCGCCATTGCTACTCTCTTTTCTCCGGCTCTCCCGGTTGGGTGTTTTCCTCATCAAAAGGAATATCAATTTGCGTATCATCCGCAAAAGGTTTTTCTAGCTCAATCAGCCTTACTTCTTCATCAGGGTCCGCTTCTGGCAAAAGCTCCTGTTTCACATGAACGGCCTCTGCTGGATTCCCGCCTTGCTCTGCTACCAATGCCTCCACAGTCAAGCCTTTGCCTTTAATTAGGCTTTCTGGTTCCTCTTTGGTATGAAATTCCTGTTCGGTTTGGGTTGGCGGTTCAGGTATAGGAACGGTTGCCGCTTGTAAAGTAAGGTAAGCGTCCAAGGCTTTGTGTAGACAGAGATGCCCACAAGCATGATAGCGTCCTTTCTTCCCATCCGCGTGACCCGCATGAAACTCGCGCTCATCTGTCCTGTAGCTCCACCAGCCGTTGACTTCGGCACGATCTTTTCCGCAAACGTCACAGGTTAAAGTCGTTCGTTCGCTCATGTACTTATTTTACCTCTTTCAAGGATTTTGCAAGGCTATCGTATATGCCATTTGTATACTGCTTCTGCATCCGCGCTGTCTCCACCGCAATTTCGTCAGCGATCTTCTCCGCCATTTTCCGGGTAATAAAATGCTTGCGCAATACAGATACGATGATCTCATGAGTGGTCATTAGTTCCTCCATAGGTAATAAAGGCATATTTGACAGGTACTCTCTGTTTGAGAATAGTCTGGCCGCATTGCGCTTTCTCCCCACGGGTAGGTATGGTCACAGGACTTAACGAGAGGATCAAGATTCTCTGCGTCCCAAGCCTTAAGAGCCTCTTCCTGTTCTTTCTTGAAATCCTCTCGCTTTTGCTGTGCGGCTCTGAGTTTTTCGATGAATTCTTGTGTCATGGCTTCACCGGCTTCCACTCAATAGTCTCGATTTCCAATCCTGCCGCTTTGTGTAAATCGGGGTCTTCGTCTGTATCCCATTGGACACACATCCAATCCTGACCTTTCCTGTCGCGCAAAGGACCAGCAAGTAAATCGCCTTCCACTTTTTTCCCGGCATCCATCCAACCTGCACGAATACGGACTCTCGCTTCGCTCATGCTGTCACCTTCTTTTTTTCGCGCTTTTTCATAATGTCGCGCCTCATGGAATCCAACGCCCGCTTCAAGTCATCGTTCGCTATAGAAGCGTTGAATTTGAGAATATCTAACCTATCCTCCTCGTTTTGAATGTATTCAGGCGAATCCTTCTTTAGTTCCTTTACCCATGAGTCGTAAGGTATAGGATCAAAATGGAAAGATTCAAAGTTCCGGCGATCAACGATAATTACCCGTACCGCAGAATCTCCTTCGTAGCTGCATGGAACCATTGTTTTCTGTAATTGCTCCACGGCCTCAGTAAAAGCCTCTATGACGGAATCTGGAACATCACTCCAAGATTCTACTTTTTTTGCAGTTGTCATCTCTCCACCGCCTCTTCTTCAATCCCGTAGAATATCCTCCGCTGCTCGTCAAGCTCATCAATACAATCGCCGGATTCAATGTCATCCCATTCTTCCCATTCGCCCTTATGAAACACTTCTAGTCCCGCCGCGTTGGAATAGTCGGGCTTGATGTTGTTTTTGAACTGAAAAATGTCGTAGACCGCTAACGTCTCTAGGACAAGATCAGCTTCGCGGATACTCCTGACCGCCACATAGAACGCCTTCATGGGAACTTGTGGAACATGCCATACGCGAAGATCGCCTTCGTTGGCTTTGTCTTTTGCTTTTTTGGTCATGCCGTCAACCTCCTACTTCACAAACGTCCCGATTGCATACACCGCGCCCACTAATGCGCCTATCGCAAACGCTTTCCACTTAGTAAGCGGTTGAGCAAGATATATGATAACTGTGAGCGGTATAATTTGGAGTAACCATCCTTGCCAATATGTCATGCCGTCAACCTCCGTCTTAGTTCGGCCCACTCAGCAGGGGTTAGGCGGTCAAGAGGATGATCTTCGGGGTTCATCTGAGAGAGCCTCCATGCTATAGCCGAAGCGTCTGCATAATCAGGCCGCTCATGGAAGGCGTTAGTCTTGGCTTCCTTGTCTTTCTGTGCATTTGCTTTGGCCGTATGCTCTGCGATCATTTCCGGGGTGGCTAGAATGTAGCTGTAAGAACCACCACGCCCAGGTTCGCGCCCGGTGGCCTTATCTTTCCAGCTTCCACCGCAATAGAATCGCTTTGCGGTTACTTTCGTGACCTGATGGAGTACACCAGTCCATGTGTTCTTATGGCCGAAATATCCGGCGCGAACAGGGCCAACCAGATCGCCCACTTTGACATCCTGCAAGGTACGCGGTTCCATTTTCCCCTCCCGATTGTCATAAACGTAAACCTGCGCGTCTCGTTTGTCAAGCCCTTTCTGTGTTTGGAATGAATTATTTTATAATTCATTTTATTTGTTATATTTACGTTCATCTATTCCACATAATCAACCATCTATATAAATAGTCCTATTCTGACCATAAAGGCGCAGGTTAATGAAACGAAAAGAGTTAGCCTAAAAAAAGACTTGACAAACCAAAAAAGATTCGATACTGTGAATTTGTCGGTTGATCCCCGACCCTCGCGCCGTTGAAAAGTTCCGGGGGTGTTCCAGCAGCACCCCCGCGATACTTTAGGCGAGAGGAATTCAACGGCATCCTTTCCCACGCAGACTATCACGTTCACGCGGTCGGGAAATCTATGCCCTTTGAGGGTATATGGGAAACGAAATAGCTTTTCCTGCCTTTAAGTTTAATGCGACTGAGTATTTAGCCTCTGCGGAAGTGACTATGATGACACTCGAACAGGAGGGCTTATATATAAGGGCGCTCATTAAGGCTGCTATGGACGGGGATAGAGATACCGTTGAGTCATTTTCTTTTGTCCACAATTATGACCCTAATTGTCGTCGTCAACGCCATAGGAGATATATAGCCAAATCAACACGCAGAAAAATCTTATCCATCAGGAAGTGTGCTTATTGCGGTTCGTCTGATAATTTGCAGGTGGATCATATAATCCCTGTAGCGCGGGGCGGTTGTGGAGAAGAACACAATCTCCAGCCCTTATGCCGTACTTGTAACCAAAGGAAGGCGGCACGCCTTGTCTAAACTTCCAGCTTTTCAATTTTATCCTGGCGATTGGCGAAAGGATATGGGTATCCAGTCTCTCACATATCATGACCGTGGGGTATGGTGGGAAATGCTTTGCTTAATGCATGAATCTGAAAGGCGCGGCGTCTTAATCCTTAATGGCCAAGCTATGAGCGAAGAGGCACTCTCACGTTTGCTTGGTTTGGATAAGCAAACTTTAACCACTACGTTAACTGCTTTATTAACCTCTGGCGTAGCAAGCCGGGAAGATGATACTGGAGCTATCTATTCCCGCCGTATGGTAAGGGATGAATATTTAAGGAAAGTACGCGCAGAATCTGGGAGTAAAGGGGGTAATCCTATTTTGCTTAACCATTCTAAAACCACCCCCGTTAAGCAAAATCTAACCCCTTCTTCTTCATCTTCGTCTGCATCTTCTATAAAAAAAGAACAAAAGCAAAAGCCTTCTCTGAAGCCTACGGCTCCAGAGGTGGACAAAGTGAAGGTGACTAAGACGGCTCTAGTCCAGTCTCGGCATGACGCCTTCAAAGATGCTATTAAAAAATATTGGGCAGGAAAGAACCCTGACGTGGAAATGCCTTGGGGTCCGGCAGAGGGAAAGACTTTAGCGATGTGGCTCAAAGAATCCCCGACTACAACTCTAGACCAGTTTATTTCTTGGCTGAGAAATAGATTTCAGTCAGAAGTGAATCATACCGAGCGCCCGTCTGCCTGGATACGAAAAGTTACCATGTTTGCTAGTGGTCCTATCGACAGGTTCGGCAAGCCGCTTTCCTTACAAAACTCAAACGGAGGAAGAAAAAATGCCTCAGTACCTGACGGAACAGGAGATAAAATTTTGGGGGTTCTCGCAGAATCTCTCGGACGAGGAAAACGTGAAAATGCTTCTTGGAAAGATGGCGGTCTATCGCCAAGCATCCAAACTAGACAAGACGACCCTCGAACTATTCACGCAGTACTTACTCCCGTTGGACCTTCGAGCCTTCCAAGTGGCGATGCGGAATTTATCACAAAGCCAAAGGCAGGAGGGGGAGACGGCGCTCCCGTCCCTTGGTGACATCCTAGCGGCTATGGAAGATGCCAGAGAGAGGTTTCCGGTGTTTTCTGAGGGGGCTAAGGAAATAAACACGACTCCCGTATTCGCAGATAACCAGCAAAAGAGGTTAACATGAACACGAAAGACATAGACGACTTCTTTATGCCGGAGAAGGTTCCTGAGCCGCCGCCAGAGGAAGAGAGAGTCCCTGATCCTGAGCCGCCGCCCGTCAAGCGAAATGGGTACAAGAAAGAGACCGTACTACCAGAGTTATCTTTTGATTCAGGATTACCAGCCAACGTAGATGCCGAGAAGACAATCCTTGGCGCAGTCCTGCTTGACAACCAAGCCCTCAAAGAAATCTCAATCACCCTTGAGGCAGATGATTATAGCCTAGACTCTCATCGCAGAATCTGGTTGCGCATGGCTGACCTGTACGCTGCTGGACGAACTATCGACATAGTTACCTTATCTGAGGAACTCAGTAAGCATAAAGAAATAGAATCTATAGGCGGAGTAGCTTACCTTGCTAGTCTCACGGAAGGGCTACCGCGCCGTCCAGTTATAGATGAATATATACGCATTGTCGCTGATAAGGGTATATCTCGTAAGATTATGTTAATTTGCTCCTCAATAACCGCCAGAGCAGCCGACCAATCTGAAACGGCAGCCCAAACACTTTCTGTTCTTGAGGCGCAGTTAGTCCAACTGAAAGATAGAAGTAGAATCCTATCACGCATAAGGAATCCAGAACCTTTCTTTGTAGGGTTTCGTTCTTTTCTATCCTCTGCGCCGGACAATACCGAATGGACGGTTGATGGACTAATACAAAAAGAAGGAAATGGTTTAATCCTTGGCGACCCTGGTACATCTAAATCTCTTGCTGTTTTTGATCTTGCATTGCATCTTGTAGGTGGTGTAGCGTGGTTTCATCATCGTGTCCCTAATCGGGTCAAGGTGGGATTAGTGACAAGAGAAGACGCTCCTGGCCTATCGCAGAGCAGACTCAAAAGACTCAAGGAAGGGGCCTCCGAGTCTTTGGCAATGTGTCTTGACGTGATTGACTTAGAAGATTGGTTGTATGTCCACACTAGAACGCAAAGAGAAACATGGACGCTGCAAAAAGAAGCTGACGTGCAAGAGATAATTGATTCCATCAAAGAGCGCGGAATCCAGATATGCTTCTTTGACGTGTTCCGCGTTCTTTGGCATGGCAACGAGAATGACTCTCAAGAAACTTCAGCAGTTCTTGAAACTGTAAAAAGAATTGGACGTGAGGCTAAATGCCAAGTAGGATTAGTCCATCACGTTTCTAAAAGCGATAGGGGTACAATCTTCGATAGGGCGAGAGGATCGGGAATATTAGGATGGAGAGAGTGGGCTATTGCTTTAAGCATAGAGAACCCTGATGCTCAACCGAAAGATCAAATAAGAAAGATGGAATTCCAAACCAAGGCCGAGTGCGCTTCTCCACCTATCTATTACCTGATTGATGGATATGAGAAAATGCTCAAGTTAGTAGAAGTTGATGCTCCCGCACCGCAATATAGCTTCAAACACAACGGGAAAAAAGGAAAGAAAGAGCCGGAAATAGACAATGACAGAATACCATTCTAATCGTGGAGGGAGACAATGAAACTCGTGACAAAGGAAGCATGGGAGAAACTAACTCCAAGATCGCAGGGATATGTCTTGTATATGCAAGATGAGTTAAAAGGAAGTCAACTCAAAGGCTTGACTAATCCCTATCGAAAAGGGTCAGAGAAGTGGAACGCATTTTTAGATGGTGAGCGCATCGCTTGTTTAGAGGCGCAGGATTCGGAGGAGTAACCATGCGCCCAGGCAAAATAATACTTCTTGTAGGTGAAAATGAGTTTACACTCAGTACCCTGCGTTTTATACTTACCCATTCACGTCCCTCTAGCTCTCAATCGGATTATCTTGTCGTAACCGCAAGGTCTACACAGGAAGCGGTGGATATTCTTCGTGAATGTTCGTTTGACGTGCTCTTATGTCAGCGCGTACACCAGTACCCTATAAGACTCTTAGACGAGTTTCTTGGACGGTGCGCAGAGATAGCTCCCAACATGAGAACAATTGTAACCTCAGACGGAACGTATAATGCTCCTGTCGCCCACGTCGATGTCTTCTTATACAAGCCATCCTCTGCGGAGATAATGGATAGCATTAAGATACTTTCTGCGCGTAAGCGAGGACCGCACAAGAGGCAGGTATCCTCTGTGGAGGTGTTAGCGTGAAGCGGCTCGGCTATATCAAACGCACTCCTTTGCGCTACAAAAAGAAGGAGCCGAGAGTAGAACGAATACCTCTAGCAATTCCGAGGCCGGGAGAGATGAAAAAAGAACCTGTTGCGGTGAAAGTATTTAGAGACGGACGCGAGCAATGCAACCTACTTTGTAAGGAAGGTGCCGATGAATACCAGCGACGTAAATGGGCCATGCGCGACAGGCAGAAAAACCGATGCTGTCTTGAGGGGATAATTCCAGATTGCCCCGGATTTCTTGCCAAAGTAGACACTACATTTGAGCACGAGTTTGGTAGAACTGGCGGCAAGCGCGACGACAGAATTGAACGTCCTAATCCAGAAACAGGTGAAATGGAATGGATTAACGGTGCTTCCCATTTCTGGTGTAATTCAAAAAAAGGAAGTAGAAGAATCACTTACAATGATGCTCCATAGGTGAAAGAATGGCAGATCGAATTGAAATGAACAGGGTATGGGCAATGCCTAACCGAGACACATTCGATATTGAGCCTATCCACAACTTTGTCTGGAAATATCTACATCAGGCAAAGGTGAGCATAGACCCATTCGCCCGGAATAAGCTGAGGAGCATATGGACGCTACAGACTTTTTGGCTGGTCTTGCGAATCGAGGCGTTGTAGCAGACCTTGTCATCATTGACCCGCCCTACTCTCCTCGTCAAGTGAAAGAGTGCTACGACGGTATTGGTATTAAGATGAAACAGACTGATGCGCTGCTTGGATTCGTGCGCGGGAAAATGAAGGAACAACTCAACCGCGTGTTGGCTCCTGACAGCATTGTTCTTTGGTTTGGTTGGAATAGCACTGGAATGGGCATAAAATATGGATTCCGTCTAGAAGAAATCCTTCTTGTATGTCACGGATCAGTTCACAACGACACGATCTGTGTTGCTGAAAGACGTATACAGGGAGGTCTATTCTCATGACCCCCGATCTCTGTCCATATTGCTCAAAGCCTCTGCGTGTTGGCGTCCAACAAGCCGGGAAGAGAATCTGTAGCCTTTGTGGTGGTAAAATAAAGAAGCCCCATAAATACCGCATTGGCAGTGACGGGCGGCTCCAACATCGTAATTGCAATAATCCTACCGGCCAAATAGAAAATAACAAAACGAAAGGATTTTTTGAGCAATGATAGAATCAACCAAACCAAAGAGACTCACCGAAAAGTGGTCTGACGCACAAGTTACAAATCTTCGTGAACTCCTCGGCACAATGTCAGCCGGACAGATTGGAGCGCAAATAGGTCGCACGAAAAGCAGCGTTCTTAAAAAAGTAACGCGATTAGGACTCCATAATCGCCACGTTGACAGAAGCGAGAAGTGGTCTTTAGACCTTATTGAAAAACTGAAAACTCTTGGTCCTACCACGACAGCTAAGGCGTTTATGGCAGAAAATGGACTAACCAAGGATTCCGTTTACAATCATGCTAAGAAATTCAAGATCAAGTTCGTTACAGACGTTTTCTGGACGCAAGCAAGAATAGAGATTATACGCCAAAAAGGTAGCGCATCTGAGGCGGCTAAGGCGTTAGGAGTAGGAAGAGGGGCCGTTTTACGACAGGCTAAGAGATCAGGAATAATCTTAAAGGAAACCCGTACTACCAGCCCCGTTAAAAAGGCTCCTGAGCGCGTCAGGATGGCCCAGAAGCGCGTTCCAGCGGTGAAGGCAAGGTACAAGCTGTCAGGACGCGAGGAAAGGTCTAGAATCGAGTGGTGCCCTATCTGTCACAGCCCTGTGTCGAATTGGATAGAGCACTCCGCCCGTATGGGTTGTAGGAGGCCATTGGCATGAAGTGTACGATAACGAGCTACCTAGAAGCCGAAGAATTACAGTGCAGGCGGATCGCCAGATCAGAAAACGAAGGAACGGATTCTCAGCGCGAATGGCTACGAACGGCAAAAGTCTTGCTAGAGAGACGCAGAGAGCATGTGGCGGGGTGCAAGGAGTGTTTAGATGCTCAAATTCCTATAAAACAAGCAAATTTAAGAAGAAATATATGAAATTTAGAAGAATATGTAAAATAATAGTTGACAAGCGGTAATAATTGCTTACATAATAAGTAAGCATGGACGCAAGGATACAACTCGGAACAAGGGTATACCTGAAGCTCTGCATAGCCGGAGAGCCGGGTATGGTTGCTGGATTTGACCGCCAAGGCCGCGCCCTCGTGGACTGGAGTGCCGATATGCCAGAGGTCGGCAGATGGACCGCCCACTCTCTCGACTCCCTCATAGTCGATGAAACGTTCACCGTCCGGCAACTGGACCTCTTCCAGTTCGCTGAAAGAGCTGCCTAAAAATAAATCTATTTTTCCACTTGCTTTAATTCCAGACATGGCGTAGGATAATTCGTGAGGAGATTCCTTATGTATGTATTCCCGTCCATGCTCAAAATGACAAAGATCAAACAGCCTACGGATGCTCATCAGAAAGTGGCTGAGACAATTCTTCTCTGCAATCCTCGCTATCACACGATGACCGATTTTGCGAACGGCGCTAGGATTATTGCCGAGATTCCAAAGGATAAAATCAAGAAAGTTACACTAATGGACCTGTACGCCTTGGGGATTATGCTGCCATGAGCATCAAGCCATCCATTCTATGCCGCAGAGGACACCGTAAAACCGGCAAGAATCTCATACTGCGCAAGCGGGTAAACAAGAAAACCGGCAAGGTGCAGGTAGTAAAAGAGTGCCGAACCTGTGCCAACGCTTCTCTACAAGCGCGAAGAGAGGCACAAAAACGTAATGCAAGATTATTGGGCGGAAAGTGAGGCAAGCATGAGCGACATTCAGAGATGGCGTAGTGACCACGACGGTGAGATGTACATGATTCCGCATGACCCGCCTCTTGATGATAGTTACGTCAAGACAGCCGACCACATCGCGGACAGGGCGGAGCTTGTGCGGCTGCTGCGCGTAGAGCGCGGGGAACATAAGATAGAAAAAGGCTGCATTATGCGCCTTCCTGTCTTCGGTCCAGCCATTTATGAAGATCGGCGCTGTGATTGGTGCAAAGAGGTAGACGCACGGCTGGAGGGCCTATGACCACGCTGACGCAAATCTTCGCAGCGTTCGCGGACCAGATACGGGAATACCGCGACGTGCTGGTAATCTCATTGGCGGCGCTATATGTGATCCTCGTGCTGATGATTTGGGGGCTGGTGAAGGAAGCGAGGAGGGGGTAGTTATGATCTGTACGAGATGCGAGGGAACAGGATTCTTGAATATTTGGCAAGTAGATGAGGCGATTGTTAATGCAGGCTTAGAGGCTGTGCAGGCGTGGCTGAAAGCAAACAGCCATCATGATGTGTCTGTTTGTGATTGTTGCGGGAATGGCGAAAACTGGTACGGTGAAGCAGGACAGCATTACGGGCATTATGATCCGAGAGGGAAAGAAGGACCATACGCCTATAATGGCGGATTATGTGAATGTAATTAAATGTAACTAGGTGAAGGAAGGCAGAGGGAGGCAGTCATGACCAGAGCCGAGCAGTTGCTTGAGCAGTACCGCGCAGGGGTGATTACGCCGCAGGAGTTTGTGGAGGGCGTGTGGAAATACATACAAACGTGGGTACGCGATCTTGATAGTTACGGA
>Ga0326728_10025832_pt1 | contig 10467 bp, 5 predicted proteins | sample MB3enrmetagenome_FD_207602 | JGI IMG/M metagenome (GOLD analysis project Ga0326728, IMG submission 207602) | Lab enriched peat soil microbial communities from McLean, Ithaca, NY, United States - MB31MN | ecosystem: Environmental > Terrestrial > Soil > Wetlands > Peat | place: USA: New York... | reverse complement strand
AGCCGGAACTGGGTTGCCCAACCCCAGCCGCCGTCAGTACCGGCGAAACCACCCAGATAAACGTTCATCGAAATGCTCCGGACCCGGGGCCTGGCCACGCCATTTACGATCACATAAGATGGATCGGACGGACAGCGCCATATGTCGTACGCATTGGTGCAGTAGGGCCACATCGGGCTCTGGAATATATCGTAGGCTGGGTCCCAATTGGAATGATTGCCCCCGTTATAGTCCATTTCTCCGCCCACCCAAGCCGGCACCAAGGGATTATGACGTGGGGGGTTTTGATCGCTACTCGCATATAGGAGCTTGTCTTGATTGTCCTCGGTGTACTCGCGCCAGGCCAAGGTCAACTGGCGGAGGTTGTTGAGGCACTGGAAGGTGCGCGAGAGGGTTCCAGACCTGGCGAGGGCAGGCAGGAGGGCTGTGGACAGCAACGCGAGCATCGCGAGGACCGAGGCCAACTCGATTCGCGTAAACCCCAGAGTGGCGCGCCGGGGGCGGGCGCCGCGGGCAGCGACAAGCGGTTGCCTATTGTCTGGAATCGTAACTCCTTGGAGCATGATGTTTTGCATAAGAGGATGGTTGTATTAGAACGCGACGACTCGATAGAACCGTTGGCCCACGGCGGGGTCGAGATCCGTTACTTGCGCCTGGTCGCCTTGAATCGTGATAGTGCCGGTCACCGTCTGCCATGCGGCGTCACTCGGGTTGTTCTTGAATTGAGCTTCGTAAGCCTCCCCAGGCCTCGCCGGCCAAGTGAGCGTGGGTCCTGAGCCTGGGGGTGTGGAAACCGAAACGTATAGGAAGCCCAGGGCGAATACGTCGCTCGCCCAATTGAAATCCTGGGCGACCACATCGGAGGCCCAGCTTTCGAAGAGGAGTGTGCGGCCATCGCTGCTGAATACGGGTGTGAGCGAGCGATTGTTCGCCGGCGCGCCAGTTACACGGCTGGCGGTGAGCAATGTCGTACTCCCGGTGAGGCGGTCGTACAGGAACAATTCCGGGACCTTATTGGGGCCGGCGAGGGGCAGTATGTTACTGGCGAAGCTCCGGTACGCCACAAATCGGCCGTCGGCGCTAATGGCCGGCGAATCAGAATTCGCATTGGCTCCGCCAGAACCGTCATAGGCTGAGCTGACCAGGAAGTTGGTGCCCTTCGCAAAATCGTAGAGATAAACCTGGTTGGTGGGCGAGGGGATTGCATTTGTGGGATATGCCGCGTATGTCAGGAAGCTGCCAGCTTGGCTGAAACGCAGGCCCGGCCGGCTGGCCGCGTAAAATGCCGGAACCGTGGTGACTCTTCCCGATAAACGGTCGAATAGCTTGAGACTGGTGCTGTCGAAGGCGGCGATCTTGCTGCCATCGGTGCTGATGGCGACGTTCGCGAGCCCGTAGGTGGCAAAAGCCCTGGCACTCGTAGCGAGCCGCGAGTCCCAAATGTAAACTCCTGTGGGCGGTGATGCCGCAAAGGCAATGAACCGGCCATCAGGGGTCATCGAGGCTCCGGCCATGTAGTTGGTTGTGATTGCGTAGGTCACCCCGGCGAGTGTGTCGCGCAGAAACGCATTGTCGAATCCTTGCGTCGCGCCCACCGCCAGATCCGTGGCAGGACTGCGAAACAGAACAAATCTCCCATCCGCGCTGATGGAAGGCGAGTGGGACGCTGCGTTTCCGGACCCAGTGCCGCTGACATTGACGCTGATAAGGGTAGTCGCCCCCGTTTGCAGATCGCGCAGAAAGACGTCTTGCGCGCCATTGGTGTCCGAGTTGACCAGGTTGTCGGCTGTGCTGGAGAAGGCCACGTAAAGGCCATCGGCGCTGATCGTGGGCTCACTGGAAATGCCGTCCGCACCGGAGCCGTTCGTGCCGATGCTCACCAGAATGTTAGTGCCGAGGAGTCGGTCGCGGAGGAAGACGTCGCGGAACCCGTTGGTGTCGTTGGAGACCAGGTCATCCGCCTCGCTCGCAAAGGCGACAAAACGGCCATCGGCACTGGCCGGCGAAGCGGACAGGGAACTCGCTCCTTCCGCAGTGGGATAGAGCACCGTCGGATCATGCGCCGAGATCAGCCCGCTCGTGTTGGTGGCCAGGTCGCGCGCGAACACATTGTACTGCTTGTAGCGACCTCCGGTCCTGGGCTCTGCGTCCGGCCGCTCGAAAGCAACGAGTTGGCCATCAGCGCTAAGGCGCGGGGTGGTGGCCGGACCCAGCGGTGAGCCGGCCTCGCCAACGTCAACATCTGCCAGGACCGTAATGCCGGCCAGGACGTCGCGAACGTAAAGATGATACCCGTCGGTGATTGGGTTGGTTACCGGGTCGCCGGCGTTGCTGAGAAAGGAAACATAGCGCCCCGCCGAGTCCAGGGCCGGCCAGGCGCACAGCGAGTTGGTCGGGACATTGCCGTCCTGGTCTCCGCTAACCAGGGTGATGGCTCCCGATTGCGCATCCCAGAGCTCGATGCAGGTGGTGCCGGAATCATCGGCAAGGGCCACAAAGGCGAGGAATCTGCCGTCGGGTGTCATGGCGAGGTTGTGGATTTCCTCGGCGTTGGCCGTTGGCACATACGCATTGGTGGAGACGAGGTCGGTCAGGCCCGTGTTGAGGCCAAAGCGCAGGACGGTACCGGATGCGCTGGCAGCCGTGGGAGGAGAGGAGGTGCAGGCCTCGTAGGCGAGGAACATGCCGTCGCTGCTCAAGACATGATTGAAGCAGTAGGCATTTGAGGCGCCCAGGACCGAAGGGGCAGCGGCGCTGGCGTGGATGGTGGTCCCTGCCACCAAGTCTCGGACGTAGATCTCGCCCCCGTTGGTGACTCCCGGCACCAGGTTGGTGGCCGTGCTGTAAAAGGCGACATACCGGCCATCGTCAGAAATATCAGGCGATTCGGAGCCAACCAGGGTATTAGCGGTGCTGGCCAGAGCGCCAACGCTCGCGAGCGTTATCGCTCCACTGGGTAAGTCGCGAACGAATACGTTGGGGATGCCGTTGGTAGTGTCGGGCACGAGGTTGCTCGCGGAGCTAACAAAAGCCGCGTAATGCCCATCCGGAGTGAGGGTCGAGCCGCGGCACGCGCCATTACCCACGGCGCCGTTTGTGCTGGCGCTGACGACGAAGGTGACGTTGCTCCACAGGTCGCGCACGAAGACATCAACCACCCCGTTGGTGTCGCCAGCGACGAGGTCATTGGCAGCGCTTTCGAACAGCGCATAGCGCCCATTCGTGGAGACGCCTGTCGGCAGAGAATCCCCGTTGCCTGGGCCGGTGCCGGAGTAGTTCACACTCACCAAGGTGGTCGAGCCGGTTACCCGGTCCCGCAGAAAGACATTCCACTTCTGGAGGATGCTGCCGGGCGCCGGATTGGTGTTGGGATTCAATACGAGGTTGTTCGCCGTGCTCGCAAAGAGCAGATAGCGGCCATCGGGAGTGAGCGCTACGCCGAAGGAGTCGCCGTTTCCGCCGGCGGGAGGGCTGTTGGCGAACCGCGGCACCGAGACCAGTTCCAAGGGCCCTGCAGCGGCGCTGACGGTGCCGCACAGCGCCAAAGCACAGAGCCATCCGAGGCCTTTAGCAAATCGTTTCATTCTAAAGGTTCTTCTCTGTTCTTCATGGGCAACCGGCCGGGCTGGCGCCGATCATGGCACCTGGAAGTCCGGCCCGTTGATCAAGGCGCTGGTTTTGACCGAGAACCACCAGATGTCCACATTGCCAGGCTGAGTTTCAGCACTTGCCGGGCCCGTCAGGTACGAGCGGCTGTCCCTCTGTTTGTACAGTTGCGCATGGCCATCGCCGAAAGAAACCGCACAGGCGCCGTTGTGGTAGGTTGCCGGCCAATCAACCTGTTCATAAATAGGTGGGTCCTTTGGCCCAACGTGTTCCAGTGCGCCGTCGTTGATGCTCCACTTGTCCTCATCAGCAATCATAAACGTGTTCCGGGGACCAGGGCGCAACATCGAGCTGGTCTTGCCGTAAGTGTACCATGTCCCTGACGGGGTCTCGTCATGGCTTCCACTCAGCCATGGGCCATAGACCGCCAAATGGCCGCCACCCGAAGCGTAAAAGCCCAGAGTCCCCACGGCTCCGTTCATCGAAACGCTGCGCGCGTCGGAAATCTTCTTGCCTTTGAGGGCAGGGTCATTGGCCGATTCGCCGTCGGGATATCCGGCTGGTCGGTTGTCCGCCGGACAGTGGTAAATGGAGACGTTCGCGCCTTGGTACGGCGCCAGCAGTGACCGGGTCGGGTCTTTCAGGATGTCCGGGTCGTACTGGTTGGCGTCCCCAATTCCCGCTTCGCCGCCAACCCAATTGCCATAAGGAGTGGTGTTCCCGTCATCGGGATTGGGGGGAAGCCAGTCATGGTAGTCGTGAGTGTACATGAGCATGGCGGCCATGAGTTGCCTGAGGTTGTGCAGGCATTGGAAGCCCTGGTCGCTGACCCGCGTGCGGGCCAGAGCGGGCGTGAGGAGCAGGGCCAACAGGACGAAGAGGCCCAGCAGAGCCAGCAAGTCGGCCAGCGTGAAGGCCGCATTGGTTTCTTGGGGTGCGCCAGCTTTGGTGAGACCGGTCGTGCTGGGAATAAGGCAGTTTATGTTCATAAAGCCAAGTCTGGGATGGATGATTTATTGTGCGACGACGCGATAGAATCTTTGGCTGCCGGGGGCGGCGAGGTCGTTCAGGTAGGCGTGCGCGCCCACGAGACTCACGCTGCCCGGAAAGTCCTGCCAGGCGGGATCGGCGAGGGTGTTCTTGAATTGCACGCGGTATGACTTGCCCGGGACAACGGGCCAGGAAATCCAAATGCCGGGGCTGGGGCCCGGCGCAATCGCCGCGCGGAACAGCGGGATGGCCCCGGAGGACAGAAGGCTGACCGCGAAGATGTCGCTCCAGTCGTTGAAGTCAGACGGGACCAGGTCTGAGGCCCAGCTTTCAAAGAAGACGCTGGTCCCGTCGCCACTGAACACCGGCGTCAGGGAACGGTTGTTTGCGCTCGAATCGCTCCAGCAACTGACGCTTAGCAGCATGGTGGCGCCGGTGAGCCGATCCCAAAGGAACACGTCCGGCACGCCGTTGAAATCCCCGGGGACAAGATTGGAGGCGGCACTCCGATAGGCGACGAAGCGGCCATCCGGGCTAATGTCTGGGGAATCGGAGTCACCATTGGCCGAGGCAGCGGGATTATAGGGCTGGCTGACGAGGGCGTTGGAAGCGGTGAGGCAATCGTAAAGATAAACGTCATTCAACCCATTCGTGTCGGAGCTGATGTTGGCGCTGCTGGTGACATAGGCCAGATAGCGGCTATCGGCGCTGAACTGGGGCACGGCGTGTGTCACCGAGCGGACGGAACCTAGCGACTTAAGGGTGCCGGCTGCGCGATCCACGAGGTAGAGATTGGTGAGACTGGACGCGGAGGCGTAAGCAATGCGGTTGCCATCCTGGCTGATGGCCAAAGCGAGGATAGCACTTCCATCTGGAACCGTAGTGGAGTAGGCATTGGTGTGGAGTTGCGAATCCCACACATACCAATCGGCCCGCTGGCCGCCGTAGGCCACGAAGTGGCCGTCGGAGGTAACCGCGACCGGTAGCGTGCGTGAGTAGATTGAGTTGTTGAAAGCGCTCACGGCATAGGTCGTGGCCGACCCCAAGTCGCGCCAGAAGAGGTTTTCTACTGAAGTACCAAACGAGCCGGCCACCAGGTTGTTCGCCTGGCTGTGAAAGAGCACCGCGCTGCCATCGGACGTGATAATCGGGGTGTAGGAGGCGCCGTTACCGCTGAATCCGTTGCCGGTGACGCTGACCAGCGTAGTGGTACCGGCCCACAAATCGCGCACAAACACGTCGGACGCGTCGTTCGTGTCCCCGGCGACGAGATTGGTGGCGCTGCTGCTAAAGGCGACGAAGCGGCCGTCGGCGCTGATGGTAGGCTCTCCGGAGGCGCTATTTCCTGATGTCGTCCCCGAAGCGTCCACGCTCACGAGGAGCGTGGTGTCGTACGCCAGGTCACGCACGAACACGTCGGGGAGGCCGTTCGTGTCCCCGGGCACGAGATCATCGGCGGAGCTAGTAAACGCGACCAGGCTGCCTTCAGCGCTCACCGACAGAGGGGCCAAGGTGCTTGGGCCGTCCGGGGTGTGGCACGAGAGCGCCGGATCGTGCTTTGAGATGAGCTCGGTCGCGTCCGCGATTAAATCACGCATGAAGGCGTCAACGAACTGGCTGGCATCACTCGGCACGAGGCTGCCGTCAACGGCCTCGAACGCGACATATCGGCCGTCATCCGTTATTTGCGGCGCGGTGATGGCGGTGACGCCGGAGCCGATACCATCGGGGTCCACGTCCGCTAGCTGGGTGATCCCAGCCTGCAAATCGCGGACATAGACGTGGAAATCGCCATTGAGTGAGTTGGTGACGAGAGTGGTGGCGGTGCTCTGGAAAGTGACGAACCGGCCGTCAGGCGTAATGACCGGCCAAATACTTGTGTCGTTGACCGGCACGGCGCCGCTCAAATCGCCGCTCACCAGCGTGGTCGAGTTCGAGAGGGCGTCCCAAACATAGATGCAGGCCGCCAGGCCGGGACTGGAGGTCGTGTTGGCCGTGAAAGCGATGAACCGCCCGTTCGGGGTCATCGCCAGCGTTTGGACGTCCTCCGATTGACCGAATAAGACGGCAGCGTTGGTGCTGATGATGTCGGTGTGGCCGGTGCCGAGGTTGTAACGCAGGACGATTCCGGTGGTGGGCCAGGAGGAAGGGCTGACTTCGTAGGCGACGAATTGTCCATCAGCGCTGATGACGTGACCGAAGGAAGCCAGGTTGCTTGCGTTTGGGGACAATTGGAGAGCCTCCCGCGCATAGGCGCTGGCCCAGACCGTGGTATTGCCCGCCAGATCGCGCACGTAGATCTCTCCCCCGCTTTGGGGAACACCTGGCACGAGATTCGTCGCAGTGCTGAAGAACGCCACATAGCGGCCATCTGGCGTTATGAGTGGTGCCTCCGAGCTGCCCTGCGACATCTGGGCGCCGACACTGACCAGGGTCGTTGTTCCCGTTACCACGTCGCGGACAAACACGTCTCGAATGCCATTGGTATCCCTGGCGACCAGGTTGCTGGCGGCGCTGACGAAGGCGACATATCGCCCATCCGGCGTCATCACGGCACTGTCTGAAGCGCCATTGCCCGTAAAACCGTTGGTGGCGGCACTCACCAGAATGTTCGTTCCGGCCCACAAATCGCGCACCACCACATCCGAAGCATTATTGGTGTCGCCGGCGATGAGGTCGCTCGCGCTGGTTTCGAAGAGCACGTAGTGTCCATTGGTGGAAATACCTACCGCGTAGGAATCTCCGTTGCCGCCGTTGGTTCCGGCCAAGTTCACGGTTATGAGGGTAGTTACTGCGTTGCTGCGGTCGCGGAGGTAGGCATTGAGCGGCGGCAGCAGGTCGGAGACGGCCGGGGCGGCGTTGTTACTTGCGACCACGAGGTTATTCGCATCGCTTGTAAACAGGACAAAGCGGCCGTCCGCGGAGGGCAGTGGCGACGAGGAGTCGCCGTTGCCGCCAGGGGCGGTCGGCAGCGATGGGTCCCGAACGGTGACTAGTTGGGCCCCGTGGAACACGGTGGCGCAAAGAACCCAGGACAACGCGATCAGCAGGCTGCGTGGTTTTGGGTTGAGGATCTTGTTCTTCATACGTTGGATTATTTGGTTGTCTGGATGGGTTAGATCAGGGGAGCCTTGGTTGATATGTGGGTGCGGGCGCCGACGATGTGGCGGAGTGCCAAGGCGAACCGCCATTCGCGGCCTTTTGTAAGTCGTTGCAAACTCATAGCTTGCCTCAGTTCAACGCGGGCAACAGGCTCTTCAGTTTTGTCCATCACCCATAGCTCGAAAGCTGGGGCGCGGTTCTTTCAAAAATCTTTGCGTAGGGGATGAAGTGGACAACCAGGGCGGCGTCTCGAAATCATCTATACACTCGCGGGCCAAAGCGGCAGAGGACTGCCGCACTCTCCAAGACCTGGCGGATTGTCGCGGCGTCTTCAAGTGTGCGCCATCGTCGTGGAGTGCGCCAGTCATCTGGCGTTTCAGCGTTCCCAGGTCCAGAGTCTCCCGCAAGTTCGTGGTGGGTGGTTAGATAGAGAGAGCGGGAGAGTGGGATTATCCACGGCACGACGATGAGAAAGCGTATTCTCATGCCAGGCCCGTTAGTTCTCCGCTTGATCGGGTTCGGCTTTGGCCTTCGGCACAGAAGTCGGCGCGCTTGTAGTTGAGCGAGGGGGCGCGGTTTCCTTGAGGAAGTGATCCAAGATTGAGAGGTAAACTCCGGCCGCGACGCCCCCGTCTTCGCCCGACTCGCGCTGGAGGGCGCGCAATTGGTCAGCCACGGTTTTGGCCTGGGCACGGATGTCGTCCACGCTCAGCTTGCCGGTCAGGAGGCCACCGAGCAGTTCGTTGAACTTGGCGTTCGCTTCAGGCCCGGCGTCGCTCAGCAATTGGTCCCGCACCTGCTGAATGAGGTTGGTGGGCACGCTCATTCTTTTGAGGGCCGAGGAACCTCCCGAGGCAGCATTGGTGAGTGCTGCTGCGAGTCTTGGCAGCGCGGCGTTTGTCCTGCTAATGGACAGGACAGGAGAGTTCGTCGCCTGGACGGGACCGAAGGTTATGACCGCTACCCTGCTCCGCGGCAACCGCAACGTGCCGAGCACCTCGCTTTTCAGGACTACAGCATTCGTGCCCAGCGAAAGCACGTTGCCGACATAGCGGTCGCCGTTTTGGAGTTCGACCTGGTCTGCTGGAAGTTGACTGGCGCCTGCCAGAAGCAACAAGCCGGCAAGAGCCCAGAGGACTCCCCCTTCTGAGGGCGCCTGAGTTCGATGTATGGCCCTAGCCTCCGATATAGTACGCGTTGTTGAGGAGAAGATTGAGGTTGTGCATGGCTAAGGTGAGCAGGCCATAGGAATCCTACCGAGAGCGACCTGGCTTACTTAGCGCCGCCTTCAACGCGATAGAACCGGCTGGACCAGTGCGGTGCGTCCGGATCGAGAATTCGGTACGGCGACTCTGGCAGCACGAAATTGGTGAATGTCGTCCAGTTCGTGTCATTGAGGTCGGGCACACACTGCACCCAATACGTGGCGCCCACCGTGCCTACGACTGAGATGCCGCCGTTACGGTCAATGACCATGCTGGCGGGGGCGCCCGCGCGACACTTCCCTGCACTGCCTGCCGCATAGATCGCGGCAATTTCATCCGCCGACAGGGCGCGGTTGTAGACGCTCAGCTCGTCAATCGTGCCGCAGAAGGATCTGTTGTCGGGGCCGTTTAGATGGTCGCTGCGGACCCCAATGGCCGCTTGGGTCGTGAACTCGAAGGGCGTTAACGAATAAGTCCCTTCAATGCCCACGCTGTCAACGTAGTAGACCGCCCCGGCGTCGGACATGGTCAGCGCTACGTGATGGAAACTCGTATCCGAAATGAATGGCCCGCTGAACCCTCCACCCACATCAACTTGCTCGAATGTCAACAAAGCACCCCAGGCTGAATCCGTCAGTTCCAGAGCATAACCACCATGGCCGAAGCCGAAGATAAAGCCGACTGCGCCCACGTAAGGGGTAACATAGGCCGTTGGATCAGTCGTGACAACATTAGTGCTCCCACGTTGGATCCACGCTTCGATTGTGAATTCCTGCAACTGCAGGTTGGTGGGGTTGCCCAAGAGGATGCCGGCATCGTTAGTACCAAAACTGAAGCCTTGCCCGACTTCTCCGGCCGCAAAGGCCGCTCCATTGGTGAGCGTCCCGTTGTCTCCGCTGATGATGTCGTTGGCGTTCCCTTCGCCGGGCCACCACGCCACCAGTCCCGACGGAGGTGGTACGCAACTGGCCTGCGCGAGGTCTGGCTGCCAGAGCAGGCCGAACGAGATGATGACGGAGGTTACCAGCGGTAACCCGCTGACGACGTTGCTGTTATTTGTCTTCATAGTCGTTTAGATCAGTTCGTGCGTTCCTGATATTGGGTCGGAGCAGAAGCCGGGATTATTCAGCTTGGGCCCCATTTTCCGGCCTCATTGGCCCCTCGCTGAGCGTCCCTGGCCAGGATCCCTTTTGGGTGGCCCTGTCCTTTTCAGAGGTGCTGGACCAGGGATCGAAACGACACGCACAGCGATGCCAGGACCCAGAGTTACCAGGCGGTTTGGGCCCTGATTCCAAAAGGGTACGGTCAACAGTCCAGTCGGCAGGGGTTGATAGATACCGGCTCGCACGACAACACCGTCATGGTAAGACCCTTCATACCTTCGCGGCACGATGAGCAGCGGAGCAAGTTGGGCTGCCGTTGACCAGTGGGCTGGCCAAACCTGGGCGTTGGCAACGGCCGTCGTGCTGGCGGCTCTATGGCGGTTGGCAGGCGTTTCCGGCGCGCGAGTGGCAGGCGAGGACTTGGCGGCGAGAGGCGGTGCCTTGTCGCTGATCGGCACAGG
>Ga0326728_10025831_pt1 | contig 10467 bp, 6 predicted proteins | sample MB3enrmetagenome_FD_207602 | JGI IMG/M metagenome (GOLD analysis project Ga0326728, IMG submission 207602) | Lab enriched peat soil microbial communities from McLean, Ithaca, NY, United States - MB31MN | ecosystem: Environmental > Terrestrial > Soil > Wetlands > Peat | place: USA: New York... | reverse complement strand
TTCGATAAGGGCGTACTGACTGTCACGCTGCCGAAGCGTCCTGAGATGGTAAAGGCTCAGAAGAAGATCGAGATCAAGAGCAGCTGATCCGGTGCGTCAATTTAACCCGGGCTGCGGCGGCCGTTGATGAACTCTTCGATCTGCGCCGTAACCCGGGGGCCGTCCCAATCGGCGGGGCCGATGAGCCGGGCAACCTCGCGGCCCTCCTTATCGAATATGACCGAAACAGGCAGCCCGGACACCCGCAAGTCAGTCAAGGACTGCGGTGTGTTGTCGTTGTATAGTGTAAGATGGTTGATGCTATTGCTGGCGAAGAAGGATGCGGGCTTATCCATACCGCCCCGGTCCACGCTGATCGCGAGAACGGTGAACGCATCGCTGCCGAGCTTGGCTTGCAGCCTATCGAGCGAGGGCATTTCCGCTTTGCAAGGCGCACACCACGTCGCCCACAAATTGAGAAGCACGACTTTTCCGCGCCATTCGGAGAGGTGGTGAGGCTTGCCATCGGCACTGGAGAAGACAAGATCGGGCATGGTTTGCGGCTCTGCCCGCCGGATGAGCTGACCCACACCCTGCGCGGCGGAGCCGGCTTCGCGCTCCGCTACGATGGGAGACAGGCTGCGCTCTCCACCGCCGCGCAACCAAAGAGCGGTGTAGAAGCCGGACGCCGCTGAGAGCACGCCGAGCGCGGCGTAGATTCCCAAGCGCACCGGGGACGGCCCCTGGCTCTGCTTTCCTTTTTTGGTCTCGTCAATCGCTTTCATCGGCAAGAGGCTGCCAGTCTGCGCCGCGGCCGTCAAACGAATATAGAGCTTCGCAGCAACGGGTGCGTTCAAAAAAGCTTGCCTTAAGCGAGGCTCGGATTACCCAGCGCCGCCCGCATCGTTCCCCCCCGCCTGCCCGCCGTTAACAACGCTATACCGCGCAAGCTTGTGCGCCCGGCAAAAACAGGCTACCCAAAGCTCATCCGGAATGAATGTGAGTTTCAACGCCAGTGTTGAGAAAATTGGGCTTTTTGCAGAGGCCTTGGCACGCTTCCGTGCTCGCTATCGCTTTCCTCTGTTTGCACACAGCGGTCTGGACGGTTTACGCCAGCTTGTCCAACGATGGCGCACTCCATCAGGATATGGTCGAAGCCTATAGTTGGGGCCGCGAGTTTCAGCTTGGCTACTACAAGCATCCGCCCTTCTGGGCATGGATCGCTGGCGCATGGTTCGAGGTCTTCCCTAGGACCAATTGGGCGTTTTATCTCCTCGCCAATTTGAATGCCGGCATTGCGGTTCTTGGCGTATGGCAGCTCGTTGGATTGTTTACGAAGGGCAGCCAACGTTTGAACGCAACGCTTCTGATATTGCTTATTCCCTTCTATACCGTACAGGGCCATCAATATAACGCTAATTTTATCCAAGTTTCGCTCTGGCCATGGACGGTTTATTTCTTTGTCTTATCCATGGAGAAGCAACGGTTGCGCGACGCCATTATGTTCGGTGTGCTAGCCGCTGCGGGAATGCTATCGAAATATTACAGTGCGCTTCTTCTGATATCGTGCTTCGGCGCTTCCTTTTTCCATCCGCATTGGCGCCAGTATTACCGCTCGCCGCTGCCCTATGTCTCGGTGGCGGTCGCTACGCTTCTCTTTGCACCTCATTTGTGGTGGCTGATACAGAACGACTTTCTCCCATTCAAATATGCGGAAGCGAAAACCGCATATTCGGCAGCGCGGACCTACGGCAGCGTCGCAACCTTCATCCTTGGGTGCGCCGGTTTCAATTTTCTTGGCGTGGCGCTTATCCTGCTTTCTAGGCGCAAGAGCCCTCAAGGGCCGGACGGCCCTGAGGCTGCGCCCGTCGCGCCAAATTACGCGCGCTTCGTGGCGATCCTCGCTCTCGCGCCATTCGTGCTTACTCTCCTCGCTGCGCTTATTGGGCACATGAGGCTCTCGACAAACTTCGCAAGCCCGATCTTCTTCCTGGTCCCCCTGCTCCTGATTGAGACCTTGAGACCGCCGCCGGTTGCTTTACGCCGTCTGGCGGCAGGTACAGTGGCCACGCTTTATGCAGGCGCGTTCCTCGCCGCGCCCGTACTTCCGTATGTTTTGAACGATCTGACGCACCGGCAATCCAAGCGGGCGAACGAGGTGGCCCGCGAAGCCATGCGCATGTGGGCCGGGGTGACGGGACGCCCCTTGCGCATCGTCGCGGGCTCGGAGATGTACGCGAACGGAACCTCGTTCTATAGCGGTCAGGATACGTCGGCATTTCTCGATTTCGACCCGCGCCACTCGCCCTGGATTACGCCCGCCTCTCTGGCAGAGGAGGGCTTCCTGGGGTTCTGCGACGAGGACGACGAGACATGCCATAAGCGCGCGGCGGAATTTGGCGGGCCGCAAATGCAGGTGGGTCATATCCTCTCTGCCGGCAAACCGCTAAAACCGGTAAGCTTACGCATATTCATCCGTCCGCCCAGGCGCCAAGATGCCGCCGCGGACAATGGGGCAGACGTCGCGTCGAAATAGCTGCCCGTTGCGCTCTTGAGGCACCGCCCATGCCGCTCGCTAGGCTAAAAAAAGGGGCCAGCCCGCGGTGCCGTCTAGGGGAGCGGCGCTTACCAAGTAACCTGCATGCCGACGCGGCCGGCAGCCTGGTTGTTGCTCACCCCGAAGCCGCCAGTGACTCCGAGTTTGTCGCCTGCGCCAAAGACGTTTTGTGCGAAGATGCCGACGGCAGACGCGCCGACCGCACCGTTGCCCTGGAAGTCGCCGAAGTTCACGGCCATGCCGAAGCGGTCGCCGCCCGTCAAGACTGGGTTCTGGACCGACATTGCGATCGCAACACCCTGACTGACCTTGTCCACCCGCTGGTTGACCGCGTTGAGCCCGGCGTCGACATAAGCCTTGTTCGCCGCGTCGGTCCCGAGCACAGGAGCGCCGACGTCATGCACAACGTTGCCGCCCATATCGATAGCGGTGGCTGAGCCGCCGTTGCCCGGGCCGCTGACCGTGAAGTTGTTTGCAACCGTGGCGCCGCCATTGAGGTAAGCTTGCCCGCCGGCCGTCACCGTGCCGCCGGCACTGATGTTGCCGCCGGCCGTCACATTGCCATTATTGATCGTAGTCGTGGCCGCGGCCGTTCCGCCGCTAACCGTGATGACCGGGTCCGCATTCGCGTTCAATGTGATCGTCTGGCTTGCATTCGTTCCGTTGGTGAGCGTGACAAGCCCGCCGTTGATTTGGGTGGACCCTTGACTGGCGGCGGCCGTGTTGGTGAAGGTGGCCACGCCGTTGAGGTTCGCAGGCCCCGTTATTTTCGCTCCGCCATTGAGGTTCGCCTCGCCTGCGACGGTCAGCGTCCCGCCGGCCGACACGTTACCCGTCACAGCGGCATTGCCGTTCGTTTGCGTGCCGCCATTGAACGTGGCAAGGCCGGCCGTCGTAATCGTGCCTCCAAACGTCGTGTTGCCGGTCACGTTCAAGCTGTCGGCCGTTATTCCGCCGGTGACGCCAAGTCCATGTTGAACGGTCGCGCCTCCGTTGAGGTCGACGGCGCCGGAGGCGGTCAGCGTATTCACCTGACTATTCCCGGTTACGGTCAACGATGCCGTTTGAGTGTTGCCATTCGAGACGATGGAGCCGAAGGTGCCTTGTCCAGTGACGCCAATTGTGGTGGTGGCGATGTTGCCTGTGTTGGCGATGCCGTTGGTCGTTGCCGTGCCGCCGACCGTGAGGCCGTTCGTGACCGAGGCTGAGTTGAGCGTGGCCAAGCCGGTCGTGGTCAGCGTGCCAGTACTGATAAGCCCTGTGTTGGCGATGCCATCGGTTGCTGTTTGGCCCGTCACGCTGAGCGTGCCGCCGATGCTCACATTGCCGCTGCTGTCGATCGTTGTTTGGCCGGTTGTGCCAAACGCCGATGTTCCGTTCGTTACGCTAAGCCCGCCGGTGGAATTCAGCCCGCCAGAGCCTGCAGTTACCGTTGTGCCGCTCACGTTCGTTGCCGAAATGGTTCCTACGTTGAGCGTACCGGCAGTTAATGTGCCGGCCACGTTAGCATCGCCGTTCTGGTACAGCGTCGTCCCGCCGATTGTCAGATTGCCGCCGGTAACAGCAACGCCGTTACTGGCTGTCAACGTGCCGTTGATGAACGCGTTTCCGTTTGCGCCGTTGATCGTTGTGCCGCCAGCGTTAACAGTACCGGTCGCGCCGTTGATCGTCGTACCGCCAGCGTTAATTGTGCCGGTCGCGCCGTTGATGGTGGTATTTCCGCCGGCGAACGAAAGCGTACCATTGGAGCCGATATTCGTACTGTTCGATGTGCCGAAGTTCGTTTGACCCGCTAGGTTCGTGGTCCCGTTGACCGTGAGACCGGTTAGGGTCAGATTGGACGACGTGCTGAGATTGCCGTTCGCGTCCGAGGTCACCACGCCTGCCCCGGTCGCCGAGAGGCCCGCAAAGGTGTAGGTGTTATTGCTGTTGCCGATGGAGACCTGGTTCGCTGCGGTTGTTTTCACGCCGTTGCCGATGGCGATGTCGTTGCCAAAGCTAGCATTCGCGTTCGCGCCGATGGAGATCGTGTTGCTGCCGGCCAACGGAGATGAAGACGTCCCGCTTCCCGCGCCAGTGCCTAGAGCGATGTTATTTGAGCCGCTGACGTACTGACCTGCGTTTTGTCCACTCGAATTGTTGTTGTTGCCGGTGACATGTTGGCCCGCATTGTTCCCGAATGCCTGATTGCCGGTACCGGAGGATCCGGCGCCGGCTTGGAAACCAAACGACGCCGAGCCGGGCCCATAGGCGAGCGCACCAGCGCCATATGCCGTAGTGTTGTTGCCGTTCGCCGATGCGCCTGGGCCGGTCGCTGTCGCGTTATTGCCAGTGGCGGTGGCGATGGTGCTTGTGAACAGTGCGGTGCCCGAGCCATTATTCGCGGCGGTTGCGCTGAGCGAGGCGAGGCTCGTGGTTGCAAGATTGCCGTTCGCGTCGGAGGTAACCACGCTCAGCGTGCCGGACTGAGCGCTTGTGCTCGCCGCGGAGGTTATCCCCGCGAAGGTGTAAGTGTTCGAGCTGTTGCCGATGGAGACTTGGTTCGCTGCTGTCGTTGTCACGCCGTAGCCGATGGCGATGCCGTTGCCAAAGCTCGCATAGGCGTTCGTGCCGATGGAGATCGTGTTGCTGCCGGCCAGCGGAGATAAAACTGTGCCGGTTCCTGCGTGGTAGCCTAGAGCGATGTTATTTGAGCCGCTGACGAATATGCCCGCGTTATACCCGCTCGCATCGTTATAGTTGCCGCTAACATATTGACCCGCTTGGTACCCGCTCGCATTGTTGTACCAGCCGGTGCTGCTGTAGCCAGCGTAATACCCGTTCGCATTATTGTAGGAGCCGGCGACGCTGGTGCCTGCGCCTTCCCCGCTGGCATTGTTGTAGGAGCCGCTGACATACTGGCCTGCAAAGGCGCCAAAAGCCTGGTTATAGGCTGCGGCGCCAGACGAATCGTATCCGGCTTGGTATCCAACCGCCGTTGAGTAAGCGCCATATGCCACTGCGCTGGCACCGCAGGCGACGCCAGTACCGCCTGTCCCAGAGGCGGAGCCTTGGCTGCAGGTCGCGTCCTGCGCGAGTGCGGACGGCGCGATGGCCAGGGAAAAAGCCGCGCCGCTAACGCAGCAAACAATCAAGCCGCGAACCGAACGCGGCGCGAACGAAAATAACATGCTTGCCCACCCCAAAATTTGAGTGTCCCCACCTCCTTAGCCTAGGCAGAGGACGGTAAAGCGTTACCTGATTCGCCTCTATGTCAGACAGGGTGGCCGGCGCACCTTAATTTAGGTGTGAGTTTTTGTATCAAAACATGGTTAAGAGAGCTTTGCGTTTATTGCGAATTTTCACTGCGCAGGCCCGCTTCCGGCCTGTGCAAATCCTGCCCGGCTGGCGTGTGAGCCGTAGCTATGCGATGCCCCAGCTTGCCAACGTCTAACGGCCGTTATTCGTCATCCCGTGTGCGATTCGCGCTCTGAACATCGTCGCGAGCCGTGCCTCTCGTAACTGGCGTCATCGCCAGGCTCTTGTGCGCCGCGCGCGCTCGCGCTAATGCTTCGCTTTAAGCCCCCAAAAACGAAACCAAGATGGCCAACAAAATGTGGGGCGGGCGCTTCGAGACGAAGCCCGCCGAGATAATGGAGGAGATCAACGCCTCCCTATCCTTCGACCGGCGTTTTTACGCCGAGGATATCCGCGCAAGCCAGGCCCATGCGAACATGCTTTGCGCCTGCGGCATCCTCACGGACGAGGAGGCCGAGGCGATCGTCTCGGGCCTCGATACGGTGCGCGAGGAGATCGCAGAAGGCCGCTTCGAGTTCCGCCGTGAGTATGAAGACATCCACATGGCGGTGGAGGCCCGGCTCAAGGAGCTGATCGGGCCTGTGGCCGGCAAGCTTCACACCGCGCGCTCACGCAACGATCAGGTCGCCACCGATTTCAGGCTCTATGTCCGGGGTGCCATCGATCACCTCGACAGCCAAATCGCCGAACTGCAGCTCGCGCTGGCGCGGAAGGCCGAGGCCCATGCAGGCACGCTGATGCCGGGCTTTACGCATATGCAAACTGCGCAGCCTGTCACCTTCGGCCATCACTGCCTTGCTTATGTTGAGATGCTGGCGCGCGACCGCAGCCGGTTCGCCGATGCGAGAAAGCGGGTGAACGAGTCGCCGCTCGGTGCCGCGGCGCTGGCAGGAACGTCTTTCCCAATCGACCGGCATATGACCGCGGCCGAGCTTGGCTTCGAGCGGCCGATGGCGAATTCGCTCGACGCGGTCTCAGCGCGCGACTTTGCGCTTGAGACGCTCAGCTCGGCGGCCATCTGCGCCACGCATCTGTCGCGGCTCGCCGAGGAGATCGTGATCTGGTTCAGCGCCGGGTTCGGCTTCATACGGTTGAGCGACCGCTTCACGACCGGCTCCTCGATCATGCCGCAGAAGCGCAATCCGGACGCGGCCGAGCTCGTGCGCGCGAAAGCGGGACGCATTGCAGGCGCGTTCGCCACGCTGCTTATCGTCATGAAAGGCCTGCCGCTCGCCTATTCAAAAGACATGCAGGAGGACAAGGAAGCCATGTTCTCCGCTGTCGACGCATTGTCGCTAGGGCTCGCTGCTATGACCGGGATGATCGAGGATATGGAACCCGATGCTGCGAAAATGCGCGCGGCCGCCTCGCTTGGCTTCTCGACCGCCACCGATCTTGCCGATTGGCTCGTGCTGCATGCCAAGCTTCCGTTCCGCGAAGCCCATCACGCGACGGGCCGCATCGTCAAAGCCGCCGAGAAGGCCGGCACCGATCTCGCTCATTTTCCGCTCGCCGCCATGAAAAAGATCGAGCCGCGCATCGATGCTAGCGTCTTCGAGGTGCTCGATATCGAGAAGTCCGCCGCGAGCAGGCGCAGCTTTGGGGGCACAGCGCCGGAAAATGTACGCGAGGCCGCGAAAATTTGGCTGAAGATACTGGAGTCCGGGGAAACTTCAGGCTAAGAGGAATGTACTGGCAAGGTTCCGGCTGCGCCGCCAACGGGGAAGATATGGCTCGCATCGCACGTAATTTGGTATTGGCTTTGAGCGTCGCGCTCGTTCTCGCCGCTTGCGGCCGGAGAAGCGACTTGCAAAAGCCCTTGCCGCCTCCAGATGTTCCGAAGGATGCAAGCGGCAAATCGGCGGATCCGAACCGGCCCTTCATCCTGGACCCGCTTCTGCGCTAAACACCGGGCTTTCGCTCGAATGCATTATTTCGACTATCGGAACGGCATTTTGCATGCCGAGGACGTCGCGCTTGACACCATCGCGCGCGCCGTCGGCACGCCCTTCTATTGTTATTCCTCAGCAACGATCGAGCGTCATTACCGCGTCTTCTCTGAGGCGTTCGCACCGTGCGACACGCTCGTGTGCTATTCGATCAAGGCGAATTCCAATCTTTCCGTCATTCGCACTCTCGCTAAGCTAGGCTCCGGCGCGGACGTCGTTTCGGAGGGCGAGATTCACCGCGCGCTGGCCGCCGGTGTGCCTCCTGAAAAGATTGTTTTTTCTGGGGTCGGCAAGACGCAAGCCGAGATGGCCTTTGCGCTCGACGCTGGCATTTTCGGCTTCAATGTCGAGTCCGAGGCCGAGCTTAGAGCGCTCAGCGAAGTCGCGAGCCAGCGCGGCGCTGTGGCCAGGATCGCGTTTCGCATCAATCCGGATGTCGACGCTAAGACCCACGCCAAGATCGCGACTGGAAAGTCCGAGCATAAGTTCGGCATTGGCTGGCGCGAGGCGCCTGCCCTTTACGCGCTCGCCCGGACCCTCCCCGGCCTATCGGTCGAGGGCGTGCACATGCACATAGGCAGCCAAATCACCAGCATCGAACCGTTCAAGAACGCGTTCGAGCTTATGGCCAGCCTCGTGGAGGACCTGCGCCGCGACGGCCACACGATCTCGTTTGTGAATTTGGGCGGCGGCCTTGGCATCCCCTATCGCTGGGATCAGGACGTCCCGCCGCTGCCCGAGCACTACGCCGAGGTGGCCGTTGCGGTTGCGAACCGGCTTGGGACGAAGCTGCTCTTCGAGCCCGGCCGCGTCATCATGGGCAACGCCGGCATTCTTGTGACGGCGGTGATCTACCTGAAGCGCAGCGATGGCAAGCTATTCGTCATCACCAATGCCGGCATGAACGATCTCGTGCGGCCGACGCTTTACGATGCCTATCACGATATCTGGCCCGTACGCGAAGCGCTCCGGCACAGCAAATTGACCCGCGCCGACATCGTCGGACCGGTCTGCGAAACCGGCGACTTCATCGCCAAGGACCGGCCGGTGCCGGAAGTCGCCTCCGGAGATCTGCTCGCGATCATGACGTCGGGCGCTTACGGGGCCGTGCAGGCCTCGGCCTACAATTCGCGCCGGCTGGTGCCCGAGGTTCTAGTCAAAGGCGCCGAATACGCGGTCGTGAGGCCGCGCCCTTCCTATGAGGATATGCTAAAGGCAGAGACGATCGCGTCCTGGCTTCGCTAGCCAGAATCCCCGCGCCGTCTCTGCCCGCAGCCGCTTATTTAGAACGCCGCCGAAGCCGGCTTGGCGTTGGCCGCAATCCAATCGGCGAAGGCGTGCATGAACTTCTGCAGGAAGGCGCGCGTGCCCTCGCTCGCGATCGTGCCATCCCCGCCGAAAAGCTTGTCCGCGCCTCCAAGATAGACCTCCGGCTGCTGCATGGCCGGCACATTCAGAAAGACCAGCGATTGGCGTAAGTGATGATTGGCTCCGAAGCCGCCGATTGCGCCGGGCGACGCGCTGACGACCGCGCCTGGCTTGCCGTCCCATACGCTGCGGCCGTATGGCCGCGAGCCCACATCCAGCGCGTTCTTCAAGGGGCCAGGTACCGAGCGGTTGTACTCCGGCGTCACGAACAGCACCGCGTCGGCTGCCCTTATTCTCTCCCGGAACGCCGTCCAGGCCTCAGGCGGGTTTTCGTCTTTGTCTTGATTATAAAGCGGCAGATCGCCAATCTCGGCCAAGCCAAGCTCTAGCGAGACCGGCGCGAGGCCGATCAAAGCTTTCGCAACTTTGCGGTTGATGGAGTCCTTACGCAAGCTTCCTACTAAAACGGCAACTCTATATACCTTGCTCATGAGCGGGCTCCTTTGCGCCGGAGAACTGCGCCTGGATCGATGCGAACCCGGTTTGGCGGGCCGCTTTCCAAGAATGCTCGAAGGGCGGCAATGGTTGCCGCAGGCTATACGGCGGCGCGGGGATTTAAGTGACCGGAAACCCGGTTGTGCTATTCTTCCCTGTCATTTATTACCTGCAACAGGGCCCGTCAGGTTCATGCGGGATAGCTTATCGAAACGGATGCGCCGGATGGTTCGTAGCGTTCTTGCTCTTATTTCCCTTATAATTCTCGCGCCGGACGCTAGCGCCAGGTACCGGCCCGCCGCGCCTGAAAGTAACGCGGGCGCGCACAGCTTTCGCGATTGCCCGTCATGCCCCGAGATGGTGACAGTGCCGGCCGGAGAGTTCCTCATGGGATCGCCCGAAAGCGAGCGGGGCCGCGGCAAGGACGAAGGCCCGCAGCACAGGGTTGCCTTCGCGAAGCCCTTCGCGGTTGGCAAGTTCGAGGTGACGTTCGCCGAGTGGGATGCCTGCGTGGCCGAAGGCGGCTGCACGCAAAAGCCGGGCGATGAGGGCTGGGGGCGCGGCAGGCACCCGGTCATCAACGTGTCTTGGCACGACGCCACGCAATACACGGCTTGGCTCTCGAAAAAAACAGGCAAAGCGTACAGGCTTCTGTCCGAGGCGGAGTGGGAATACGCTGCGCGCGGCGTGACAAAAACGTCCGATCCAAGCACGCCATTCTCCACGGGCGCGACCATCAACTACAGGCAAGCCAATTACGATGCCAATTTCACCTACGGGTCCGGCCCGCAGGGGCTTTACAGGCAAAAGACGGCCGATGCC
>Ga0326728_10025830_pt1 | contig 10467 bp, 14 predicted proteins | sample MB3enrmetagenome_FD_207602 | JGI IMG/M metagenome (GOLD analysis project Ga0326728, IMG submission 207602) | Lab enriched peat soil microbial communities from McLean, Ithaca, NY, United States - MB31MN | ecosystem: Environmental > Terrestrial > Soil > Wetlands > Peat | place: USA: New York... | reverse complement strand
GCAATTACAATCCAAATTGCCACTGCCCGCCGCCACCGCCCGAGAAGAAACCGGTGCCCAAACCGGTGCCGAAACCTCATCCCGTATCAGCACCATGCAAGGCCTGCGCCGGCGGCCTCGGTGCGACAGGTACTCTGGGTGGCGATATGAAAGCGATGATACAGAGAAATGTACATGGACACGCCGCGACTATTACGCAGGAATTCGGGATTCCTGAGGTGGACTTCATAATCAACGCATATGTGAGCCCCAACGGCATCATTGACAGCGTGCCATTCACCGTTGCCAATGCAGCCGTCACGGTCAGCCATTCGACCCTTGCTGCCCAGGTGATACCCCAGTCCGGTGTCATCGGCAGCCAGGTAGAGGCCCCAGGCGGCAGCAAAGACTGCAGATGGACTTTCTACGCCTCAGCCAAACAATGAGCTTTTTATTCTTTTTTTATCTTATATACCCATGAAATTCATCCTTTTCGACATAGACGACACCCTTTTCCCATCCACAGAATTCTCGGCGCTCGCGCGTAAAAACGCCATAAACGCCATGATAGGCCTGGGCCTGAAGACAGATTACGCCCATGCGAGCTCCTGCCTAGACGGCATAATAGCCAAGAAAGGCTCCAATTACGGGCATCATTTCGACGACCTCTGCAGGGAACTGAAGGCCGGACGGCCTGCGCGCTATGTGGCAGCGGCCGTGGCAGCCTATCACGACACGAAGACTGCCATACTCCCTTTTCCGACCGTGCCGCTCACCCTCCTCAAGCTGCGGCAGAAGGGCTTCCGGCTCTACGTGGCCACTAACGGCGACCCCATAAAGCAGTGGGACAAGCTCATACGCCTGCGCATAGCGCTGTATTTCGACGACGTTTTCGTGTCCGAAGAGCTCGGGATGGAGAAAAGCCGGGGATTCTACCAGAAGCTCCTCAAACAGCTGGACGCCAAACTCCAGGACTGCGCCATGGTCGGCGACCGGGAGGACGTGGACATAAAGCCTGCCAAATCGCTGGGCATGGCCACGGTCCGTATCCTGAGCGGCAGGTACGCCTCGGTGCCTTCTGAGGCCGATTTCGTGATAAAGGACATGGCCGAGCTGGTGCCAATAGTCGAATCACTCTGAAGATGCCGCTTCCAGCGCACTAGTAATCATAGGTGCTGCGGGCCCTGTCATTTGACATCCTTCCTTTTCTAAAACCCTTATAAAACCATCTGGCGACATACTCTCCATGAGATCCGCGGTATCCTGCTTCCTGGCATTGGCTGTGGTGCTATTCGTGCTTGCAGCCGGTTGCACCGGTTCCAGAGGAGCCTCCTGCACCAAGAACAGCGACTGCGCGAGCTGGGAATTCTGCAATCTCTCCGCAAATACATCCCCCGCCACGTCTTCTTCAGGCACATGCACTGCGCTTCCGGGCTACTGCACCAGCAACGCTGACTGCACCCAAAGGGACCCGCTCATGAACTGCGACCTGACCAACACGCACCTGTGCGTGTTCCCGAACGGGGAATGCAGGACGACTGCGGACTGCGGCAACTGGCAGGTGTGCACCGCCAACCAGACCTGCCAGGCGGCACCCGGTTTCTGCGATTCCGACACTGACTGCAATACGACATCCCAGTTCTGCAACCCCACGCAGCACGTATGCGGGCCTGCACCTGGCTTCTGCATGGCTGACACAGACTGTGAGGCCTGGCAGAGCTGTGACAATGCCAGCAACAAATGCGAGATGCTTCCGGGCAGGTGCGATGCCGACGCTGACTGCACGGACTGGCAGACCTGCGACGTGACCATCCACTACTGCCAAGCAAAGCAGGGTTTCTGCATAACCGAGAACGATTGCGACCTCTCCTGGTCCAAGTGCGACAACGCTACCAACAAATGCATCCCACGGCAGGGCTTCTGCAGCACAGACAACGACTGCAACCCCTGGGAATACTGCGTGCTGAGCACGCACATCTGCGCACCACAGCCGGACCGCTGCGACCAGGATTCGGACTGCGGCAGCTGGGAATTCTGCAATGGCGCCCATGACTGCCAGGCCCAGTTGGGCTTCTGCGACACAAGCAGCGATTGCGTTTCCGGAGAGGTCTGCAACGAGGAAAACCACGAGTGCACCTGATTTCCCCGTGCGCGGCACCATTTTATCTTTTTTCCTCCTAATCCCTCCATGGCAATACGTTTCGGGCCGGCCGGCATCCCGCGCCAGTGCGCGGGCGGCACCATCGATGGCGTGAAATGCTGCAGCGAACTTGGCCTGGGCGCCATGGAGCTGGAGTTCGTGCAGGGCGTGCGCATGGATGAAGACCTGGCGAAGGAAGTGGCGGCAGAGGCCCATAAGTCAGGAGTGTCGCTCTCCTCCCATGCGCCCTACTTCGTCAACCTCTGCTCCAGGGAGCCCAAGAAGGTGGCAGGCACCAGGAGGTACATCCTCGCTTCCGCGCGCATCACTGCGCTGGCCGGAGGCGGCATCACGGTGTTCCACCCTGGTTTCTACCAGAAGCTCTCCCCGCAGGAGGCCTTCGACACCGCCAAGAAGGCGCTGCAGGCTCTGGAGACCGAGCTGAAGGCGCAAGGGGTGAAGATACGCCTCGGTGCAGAAACCGTAGGCAGGAAATCCGCCTTCGGAGGGCTGGACGAGAACATAAGGCTCGCACAGCAACTCGAGATGGTCGAGCCTGTGCTGGACTTCGCGCACCTGCACGCGCGCGGCGATTTCCGGATAACGTGCGAGGACGACTACCGGGCGATATTCAAGCGGCTCGAGAAGGAGCTGGACGGCTATGTGCAGCGGTTCCACTGCCATTTCGCAGAGATACATTATTCTGACAAGGGCGAGCTGAACCACTACCCGCTCGGGACGAACAACGAGCCGCCGTTCCGGCCGTTCATGAAGCTGCTTGCCGAAAACGGCTATGCAGGCACGGTCATTTGCGAGACCCCACAGCTGGAGACCGACGCCCTCCTGATGCAGAACGAATACCTGCGCCGCAAGGGGAAATGATGGCATTACTCATAGATTACCTTGAAGACGCGGCAGCGTGGCTGCGGGCTAAGAAGGAACGGCTGCGCAAGCTGGACGTGCAGTACCGCCGCGCATCCGACCGCGACCTGCGTCGCGAAATGGTCCTCACCTGGCAGGAGATACGGAAGAAGTCCGCGGAGGTGAGCGACGAGCTCATGAGCAACCTGGAGGAACTGCGTTACCTCAGGAAGTATTTCCCTGACGTGCTATCGACTTTCATGGAAGATGAGAATGTGGGTTCCATCCTGCAGAAGAAGCAATGGCTGCTGGACCTGCAGCCCGTGCCGCCGCAGGAAGCTGCCATGCGGCTGGAGCAGCTGCGGCAGTGGAGGGCGCAGCTGCGGGATGCCAGGAAATCAGTGCGGGGCTCAGGGCACATCGATACGGTCCGCCTTACCACCACATATCCTCTGCTCATGGGCCATGTCAAGGGTCTGATGGAACGGGAAGACGTACTGGCGGTCATAGCCGAGCTGGACCACGGGCTCAGGCAGGCGGGCTGGCTGCTCCTGATTACCGATACGCTCATAGATGTGCCGCTGGGCAAGTTCATACTGAAGCTCAACCAGTTGCGCTACGACGAGACCGTTGCCAAAGGTTCTGTCAGGTCCGCAGTGGGCAAGGGCACAGTATCTGAGGCCAATGCGCAGAAGAAGCTCCAGAAGCTCACCAGGCAGAGGGAACACTACGAGCGGATGATACGCCAGCTGCTGCTGGCGAATCCGGATTATCTCCGTTCGCTCAAGAGGAAAGACTGGCTGTCGCGGGGGAAGCAGAACACGCTCCAGCGCATAGCCGAAGATGTCACTCCGCACACGGTGAAGGAAAGGGCATGGCTCAACGAGATGCGGAAACGTCTGGACGGCTGATCATCCCTTGAGGGATTTCAGCTTCTGCTCGATGCGCTTCTTCTGGGCATCGTCCACCCGCGAGTCGTTGGCTATGAACAGGGAGTAGAAATTGGAAAGCAGCTGGCCGGTGCGCCTGGTGTCGAGTTTCCGTGCATTCCTGAGGTGCTCATCCGAGCGCGGGTCGTCCATCAGCATGTAGGATATTGCGATGAAGAACTCGGATTCGGCGTCTTTCGGCGCAAGGGCGAGCGCTTCAGTGAACGCCTCTATGGCATCCTCCAGCTCGAATATCTCGAAGTGCGCCCTGCCTTTCATCCGGAAATAATCCGGCTTCTTCCTTATGAAAAGCGCCCTCTGGAAATATTCCTGCGCCGAATCATAGCTCTTGAGCTTGAGGCAGACGACGCCGCGCAGGTACCACAGCTCGTCGTCGTCCTTGCTCCGCCCGAGCCGCTCGTCGAGCACCTTCCCCGCGTCCCTGTAGCGCCGCTGCGCCATGAGGGTCCGTACCTCGTCGTCCATGGCAGGAATGTATGAAGAACTTAATTAAAACCCACCCGCCCCGCCGGCTACATGTCGGGTGCTGGTGTGATGTGTTTTTTAAACGCTTCCATACATTTCCCCATTTGAGATAACGAAAAGACGTGGGAGCATGGCATCCGGACAATCTTGTACAGGAAGAAGAACCCATTTTGGGAAGCTTGCCATTCCTGTCGCAGCAGCTGCATTGGCCGCAATGTCCATCCTTCCATTCAGGACCGCTCATGCAGAACCTAAAACCGACCGCATAGCTGCGCCCTGCCCGGTCTGCGCCGAGAGCCTATATCAAGTGGTAGGCACTCCAGGTTCCGGCGTGAAGGCCCGCATCACACACGCCACCCGCAAGAATATCGGGCGTCTTGACCATGTGCTTGGCGATACTCTTAGCGTTGTCCATGTCACAGTTCATGTGAATGGAAGAGGCATCGTGGATAATGTGAACTATAGACCCAGTGGCAAAGGACCCCCCATGAACATGCTGAAAGCTTCCGACATTATCACCTCGATTATCAACGTGAATGTCACCGGCAAAAACCTGGGTGCTTCGGTGCCACCTGACGGATGCCACTTTAATTTCGATGTGCTCAGCCCCGACAATATCTCCATGGAACCGAAAACCTATGATACCGTGGCATCACCCTGCAATGATAACAATGACATCACATGCGCGCCCTGTGATGCCAGCTTCCAGGGGCCGGGCACCCCCTGGGACACTCTGGAGACGTTCATCAGGAATTCCATCCATTCGAATGCCCAGAATATCCTGACTTTCGCCTATAATCATCAGAAGCAGTCCCCGAGGACGGCCAAAGGCTACGCCAATATCATCCTTGACATAACTGTCTGCACGGACACAAGTGGCGGCGCCAATAGAGTGACTGGAGTGACGTATGAACGCGCCCGTGTGAAACCGGACACATCCCTTGACCCTATCGCCTTGCTTGCCTCGAAAATCGGTGTGAAACCAGACACCGGTCTATCAAACCCAGCCTTCTCTGATTCTATAGCCCTGATAACCGGTGTGACTTTTTTCGCCATCGGCCATGAACTAGAGCATTATGCGCCAGGGCAGGGAAAGCCGTACCGCGGGGTATTTTCGGACACAGTCCAATGAGGTCCTCCTCTTCCCCCTTCCACTGGTCGCAGCCCAAGGCGGCATTTTTAAATGCTATCATATAAAGTATTATTGCAAATAACGTTAAAAAGTGGGAATATGTCCGAAACCTTCGCGGAAAAGGAGAGGAAAGTCCAGGCTGTCCTGCCGACAATCAAGCGCGAGGAGGCAGAATTCCACAGCGCCCTGGACGCGCTGGGCAATTGCGCTGCCAGCTTGCGTAGTGCCCATTCCGAAGGAACATACAGTTCTGTCGCGGCGGCAGACCAGGTCACCCACACAGCCGCCAACGTGCAGTCTTTCCTGCAGGAGGGCTCGGTTCCGCTGCACACCAGATTCGCGAGACTGCTTACTTCTGTGGCGTGAACCGATGCGTTTCGACAAAAGCCTTGCGAACGAGAAAGTCCCGCTCTTATTCTATCTCATCATGGAGAAAGACGGGAAACGGCTGCTTAAGCCGCTCAAGTTCGAGCACGAGATAAAGATATCCATCAAGCTCGTGCGCGCCATAGCGGACGACACTGTGATACCGGCTTTCTACGAAACGCTGCAGAAGAACCTGCTGGAGCGCGGCGTCAAGAGCGGCTCCATTGTGCAGATGCGCGCCAAATTCAATGAGAAGCACGCGATGCTGGACCCTGTCTTCACCGGAACGTGCATCCTCTGCGAAGTCAAGGTCTGATTATTCCATCTCGATGGTGCCCGGCGGCTTGTTGGTGATGTCATAGGCCACGCGCCCCACCGAACGGATTTCATTCGTTATCCGGGTGGATATGCGCTCGAGCACGTCCTGGGGGATTTGCGAGAAGTTGGCTGTCATCCCGTCGAGGCTGCGCACCGCGCGGACTATCACCGTGTACTGGTAGGCGCGCTCGTCTCCGCGCACCCCGACCGTCTTCGACGGCAGCAATGCAGCGAAATACTGCCACGGCCTTTCCATCTTCCCTGCCTTCACCGCTGCGTCTATCTCACTTTCCACTATGGAGCATGCATCCTGTACGATTGCTGCTTTCTCTTCCGTGACTTCTCCCACTATGCGCACTGCCAGGCCAGGGCCCGGGAATGGCTGCCTCTGGTGGATGCTCTCAGGCAGGCTCAGCTCCTTACCGACCATGCGCACCTCGTGCTTGTAGAGTTCGCGCAGCGGCTCGCAGAGCTTGAGCTCCATCTTCTCCGGCAGCCCGCCGACATTGTGATGGCTCTTTATGGTGTCGCGGCCCAGGCCGCCGCTCTCTATCCAGTCCGGCGCTATAGTCCCCTGGATGAGGAACGCCGCCTTGCACTTCTTCGCTTCTTCCTCGAAAATGCGTACGAACAGCTCGCCTATGACCTTCCGTTTCTTCTCCGGGTCATCCTCGCCACGCAGCGCCCCGAAAAAGCGTTTCCGCGCATCGATGACTTTGAGTTCGACGCCCACCGCCTTGGCGGTCCTGCCCACTTCATCCGTCTCGTTCTTGCGCATGAGGCCGGTATCGACATATATCGCATGGAGCTGGCCCGGCACAGCCCGTGCAGCCAGCGTCGCTGCGACGAACGAGTCCACTCCGCCTGACACTGCAGTGATGGCCTGTTCCTTCCCTATCGCCTTGGCTATCTGTCCCACGGAACCGGTTATGAATCTTTTCGTGTCGAAAGGCATTTCATGCACCACTCGTGACATTAGTACTGCTGCTCAGATTGTATAATTGCGCCTGTTGTATGTGCAGCGTGCTGGCGAGGGCACCTTGACCCAGGAACAGAATCACCACCAGGGGTATGCAGGAGAGGAACACGACGATAAGGACGTGCGTGTAGGTCAGGTCATGGACCGTCGCGTACGCCCTGCAGCGCACCACGAACATGAAATAGAGCACCATCACCAGATAGGCAAGGGCTACCGGGGCACCCAGGCACGGGACCGGCCCGAACACCATTATCGACGATGAGATGGCCATGGCGAGAGCTACGAAGGAGGAGAGGTAATACTGCTGCGTGAACGTCCCCTTGCCTCCGGTGAGCCGCAGCGCATAATACACGATGCCGTCCTGGAAAAAGCCCAGCAAGAGGGTGAGCGCCGCGCTGAGCAGGAGAAAAACCGCGAACGGGTCAAGGCTGCTGAAGTCCGGCTGGGGCACCGGCCCTCCCACTGCTTTGCTCAGCGCCGTATAGCTGAATGCGGCGAAATACAGCGTCTCCGCGTATATGAGAAGATAGAGCACTGCGCCAAGGATGACGGCAGCACCGGATATGAGCAGGGCAGCTCTTAGGTCAGCCTCCGGAATCCTTTTCCTCAGCGTTTCGTCTGCTTTCCAAGGACTGAAAAGGGATTTCGCGGTCTCCCATGCCCCCCCAAGGAGCGCCAGCAGGCCTGTTTTGACTGGTGCACTCTCCGCCTTCTTCATGGCAATCAATCGCAGCACCGCTTTAAATAAATTCACCCCGTTTCTTTATCATGCGGATTATTGCCGACCTCCATGTGCACAGCAAATACGCCCGCGCCACCAGCAGCCAGTGCGACATAAAAGGCCTCGCAGGAGGCGCCAAGGTGAAGGGCATAACCCTCATGGCATGCGGCGATTTCACCCACCCGGCTTATTTCAATGAGATAAAAAGCGACCTGCAGGGCACCGACCACCGGGACGGGAAGGACACCGGTATCTACGAATACAATGGCGTGAACTTCATACTTTCCACCGAAGTCGCAGTCACCTTCGAGCTCCAGGGCAGGAACAAGCGGATGCACCACATCCTCCTCGCGCCTTCCCTCGATATCGTAGCGCAGATGAACGAGCGGCTTGCCAGATACGGGGATTTGAAGGCGGACGGCAGGCCCACGCTGATGATTTCCAGTGCAGCGCTCATGGAGGAGCTGCATTCGATCTCGCCCGGCATCGCCCTGATTCCGGCACATGCATGGACGCCCTGGTTCTCTGTGTTCGGCTCCAGGGCCGGAGTGAATTCCATGGAAGAAGCGTTCGGAGACCAGGCGCACAGGATATTCGCACTCGAGACCGGTCTCTCAAGCGACCCCCTCATGAACTGGATGCTCAGTTCGCTGGACAAATACTCGCTCGTGTCCAACAGCGATGCGCACAGCCTGGGCAAGCTGGGCCGGGAGGCTAACGTATTCGAGCTGGAGGAGCTGTCCTACCGCTCGCTCATCGAGGCCATAAAGACGCGCAAAGGTTTCGTGAAGACGTACGAGTTCTACCCGGAGGAGGGAAAATACCACTATGACGGCCACCGCGACTGCAAAGTGCTGCTAACCCCCTGGGAGGCCAGGGACCGGAGTGATATCTGCCCGGTCTGCCGGAAGAAGCTGACGATAGGGGTGATGCATCGCGTGGCAGAGCTGGCAGACCGGAAGTTCGGCTTCAGGCCGGAGAACGCGGTTCCGTTCCAGCACATAGTCCCGCTCACCACCGTTATCTCCAAGTCGCTGAAGAAGCCGGAAACCTCGCTGGCGGTGGCAGAAGAATACTCAAAGCTCATCCGCTATTTCGGCAATGAATTCTCTGTATTCGAAGCGCCGCCAGAGCAGATACGTCTCGCCACCTCCATGCCTATCGCGGATGCAATAATCCGCGTCAAGGAAGGCAGGATACGCTGGGTCCCTGGCTACGACGGCGTGTTCGGCGAGCTGATACTCGACGACACTGCGCCGTCGAAGGGCACAGTGGACAAGAAGCAGAAGAGCCTGTCCGACTTCTAATCTTTTTTACCGGCCTTCACGACCTGCTTCTTCGCTGCGGGTTTTTCGTCGTCTTCGGCGTCGAACATGTTCATGAGCAGCGGGATGGCATAGAATGCGGCCGCGAGCCCGGCCAGCCCGCCGGTAATCAGCCGTATCTCGTTGCTGCTCTCATAGACGAAAGGCAGGAGGCCGATATCGGACACCAGTTGCACGGTCCCGTCTATCCCTATCGGCACCAGGGCAAGGATGAGCCATTTGGCAGGCCAGACCTCCTTGTTGTTGAGCTTTCTCACGAACGGATAGACGAGCCCGCCGAAAAGCATCGCCCCGTAGATTGCGAAGCAGCGCGAGCATACCGGCATCTTGTAGCCGGTTATGCCGTTCACCACGACCGAGACCGTGGTCCGGTCAGCCAGCGTATCCACATACGTGCCGTTCTGCGGCGTGCAGTCGCCCAGCCAGTGCGTAGTGTCATCGCTGAAAATGCACAGGGAGCGCGAAATCTTCTGGTGGCACGTATATGAGAACGCACTATAAAGCCCGGACTGGCTGCTGGCAAAAGAGAGCAGCGGCGTCGCCACTATGGTGCCCACCAGCACCAGGAAGAAGAGCATGTATGCCCCGTAGATTATGTACGCGCGTTTCATGTGAATCAGTTCTAAGTAGGCCCTCATGATGTTGTCAAGGTCAATGCATCGACCTTGAGCATGCTCGTGGTCGAAACGTCGACCACAACATTGACGAAACTTCCCTATTGTTCGGTTCTCCGAACAATGGGGTGCAAAGATGCAACGGCATCTTTGCCATAACCGGGGTTTATATGGAGTAAAGTTTCAGGGAAAGGTTTTTTAATTAGTTTCACGAATGGTCTTCAAGGTAATCTGAATAAGGTGATCTGAATGACGACCAAGCTATCAAGACTGTACGGAATGGACATCTTCAGCGATGCCGGTAAGTTCATCGGGAACGCCCAGGACTTCATCGTGGATTTCGAGAGCGGCGAAGTGTCGAGGATACTTCTGGACCAGCTCCCCGTGGGCAAGGATGACGCCAAGAAAGCGCTTCGCGAGAGGAGCATCCTCTACAAGAACGTGAAGTCCGTCGAGGATGTCATTGTCATAACCAAGGGCCCGGCACCCGCTGCCCAGTGAATCCGGATGGTGAAGCTGCTTACAGTAGTGTCCGTCATAGGCGGCCTGATAATAGGGATAGGAGTGGCCATGTTCGGCACATCCCTTATCCCGGGTATAGACCAGATGACGGAAAT
>Ga0326728_10025829_pt1 | contig 10467 bp, 8 predicted proteins | sample MB3enrmetagenome_FD_207602 | JGI IMG/M metagenome (GOLD analysis project Ga0326728, IMG submission 207602) | Lab enriched peat soil microbial communities from McLean, Ithaca, NY, United States - MB31MN | ecosystem: Environmental > Terrestrial > Soil > Wetlands > Peat | place: USA: New York... | reverse complement strand
GCCCGCCTCTTCTGCTTGCACAAGCTGATTGCGCAGCTCCGACGCATGGCTGACGACCGCCATTAGAGATTGGCGGCAAGTTTCCACCTCCTCTTCGGCGGCGCCGAGCTGGAAGTTCAGATCCTCCTGCCGCATGACAACTTGGGCCAGCGTGTCCTTCGCTGTGTCAAATTCCTGCTGTAATCTCTCCCCCTGTCGGGCGCGCTCGGCCGTCTGCTGCTCGAGAGCGGTAAGCTGCGCCTGGAGCTCGGAGCTTTCGCGCGCGGCTTCCTCCGTGCGCGCCTCCAGGTTTCCTGTCTGTTGGTTCACTTGCTCCAGGCGCGAGAGCAGACGTTCGCGCTCAAGATCACCCTGGGATAAACGCTCGCGGCACTGGGTGAGTTGATCTTCCAGTTCTTCATACCGCTGCGTGGCGCCTTTTTGCTCGTGCTCCAACACTTCCAATTCCTGGGCCGCCGCCAGGCAGGTTTCCTGCACCTGGGCGAGTTCCGCGCGCAGCCGTCGGAACTCAACCTCCAGCGCCTTCAGGCGGGAGGTCAGGACGGTCTTCAGGCGGCCGCGCAGCTCCTCATGAAGTTCGCGGTAGCGCCGCGCCTTCGAGGCTTGGCGCTTCAACGAGTTCACTTGCTTCGTGACTTCTTCCAGGATGTCCGTGATGCGCGACAGGTTCTGCCGCGACGATTCCAGCTTGGCCTCCGCCAGGCGCTTGCGGGTTTTGAATTTGGAAACCCCGGCGGCTTCTTCCAGAATCAGGCGCCGGTCGGACGGTTTCGAGCTGAGAATCTGGCCGATGCGCCCTTGCTCGATGATGGCATAAGACTCCGGGCCCAGCCCGGTCCCCATGAAAAGGTCCTGAATATCACGTAAGCGGCAGACGTCGCCATTGATCAAGTACTCGCTTTCCCCCGAGCGGAAAAGCCGGCGCGTCACGGTGATTTCGCCGGAACGGTGGCGAAAGATACGCGGCTTGGCGCCCGTGCCGTTGCCATTTCCGTTTCCGGGAGTTTCCGGCTCGATACCTGGGGGCTCGGCGGCGGCGGACACACTTTCCTGGGTGGGTTCCGCTTCTTCCGGTTCCCCCGCCTCGTTGTATTCGGGATTCACGAGGGTCATGCTGACTTCCGCCATTCCCGTGGGGGGGCGGGTGCCCGTACCATTGAAAATTACGTCCGCCATGCGCTCGCCGCGCAGCAGGCGCGCGCTCTGTTCACCCAGCACCCAAGTGATGGCGTCGGAAAGATTGGACTTTCCGCAGCCATTCGGCCCCACTACGGCGGCAACGCCATCAGCAAATTCCAGCCGCGACCGGTCGGCGAAGGATTTGAACCCGAGCAGTTCGAGTTTTTTCAGCTTGTACAAATCACACCCTTCCTACTCAGGCTGCACAAAGCCTGACGTTCCGGGGCTGTCTCGTTCTGGAAGCCATAGCCATCGTGGGCTCTTGTGCAGGGATAGCAAGACGACGGGCGCAGACGCGCTGGCAAATTGCCCGGTTGAGCGGCTAGGGACATTTCGACGCAACCCCCCCTCTCGACTCCGGCGCCTTAAGGCTGACGCGAGGACCCCCGACAAGTTCGATGCATAATTACCATATCGAGGAGGTCTTGTAAAGGGAAAACCACAGTATTACGGGGTTAAGAGGGGGGCTAACCCCTATATCTAGTAGGGATTAACTGTCCATGGGTTTCACCGGAATCGAACCGCATCGCCGCGTCATGAGCATTGCTCCTCCTTGGATCTTGGTCTTTGCGGGGGTTTCTCTTCAGCGGGGGGAAGGGCGGGGTTCCAGCCCCGCGGAAATCACGGCTCCCGCCGTTTGCTTATCCCCGCCTGTCCAATGCCGTGCTGAGAAATCCGGGCTACATCTGCAAATCGATGCCTAAGAAGCGGCGGATCTCTTTTTCCAAGCAAGGGATGGTCATCACGCAATTGCCGCCGTGGATGCTGGATTTTCCATCGAAGTTAAAGAAGCTGGCGCCGGATTGCTCGCCGATGATCTTGAGCGGCGCCAGGTCCCACGCCTTGGCTTGCATCGTGATCCACGCCTCGACGCGTCCGGAGGCCACATACATCGCGTCCATGCAGCCGCCCATGCTGCGCACGGACCAGAATTGGGTAATCCAGGGAAGCAGGCGCTCACCCCAACTGCGTTTCGCGACGTAGTCGAATCCCGTAAGGCAAAAAATCGCTTGGGCCGGTGTCTTCACCGCCGAACAGTGGATGCGCTTGCCGTTGCAAAAAGCGCCCAGTCCCGCCGCGGCGGAATAAAGTTCCCCCAGCGCCGCCAGGTTGCATGCGCCCACCACCACGTTGCCCTCGGCTTCGAGCGCCAGCATGACGCTCCAGGTGGGAATGCCGCGCATAAAACTGCGCGTGCCGTCGATGGGGTCGATGATCCAGCGGCGGCCGCTGCGCGCTTCCCGCGATGCGCCCTCTTCGCCCAAAAGGCCGTCGTCGGGAAACGCCTCCTCCAGGAGCTTCGTGATCAGCCGCTCGTTGGCGCGATCCGCGGAGGTCACGGGAGAACCGTCGGGCTTGGTTTCCGACTCGAATCCCCGCGCGTGATTTTCCAGCGCCAGCCGCCCGGCCTGCGCGGCGATGCTTCTTGCAACTTCCAGTTCTTTTTCAAAGGGCATAAATAGAATTGTAACCGCAATTGTGCATCTTGGGGGTGCAAAGCTTTGAGTGCTGCAGCTTGCTGCCACTTTTTCAGCAGCCAGCTTGCGGATTGCGTTTTAAGGGTCTCGCTCAAAGAATTGGCGATGGACCCGCTTGAGCCCCGTTTCGAGATGAGTTTCATCAAAAACCATCATCAAGCTATTCGGCGAAGAACCCTGGGAAATGAGATCCAGCCGCAAATCGGAAACAGCTCCCAAGGCCAAAGCCGCAATGCCCGGCTGCTGGGTCAGTCCCTGCCCCACCAGGCAAATGCATGCCTTCCCCCGCTCAATTTCCACCGCACCCAAACGATGTAATTCCGGCAGAAACCGCTCAAACGGAAGGTTGGCGTCCAGCGCCAGTCGGCAGTGCATCGATGAAATGGCCGTCAAATCGGGCGTAACGCGGTGCCGGTCCAAGACATCCAGCACTCCTTTCATGAATGCTGAAATCGGCTGCTGCCGGTTCGAGACGACGTGAAGCAATGCCAAACCTCGCTTGAAGGCAATGGAGCGCACTCCTTGGGGAGCTGTCACCGCGCTCTCTTGAATGATGGTCCCTGCGTCTTGCGGGCGCCAGGAGTTGACGATATGGACAGGGATGCGCTTCTGAGCCGCCGGCCAAACCGCTCGCGGATGCAGTAATTTGGCGCCAAAGTAGGTCAACTCGGCCATTTCATCGCAGGTGGCCGCGGGAATCGTCTGTGCGTCGGGAATAACGGCGGGATCGGCGCTCATCAAGCCAGGCACATCCTTCCAAATCTGAATGGCCTTCGCATCCAAAGCCGCTCCCACGAAGGTAGCGGTGAAATCAGACCCTTCAAAACCCAGGGTAGTCGGCGCCCCCGCCAGGGTCGCCCCGATATACCCTTGCATCACCGGCGTGCGCCCGCGCTCCAGCTCGGGGAGCAAAGCGGCACACATTCGCGCTTGAGCGGTTCGCTCGATCGGCTCCGCGGCGGTGAAGTGATCATCGGTAATCATGAGCGTGCGAGAATCGAGTAGCTGCACCTTCACCTCGCGGGACTCGAGCCCCGCGGCAAGTATGGCCGATGAAAGCAGCTCGCCGTAGCCAGCCACGGCATCCTGGCTGCGCAGCGAAAATTCCTTCAAAATGGAAAGAGCTTTTATCAAGGCGTGCATTTCGCTGAAATATCCCGCCATAAGGGAGAACACCGGAAAGTTCCTGTGATCTTCCACCAACTGCAAGAGTTCGGCATGATGATACGCTTCAATGGCCGCCAACTGGCCAAGCGCCTCGCCGGTTTTCCCTTCCGAGGCCAATGCCCCCGCGCCGAGCAGGTTCCGCGTGGTCTTGCCCATGGCGGAAACAACAATCACCGGATCGAGTGGCAAGTGCTCCTGGATGATTTTGATCACCCGGCCGATGGAGACTGCATCCTTGACTGAACTGCCTCCAAATTTCATGACAATCATCGATTCACCCGAAAGAAAGAATTTCAAGAATCCAAGTCTGCACAACTATACCTTTAAATCCAGGGCTTCTCGCCAGGATCATTTTGAAAAAGTTGTCTAAGCGCGGATTTCCGTTTTGGCTTCCTGTCACCACCGAGGCACAGAGACACCGAGGCGCAGAGGCCAGAAAACAAAGGACCCTCTCTCTGTGTCTCGGTGCCTCTGCGGTTAAAACCGCATTTTACACACCTTCAACACCCTGGGGGCCGAGGAGGTAGGACGGGCCTGTTCTGTAGTTCGCGGCCTTTCCCCCGAAGGGCAAGGAAAAGCAGTTGTCTAGGCCGGCTTCCGCCGGGCAGGTTCCCGGGTTCGTCGTTAAAAGCCCCACCACCCAATGGGTTATTGGGTAGCCCTCCACCCAGCGTAATGTTATACTGAATTCCTTCATTACAGTCTTGTACGTTCAGGGCAGAACTGGAACAATTTGGTCTTTTTTGGCGTGACTTAATTGCGCCGCAATCTACCCGGTCAGGCATGAGGCAAGAAATGAGCGCCAGACGGGAAAATACAGGCGGGCCCTTCGACAGTCCAGGCTTCTTGAGCGATAAGAGACCTGAAACTGAAAACGTCGCTTCATTTTCCCAGCGGTTGGGTCCCCCCTTTTCTTCTATGCGGCTGTTGAGTTGAGTTTGGGGCGCCATTTTCAGTCGCCCGGCTGGTACCTGCTTTTAGCGTGCGGAAGGCAATGAAACCACAGTTCTATATCTTGGCAATCGGTGAGGCCCTATTTGTTTTCGCTGTATGTGTCGTGCTCAGCGCCTGCCGCTCGCAGTCGGTGACATCGACTCCGACCATCGTTTTCAGCCAAGTGCCTGCCGAAAACTCTGGCGCGCCCGACCAGACGCACCCCATTGCGGGGCGTGTCACGGGTGCTCGTTCCGGCCAACGAATTGTACTCTATGTGAGGAATGACGGACATTGGGGGGTACAGCCGGACTCGGGCCAGCCATTTACGAAGATTGAGGATGATGGCCGGTGGGAAGGCTCCACCCAGCTAGGAGCAGGATACGCCGCTCTGTTGGTGGAGGCTACCTACAGCCCGCCCGAGCTCACCGAGTCCCTGCCTACGGTAGGCACCGGCGTGGCAGCTTTGGTAATGGTCAATAATCGAGACACCGCTGTCGAATTTCCTCCACCCAAAACATTGAGCTTCAGTGGCTACGATTGGGCCATAAGCAGCGGCTTCATCTACCGCGCGGGATCGAGAAACAACTTTGACCCAGCGAACGTTTGGACAGAAGCAAACGGGGCTCTCCATCTTCGTATCTCAGGCAGCCAGGGTAAATGGACGGCAGCGGAAGTGAAGCTCACCCGCAGCCTCGGGTACGGAACCTACCGTTTTAAGGTGCGAGATAGCACTCACCTCGAACCTTCCGCTGTCCTGACCCTTGTCAGCTGGGACGGTGTAGGCACGGAGCAGAACCGTCGTGAACTGGACGTTGAGCTTAGCCGCTGGGGATACCTCAATAACGATAACGCGCACTACGTGGTCCAGCCTTACTACGTTCCCGCCAACATTGTGCGATTTCGAATTCCGGCCGGTGTCTTTACGCATTCTTTCCAGTGGGAACCCGGACAGGTGACCTTTTCAAGCGCAGCAGGATCAGGCAACATCGAAGCTCCTTTGCTCAAGCAGCATGTGTTCACCTCGGGGGTTCCCAGCGCGGGCAACGAGTCAGTGCGTATATCCCTGTATGTATTTGACCAGGGTCAGGTGCCGCTGAAAAACGAAAACGAAGTCGTGATCGAAAAGTTCGAGTATCTTCCGTGACTTCTCCACCAAAGCGACGCCGCTGGGCGCTCAAGGCGTTGGCATTGATGTATCTCGTCAGCAATGCCTACGGGCTCGACCCGAATCGTTCGCTGTCCCAGTACGTCCGCGAGCAATGGAATACAGAAAGCAAATTCCCTGGTGGCGCAGTCAACGCGATCGCGCAAACCACCGACGGGTACCTCTGGATTGGCACGGAGAGGGGCCTGTTTCGTTTCGATGGCTTCAACTTCATGCAGGTCGCATTTTCCCCGACCGTCGACGCCTCGAAGGTTCCTATCCTGGGTTTGCTCACGGACGCGAGTGGGAACCTTTGGGTGCGCGTACAAGGCTCCGACGTGCTGCGCCTGAAGAACGGCAAATTTGAAAGCCTGGCCTACGGTGCCGGACGCCTAGGTCACCATGTGACTGCCGTTTCAACCGACAGGAACGGTGCGGTATTGGTTTCGGACCCCAACCATGGCACCTTCCGCTTCCGAGGAGAAAATCCTCAGAGGCTGGCGACGCCCACGATCGTGCCCGGCTCATCGCCTGTGATCTCGGTCGCGGAGGCTTCGGAGGGCAGCCTCTGGCTGGGCACTCTGGGCGCCGGTCTGTTCCTTCTCGGGAATGATCGTGCTGCCGCTGTTAATACCGGACTGCCCGAGCGAAAGATCAATTGCCTTCTCCCGATCAGCAAAGAAGATTTGTGGGTCGGTACGGACAATGGTTTATATCACTGGAACGGCAAAGCCTTTCGTCGAGTGGTTTTGCCTTACCGGCTCGACAACGTGCAAGTCTTGAGCTTGCTGCGCGACCGTGATTCGAATGTGTGGGTCGGTACCGCCCGCGGGCTTTTGCGCATCAATGCCAACGCCCTATTGTTCTCTGAGGAGAAGGACCTTCGCGGCCGCGGCGCCATCAACGCCCTGTTTGAGGATCGTGAAGGAAATGTTTGGGTCGGCGGAGGGCGTGGCTTTGGGCGCATCCGAGACACGGCTTTCATAACCTATTCATCTGCGACGGACTCCCGCTTCGAGCCCACCGGGCCCATTTATGTTGACGCAGCGGGTCGCACCTGGTTTGCACCTGGCCAAGGCGGGTTGTACATGCTTAAGCAGGGTCAGATTCAACGGGTCTCCACCACACTCCCCACCAATGAGGTGGTCTATTCCATCACCGGTCGCGGGGATGAAATGTGGATTGGGCGTCAGCGCGGCGGGCTCACGCGTCTGCAAGTGCGGAACGAAGCCATAACCTGCCGAACTTATACCAACGCGGATGGGTTGGCTCAAAACAGCGTCTTTGTTGTGCTGAAGAGTCGCGATGGATCGGTATGGGCCGGCACTTTAAGCGGCGGTGTCAGCAGATTCCAGGACGGGCGATTTACCACCTATACCGCCGCCAGCGGTCTTGCCGCGAACACAGTGTCTTCGATCCTCGAAGCTCGCGATGGAACAATGTGGTTTGCCACCTCCAATGGATTGAGTTCGCTGTCCAATGGCCAATGGAAAACTTATAGGAAGCGAGACGGTTTGCCTTCCGCAAACGTTATTTGCCTTTTCGAGGATTCATCAGGAACACTCTGGGGCGGAACGTCTGCAGGTTTGGCGTTTCTCGTGTCTGGGAACATTCAAGTTCCGTCGCTGCCCGACGTTTTGCGCGAGCCGATATTCGGCATGACGGAGGATAAGAATGGATGGCTTTGGATAACGACTTCCAATCATGTCGTGCAAGTGGCTCGGGACAAACTGCTCCAGGGTAACGTTGAGCCGGGGGACATTCGCGAATATAGCGCCGAGGATGGTCTGCCTAGTAACGAAGGAGTTAACCGAAGCAGGTCGGTACTTAGAGACTCTGAGGGAAGGATCTGGATTTCCCTTAAGGGTGGACTTTCGGTGGTCGATCCGTCTCACCTGGCGACCAGTTGGCCCCCGGCCATTCCTCACGTTGAGACGGTGACGTCAGATGGGATTGCAATCGACGCAACCGATTTAATGCGTGTTCCTGCCGGGCAGAAAAGAATTACATTCGTATTTACCGCGCTAAGCCTCGCCGTACCGGAGCGGATTCGCTTTCGCTATTTTCTGGACGGCTTCGACCACCAATGGAGTGAACCCAACGCTGCTCGCGAGGCTGTTTACACCAATTTGGGCCCGGGAACATACCGTTTTTGCCTTCTGGCCAGCAACAGCTATGGCGAATGGAATGGCTCCGAGAGCGTTGTCGCGTTCGAGGTTGAGCCTGCATTCTGGCAGACCTGGTGGTTCCGTTTCAGTTTAGCGTTGCTTACGGCATGCATAGTGCTGGTCCTATACCGACTCCACCTACATCGGCTAACCCAAGAATTGAACATGCGTTTCGAAGAACGTCTCGACGAGCGCACCCGGATCGCCCAGGACTTACACGACACACTGTTGCAGGGCTTTGTCAGCGCTTCGATGCAGCTTCATGTCGCCAACTTGCAGTTGCCGGCAGATTCGCCGGCCAAACCCCTCGTAGGACATGTACTCGAACTCATGGGCCGCGTTATTGACGAAGGCCGAAATGCCATTCGTGGGCTGCGCCCTTCTCCCGGGGACTCCCGCGATCTTGAACAGGCCTTCTCCAGGATTCCGCAGGAACTTGCGAGCCCAACATCGATTGACCTTCGCGTCATCGTTGAAGGTATGGCTAGGCCCTTGCGGCCAGTGATCCGCGACGAAATCTATCTTGTCGGTCGCGAGGCATTGGTGAATGCTTTCCGCCACTCTCGGGCAAGCCAGATTGAAGCAGAACTCGAATATGCGGCCCACTCCTTCCGGGTCGTTGTCCGTGACAACGGATGTGGGATCGAGCCCCAAGTGCTGGCCGCAGGTTGCGACGGCCACTGGGGTTTGTCGGGCATGCGCGAGCGAGCCGAACGAATGGGCGCGAGGCTCAAAATCCTAAGCCGTGCCGCCGCGGGAACTGAAATTGAACTCTTGGTGCCCGGCCCCATCGCTTTCGAGCCCGGGCCCTCTGATCCTCCCACGGGATGGTTCTCCAGGCTATATTTGCGAAGAAGGAATGTCCAGGGAGCACCAAGCAGAAGGGAGTAAAACATGGGCGAACCGGAGCGAATTCGCGTCCTCTGCGTTGATGACCATCCCTTATTGCGCGAGGCGATTACCACCCTCATTAACAGCCAGCCGGATATGCTGCTCATTGCTGCGGCGCCAAACGGACAAGAGGCTATTCAGCAGTTCCGGAAGCACCGGCCTGACATTGCGCTCATGGACTTGCGGCTTCCAGATATGAGTGGGACTGATGCCCTGGTAGCCATTCGAGGCGAATTCCCCGAAGCGCGGATCGTCATGCTGACAACCTTTGAAGGCGATGCTGAAATCCATCGAGCTTTGAAAGCCGGAGCTCGCGCCTACCTCCTTAAGAGCATGCCCCCAAGCGAGTTAGTTGAAGTAATCCGCCAAGTTTACGCGGGAAAGAAGCCGATTTCGCCGCAAGTGGCGGCGCGCCTCGCTGAGCATTTCAGCGATGACGCGCTCAGCGAGCGTGAGGTTGAGGTTCTCCAGCAGGTGGCCGGCGGTAATCGGAACCGGGAAATCGGCGAACGGCTTTTCATTGCCGAGGAGACCGTAAAGGTTCACATTAAGCACATTATGGACAAGCTGGGCGCGAAGGATCGTACGGAGGCGGTTGCGATCGCCGTTCGACGCGGCATCATCCACCTGTGAAAAGGAGAACCCCACCCGATACCACGATCGAGGGAGAATAAGATGCCTCCTTCGGGGATTGTGCTTCCTAAAGTCATCGGTAAACTTGCTATGAGGTGTTTTTCAGAAACGCCTAAGGAGATTCGCGCTGCAACGACTATTCTCCACATTTCCCGGAGGCCCGCCCGGGGTCGGCCTGCTCCTCCTGCGATCGGCGATTGGTGTCACGGCAGCCGTTCAGGGGGTGCTTTACCTGTTGCACAGTTGCACAGGGCCGGCCGGCGCATGGGTGGCGGCGGCGCTGTTGATCCCGTGTGGATCGTCCCTCCTGATTGGATTTTTGACCCCCGCCGCCAGCATCCTGGTCAGCCTTGGTAATCTCGGCATCTTGCTTTCGTGGTTCCCTCCACCCTGGAACATATTTAACGCCAAACTGGCGACCGCATTAATGATTGTCACCTCCCTCGCCGTCGCGTTCCTGGGGCCAGGCGCCTTTTCGCTCGATTCCCATTCGTTCGGACGCCGCGAGATCAACATTCCCAAGGCTCCTCCGACCACAAAGCGCTAACCGCCGCCTGGGTTCCTTCATCGTGTTGTTCCTCCTCCTCTTCTGGTTATGTTCCGCTACCACTACAGAGGTAACCGCAAACAGTTCTACCGAGGTAGCAAAAAAACACTCGATCCCGTGATGTTTTCCCCAATGAGATCCTGCATAGTGACAATCGAAGAACGGACAAAACGTCCAGCGCCAGAAAATGGCCAGACTTGAGAACCAAGGCGCTGTGGAATTAGGGGAAGTAAGAACAAGGGATGGAAGCGCATGGAGAGTAGTTTTCAAAATTCAACGAGGAGGTCACGATGAAACACCAGGCAATGGCAAGAGAACTCAGAG
>Ga0326728_10025826_pt1 | contig 10468 bp, 17 predicted proteins | sample MB3enrmetagenome_FD_207602 | JGI IMG/M metagenome (GOLD analysis project Ga0326728, IMG submission 207602) | Lab enriched peat soil microbial communities from McLean, Ithaca, NY, United States - MB31MN | ecosystem: Environmental > Terrestrial > Soil > Wetlands > Peat | place: USA: New York... | reverse complement strand
GAGCCGCTCCTGCACCAGATCAAGCGTCCCCGGCGCCCCGCCTTGGCCCCACGGCTCTACAGCATGGCCGAAGTCGAAAAGCTCCTGACCGTCGGCACCGAGGGCAACCGGCGCGCCCGCGCCTTTCTGAGTTGCGTCTATGGCGGCGGCCTGCGCCTGTCCGAAGCCACCCACATCCAGATCAAAGACCCGGACGGCGTCCGCCATCGGCTGCTGGTCTCCCATCCCAAGGGCGGTCGGCAACGCTACACTCTGCTCAGCGACAACCTGCTGACCGTCCTGCGCGTGGCCAACTGGGCTGGACGGTGTGGCAGTGCCAGCAGTGTCACCGCACCCATTGGCGGCCCCACGGCTGCGGCGACCGCCACTGCCCCTCCCGAGTTTGCAAGCGGCATCCCGGGGCCGCCATTCGGTGGAGCGCCGGGTTCGGTGTGTGTTTTCCTCCACAGGTGCCGTAGAAGGAACACCACAAATGACCAAAAAGCCGCAGAGATGAAGAAACTCATAACCATCAGCAAACCAGACCACGGCATGAAGTGGTGGCTGTTTTCCAAGTGCTCAATAAGACCCGCCAGCGGCGCTGTCGGTAGAATCAACAAGCCTGCAACAGCGCCAAGAACCCGATAAACTGGGGTAACCGGGGGATCATTAGGCTCGAACACAAATATGATCGCCCAGCCGATGAGAGACGCCGCCAAAATGCACCCGAAAACTCGCATGTATAGTTTCACGGTTCTCACCTTTCTACCGAACATCGCTGCTCAGGCACGGCGCGCCAGTGGCGTTTGGCATGGAACAGAAAGGTCATCGCGCCGTTGCCTGAAGCAGCCGGGTTGGAACATCACTGTTGTTTCGCCTCCTGCGGAAGCTTCACCGGGACCGGCTCCCACTTGCCATCTTTCCAGACCATGCTTGCAAAGACCTCCCAATCCTTGGTCTCCCTGGACTTTCCCAAGTAGAAGACATAGGTGTGAGCACTGTCAGGCCCGTTAGTAGTGATGAACGCGGTCAATCCGCCAAGCTTGCCGTACGGCCCAGGAGGCTTTCCTGGGAAGCCCCATATGATTGCGGTGAGGTGACTGGATGCGGGAATCCCCTGAACCAGGCCCTTGTCGATCGCCGCCTTGGTGGCCTCCACTCTATTAATGCTTGAGCAACCTGCGACGCACCACGCGCCCAGGCACACTATCAATATTCGCTTCATATTGTTACATTGTTCCAACGGCACAACTGAGCGATGCGGGCGGTTGTGCGCGCCCGAGCTGGCAAATGACGTAGCCCGCCCGCATTCGCTCCAGTGATTTTGTTGGGCCACATAGACGATACCTACTGAACGGTAGCAGAGTCCGCTGCTGGCACTGCGAGAGGGTGGCAGGCGGCTGGCTTGACCCACAACCCTGCGAGCGCTGCCACTCTTGCGGCGTTAGTAAGCACTAAGCAAATGAGCCGCGGCTGGATCTCGGGGTTGTGCGGACCGACGAATGCGAAGAGCAACTGGTAGATGGCAAAGATGGAACCCGCGATGAATACCCAGCGGCGCGGGTAGAGGATTGCCAGCGCAGCAAATGCAACCGGAAGGACTAGCACCAGCATGTTATAGAAACCCCATCTGGTGTAGAAGCCCCATCCTGGGAGCCCAAGCCGGAAACAAAACCGGGCCAAGTCCAAATGGCTCACCAAACGGTCGGTCCCACCTGTGGACATCCAGAGACGCAAAGTCTCCCCGGGCAACCTAATGTGGGGCAGGACACTGAGGACGGCTTGGACCGCAAAACAAAGGAGGAACAAGGTGCGCAGACGCCCGAAGCTGCGCGATGACCGTCCCGCTGGTATCTCCGATGTGGCATTCATGTGCAGTTGTGCGGCGCGATGTCAAAAGTCGACAGCGTGTGCATTGTGGCCCAACGACCCGCTTCAGCGACCCCGCGCCAGTGAGGCAATGAATCCACAACTAGCGTAATCGCGGGGTTCGCTGCAGGCGGCGGGTTGGGCCAGGTCAGGTTTATCATAAACGCTCTCTATGGGGCAGGTGATCCCGATTCCACCGGCTCAACGCCGTGTCGCTGGTATCCTCAAAGAGGAACTTCAGGCTCGGCGACTCAACGTGGCCATCGCAGAACACCACATTGGCTCTGCCCCGATGACGTGCGCTCGCGACGAATGGCCTAGTCCCCCAAAGGATGGGATGGAAAACATCGTGACGCCAAAGGAACCAATCACCACAGATTATTATGTTACCACTTCCGTGAAATCCATCGCCGATTGCCATCATTTCACTAGGTTGAACCACGCTGGACTCCCGCACTGGCGGCTTCAGCACCTCAAATGTCCACCCACCAACTGTAGCCCCGTGTGTTGCCCCGAGACCTAAAGAATCCACACTGACTCCGAGGCCAAAGGCATTGTAACCGTATGAGGCGACGGATGAAACGTCCTTGGTTGGAATGCCCGGGCAGGCCCAAACACCACTCAATAAGTAGCCCGGTGTATTCGGATTGTCGCCGAGCTGCCTTGCAACATCGTATTCCCAACCGCGACTGGTCGTGTCGCCTCCTGAATAGAGTGGATAGAACTGGTTGTCCGAAACAAACTGTTGAAGAGCGATGCCAATCTGACGGATGTTGCTGGCGCAGTGAAGCCGTTGCGCTCGCGCCTTGGCCAATGAAAGCGCTGGCAGAATCAGTGCTGCTAGTATCGCAATAACTGCGACAACGACCAAGAGCTCCATCAAGGTGAATCCATTTCGGCTCAGAACTCGCATATCGATTAGACAAGCATGTTGGCGGATGCTCACGGAGCCGAATGTCCATCACGGCCCATCGTGGCCCAACGATCAAGCTCACGCATGAGTGCCGCCTCCCAGACTCTCGAATCGCCCAGCAGCATACTGCGGCACTCATTGCGTGCAGCGCTTGGTTCGGCTCTCAGCAATGCTAACGCCGATGCGGAATCAGTCCTCCTCCGGCGCATCGAAAGCGCGAAACGGGTGATCTGCCAGCACCCAGAGATGTCATTTAACCAGGCGATGCTTGAACTCACACCGCTGCCTCGCCTGGCATACAGCCTAAAAGACGCCACGAAAACTCTGGGGATCTCGTGCATCAGCATGTACCGACTGTACCAGCGAGGAAGAATAAGAGTGTGCAAGGAACTGCCGGGCCACGTGCTGGTTCCCGCGTGTGAGTTAATCCGCTTCTTGGACCAGACGACACAGCCGAACGAACAAGATCACCGATGAGCGGCACCCCTTGACTTCCGAATGGCAAACTGACATGCGTGCCGCTCATTCGGTGCATCGCCTTGTTAAGCGGCCGATCTGTATCTGACCCGAATCTGGGTTGGGAGATCGTTCTCATCGCCTTGGCTGTTCCACCGATGAGGGCTGGATTCCCGCGTGCAGCGCAGCCTCGGGATCGATCTTGATCAATGCGTTGGTGATCCTGATAAGCGTGTACGCGTTGGCTCCCTGGAGAGCCAGTTGGCCCAGGAGAGTCGGAACCGCCTCCTTTGCCAGTGGCCCCATTTCTTCCAACCCTTCGACCGATTCCCACCTCGACCCCTCAGGCACCAGATTCAACGACTGGATCAAAACCGACAGGGTGTTCGTGACCTCGGAACTGATCCGCCAGATCGCAACCGCAGCTACGCTACGCTCATACGGGTCGGCATCATTTAGCAGGGGTCTTAAAGCAGGGAGCGCGTTTTTTGCCAAAGGACCGATCTTCCCGAGTGTCCGGACAGCATTAGACCGCACTGCAACCTGACCCCCGTCCCTCGCTGAAACCCACGGGGGTTGGTTCAGGAGTGGAATGAGCGCCGGGACCGCGGCAGCGGCATCCGGCCCGAGGTAGCCTAGAGTCATGGCTGAAAGACAGCGGACGTGTGGGTCAGCATCCCGCAAACATTCAGTCAAGGCAGGCATGGCGTCCCTGATGTCGGTTCCATTGTAGTGCGCCAGGCCCCCCAGAGTTAATGCCGATGCGGAGCGGACCGCGGGATTCTCGTCTGTGAGTGCCGTGATCAAAGCAGGCTTGGCCGAAGCTCCGATTGCAAGGAAGGCGCTGCTGCCCGTGGAGGAGGTGAATTCCTCCCTCGGCGACGGAATGTGCCTTTGCAGCCACGCTGGAAGTTTAGGGAAAAGGGTGCGGTAGGTTTTGCTCCAGGCGGAATTGCTTCTCCTCAGGTGAGCGACGATGTAGGGAGCGGCCTTGGCCCCGGTCGCCTGAATCGCCTTTCCCGCTTCATCACGGCCTTGAAGGTCATAGTGGCTGATGGCAGAATTCAGTTTGCGCAGCCAGTCGTTGATGCCTCTACCCTGATACATTGGCTCGTTCGGTCTCCGAGCATTATAGAGGACCGCCGCGAGGAGAATTCCCACCATGACGAACGCTGCGATTGATCCGTTCTTGGTCATGTGTAGGGACGGGCTACCGCCGCTTAACGCAAAGCTCACTGGCCGGGAGCAGCCGCCAGTGGCGCAGCTATTGGAAGCAGCCTGAACCGGCTGCTCCCGGTCCAGTGCAGCGCAAAGTTAGCTGGCTTTGTCTCGACCACCTACTCGTCTCCTCTCTTTCAGTATCTGTGTCGCTCTCTCGCTCGCTGAGGCAGACCAAGCCTGAAGTGTAGGGTCGGAACAAAAGGCCAGAAATGAGCTCTCCTCCTTACTCCGCTGCAACAAATCAGGCCGCTCAGCAACAAGCAAATCCCGCAGAATGACTCCACGTTCCAGACCGCAATCGAAACACCAATAAATCGCGCCACCACCTGCGCGCATCTCTCCAGAGAATGCACCCCTCCCACAGAACTCGCACTTCTTCCCAATAACCGACAATGCCTCAATCTGCTTTAGGTCTAGCTTGTCCAAATCGAACCCGGTGGGCGGAGCGCAATCCTTGCAGAGGTGAACCGTCTCCTCCTCCGTGCCATCCACGACGGTAGTGAAATGAATCGTGGCTTCATTCTGATGACATTTGGCGCAAAGCATGGCGATGGCAGCTAACGACCTCCCTCAGCCACAGCCGCCGGGGAGCCACGCCCCGAGGAAGCCGGGGAGCAGCGAATCTCCTCAAGTCGTCGAAAACAGAAGGGGCGGCGGCTGTTGGCTGCAGGGAGCGGGTTAAGCGGCATGCTGTATCCTTTCAATCGACGCTTTTAGGAATGGCCGCAGATGGCGCAATTCTAATCGGCCAGCCAACCCGCCACCAAAGGCTGCGAAGAACGCCGCGAAACCTGTATGCACCCAAAACGAATCAGGGACCGTCGCGACCTTTGGCAATGTGCGGCCCAGTGCCGCGCCGGCAGCAAACATCGCAGCGAACACCACAACCGGAATAAATGAGCGCCAGCCCGCGAACGCCTCGGTACTTGCCTCGTGCAGTAATTGCTTCTGCTGGTCCTTGGGAAAGCCAGAAAGCTCTGTGAATGACTTCGGCCCAATGAAGGGCGGATACCCGTCCAATGCCGAGCGCCTCGCATGCCAGACCACAGAAAGGCCAACTGCGACGCCGATGAAAGGGGGCCAGAACTCGCCGAGGAAGATTGATATTACATTCATGCGTGTGGATGCGTGTACCGCCGCTTAACGCGGAGGATGAGCCGTGACGAGCAGCGCGCCCCTGACGCTCGATCGCAACACCGACATACTCGCGCTGCTCGTCATCGGCTCGATCCGTTCGTTAGGCCGCTTCACCGCAATGCCTCCCTTTCCACCGCATCAGGGTCTATTCGCCGGAGAGCCGCTACCGCTTCTTGCGCTATGGCGATCTGTCCGCAATGGGCAGCCTTGAGGAGCGCTGGCACTGCCGGTTTGGCCTGCTCTCCGCAAAGGCCAATAACTCGAACGGTCTCATACCCAAAACTCACATTTGTGCCGGTGCCGCCAATTCTCTCCAGGTCCTCAATTAGCATCGGCATCAGCATCTTAACTTGTCTCATATTGTCCGGTTCAATCCCAACAAGTGCGATCGCGGCCGTGCGCCGCACGTTGGCTTCCCCGTCCTGCAACGCTTCCAAGAGCGAGGGCACCGCTGGCTTCGCCCGGGTTCCAAAATGGCCTAACGCCAGACACGCACTCTGTCGGGTTTGACGGTCGGGATCATGGACGCACTCGACCAATGCCGGAACCACCGATGCTTCATTTCTAGGGATTTGACCTAAGCCCCTCACAGCCAGGGCACGCACGTATGGAGACGTGTCTTTGCAGCACGCCAACAGAATAGGGATCACAGCTCGAGCAGGAGGCATGTCGAGAACCGAATCGAAAACCTCATTCCGGATTTCACCATCCGCATTCATCACAGAACAATAAGGTAGAATGGAAAGAGAGTAGACAGCTTCATCACGGACTATAAAGTTCTGGTTAGTGAGCGCCGTCGATAACGCTACGACCCCATCAGACCCCATTCGCGCCAAAGCAGCACCAAAATAGCCGCGCCCATCAGTGCTGTTGAGACAATCGAGCAATGCTGGGATTGCGGGTTTGGCGTCTCCCCCAAGCTGCAAGCACGCCAAGGCCGCCCGTTGGTGCTGTATCGCGGGCGGTGTGAATCTAAACTTCAGGATCGGCAGCTTGGCGAGGAATCCTTCAAGTGCCGATCTAACCTGGGAGTCCCTTGCTTGCAGCATTTGGATGATCACCGGAAGGCCGTCTTTTCCAATGTGACGAACCGCCTTCGCGGCTGCGTCTTTTGCTGCGCCGGGATGTTGATCGTCCAATTCCACCAGCCACTTGCTGAGCCGCTTCCCGCCATAGCTCGGTTCGCGGGAGGCATATCCCACATAACCCGCTATGATAAGCATCGCGAGAAGGAGTCCTATAGCGAGGCCAGCTCTTCTCCCGTTAAACTGGGCTAAGGCGCCCATGCAGCGTGCGGTCTAACGCTCCAGATCAGCGACCCGGCGCCACTGATCCTCGATTGTCAACCAGAGCGCCATCGCCGGGTTCGCTGCATCTGGTTTGTTGGGCAATGGTGTCACAAAAGGAGTCATGCCCTCAACTGCTTCTGAGCAATCCAACGGGCATTATCCGGTGTGATCACTATTATATCGACAGGCCCACCGACAGTCTTTTCACGAGCTTGAAATCTCATGGTGTCGATTGTTGCCCGTATCGCAAAGCTGGCGAAGTCAATTCCATCTTGAAGTGTGAACCACTCAAAAGGAACCGCAAAACTTGGGACAGGTGTAGCCGGTGCCCCGGCTGTTCCAACCAACTGCACGTCATTGACGAGGCGTTGAAACACATCAATCTCTCCACCCCAATTTGCCCCCTGCCGCCCAGGCGTATTCATTGCGGTGACGGTTTTTGCGGCCAGATCGAGAAATACTGCTTCCTGAGTGAAGGTTGTGCCGGCTGGTCGGTATCCTGCAACATGAAAGCTAGACGGCTGAGACACACCCAAACCTGTAAAATACGCGAGAAGCGCCTCCGCCGTCTCTTTTGGCGGCAGTGTTTGGTCCTTCAGTTTTTCCACAATAAAGGACTCGATTACGCCGCCAATGGGAGCGCCGTTGATTGCGGCTGCACCGAAGGTCGAGATTCCAATCCGGTTTGGACTGAGGAACAGCTTTTTCGCACTGTCCGAGGAGGCTACCGAAACTGTATGTGGTGCCTGGCCAGGTATCGTCCTTGGATATGTCAGCGTCAGGCGGCTATCAGCCGCCATCACGATTCCTTCGCACGTATAAACAGAAACTACGAGTGACATGTCGTCTTCCTATGGATTTGGGATTTTGTTGCCCAACGCCACGGGTGAGCGACCGCCGCCGAGGGGAGTGGTGGAGCGCGGTGAGCACTTGCGCACTGCCGCACAGTACCGAGCGCAAAGGCGGGGCGGCGGTTCGTCTCCACCCGCTTGTTGGGCTCTATTGTCATCTCATGCGCCCGAGGTAAATGAGCCCCACCACAACGACAAATGCCTGAATCGCCAAGGTGGGCAGATTCGAATGATGCCAAAGAAGAAGGAGGAGCTGGTAAAGGATGCAGAACCCGCTGTAGGTGAAGACCGCCCATCTCCAGAGCCTCCAATAGCCGTACATGCAAACTGCACCAACAACTGAGCTTAGCAGCAATTGGAACGCGTACACTGTCCCGATACGCCAAGCTCCGCCTAATGGCAATGCCATGAGGGCGCCGATCAGGCCAATGACCACGGCGCAGGTCAGAAGCGGTGGACGAGCAGCGGCCGAAGGGCTTATATTACCTTTAGCGTTTAACTCTTCACTCATAGATTTGCAGCCCAACGATTGAGCTCACCGATGGCGGCCCCCCTCCTGGACTCTCGATTTGCCAGCGGGCGTCGCGGGGCCGCCATTCGGTGCAGCGTCTGGTTCGGCGGCTCGCATCGCATCGAAGCAGTGATCAGAAACGTAGCAGTCCGCCAGTGTATCGCGCATACGTATCTCGGTGGCAAAGCCATCGAGGTCGGGGAAAAGTAGGCTTTGCCGAATCCCGAGAACGTACAACGTCCTCTGAATCTCCTGCGCAACCTCCCGTGAAAATGTAAACAGCCTGATCCAGCGATACTCACATGTCTCGAAGGACACCTGAAGCTCCTCGGTAGGATTCGGCTGAATGCTGAACAGCCCACCCTGTCCTGAAATTCGTGGACTTACGTGTGGCGGAAAGAAGAGGCCAGGTTTCTCGACTGACAGAGGATCGGGATGGTCCTCGACGGTGATGTATGAGCAATCGTGTAGAGCGTACAAGCCGGCGGTGTCCGCTTCGGGCTCCCTCAATTCCCCTGCTGCGTCCAGTTTGGGAAGCGTGGAGAAGTAAGCGCCAATCAAAGGGCTGAACGTCCAATCGAGGAGACGAGTCGGGAGTCCGTGGTGTTGAGCCAGGGCCAACCATTCCCAGTCGTTCTTTGGCACAACGTGCAAAGAACCGGCAGAACGCAGCTTAAATGTGGTGAGCAGTTCGCGTTCGTGTACCTGGATCGGGTAATCCGGATCGTGGCTATACCTTGGTACGCGACCTACAGATGGAATCAGGTGGTGATTATTGACGTCCGAAACACCGCGGTACACCACATGTCCGCACCCGCACTTCTCGTCACTACAGCGCGCTATCAGGTCTGCCAACGATCTTACCGGGATGATGTCCATATGTCAGTCCGCCGAACGGCAGGTGTGAGCGGTGGGGGCCAGCCGCCAGTGAAGCACGAATTCTAGCTGACCTGAACGGCTGGCCCTCATCCGCTCCACACCTTGGTTCGGCAATCCGGCCTGCGCTTGTGTGCCAATCACTGGAAGAGAAGTTATCAAGGCTGACGGGGGGAAGGCGCTACAACTCGATGCCGGTCGAGAATGGGAATCCGAAGCTCAAACTCCGCGCCTGCCTCCTCAGCAGCTCGGGCAATGGAGTCAACGTATCCTTGAGAGAGGCGATAGCAATATCCTAGAGTATTGGAAGGTTCCTCTGGGTAGTGAAGCTCCCGGCATTCTAAGTCCAGCCATTGGCGGTCGGGTGGACCATGCACAATGAACCGGCCCACCAACTGAATCAGCTTTCCCTCATGTTCCAGATGAAACACTACAGTCTTTCCCTCCAAGGCTCCCCTGGCATCTGGATACTTGATGCTAAACTCCGGCCCCGTAGGAAGGCCACCAGTACTACAGACGCTGCTATTACCCATAAATTGTCGAACGAACTGAGCCGGGGCCACGGGCGGCCAAGCTCCCGCTGCAATCTGGATTCTCAAATCTCATGGCTCAATCCAAAACTCAAGGCGCAGTGGCGGGTGGCTGCACCACCCCTGCGTTTTCATGTAAAAGAAACAACCAAATGAACGCAAGTACAATGCCGAGGATGGCCCCAAACGCGCGGGATCTAGCGCCGACAGCCATAGCTACGGGAACCATGCGATCCTGAACGGCTGCTGGCTGGTCACGGAGAGCGTGGCGAAGCTTCGCGACATCCTCGGAAAGCAACTGCGACTGGGCGAAATCCTTGCGAATGGGGATAACCAACGGGATGGTCGCTGCGAGCAGCGGAAACAAGCTGAACGCGCTCGAATCGAACAGAAGGCGAAATACAAAATAACCGAAGGCAAACGATGCGGCGACACCTCCCAGGCCGGACAAAACTCCCGCCACGACTCCGCGTAGCCCTTCGGATGCTTTTGCGAGACAACCTGCAACGGGAAAGGCGATCAGAAGGGTTCCGAGCCAGTAACAGAAACGGGCTAACACGATGACGAGAGCGTATGCGATGACAAACTTCAGGAGCGCTGCAGGCATGAGGTGTGTGTGGAGTGGTCACTCCTACCGTTTCGTGTCATGGTGGGGGACGCTGCTGTGCGTTGGTTGTGAGCTGAACTACATGCGCTGCGGGCCGAATCGCGAGGTTGCGTGATTCCCGGAAATGAAGCACCTCGAAGAAGCACAGGGCTGCTGTCAGAATCACAAGTCCAATTGTCAGCCCTTTGAGCCAGCGCGTAAGCCCAATGAGCCTGTCTGTCTGCTTGTC
>Ga0326728_10025825_pt1 | contig 10468 bp, 6 predicted proteins | sample MB3enrmetagenome_FD_207602 | JGI IMG/M metagenome (GOLD analysis project Ga0326728, IMG submission 207602) | Lab enriched peat soil microbial communities from McLean, Ithaca, NY, United States - MB31MN | ecosystem: Environmental > Terrestrial > Soil > Wetlands > Peat | place: USA: New York... | reverse complement strand
CGCTTTATCTGCTTTTGATGGGAGAGGTGAAATCGGCGGTCTTATTGGCAATATGGTCCATAGTGGCGAGCGGAATCATCGACAACTTCGTTCGTCCTTTTTTAATGAAGGGCAAATCGAAGATGTCCCCGTTCTACATCTTTCTGGCCATACTCGGAGGAGTTCAGTATTTCGGTTTGAAAGGCATCCTGTACGGGCCGCTTATTCTAAGCTTCGCCATGATAATGATATTCATCTACGGTGTGGAATACAGGGATGAACTGACCGAATACAAGCATCTTGGTGAAAACGTGCCGTCGGAAGAGCGTCGTGCTGACGGTGAGCGGTGAGCAGTGAGCACAACTATTGAGAAAATTCCGCGGCGCGTTATCTTCCGATATGAATTAGCGCTCAAGACGATGGAACGCTCTCGTCACCCCTTTAGAGTTTTGGATCTCGCCGGACCGACTTTTGTGCGAGCTGATGAATGCGCTCTTTAACTTTTTCGGCAACAGCCTGCCAATTGTAATGCAGCCTGACATATTCCGATGCGCTTAATGCCCTCTGCCCGGCAACATCCCGGTTTTCGAAAACTTCCCGCATCATTCCGCTCAGTGCTTTCCAATCCGGCTCAAGCACCCAGCCTCCGCCGCCGGCCAGCCTGATATCATTTGGATTGAAGTCTCTCCGGCTTGACGGAATAAGGCAGACCTGATCGGGCGGACAAAAGTCATCGGTCGAGCCCCCCTGGGAAGTAATGACCGGCACGGCGCAAGCCATGGCTTCGAGAACGGGCAGGCCGAACCCTTCGGCCCGGTATGGATGGACCAGACAGTCTGCGGCGGAATAGAGCCCCGGCAGTTCTTCCGGGCCCAGTATGGTCTGAAGATGCAAAATTTCCGGGGCGCCCGGGTCCGTTCGGATTTGATGGATAATGTTGCCCAGTCCCTGATCTATATAGATCGTCTGTTGAGGCAGGTCCTTTATGATGAGGACGACGTCGTCACGGCTGGTAAATGCCGCCCTGTAGGCGTCCAGCAGGATATCGACGCCTTTTCGCCAAAGCCCCCCGCCTACGAACAGAAACCTGAACTTTTTTGATGTTTCTATCGGACGTTTCAAAACCTGGGGATGGAATTGATCGATGTTCACTCCGTTTGGAACGACTTGCACCAGATCCGCCGGAATGCCGCTTGAGATGCAGGTTTTCAGAACATGCCTGCTCGGGACCCAGATCTCGTCCACCATGGTCGCCATCGGTTCGATCCAGGCTTCGGGCAGTCTCCCGTACTCCCATGGCTGAATCATAACCCATCGGCCCTCGGGAGGAGGGTTAAAATTGGGAGGCCAGTGATGCCTGACATGGATATCGGACTTTCCGGCGAGCTGTCTTCGGGTCCTTTGAACAATTTTTTCGAAACGAGGCTCTGAACCTGGATCGATATCGTCTCGCTCATTGCCGGTCAGGATGGATAGTTCGAACCCGGAGTCGATCAACTGGAGGCACAACTCTCTGTTTATGAGCGCCAGTGAATGGCTGACGAACTGCGAGCCTTCCCAGGTTATCCGCTTTGCCGGTTGCCTGGCTTTCCTTTCCTTTTCCAGTTTTTCCTTGTATTCCCATCCGGAGTTAATGGCTTTCAGAGTCATTTGCACGGCCACGTTCGGGTCCGGCAGGTTTCCAGCTCGATCCGCCCTGGCGAGCCTCTCCTCAGGTGACATATCATAGGCGCAACGCATGGCGGCTTGGACGTCTCTCACGTGCAGTTGCGGCATCAAGGTGTCCTTGTGGTGTGGCTGATACAGCAGCATGTCCCCGGTTAAGGGGATTTTATCGTCCGGATTCGCAGCTATGTATACGCACCAGTCGTCAGGCATCCAGGTGCCAACGCCCTGCGGCAGGATCAGCATCCGCCGTCTCACACGCGCCTCGGCCATTGGCGCCGTCGGGGCGGTATCGGTAGTGATGTAGGCGTTACAACTGTCGATCAAATTAACTATGCCCATTCGAGTTCCGAATTCCTCATCAAATACGAGGGTAGCTTCCGAACCGGTCTTTTTCCGCAGTGACTCGACTAAATTGAGCAAATCCTGACGGGGCTTTCCGGGCACTGGGTGCCAGGTGGGATAGTTCACCTTGAGATAAAGTTCGACGTTGTCTTCCTTGTTGAATTCTTCGAGAAATGCCTCAATCAGGGTGTGCCACCGCCGCCTGGGCAAAAACATCGCTATAGACAGAAAGCGAAAAGGCTTTTCGCGAGCCGGCGGTTCAGGCGTTGCCGGCGGCACGAAAGGATTTCCCAGCCATTGGTGAGGCCACCAGACAATCTGAACCTTCTCGAAGGGAAGTCCGGCGGAGATGAAGACATCGCGTTCGCGTTCCGACATCAGCCAGACCTGGTCCATTTCCCGGCAAACGTCGATCCATTCAACAGGAGGGAGATTGCCCTGTTCGCTGCTGTCAAAAGTAGTATTTATGATGCGCAGGTTAGGTTCGGGAATTTTCAGGTCCAGCCAGATTCGACTGGGTACATGTGAGACAATGGTGGTGATTGGTGGAAGCAGCCTGGTTTTTTCGAGCGATCTGATGAGATCGAGATCGAAATCGTCTATGCCTGGTTCAATCTCGCCCACAGGTAGTGTCGTTATCCGTATCCCCGCTCTATGCAGCGCCGATACTGCGGACCTCGCTCCGACTCCATAGCCGCTTCGATCGTAAAACGGCGCGATCCAGAGCAGCGTGCCGGGAACAGACAGTGGCATGTCACTCAAAAAATTCCTCCTGCTGTCGCCTGAATCTTATGAGGTTGGTTAGAACCCCGGATTCAAGCAGTAGCGTAAAGAACGGTTTCCTGGGTGAATCCCGTATAATTTCTCAAATAAAAGCGATAGCCAAGCCCCATTTCGTGCAGGTGGAGCGGGATGTCCCAGATGTGATGTGGCGCATGGTAGACGCAGATGCCAAGATCGGGGCGGTGCTGCCGGATAAGGCCGTCAGCCCCCTTCAAGACTTCGGGTTCGGCTCCTTCTGCGTCCATGCAAATGAAAGTCGGTTTGAATGCGGGAAGCGCATGGTCGAGTGTGACGCATTGTATCATCGACTCTCCGCCTTCAATGACTCTCGAACCATAGCCCGTCGGGTGGGAACGTTCCGCGCCGTTGCGGTTTGCGCTTGTAAAAGGCATTATGGTATCCCTGCTGAATGCCGCGCAGGGAAATGCGACGATGTTTTGGGCCAGGCCGTCCTTGTGTTTCCACAGATATTCCGCGAGACCGTCGAAAAGCGGGGCTTCCGGTTCGAAGCACGCGATGGATTCCACCTTTCCGTGGACCTCGTTTAGCAATCTGACTGTATCGCCGGTATCCGCGCCGCAGCAGATGAATCGCGAATAACCCTGTCTAAGTTGAATGTCCCTGGGAAAAAACTGTTCCTCCCTCGGGTGTTTCGGGAGAAATACGGGCTTTCTTTGCATATGTGTCTGCAAAAACCGCCTGTAGATCTCGCGACTCGTATAATCTTCGAAAAGTTCCAGGCCGGCAAGGATCCGGTCCTGTTGTTCCCGATAGAAGTCGAACCCTTTGTTTTCCAATCCTGCCGGCAGACGGAAGGGGTTATGGATCTCGTATATGTCCAGCAAAAGCATTATATTTTGAAATCCAAGTTGCTGCAGACTGCGGATGATCTCGTCGTAGTATTCCTGTTTGCCGACGCATATGACAACAATCGCATGCCGCTTCTCCTCGTCTGTCGGCTGGTAGTCAAGAGGCGAGAATGCCGGAATACCCTCGTAAGTGTCCCCGCGAGTGAACGCCCGATCGAGCACTGCCACTGGCATGTACCCGTGTATCCTCATGACTACTTCCACAAACCAATGGCAGCATTCACCAGCCCCGTAGACGATGATTTTCCGCCCGGCGAATTCCCCGTCTATGAAAAAAGCATCCTCGGGAAACGCGTCGTTATCGAATAGTTTGGAGATAGCGGCCTTTTGTTTGTCCATTAATTCCAGTTCCTTTCGAAATATGAGATGAGCGGCTTTTCAGTACCGTTGCTACAAAGTCGCAATAATCACCGTTTCGTCGTAATAGTTGCTAAAATGTCTCAGATACAATTTATATTCCGGACATATATGGTGAATAAGCACGGGAAGCTTGTATAAATCGTCTTTCATGTGGTAAGCACTGATTATAAGTTTGGGTTTATTTCTTATTATGGTATTGGCAGCGCCTTGAATGGCCTCGCTTTCCGATCCCTCAACATCCATTTTAATAAAGGTTATGCGCTTGTCGTGAAATAAATCGTCAATAGAAGTAGTGTTAACAGTTGTATCTCCATCCCTTGGAGCAATGATATCAGTATCTCCAGTATCTCTTATAATTCTGGTATCGCCAGGGTGCATCTCGGCTGAGCTCGCGAACCGAAGTGTTGTGGAGTGCGACCAGAGGCCAAGGTTGAAACACGTTACATTTTCATACTGGGATGTATTCTTCAGTAGCCTGCCATAAGCTCCATGATCCGGCTCGAAGCAATAAACATGTTGGTAGGTTACATGATTATTTTTGCATGTATTTATAAATTCATCCGTCGATTCACCGACAAATGCCCCACCGTCAATTAAAACTTCATCATCTTGTATTTTAAGGACATCGTTATTGAAATATAGAACATTTTCATATCGTGTGTTAGTGGAGTCATCTCCAGTGACAACGTCTGAAAATGTATTTATAAATTGTTGAAGATCGTAATAATCAGCGCCGGATGCGAATAACGCAATACGGCTTATAAATAGATCCTTTGATTTTTGATCTGATAGCATATTATAAGTTTCACTTAATAGTTCCGCGTTATCTTGTAAGTCGTTTAACGATAAGTGATGATGCAAGAAGCGCTCATAATAATGAATACGATTATTGTCTATTTGCAACACTTTCTCAGGCGAAAATCCATTATTCAACAATTGTTCGGATATTTCCGTCGAGTATGTTTTGGTTGTGATAACAACAATACTATCTTTATGTTTTTGGCTTAATTCTTCAAAAGAAATAACAGGTATGCCGAATAGCACACTACCAACACGCGAGGGGTTATTATCACAGAAACATTTCGGGTGTATGCCATGAAGCTTCATGTTCGGGTATAATTCCTGACCTGCGGAGCCGGCCCCGAACAATACAACCGGCATATCGCCACTCAAAACGTCCTGGCAGAAATGGCCGAATATCGATTTCAGAAAATCAGATTCCCTGATAGGCTTGGATTTGTCCATTATTTCTTTCACAACTTCTCTCACAAAAGCCTCCTCACGGCACTATGGAAAACCGCGCTCGGTACAGTCCCACAACTCTTTTCACACGTTTCTCCGCATAACCTGACTTGATGGCTAATTATAAACTGATGCCGTAAAACAATCTCTACTCTGATTCGGGTTCGCCCGAAACTGATTCAAGGGTCTGAACTAGATTATCAGTATCTCATTTTTAACCCCCATGTCGCGAATATTTGTCTCAATGTCATAGGGAGAGGTAGCGTGTGTCACCAGTATCACCCCATCGAATGACAAGATTTTATCTGGAGCTGAAACTCGAAATCCGTGAAAGTCGCATCCTTGCTTATCGGGATTACTGTCAATTATCATTTTGATATTTGCAATACAGAGGCACGTTTTATCAAATAAGAGATTTGTCCTAGCTCCAGCACACCATATCGCCAAAGGTTCCTGAGATGAGATTAGAGTTTGTATAATCTTATCGGCGTCACAGCACAAAAGAGTTTCGCGAATGAATGTTGCTTGCGAAGTGTTCGCTGGGGTCAGAAATTCAATTGAATCGGTCGTGCTACATGTTGAATCTGAGACTGCTTCGAAATAAGAAAGAACTTCAAACAGTACGTGATCAAATTCCATGTCGTTATGTATGCATTGGTGCGCGGAAATCCGTATTTTCTGGCCTGTCGTAACTTCGGCTACTTGGCTTGGTATAACCGTTAGATTTCCATCTCTGCGCTCTTTGCACCAGATAATTCGGTATCTAATTGTGCCCATACGATATGGCAAGTCGAGGACAATATCATCGTCATCGTTAACATCCAGGTATATGCCTTTGTAGTAATGGTCAAAGGACAAGAATATCTTCCGCAAATACGCACTTTTTCTTTGAGGATATAGCTGATAAAAAGTCTGGTATATCAATTCTTCTTTAGTTGGAAGGAATCTATTTAGGGTGATTGATTCGGCTATTCGTTTAACCTCATAGTAGAGTGAACCGAAATCCCATACATCGGATTTAGGGTTTTCAGATTTCATCCTCCTCGGCAAATCTTGAAATATTTCCCAGACATGTGGAATCTCGCGTTGCGGCATGTCCGATACCCTTGAAATACACCCGGTTTTGTCTACAACAGATCCCTTGATAATAGAGAGGTTGCTGAAATTGACGGACATGTCATGTGCACATGCGTGCCTGGCTAAATCAATCAACTTATCGACGATAACATCGCTGAGTGTAATGTTGAAAGCCAGAATAGGCACTCTGACTGACGCAGCGGCGCATCTAGAGCGTAGATTGTGAATATTTTGTAGTAAAGTTGATAAGCGTCCTCCACGGCGTAACCATGAATATGTTTTGGGATCGACTGTATCACAGCTTATGCTTATTGAATGGAATCGGGTCAATACCTCCAGTTCCGCCTCTGAGAAGATTCGTCCAAAGTTTGATATGAGATTAATCTGAATAGTTGGATGGGAATCGAATAATTCTACACATAAGTCATGCCACTTCGGATATGTTGTAAGCTCACCTGAACACGCTAGGGTTAAATCTTTTAGACCATTGGAGGAAAGTAACGAGATGGAATCAATGAAATGTTGTCGATCCATGTCCATATATTGTGCGGTTGCACTTTTTTTATCGTTTGAATGGACAAAACAATATATGCATGTGAAGTTACATTTGTCAGTTATGTTGGTGATGTATCCCGTGTAAAAGTACTTTTCCGCTAAATTGTCACCATCGGAAAGAGGCAGCCCGCACTCATGCAAGTATGCTTGAACCTTTTTTTGGAGTGTTTCGGGCTTGATGTTTTCCGCGGACACTATGCGGCAATTGCGGCAGGCTTCCTGCAGAGACCCGGTTAGCAGCTGTCTCCTTAGGTCTTTGTACACGTTCGAGACGAAAAGTGAGGGTGTCTTGTTTTGTCTCAGAGGTTCGAAGTAATCGGTGAAAATATTTCCGTAATATCCCTCTGGAGTTGGAGTTCCACAGCAAGGGGTTATTGAACCGTCCGGGAAGAAAGTGAGCATCTGCCAAGGTGCTATGCAATTTTTTGTCAAAGGTACCGCCTGGTTCATAGTCACCTCCGGTAGTTGTTGCATTGTAATTTGACGGAGTTGGGTTTGGATAATGAGCAAACCTCATTTGGTTAAGTCGATTTGTGCATAGCACCTCTTCACACAATGACTTTATTCTTTGCCGTTGAAGCGGTTAAAACTGGTACACGAATGCCGGGATGCCGGTCTCAACGCACTCTTCGGTTTTGTGGTGAAACGTTGAAACCGTCGCTGCCACGGCATACTCTTTCATGTGATCGCAGTTCTGGAATTCCCACATCTTGTTAAGCAAAGTTCGCAGTTCCGATGGGGTATCGAAGTCATAATCGCAGATCTCGGAATCCAGCAGCTTCAAATCAGACTTGTCGGAGTAGTAGCTCTCCGTCTCCTCGGTTGAGTTGGAAGTAACTTCCGAACATTGTCCGGCTGCAAACATTTTCTCGGAAATGTCTAGCAGCTTTTTCTTATCGGCACATGAAGCCGAATCAGTCGAGTTCATACATCTGCCTCCAATCCTGATCGTCTGACAGGGTCTCTTGATCCTCTTTGAGCAGGATGAAATTTTCAAGCGCAAGGACATCCATATCCGTTCGCATGAAACACAAATACGCGTCTTCAGGGGTACAGATTATGGGTTCACCTCGTACATTGAAAGACGTGTTCACAAGGACGGCGCAACCGGTGATTTTTTCGAACTCTGAAAGAAGTTGATGGAATAAGGGGTGGTCAAATTTGTTCACGGTTTGCAGCCTGGCGCTGTAGTCAACGTGAGTGACCGCCGGAATGTAGGAGCGCTTTTGACTCACGGCGTGGAGCATATCGCTGCTGCCGTCTGAGATATAATCTGCCAGTGTGAAGTCCTGCCTCAGGCTGCGGTTCACGGGCGCGGTAAGGAGCATGTAGGGACTCTCGCCGGAAAACTCAAAGTAGTCATCAGCTCTTTCGCAAAGGACAGCTGGAGCAAATGGCCGAAATGATTCGCGAAATTTGATCTTTAGGTTTAGCTTTTGCTGCATTTCCGGTAACATGGGATTAGCCAGAATACTTCTGGCACCCAAAGCGCGAGGTCCAAATTCCATGCGTCCGGAGAAGAACCCGACCACCTTGCCTTCAGCCAGCATTTTGGCGACCTCCGCGCAAAGGTCGGCGCTGTTTTGGGCGGTGGAATACCTGGCATTCCGCGATTTGAGGAAATTTTCAATGTAAGTATTGCTGAAGGATGGGCCCAGATAACTCCCTTTTTGGGCGTCACGTCCGGATGCCTTACGTTTGACCTTAAAGGTGTTGTAGGTGGAATAGAGGGCGGCTCCGAGCGCTCCTCCGGCGTCGCCTGCTGCGGGTTGCACCCAGATATTTTCAAACTGACCGCCGGCGAGTATCTTGCTGTTGGCCACGCAGTTCAAGGCTACCCCGCCCGCCAGGCACAGGTTTTTTTCATCGGTAATGCGGCGGGTGTGCTCGACCATCCTGGAAATGACTTCTTCAGTGATCTTTTGTATTGACGCCGCCAGATCCATCTCTCGCCGTGTGATCATGCTCTCGGGTTTTCGACGCGGCCCGTCGAAAATGCCCCCAAAATCGTCACTTACCATTACGGCGTCACGGTGATACTCGAAATAATCAAGGTTTAGCCGGTACGAGCCGTCCTGTTTGATGTCGATCAGGCAATCTTTTATCCTTTGGTAATACTTGGACTCGCCGTAAGGGGCCAGCCCCATGAGCTTATACTCGCCGGAATTGACTTTAAACCCGCAGAAATAGGTGAACGCGCTATAGAGGAGGCCAAGTGAGTGGGGATAATTTATTTGTTTGATGATTTCTATTGAGCTGTCCCTGCCATGACCAATGGTGGTGGTCGCCCATTCGCCAACGCCGTCGATCGTTATAATCGCCGCGCTTTCAAACGGTGAGGGATAAAATGCCGATGCCGCATGCGACACGTGGTGTTCGCATACGAGCAATTTGCCGTGTTTGCCTAATCCTCCCACAGCGCTTTCGATCAGCTTATGAATCCAAAGCTTGTTGGCAAAAATTGAATCAAAACTCTTATCAATAAGTTTCTTGCTGTCCCCGCCAAGGGAAGCGCAATTCTTCAACCACCTGTCGAGGGTCAGCAGGGGATTGTCATAGTAGACCACGGCGTCAAGATCACCAGCGGAAACATTGCCTTCGGACATACAGTATTTTATTGCCTGCTTCGGAATGGTCGGATCGTGCTTATGGCGAGTAAACCGCTCTTCCTGGGCGGCGGCGATTATCTCACCATTTATGCACAGGGCTGCGGCGCTGTCGTGATACAAGGCTGAAATACCTAAGATCTTCATCCGGTGTGCTCCCCAACTACAACAAAATATCCAGTGAAATACCGGCCCTCCTCAATAGCTTTGACACCGGCATCATACATTTTCCTCTCCTTTGCCAACAATGCCTGCATATCGGTCTCGGGCTTGGCCGCATAACTGTCTAGTGAGGTCGCAATCATCTTCACCCCGCATTCGCTAAATACTTCCACTACCTCGGTGATAGTGTGCTGTGTTTCGTGAGGGTGAAGGACCTGATCGTAAAACCAGCTGCGGGCTAGAGTTGTGTCGTGACCGTGCCTTTCGTCCAGTTTCCGGTATGCCTTAAACAATTCTTCCTCGTTTGAGTTTCTTTCCTTAAGCGACCGAAAATAATCCAGGAACGGCTTTCGGCCAAAACGGTTGTACAACCCGATAATTATGTGTCCCTGTTTTTTCGTGAGGCCGCATGCCTTTCGAATGCCTTGCATGCAATTATCAGTATGGTGCAAAACTCCATGTGAAATGACTATATCGAAAGCCGGAGCATCAAACAGAAACAAATCGGCGACTTCGAAATCAGGGTTGCTCGGCTTATCTGGATGGACCATCTCATTGAGCTTCCCGGCTTGTTCGATGGCAACCGGATTGAAGTCAACCCCCGTTACCGAACAACCATAATAATGTGCCAGAAGAATAGAGAGCCATCCAGTGCCACAGCCCAATTCCAGAACACGGATCCTGTCATCGAGGAATAGCTCTTCCGCAATCGGCACGTAATATTTTAGTATATCGAGTCTACTAGACAGGATATCGTTGGCTGCCTGGGACAGATTGGAAGAGAAGTTGAACGGCAGCTTTTTGTAAAATTCCAAAACATCTCGG
>Ga0326728_10025820_pt1 | contig 10470 bp, 9 predicted proteins | sample MB3enrmetagenome_FD_207602 | JGI IMG/M metagenome (GOLD analysis project Ga0326728, IMG submission 207602) | Lab enriched peat soil microbial communities from McLean, Ithaca, NY, United States - MB31MN | ecosystem: Environmental > Terrestrial > Soil > Wetlands > Peat | place: USA: New York... | reverse complement strand
CGAGCAGCGTGGAGAGGCGGTCGTCGAAGGCGGTGAGGGCGGCCGCGCGCCGGCGGATGTGAGGCACGACGTCGGCGAGCAGATTCTTGTCCCGCGCGGCGTTGGGGGCCATGGGTTCCCAACCGATGCCGTCGAAGGAGACCTTCGCGTACAGGTCGCGGAATTTGGCCGGCGGCTCTTCGCCGGAGGCCAGCAGGTCGGTCTGGTTCACGATCAGGAAGAAGGGGCGATCGCCCTTTTGGGAGTCGAGAAACTCGAGCGGGTTGGCGGAGCCGCAGAGGTAGCCGACGGCGGCAAACAGATCGGAGAGCGCGGGGTCATGGCTTCCTTGCTGATGCGGCGGGCGCCCGGTGAGCAAGGCGGCGCGATTGGGCGGACCGGAGGGCGCGCATCCAATGTTATAGAGGAAGCGCGTGCCGCCGCGGGCCAACAGATCTATGTTGGGCGTGCGCATCTCGCGGTTGCCGTAACAAGGGAGCATCCAAGCGCCCAGGTCGTCCGCCACGACGAGCACAATACTGGGCCGCCCGGAAGGCAGCTTGGCGAAGGCCGGCAAAGCGGCGGCGAACAGAACTTCGCGACGGGTCAAGCGCAGGCTATGAAACAAGGACCGCCTCCGTTAGCTGCGAAAAAAGCGATGTCATGGTGGCTCCGCAGAACTACTATCCTACAAGGTTTTGGCGGGCTGCCGCCGCCCTGGCGCGGCTGTTACATTGGACGCATGGGATCTCGCGGGCACTCCTGGCTTACGGCGGCGGCACTGCTGCTCGGGCAATTCGCCACCACGGCGGCGCGCGGCGGCGAAACGGGCCGGTTTTTGGTGTACGTGGGAACGTATACGGGAGCGCGGAGCAAGGGGATCTACGTTTGGCGCTTCGACGCCGCGACGGGCGTTGCGACGCCGCTGGGCCTGGCGGCCGAGGCCGTCAACCCGTCGTTCCTGGCGGTGCATCCGAGCAACCGATTTCTCTATGCGGTGTCGGAGATGGGGAGCCGCGGAGGCCAGCCGGGTGGAAGCGTCGAGGCATTCGCGATCGATGCCGCGAGCGGGAAACTGACTCCGCTCAACCAGGTTTCTTCGCGCGGCGAAGGGCCGGCCTTCATCGCGGTGGACCGGACTGGCTCCGATCTGCTGGTGGCCAACTACGGCGGCGGCAGCGTCGCGGTGTGCCCGATTAAGGAAGACGGGCGGCTGGGCGAGGCCACGGCGTTCGTCCAGCACGAAGGAGCGAGCATCAACCGGCTGCGGCAGCGCGAGCCGCACGCGCACTCGATCAATGTCTCGCCCGACAACCGCTTCGCGATCGCGGCCGACCTGGGGCTCGACAAACTACCGATCTACCGGTTCGATGCAGTGAAGGGGACGCTGGCGCCGAACGATCCTCCGTTCGCCGCTGTGAAGCCGGGCTCGGGGCCGCGGCACTTCGCGTTTCATCCCAGCGGCAGGTTCGCTTACGCGATCAACGAGCTGGCCTCGACGGTGACGGCGTTCTCCTACGACGCGGCGCGGGGCGCGCTCAGCGAACTGCAAACCGTTTCGACGCTGCCCGGCGGATTCCTGGGCGATAGCACCGCAGCCGAGGTGCAGGTGGATGCGGCGGGGCGGTTTCTCTACGGATCGAACCGCGGCCACGATAGCATTGCGGTGTTCTCGATCGATGCCGCGACGGGCACGCTCACGCCGGTGGAGTATGTCTCGACGCGCGGCCGGACGCCACGCAATTTCCGCATAGATCCCACGGGCGGGTACCTGTTCGCCGCCAATCAGGCTTCCAACAACGTGGTGATCTTCCGTATCGACACCCGGGCGGGGCGGCTGACGGCGACGGAGAAGGCGCTCGAGGTTGGCTCGCCGGTTTGCGTGAAGCTCGTCCCGGTGGAGTGAGGATGGCGTTTTTTAAGGATAGAGGAGGCAGTGCAATGCGAACACACATGCGGAGACTGTTGCTGGTGGCATTGGGAGTCGCGGCCGTGGCGCTGGCCCAGCGGGCGCCATCGGAGCGCGAGCGGGCGCGCGTGGAACGCGAGGTCCGGCACGAGCTGGTGATGCTGCCCTACTACAGCGTCTTCGACCATTTGGCGTTTAAGGTGGATGGCGGCAACGTCACCCTGCTGGGCCAGGTGGTGCGGGCGGATTTGAAAACGGATGCCGAGCGGGCCGTGAAGGGGATCGAGGGCGTGGAGAAGGTCGACAACCAGATCGAGGTGCTTCCCCTTTCGCCGAACGACGAGGGGCTCCGGCGGGCCGTGTACCGCGCCATATTCGGCAGCGTGGGCCTGGACCGTTACGTGCTGGCCGCGGTGCCGCCGATCCACATCATCGTGAAGAACGGCAATGTGACGCTGGAGGGTGTGGTGGCGAGCGAGGGCGACAAGAACCTGGCGGGCATCAAGGCGAATGGCGTCCCGGGCGTGTTCTCGGCGACCAACAACCTAAGAGTCGAGAAGTAGGAAGCACTCGGACGCCACGGCTGAGCCGCGGTTATCACGCCTATAATGAAGGAATGCCTAGCACAGCGGAGCCCGGCGCGGCCGAGATCGCGCAGGGCATCATGGACCTGGAAAAGGAGTACCTTCTACAGAACTACGCCCGCTACCCGATCGTGTTGCACCGCGGAAGAGGCTGCCTGCTCTTCGACGTTCAGGGCAAGCGCTACCTGGACCTGATTTCGGGCATCGGCGTGAACGCCCTGGGGCACGCGCATCCGCGCATCATGCGAGTGCTGAAGGAGCAGGCGGGACTGCTGATCCACGGCTCGAACCTGTACTATCACGAGTACCAGGGGCCGCTGGCCAGGCGGCTCGCCGAAATCAGCGGGCTGCAACGCAGTTTCTTCTGCAACTCGGGAACGGAGGCCATGGAAGCGGCCATCAAGATGGTCCGCTCGCACGGCGGAAAGATCGGCGCGGAGAAATACGAGATCGTTTCGCTCGACAACTCCTTCCACGGGCGCACCATGGGCGCCATCTCGGTGACCGGCCAGGCGAAATACCGGAAGGATTTCGAGCCGCTGCTGGCGGGCGTGAAATTCGTGGCACCGAACGACATGGCGGCGCTCGAAGAGGCCATCGGCCCGCGCACGGCCGGAGTGATTCTGGAGTGGATCCAAGGGGAGGGCGGCGTTCTCCCGCTGACCCACGAGTATGTGGCGAAAGCTAAGGCGCTGGCCGCGCTCCACGACGCGCTGGTAGTGTTCGACGAGATCCAATGCGGCGTGGGCCGGCCCGGGAAGTACTTCGCCTACCAGTTGGCCGATCCGGCGATCCTGCCGGACATCGCGGTGGCGGCCAAACCGCTGGCCTGCGGCTTGCCGCTAGGCGTGTTGATCGCGAACGAGAAGGCCGCGGCTACGATCGGCTCCGGAATGCACGGAACCACTTTTGGCGGCGGGCCGCTGGCCTGCCGGGTGGCGATCGAGTGCCTGGAGATTATCGGAGAGCTGCTGCCCTCGATTTACCGGCTGGGCGGCGACTTCCGCATGCAGCTCACGGAAATGGCGCGGCATTTCAGCTTCATTCGCGAGATACGCGGCAGCGGGCTGATGATCGGCGTGGAGCTGGACAAGCCCGGAAAACAGATCGTGCTGGACGCGATGGCCGAGGGCCTGCTCATCAATTGCACGCACGATACCGTGCTGCGCTTCCTGCCGCCGTACATCATCACGGAAGAGGAAATCGACCGGGCGATGAAGATACTGCGCCGGGTTTTGCAGAAGGCGTAGAGCGGTCCGGCGCGATCGGGCGAGATGCCGAGTTCGTTTGTCTTTCTGGATCCCTCGGGGAGGCGCTGGGCGCGCTCCAAGCGGGTTGCGCGCACCGCCGGTATCTTTCTGGGGATCGCGATCCTGCTGTTCGCTTTGAGCCTGTTCAGCAGCCCGCAGCTTCCCGCTCTGGGACTGCCGGTGGTGGAACACCTGGCGCGGTTCTCGGAAGTGCCCTCGGTGATCCGCGGAGAGAAAACCGGCAAGAACGTTCCCTTCAAGCTCCGCGAGGCCGCCCAGGAAGTGGAGTATGTCCGCTCGGCGACGCCGGTGATTCACCCCAAGACGGCGGGGCTGGTGGGCGCGAGCCGTCCGGTGGTGTTCGGGTTCTATGTGAACTGGGACCCGGGCAGCATGGTCTCCTTGCGCCTCAACCTGCAGCATCTGACGCACCTGCTGCCGGAATGGCTGGTGCTGCAGAACGGAGCAGGCGATCTGGACGACCAGTCGGACCCCACGGTGATTCAAATCGCCGCCGACGCCAAGCTTCCCGTGCTGCCCATGGTGACCAACTTCCGCGAAGGCTGGCAAGCCGAGGATCTGCACCGCGTTTTGAACGACGCCTCGGCGCTGGAGAATCTCATCGACAACATCTACAGCAACCTGGTGGAGCACAAATGCGCCGGGGTGAACATCGATTTGGAGGAACTGGCGGTGAAGGACCGCGCGCGGCTGGTCGAATTCATGCGGCTGCTGCGGGCCAAACTGGAGCCCGCGGGCCTGATGCTGACCGAGAGCGTTCCGGTGGACGATGCGGCGTACGATCTGGAACGGCTGGCGGAGTTGTGCGATTACATCGTGCCGATGGTCTACGACGAGCACTACCAGTCGGGCGCGCCCGGGCCGGTGGCCAGCCAGGAATGGTTCGAGCGGCAACTGGCCGTATTGGGGGGGCGCCTGCCGGCCCAGAAGACCATCGTGGGCCTGGGCAATTACGGCTACGACTGGATCATCGGCTCGCAGGGCGCGGTGGAAGTGGCGTTCGGCGACGTGATGTCGGCCGCCCGGTCGAGGCGCGCGCAGGTGCTCTGGGATGTCGGCTCCGACAACCCGGTGCTGCGTTACCAGGCCGGCGCGCAGCACGAAGTCTGGTTCCTGGATGCGGTGTCGGCGCTCAATCAGGCGATCGCGGTGGGCGACGCCGGATTCCGAGGCTGCGCGCTGTGGCGGCTGGGCGCGGAGGACCCCGGGCTGTGGAAGGTGCTAAGAGCGGACGGCTGGCCCGCCGATAACTACGACGCGTCGGGCCTGGGTCGCCTGGTGGCGCAGAAATCGGTGAGCGAGTACGGGGACGGCGAACTGCTGCACATCGCCGATACGCCGAGGGAAGGCCGGCGCAAAGTCTGGCGCGAAGCCGACGGCGGCTACAGGGAGCAATACCGGGAATACCCGTCCTACTACGTGATCGAAGCCTCGGGAAAAGCGCCAGGGAAGGCGCTCGCGCTGACCTTCGACGACGGCCCCGACCCGGAGTACACGCCGCAGATCCTGGATATTCTAAAGGCGCGCCACGTTCCGGCAACCTTCTTCGTGGTGGGCGTGGAGGCGGAGCGGAGTCCGGGCCTGATCGCACGCGAATACGCGGAGGGCCACGAGATCGGCAACCACACCTACTCGCATCCGAACATCGCCACCGTATCGGCGGAGCGCGCCCTCCTGGAACTGAACGCCACCGAACGCATCATCGAACATGCGGCCGGCGTGTCCACCATCCTGTTCCGCCCGCCCTATAACGCCGACAGCGAGCCGCAGACCCCCGAGGAAATCCTGCCCATTCTGCGCGCGCAGCAGGCCGGCTACATCACGATCGGGGAGAGAATCGATCCACGCGACTGGGAAAAGGGCGCCACCGTGGAGGGCATCGTTTCCGAAGTCATTCAAGAAAAGGACGAAGGACAAATCGTGCTGCTGCACGATGGCGGAGGGGACCGCTCGGCCACCGTGGCGGCGCTCGCGCGCATTATCGACTACTTCCAGCAACAGGGATACCGCTTCGCGACCGTGGGCCAGCTCATGGGAAAGACCCGGGCCCAGATCATGCCGCCGCCGGGATCGAGCGAGCTGGGTTGGGCGCACATCCAGGGGGAGGCCTTCGATGCGAAGAGCAACGCCCTGAAGGCCGCCGGCATCCTGTTCCTGTGGGCCATCTATCTCACGGCGCTGCGCTCGTTTGTGTACGGCTTCCTGGCGGTAGTCCAGAAGCTCCAGGCTCGCCGCCGGCGCTTCGACCCGGCCTGGCGGCCGCCGGTTTCCGTGGTCATCGCGGCCTTCAACGAAGAGAAAGTGATCCGCAGGACGGTGGAGTCGGTCTTGGACAACGGCTACGAAGACCTGGAAGCGATCGTGGTGGACGACGGCTCGCGGGACCGCACACTGGCAGTGTTGGAGGAGGCGTTCGGAAGCGAGCCGCGGGTGCGCATTCTGACGCAGGCGAATGCGGGCAAGTCCGGCGCGCTCAATAGGGCCATCGCGGAGGCCAGGCACGAGATCCTGGTGGCGCTGGACGCGGATACGGTTTTCCGGCGCGGGACCATCCAGAAACTGGTGCGCCACTTCGCGGACCCGCGGGTGGCCGCGGTCTCGGGCAACGCTGGGGTAGGCAACCGCAAGGGGTGGATCACGCGGTTTCAGTCGATCGAGTACACTTACGGCTTCAACCTGGACCGGCGCGCGCTGGACGTGCTGAACGCCATCACGGTGGTTCCCGGGGCGGCGGGGGCCTGGCGCAAGAGCCTGATCCTCAAAGCCGGCGGTTTCGCGAGCGACACGCTGGCCGAAGACACCGACCTGACCCTGGCCATACGGCGCCTGGGATACCGCATCCTGTACGACGAGGAGGCGGTGGCCTATACCGAAGCGCCCCAGACCACCGGCGGCCTCGCGCAGCAACGATTCCGGTGGGCCTTCGGCACGCTGCAATCGGTGTGGAAACATCGGGACGCCACCTTCGACCCGCGCTACGGATCGCTGGCCTTCATCGCGCTGCCCAGCATCTGGCTGTTCCAGGTGCTGCTTTCCACGCTCGCGCCCTTCGCCGAAGTGGCCATGCTGATCGCGCTGTTTTCGGGCAACTGGCGGATCGTACTGCTGTACTACGGCGCGTTCTTCGCGCTGGAACTGACGATGGGCCTGCTGGCCTACGCGCTCGATGGCCAGAACCCGCGCGACCTGGCGCTGCTGTTTTTCCAGCGTATCTACTATCGCCAACTGATGCAGTACGTGCTGGCCAAGTCGGTGCTGTATGCGCTGAGAGGGCGCGTGGTGGGGTGGGGCAAGCTGGAGCGCACGGCCACGGTGACTTAGCGACGCGCGATGGCCCCAGGTCTACTTTGTTGCGCTTGGCGGCCTCCCTCGACGTACCGTGAGGTACACCTCGGTTCGCCCGCCTTCGCGCGCCTCGTATCCACGGGCATCTCCTGCGCCGGACGACGGCGTGCGGAAAAGGCGGGCTAGCGCGGAAGCGGGTACGGCGCATCCTGGGCGGGTTCGGATCGCGATAGAATCGCTGTTTACACCATGCACACCCGCCGACTTGCCGCTTTCCTGCTGGGGGCCTGGCTCTCCGGCAGTTTTTTCATGATCATGGTAGCGACACGCAACCTGTCCGCGGCCGACAAGATGGCGTCCGCGCCTCCGGGCTCCGCCGCGACCAGCGTCGAGATTCTGGGCGAAACGGCCGCGCGCACGTTCCTGCGCATTCATTCCGGGGAGCTGAACCGCTGGTATTTCGACACCTGGGAGTGGCTCGAAATCGGGCTGGGGGCGCTACTGCTGGCAGCGGTGATCCGCGGCCCGGGGCGGCATCGTTCGGCGATCCTGCTGTGCGTGTTCATGCTGCTGAGCGTGCTGGTGATGCACTTTGCGATCACCCCGCAGGCTACGCGACTGGGGCGGCTGGTGGACGCGGTCCCCGCGGAAGTGCCATCGCCCGACCGCGTACGGCTCGGGAACTACAACACGGCCTATGCGGCGCTGGAGGGCGCGAAGTGGCTGCTAGGCCTGATGCTCTTTTCGAGCCTGCTGCGGCGGCACGCAGATCCTCAGGAAGGAGAGGCGCGGAGGAAATGGAAGCGGGTGTAGGAGGCGGTGGGTGCAAGCGAGCCGGGCGGACCTAGACGACGCGGAGGCCATAACGCGGATCTATAACGGAGGCATCGAGGAGCGCATCGCCACGTTCGAAACCCGTCCGCGCACCGCCCAGGACGTGCGCGCCTGGTTCGACGGCCGGCATCCCATTGTCGTCGTGGAGGAGGCGGGGAGGGTGATTGCCTTCGCGGCGACCTTCCCATAAAGCCGGCGCGAGTGCTACGCGGGCATCGCCGAGGTCTCGCTGTACGTGGAGCGCGGGGCGCGGCGGCGCGGCGCCGGCCGGCTGGCCATGACGGCCCTGATGCAGGCGGCCGAGGAAGCGGGCCTGAGGAAGCTGGTGTCGCGGGTTTTTGTGGAGAACGCCGCCAGCCTGGGTTTGATCCGGTCGCTCGGATTCCGCGAAGTGGGGGTCTACGAAAAGCACGGTCGGCTGCACGGCGTGTAGCGGGACGTGGTCGCCGTCGAGCGGCTGATTTCCGGGAACCTTTGACGGCGGGCGTGCTAGCATAAGGATTCCAGGCTCCGGGCTCCGTGCAATGGGCGGCCGTGAATCCCGCCAGGTCCGGAAGGAAGCAACGGTAACGGTGCGGCTCGTGTGCCGCGGATCACCTGGGGCCTGGGTTGCGCGCGGCCTCCTCATCCATGTATCAAGTCATCGCCCGGAAATATCGCCCCCAGACCTTTTCCGAACTGGTGAGCCAGGAGCACGTGCGGACCACGCTGGAGAACGCCATCGCGCAGAACCGGATCGCGCACGGCTACATTTTTTCCGGGCAGCGCGGCACGGGGAAGACGACGGTGGCGCGAATCCTGGCGCGCTGCCTGAACTGCGTGCAGGGGCCGACCATCGCGCCGTGCGGCGTGTGCTCGAGTTGCCTGGAGATTAGCGCGAGCAATGCGCCGGACGTGATCGAGATCGACGCGGCCTCGAATCGCGGCATCAACGAAATGCGCGAGCTGCGCGAGAACGTGCGGTATCGTCCGGTGCGCGACCGCTACAAAGTGTTCATCGTGGACGAGGCGCATCAGATCACCAACGAGGCCTTCAACGCGCTGCTGAAGACGCTGGAGGAGCCGCCGGAGTGGGTGGTGTTCGTGATGTGCACGACCGAGGCGCATAAGATTCCGGCGACCATCGCCTCGCGCTGCCAGCACTTCAGTTTCCGCTCGGTGGAGTTCGAGGAGATCGTAGGCCGCCTGCGCTGGATCTGCGAGCAGGAGGGAATCCAGGCGGACGCGGAGGCGTTATCCGTGCTGGCGCAGGCCGGGGAAGGCAGCATCCGCGACTCGCTTTCGGCGCTCGACCAGGCGATCGCCTGCTGCGGAACCACGTTGCAGGCGGCGGAAGTGCGCGGCCTGCTGGGGGCGTTCTCGCTGGACTCGCTGGCCGAGATCACGCGGGCGCTGGCGGATTCGAGCGGCTCGCGCATGCTGGAGATCGTCGACGAACTGGTGCGCAACGGGCATCACTTGCAGCATTTCGTGCGCGAGCTGGCGCGCTACTTCCGCAACCTGCTGGTCGTTAAGATCGCCGCGGACAACCACCGGCTGATCGCCGCCTCGGATCAGGAACGGGAGCGGCTGGCGCAGATTGCCGCGGGGTTTTCGGAACAGGACCTGACGCGCTACATGCAACTCACGCTGGACCTCTATCGCGACCTGCAATTCTCCTGGCAGCCCCGGCTGCACGCGGAACTGGGGCTGATTAGGCTGGTGGAGGCGGGGAAGCTGATTCCCATCGAAGAGGCGCTGGCCGGCCTGGGAGGAGGCTCGTCCGCCGCTTCCACTTCCGCGCCCGCGAAGACGGCAACGCCAGCCGGCGGAACGCGCGCGGCGACGCTGCCCCCGGGCGGAATCCAGCAGAGAATCGTGGCGGCGTTGCATGAGTTGGGCATGGCGTTCACCGCCGACGCGGTGGAGCACTCGCGGCTGATCGCCACGGGCGGGGAACTTCAGTTCACTACGCCCCCGCAGTTCATGCTGGCCATGCAGGCCGGCGAACTCGACAAAGCCGTCCGGCACCTGAACGCCGGCAACTGGAGAATCAAGGTGTTCGCCGGAGACGCCGGCGCGGACGATCCCAAGCCAGAGGCACAACCGCCAGCCGCCGCGGACGAGGCCATGGGCCGCGCCCTCGCCAACCCGGAAGTGCAGCGCTTCCGCGAGGCGTTCCCCGGCTCGGAGGTGCGCGTGGTGCGAAACCTCAAAGATTAGTGGTAACCTGCCTTTAGCCCAGGAGCAGCCCCATGAGAATGCCCGGAAACATGCAGTCGATGATGAAACAGGCGCAGCAGATGCAGCAGAAGCTGCAGGATGAGATCGCGCTGATCCGCGTGGAGGCTTCGGCCGGCGGCGGCATGGCCACGGTGAAGATGGACGGCCAGAAGACCGTGCTGGGCGTCAAGATCGACCCGGAGGTGGCCGGCGACGTCGAGATGCTGCAAGACATGATGATGGCCGCCTTCAACGAGGCCGCGAAAAAGGTGGACGAGGAAGTGCGGGCGAAGACGGGCGCCATGCTGGGCGGAATGGGCCTGCCGCCGGGATTGTTCTAAGCATGCCGGACTACGCCGAACCGCTGGCCCGCCTGATCCAGGAGTTCAAGCATCTTCCAGGCATC
>Ga0326728_10025819_pt1 | contig 10470 bp, 9 predicted proteins | sample MB3enrmetagenome_FD_207602 | JGI IMG/M metagenome (GOLD analysis project Ga0326728, IMG submission 207602) | Lab enriched peat soil microbial communities from McLean, Ithaca, NY, United States - MB31MN | ecosystem: Environmental > Terrestrial > Soil > Wetlands > Peat | place: USA: New York... | reverse complement strand
ACGCCCGATCAGGTATACTTCAACCGCCTGCCAGAATCCATGGCAGCCTAAAAGCAAAAACAAGAACAAGAACTTCCACTTAAGGAAAAAGCAAAAACTGTCCGAACTAACGGGACCACCTCAGTTGCTCCGTGTGCGCGGCCTTCTCTGCTGCCTTTTCGGCAACCCGCTCAATCCGCTTCGTTGCCGCCGCGTCCGAGATTGTCTCGTCTTCGAGCTTTGTCACTTCTGGATTCTCAAATTGGTTCGGCATGATTGTTCTCTCCTCTCACCACGATGAACCTTGTCCCCATCAACTTCTGGTCTGTTTTGCTCGCCCTTCGATGTGCCTCACTTCTCCTCACAGCTGAAGAAGGGGCATAGCTCCCTTTAGTGTGTCCAATGACTCTCTTTGCAATGCGTCTCGAATTTCCCGTTATATCGCAGATATCTGAGCAATTGGGACCTGTATTCCTGAAGCTGGGGGTTCGATACTTGGGACGTCGTGGGACAACATCTTCTTCGGTCCGAGGGTGCGACCCATTGGCGGACGATTCCGCAAACGATTCTGCGAATGTCGTTTAGTGGCGCTTGGTTGCGCAGCCCGTTGTGGATGAAGGAAGAGGAGTCATGAGGGTCCTACTGGCAGTTGACGATTCGGGGTTTGCTGAAGATCTACTTCGTGCTGTAGTAGCCGGGGTCCGGCATGAGAATACAGATGCCCTGGTCTTACATGTAATGCAACCAGTTGACACTGTGCCTCCGCCCGAGATGGCTCAAGGTTATGCTCCTGAGTTGGAAGATGAGAAGCAGCCTGCACGCGTCTTGGTTGAGCGGATTGCGGCCGAGCTCCGAAAAGCCGGATTCGCGGCACAAACTGGCGTACGGATTGGAGACGTAGCAAACACAATTCTCGCCCAATCAGTTGAATGGGATGCGGATCTGATAGCGGTCGGTTCGCATGGGCAAAGGAGCATACATGACTTCCTGCTGGGGAGCGTGGCGGAGTCGGTAGCTCGTCGAGCCGAATGCTCTGTAGTCATCGTTCGTAATGCAGTCAAGAGCTAAGGAACAATGCAGAACAGTCACGCACCTTAAGTATGAAAAAGAGTCTATTCGACCGCGTTGCTCGAAATCAGATGCGGATCATGTTCCAAATAACAGAGCCCTCAAAAGGCCGAGGGCATGTTTGGTAAATAGGAGCGTTTATGACGAACACGCAAAAGTGCGAACATCCTGGCTGCAATTGTCAGCCCGCTATCGGCAAGAAACATTGCAGCACCGAATGTGCTGACGGAAAGCAGGCTCCAAAGACACCGTGCCAGTGCAAGCACCCGGAATGCAGCGGTGTAGGTCTCAAGATGTAGCTCCGCTTCGCCTGACTCATCAGTGAGTCGAGAGTTCGCGAATGAAATCCACCCATTTCAGCAATGAAAGGCAAAACCCGTCATGGCACCCTCCGCAATCCCTGAAGCAACGGCTGCTCCACCTGCCTTGGATGAATTGTGCATCAACTCGCTCCGTTTTCTTGCGGTGGATATGGTGCAGAAGGCAAACTCGGGCCATCCTGGACTGCCGATGGGATCAGCGGCCATGGCGTATGCCCTTTGGGATAGATCGCTCAAGTTCAATCCGCGCGATCCCCGCTGGCCGGACCGTGACCGTTTTATTTTGTCCGCTGGTCATGGATGCGCGTTGCTCTATGCTCTGCTTCACGTCACGGGTTTCGACCTGCCCCTTGATGAACTGAAGAGGTTTCGCCAGTGGGGCAGTCGAACGCCAGGTCATCCGGAGTATGGAAAGACTCCAGGCGTCGAAGCGACCACGGGGCCTCTGGGCCAGGGCCTTGCGAACGGAGTGGGCATGGCTATTGCCGAAGCTGCGCTGGCGGCGCGATTCAATCAGCCTGCACACCAGATCGTGGACCATTACACGTATGTGCTTGCGAGCGATGGCGATCTTGAGGAAGGTATTTCTTCAGAGGCCGGATCGATAGCGGGTCACCAACATCTTGGAAAACTCATCGTTCTTTACGCAGATAACCACATCACGATCGAGGGAAGCACAGAGCTGACTTTCACCGAGGATCGAATGGCTCGGTTCGCCGCCTTCGGCTGGCATGTGCAACGAGTGGAACAAAGCAATGACGTGGAAACCATTGCGCTGGCGCTCGAGAACGCCCGAAGGGAAACAAGCCGCCCGTCGTTAATCGCTGTCCGCACGCACATCGGCTTTGGCAGCCCTCATAAGCAGGACACTGCCGCCGCTCACGGAGAAGCTCTTGGCGTCGAAGAGGTGCGGCTTACCAAAGAAGCGATGGACTGGCCCGTTTCGCCTTCCTTCCACATCCCCGATGAGGCGCTAGAGCATTTCCGTGAAGCAGTCATCCGTGGAAGCGCTGCGCAAGTGGAATGGGAGTCGCGATTCAAGGTCTTCGCGCAAGATCATGCGGCCCTTGCTGCTGAGTTCAACAGAGTGATCGACAGGGACCTGCCTAAAGATTGGGACATCGGACTGCCGGCGTTTATTCCTGCGGATGGACCAATGGCCACTCGCGTCGCTTCGGGCAAAGTGATCGAGATCCTTGGCACACGTTTACCGGAGATGATGGGAGGCTCCGCAGACCTCGCTCCAAGTACCCATACAAATATTGACGGGACCGGCAACTTCGAACCGGAGGACTGGTCTGGGCGCAATATGCATTTTGGCATCCGCGAAAATGCGATGGGGGCGATTCTGAATGGAATGGCATTGCACAGCGGTTTGATTCCATATGGAGGCACCTTCTTCGTCTTTTGCGATTACATGCGGCCTCCCATGCGCCTCGCTGCTATGAACTCCCTCCCGGTGATTTATATCTTCACGCACGACAGCATCGGCATGGGAGAGGACGGCCCTACTCATCAACCAGTGGAACAACTTGTCGGATTGCGATCAATTCCAGGGATGGTTGTCTTGCGGCCAGCGGACGCCAACGAGACAGTAGCCGCATGGCGAGTTGCGATTGGCAGGAAGCAGGGGCCCGTTGCCCTTGTCCTCACCCGACAAGGCCTTCCCGTGCTCGACCTGAGTTCCTATCCCGCCATTCCGACTGGGGTCTCATTAGGCGGCTATATCCTGGCGGATTCTCCGATTAGTGGCCGACCGGACATCGTTCTTATCGCCACCGGATCAGAAGTTCATCTGGCGCTCGAAGGTCGCGAACGTCTCGCGGCAGGAGGAGTTCACGCGAGAGTGGTGAGCATGCCGAGCACCAACCTGTTCGCAGCTCAATCGGACGATTACCGGGAAAGAATCCTGCCTACGGATGTGCCAATCCTGGTAATAGAGGCTGGATCCCCGGTAGGATGGCAGTCCTTTGTCGGCCCTCGAATCGCCGTCATTGGGATAGACACCTTCGGCTCGTCAGCCCCCGGGCCAGAAGTAATGGAACACTACGGCTTCACTGCGGAGAACGTATGCAGGCAGGCTCATCGTGTAGTTGACAACAACAAGGAGGGAGCACCATGCGCGTCGGAATCGCCTCAGACCATGGCGGGTTCGTTCTGAAAGAGCAGATCGGGAATTTGCTCCGCGAAGCTGGCTATGAGGTCGTCGACTTCGGGGCTCTTCAACCGAGCCCAGGCGACGATTATCCCGATTATGTGATCCCACTGGCCAGAGCTGTGGCCGCCGCCGAAGTTGATCGCGGAATAGCGCTTTGCGGAAGCGGTGTGGGGGCGTCCATCTGCGCCAACAAGATTGCTGGCGTGCGCGCGGGGCTCATTCACGATGTCTTCTCCGCTCACCAGGGCGTTGAAGACGACGACATGAACGTTTTTTCGCTCGGCGGTCAAGTAATTGGGCCGGCGTTGGCATGGGAATTGATTCAGACGTTTTTGAGGGCTCGCTTCAGCGGGGCGATTCGGCATCAGCGCAGAGTCGAGAAAGTGAAGGCGCTGGAAATGCATGAGGCAGAGCGTTGACAGTGATTTTTCAACTGACCGCGATCGGGCTCGAATCACGCACAGTAGTCAATTGTGGATCGATGGGGTCGAAGTTCCCCAGCCGCAACGGTGAGGCCAGGTTGTTCCCGGCATCGGCGGGAAGTTGTTACTTAAGAAGGCACGTAACGGAGGATGTCTCATGATCGAGATCTTGAAGAACTTTCCCGACAATGTTGTAGCGATCTCCTGCGGGGGCCAGGTCACAAAAGAGGATTACGAGGAAGTTCTTGTTCCTGCAATTCTCAAAGCGCTCAAAGGGCACGATAAGGTCCGGCTCTTCTATGAGACCTCCGTGAACTTCACCGGCTACGACCCAGGCGCGATCTGGGAGGACATGAAGGTTGGTTTGGAACATCCTACGCGTTGGGAGCGAGCCGCGGTGGTCACCGACGTTGACTGGATTGTGCAAACGGTGAGGCTATTTAGCTTCCTTATTCCCTGCCCGACGAAGATATTTCCGCCGTCAGAGGAATCGCAGGCGCGTTCATGGATCATCGCCACCAATTGAACGCGTAAGAGGTGCGAACAGCCGCGCTACTTAGAAGTATTGAAAGAGGAATGAAATGAATCGAACGACCGAGAAACTGCATGAAATTGGTCAGAGCATTTGGCTCGATAACATCACACACGGCTTGCTCGCCAGCGGTACGCTACTGGGGTATATTCAAGAGCTATCGGTTACCGGTCTCACTTCGAATCCAACCATCTTCGATCACGCCATTAAGAACAGCAACGATTATGACGACGTCATTCGCAGGAAGCTGGATGAAGGCAAGTCAGGCGAGGAACTGTTCTTCGAGTTGGCTCTCGAGGACCTAAGGCAGGCTGCCGATCTTTTTCGGCCTACCTACGACCGCACCGACGGCGTCGATGGCTGGGTCTCCCTTGAGGTGTCGCCGCTACTGGCCCACAACACGACTGGAACTCTCGCCGCAGCTGACGCTCTCCACAACCGCGCGGCGCGGCCCAATCTCTTTATCAAGATTCCCAGTACCAGTGAGGGGCTTCCAGCGATTGAGGAAGCGATCTTCCGAGGTATCCCTGTTAATGTGACTCTTCTGTTCTCGGGCGCGCAATACGTCGCGGCAGCCGAAGCGTACATGCGCGGCGTCGAGCGCCGCATAGCCGCCGGGCTCAATCCTGATGTTGGTTCCGTGGCTTCACTCTTCGTCAGCCGCTGGGACGTAGCTGTGGCACCGAGGGTGCCGGAGAGTCTGCGCAACCAACTCGGCATTGCCATCGCCCGGGATGCTTATGGGAAATACCGCGCACTTCTTGACTCTTCGCGGTGGCAGCGCATCCAGAACGCTGGTGCCCGCCCTCAGCGCCTGCTTTGGGCGAGCACTGGAACCAAGGATCCTAACGCATCCAGCATCCTCTACGTCCAGGCTCTCGCCTTGCCCTCCACCATCAACACAATGCCTGAGGCAACCTTGAACGCACTTGCGGCTCATCCGGAATTCGGCGAAGCTCTTCCCGAGAAAAGCGGCAAGATCTTAACTGAATTCGCAATCGCTGGTATTGATACCGATGCCGTCGCTGTCCAGTTGCTCGGGGAAGGAGTCGCATCGTTCGCCAAATCATGGAACGACCTTCTGGATTGCATCGCTTCGAAGAGCGCGGTGCTCAAGGCCGTAGTTGCCTGAGTCGACCGGGAAGAAATCCACCAACCACAATTAAGTCAACCATCAAAAATGGAGATCCAAATGAACTCGAAAAACTCTGTAGCGGCAATTTATGAAACGCACGAGCAGGCGGAAAAGGCCATCAAGGAACTGCAGGAGGCCGGAGTCAATATGAAGAGCCTGTCGATCGTAGGGCGGGATACGCACACGGAGGAACATGTCGTCGGCTATTACACCGCCGGCGATCGTATGAAGCATTGGGGCGGGGTGGGAGCATTCTGGGGCGGGTTCTGGGGGTTGCTGTTCGGATCTGGTCTGTTTTTCATACCGGGACTCGGACCGATTCTTGCCGCCGGTCCAATCGTAGCCTGGATCGTAGCCGCCCTCGAAGGCGCAGTTGTTCTCGGCGGTGTGAGCGCAATCGGCGCAGGCCTGGTCAGTATCGGCATTCCCAAGGACAGCGTACTGAAGTACGATGTCGCCTTGAAGACCGACAAGTATGTGCTCATCGTCCACGGAACACCTGAAGAGGTGGAGAAGGCCAAGGACATCATTCACGGCACGGAACAGAGCCATTACGCGGTTTATGGCCAAGCCGTTCTCGTCTAAGAACCGGCCAGCCTGCGCTGCGACAGTGTAGAACTTCACGGGGACCTTGTGGGGCTTGCTCTTTCGCGGCGCGGCATGTACAGCCAGCCAGAGACAACTCATCGAACCAGCACATACGAAGGGAAACACGATGTTAATCAAAGCAAAGGCGATAAATGGATATTCACTCGCGAGCCTGGATGGGGACATAGGGTCGGCCAGCGAGTTCTTCTTCGACGACCAGTATTGGGCGATTCGTTACCTCGTCGCAAATACGGGAACCTGGCTCACCGGCAGACGGGTCCTGATCTCTCCTTACTCGCTTGACGGTGTCAATACTGTAGAAGAGAAGGTGTTCGTTCTGTTAAAGAGGAAGCAGATCGAAGATAGCCCCTCAATTGATATGGACGAGCCGGTTTCCCGCCAGTATGAGGGCCTATACAACGGATACTATGGATACCCTAACTATTGGGGTGGCCCGTACATGTGGGGAGGCAATCCGTACATCCTACGGGATCGCAGCAGGTGGGGCTTGGCCGCCTCTGAAGCAATGGGGTGGGACCGCCATCTTCGCAGCACCCACGAGGTAACGGGCTATCATTTCGCTGCGCTTGACGGAGAGATCGGCCATGTCGATGACTTCATCGTCGATGACGAGACCTGGGCAATTCGCTACCTTGTTGTGGCAACAAAGAACTGGTGGCCTGGGAAAAAGGTTCTGATTTCGCCAAGGTGGATCAAGAATGTGAGTTGGGAAGCGGGGGAGGTTTCGATCGGCCTGTCTCGCGAGGCGATCAAGGCCGCGCCGGAATTTAACGACGAGTCCCTGCTCACCCGGGATTACGAAGCGGGCCTGTACGGGCACTACAATCGTGAAGGATACTGGGTCGAGGAACTCACGACCGTCTGAATGCAATTCGACAAATTTCTAACGTAGTTCGATGTTGAATGTGCTCCGGGGACAAATAAGCCACAGACCCTGTTTTCGCGGCGGTCTGTGGCTTATTTTGCTTTGCCCTCGCAAACTATCTGTGAAATCCATGTGCACCGAGCTAGGAAATTCAAGGGGACCATTCCTTGGCGAGCATCCGAATGCGAAGAGCAAACTGGAACAGTATCTCTCCATGGCAGATGAAATCCTCTTAGGATGAATGATCATATTCGTCACGACCATGAAGACCTTCTTGATAGTCTCGTCGGCGGCAAACTGCCGCGCAATCTGAGTTGGAACTCTGTAGTTGAACTCATCGGACAGATCGGCGAGGTCCAGCCGCACGGAAACGACGAGTTTGCGTTCGTAGTGGGTTCCCAGAGGGGATTCTTCAAGCGTCCTGGCACCCATAATCTTGAAGTTGAAGAGATATCCAGGCTTCGTAGCTTTCTAAAAGAAGCTGGTGTACTTGGGAAACCCTCGAAAGCGCATCAGATCGGACGAATGGTTGTCGTTATCGATCATCGCGCGGCCCATATTTACCACGATCTCGGCGGCAGCCGGCCGGAAGACGAGGTCACCGTCAAGCCGTATGATCCGTTTGGCTTTCAACATCATCTGATCCATCGGAAGGAAGCCCACTACAAGGGAGATCATGTTCCAGAGGAAGAATCGTACTACGAAGAGATTGCAACGGATCTTGTCCATGCGGAATCGATCACCCTCATCGGTCATGCAACAGGCAAGAGCAGCGCTGTCAATTTCCTTAGCGAGTATTTGAAGAATCATCATCCTGAGACGTTCCGGCGTATTTTCGCTACCGAGACGGTGGATCTCTCAGCGTTGACTGAGCCGGAGTTCGAGGAGATCGCAAAGAAGCGCATTCGGGCTGCCGCTATCCCCGCTTGAGGGCAGATTGGCAACGGCTCGGTGAAGATCGTCTTGGTTGGTATGAAGAAATGCGATCTTCATGCTTATCCCTTCAAGTCTGGTTGCCGCATGGTGAGTGATGCTTGATGCACCGCAGTAGTTCAGGAAACACGAAGACGGACCAAGACTGGAATCTTTAGCAGGTCCAGAATCGCACCGAAGGCAAGAGCGGCGCCAAACTCGGCGGCTATGACTGCGAGGGGCAACGGTGCCATTGCGATTCCAAAGGCAGCGAGAGTCGAAATGATAAGCACATCGGCGACTGACGATAGGACGAGCCAAATACTGGGTCGTAGGCCCCATAGACGCTGTCGTCCGCGAATGACGTATGTGGTGGCCTGGCTTCCAAACACGATACTGACCGCGGACAGAGTTTGTAGCGACTCGATGTCGAGATGCAACTGATATTTGCCCACCGCGAGGATTGCCGTGGAGAACGCAAGGAAGCAGAGTCCGAACATCACCCCTGCGCTTGTGATTCGGCTTATCTGCCAGGAGTTTGGCGTCGTCGATGGCCGGACTCGGTCAGTGGTGAGCGACATGGCAAGGAAGTCGCCCGTGATCATCACAATGACCATCAGCATCGGAGTCAGCACCGCGTGTCCCGTCATGACCAGGCCAACCGCCAGCAAGAGCGCCTGAAACACCTTCTTCTGAACCGAGTTGAGCGTGTAGGTGAGAATGCGTTGAAAGGTGACTCTGCCTTCTTTTACGGCTGCCACAATGCCGCCGAGGCCTGCCTTGGTTAGAACCACACCGGCGGCCGATTTGGCTACGTCGGTTGCGGTTGAAACGGCAATACCTATCTGTGCCTGGCGCAGGGCGGGCGCGTCATTGGCCCCGTCGCCACACATCCCAACTGTATGCCCGCTCTTCTGAAATGCTTTAACGAGGTCAAACTTGCCCTCGGGGAGAACACCGGCAAAAACCGAGAAGTCTTCTGGCTTAATGCCATCTGGCAGCTTACCGGCCGGGCAGATTGCCCCCTTCAATCCAACTTCGCGGGCGACGATTGCAGCTGTGGCCGGAGCGTCACCTGTCACCATCACAGTGCGCACGCCGAGGCCGTTCAGTTCTGAGATAAGTGAGACTGAGTCCGCTCGCGGCGGATCGCTGAGGGCAATCAATCCGATGATCCGGCTGGATGCCGTCGGTCCCGCGGCGACTGCCAAGACTCTAAAACCCTTCTTCTCGAGTTCGTCAGCGATAGCGGCCGCGGCGGGAGAAGGCGCAGTGAGGCCGACAACCGCAGTGAACGCACCCTTGATGATTCGTTCGGATCCACTTTTTGCATCTGTCGCGGTTGCTTCCGAAGTTTTCTTGACCGGATCGAACGGAACGAAAACGGTCAGCTTTGGCAGGCCAGTCGCTGTTTTCTGCGACGCGGCAAGTCGAATCGCCGCATCGACTGGGTCCTGGCCTCCATCAGAGCTCGCCAGCGCTGCCATCCCGAGAACATGTGGTTCGTCGAATCCAGGCAGTGGTCGAACGCTTGTGACTGTGAGTTCATTCTGGGTCAGAGTTCCAGTTTTGTCCGAGCACAACACGTCGATCGATGCGGCTTCGTCCACGGCGGAAAGCCGTGTTGGCAACACGCCCTGCTTCGCAAGAGCACGAGCTCCAATCGCGGCCGCGAGTGTGAATGTCGCCGGCAATGCAACGGGGATGATGGCCAGGACCGAGGTCAGCAACAACGGAATCATCTCGCTCGATGGCATCGCATGGTGCCATGCGTAGACTCCCATCGCAACGATGATGAGGCAATTGAAGACCGCCAAGTTGCGGATAATCTTGAGGACGGCCTTTTGTTGTGTGCTCACTACGTGTGCGGTGCGAATCAGTTCCGCCGTGCGGCCGAATTTGGTCCGGGTACCTGTGGCCGTTACGATGGCCGTCGCCTCGCCTCGCCGAACCAGGGCACCTGCAAAAGTGTCTGTGCCGGCACCGGCATCGATGGGGAGGGATTCACCTGTAAGCATCGACTGGTCGAGCTCTACCGACCCACCTGTCAGGTGCACGTCCGCGGCCACCACGCCGCCAAGCGAGAGCTTCACCAGGTCGCCGCATACCAGTTCCGCCGCGGGTACAGTCTTCCATTCGCCGCCTCGCTGGACCGAGGCGTTGAGCGCCAGACGGGATTTGAGAGCGGCAAGAGTTGCCTGGGCGCGGCTTTCCTGGAAGTAAGCGAGAGCCGCGTTGAAAAGGAGCAGAGCTGCGATGACACCAGCTTCGTAATACTTATGCAGGACGGCCTCAAGCACGATGGACGCTTCAAGCAGCCAAGGCACCGGCGCCCAGAATTTCGCCAATGCATTGCGCAGTGGATGAGCCGAAGTGTCCGGCATAGCGTTGGGGCCGTCTTTTTTGAGACGGTTTCGCGCCTCTTCGCTTGACAGTCCTTGTAGGGCGATGTCATGAGCCGGTTGAGCAG
>Ga0326728_10025817_pt1 | contig 10470 bp, 8 predicted proteins | sample MB3enrmetagenome_FD_207602 | JGI IMG/M metagenome (GOLD analysis project Ga0326728, IMG submission 207602) | Lab enriched peat soil microbial communities from McLean, Ithaca, NY, United States - MB31MN | ecosystem: Environmental > Terrestrial > Soil > Wetlands > Peat | place: USA: New York... | reverse complement strand
TCCTTACATGTTCTCCATAGCGGTCTGATCGCATGAGTTGCTCCGTAGCCTCTTGTTGAAATTGCCTCTCGCGACACCCCTTTCGCGGCAAATATGGTCTCGGGTCTTCTCTTCTGTTACGATCGCGGCCCGTTCCTGCCCCGGATGGAGGCGTTTCGCGAAACCCCTAAGGAAGCGCGAACATGTCGAGTGTGAACATGAGAATGGCTGTTGCAGAGAACGAAGAATTTGAGAAATGTGGTAACGAGGGTCTACGCATCACCGCTGCCTTCTTGAACGAGCGTAATTCTGTACTCAAGCTACTTGTATGACCCTTAGAACAATTGTGGCACGTGAAGTGTCTGCTGTCAAGAACAAACATACAGGTAGGCTGCGTTCAATCCTAACCCTCAACCGCTCTCCAGGCCGCTCATCATCCGCAGAGGTGGTTTCTCTCGTTCCTCAGCCATTCAGCGAAGATCGGCTTCCCTACAACGCCCGCCGGTGGGAGCAGCTGCTCCATATCTCTTGAGGAAATATGATGCCTTCGGTGCCGGGGATACTCGGAACCCCGATTCCGGTGTTCAGGTCTATACCCACGTCAAGGTATGCCTTATAGGCCGGCTGCAATAGAAGGCCGCATCCGTCGGGCAGGCCTGCTACCGTCCCGGACTCTCCGCCACGAAAATGGCTGTACTCATCTGTTTTACCGTTCTTTTCCACACAAGTTGTTCAAAACGTGTCGAAAACATGTGGGTAGGCGGCTGCACTACGCTGTTTTCCTTGGCCTTTTAGCAGAATGCCTCTTTCCTAGGCAGTTTAAAAAGGCCAATTGTTTCAGCATATATTCATGAAGCTGAATGTCTCGGTAACCCGATCCACCTGTGTCGGGAGACGAGAAATTACGTCAATAACGGCTGTATGTTGCAGAACACCATTATCTGCGCCTTCTTTATATGGCTTCCATGCTTCGTTTTTGGCCTATCGATTTACAAGAGGAGTTTCGTGCGCGAATCGGGTCAAACTCAAGGGCATCGAGAGGGGGCAGCGTCCCGGCTTTTGCCTTTTCGTTGGGGCAGTCCCGGGCGCTCATTGGGGAAGGTTCTCCCGGACACGCTCGATCAGATGCTTTTCTGAAGGTAAAGATGCGCCTGGAGGGCGGCCTTGGCGCCCTCCCCCGCCGCGACAACGATCTGCTTGGCCGGGACGTTCGTCACGTCGCCCGCGGCATAAAGTCCCGGAATACCCGTCTCACAGGCACAGTTGATCGGAATCTCTCCAAATTCGTTGAGCTTCAGCGTGCCTCTCACGAGATCGGAGTTCGGGATGAGGCCAATCTCGACAAGAACGCCCCGCACGCTCAGCTCTTTCTCCTGGCCGCTCTTCAGATCCTTAAGGCGTATGCCTGAAACGCTGTCAGCGCCTGAGACTTCGAGAGTCTCGTGCTCGGTGAGAACGGTCACCTTGTCCGCCTGCTGCACCTTGTCGCGGAGTATATGGTCGCCCGTGAGCGGCGTAAGGGACGCCAGATAAATGTGGCTGGCAATCTTCGTCATGTCTATTGCGGCTTCGAGCGCCGAGTTTCCTCCGCCCACCACTACCACGTCCATGTCCTGAAAAAGGGGACCGTCGCAGACCTGGCAGTACGTCACGCCCCTTCCGCGCAGTCTTTCTTCTCCGGGAACACTCAACATCTTCGGCCGCTTGCCGCTGCAGATGATGACGGTGCGGCCGTCGTATTTCGTGCCCTCCACTTCCACTTCAAACCCGTTCTGGCCTTTGACGCAGGAGGTGATTTCCGGACCTATTCGTATGTCGATGGGGAACTTCCTTACCTGCTCCTCGAATTTCTGTATCAGCTCTAGGCCCTCTATGAACTGGTACCCCATGTAGTTCTCTATGCATAGGGTCCAATTCACCTGGCCTCCCACGTCCTTGCTGAGAAGCAGGGTGTTGACCTTCTGTCTCGCCGCGTAGACCGCTGCCGTCATGCCTGCCGGACCTGCGCCTATGATGATAAGATCGTGCATGGCTTTTTTCGCCTACCCTTCCCCCAACTGCTTCTTCAGGCTCGCTTCGTCGAAGCCGATTGTGATGACACCATCGATCTCGATTACCGGCACCGCCATTCTGCCTGTTTTCTTCACCATCTCGTCCCTGGCGGATGCATCCGCTGCCACGTCAAGCTCTTGATAGGAGATACCTCTCTCCTCGAGGAACCGCTTAGCCCTCTTGCAATGCGGTCAGGTAGGCGTGGAATAGACAAGCACCTTCTTCTCAATATCCATTAATTCACCTCGGCTCTTAATTTGTGACAAACAGGGGTCCTCGACTTATGATACACTAAAGTATTATTCCCTGGTTCACCGTTGTCAATGTGGATAGGCATTCAGCGGGCTCCGAGAGATCGGACGAGGGATGAGCGGAAAAGATGAGGTGAATATGGGGACGATTTTCAAGGCGTACGATATCAGGGGGCGCTATCCCGAAGAAGTGAATGAGGGGATCGCCTTCAGGATCGGAGCGGCTTTCGTGCGTCTCCTGGGGGCGAAGCGCATCGTCATCGGATACGATATGCGCCTCTCTTCGCCGGCGCTGGCGGACGCCTTTGCCGAAGGCTCCATGGCCGAGGGAGCCCAGGTCGTGAACATAGGCATGGTCACCACCCCCCAACTCTACTTCGCGATCCAGGATGGCTCGTTCGAGGGTGGGGCCATGGTGACGGCCTCACATCTGCCCGGTGAATCGAATGGGTTCAAGCTGTGCCGGGAAAAGGCGATACCTCTGTCTGGCGCGTCAGGGCTGCCTGCGATCGAGAGGATGGTCGGGGAAGAAGCTGACAGGCCCGTTGGCAGGACCCCGGGAGGGTGCGTCACGAAGTCCGTGCTTCCCGCTTACCTCGACAGACTGAAGACTTTTGTCGAAAACCCTTCGTCCATCAAGATGGTCATAGACGGGGGTAATGGGGCCATAGGTCCGGAGGTTCTCCCCCTCACGCGGCAGTTCCCTTCATGGAACGTTGTGCCCATGTATATGGAGCCTGACGGACGGTTTCCCCACCATGTGGCGAACCCCCTCATCGAGAAGAACACCGAGGACCTGCGCGCCATGGTGGTCAAAGAGAAGGCCGACATCGGCATCGCCTTCGATGGAGATGCCGACAGGTGCGGCTTCATCGACGAAAAGGGCACGAAGATACCGGAGGACCTCGTGACCGCCCTCATCGCGCAGGTCTATCTCGCCCGGGTGCCGGGCGCCACGATACTCTACGACCTCAGGTCGAGCCGGTCTGTGCCCGAGATCATTACCGCCCTAGGCGGCCATGCCGTACGATCACGGGTGGGCCACGCTTTTATCAAGGCGGGCATGAGAGAGAAGGACGCAGTTTTCGCAGGCGAGCTTTCGGGCCACTTCTACTTTCGTGACGCAGGCTTCACGGACAATGCGATCTTCGCCATGGTACAGATGCTCAACCTCCTGAGCCTGAAGAAAACCCCTGTTTCTTCCCTCATTGCACCCCTCAAGAAGTACTCGGCAACCGGGGAGATCAACATGGAGGTGCAGAAGGGAGAAGCCGTTTTTGCGGAATTGGAAAAGCGGTACGGAGACGGAAGACTGGACCACCTAGATGGGCTCAGCGCAGATTATGATTCCTGGTGGTTCAATCTTCGGGCGTCAAACACGGAGCCCCTCATAAGGCTCAACCTCGAGGCGGCGAGCCGGGATGAGATGGAATCGCGAAAGGAAGAGATTCTCGCGATCGTGCGCCGGATCGACCCGGGAGCGCACGTGTTGGCTTAAGCCTATTCTCTTCCCCGGCAAACCGGAAGGATTCATGATGCTCCCAGGACACAAAACCAAGATCGTCTGCACCATAGGGCCAGCTTCACGGAGCGTTCCGGCTCTGAGGGCAATGATGAGGGCCGGCATGGGAGTGGCGCGGATCAACCTCTCCCACGGCAGCCTTGACGAACACACGGAGGATGTGAGAAACATCCGATCAATCGCCCGCGAATTGAATCGTCCTATCCCGATCCTCGCAGATCTGCCCGGACCGAAGATCCGGCTGGGCCGGCTTTCCCAGGAGCCTTTGGTGCTCAAGAAGGGCGACCAGGTCAGGCTGACCATTGAGCCCGGGGCCACGGGATGCGATGGTCTCATCCCGGTTGACTTCCCCGAACTGCCCCAGAGCGTTCGCAAGGGGGGCACCATCTTCGTGAGCGACGGCATCATACGGCTGAAGGTCCTCGAGCTATCCGCAAGCGAGGTTAGATGCAGGGTGGTGACCGGGGGTGAGATATACTCCCGCAAAGGGATCAACCTACCGGGCGCCCGCGTTCTTGCGGAGCCCGTGTCGGACAAGGAACTCGCTCTCGTGGAATTCGGGCTCGAGCAGGGCATCGATGTCTTCGGTGTTTCCTTCGTTGAAAAGGCCTCCGATATCATGAAGGTGAAGGAGTTTGCGAGAAGCAAGGGGAAGGAGGTCTATGCGGTAGCCAAGATCGAGCGGTCGCAGGCCATCCGGAATATCGACGAAATACTGGAGGTGTCCGACGGCATCATGGTGGCCCGCGGAGACCTGGGAGTGGAGCTTCCCATCGAGGAGATAGCCGTTATCCAGAAGAAGCTCATTACCAAGGCGAACATGCTTAGCCGTCCCGTCATCACCGCAACGCAGATGCTTCTCTCCATGACGGACAACACGAGGCCCACGAGGGCAGAGTCGACCGACGTGGCGAACGCCATTCTCGACGGCACGGACGCGATAATGCTTTCGGAGGAGACAGCGGTGGGCAAATACCCCACGGAAGCGGTCCGCATGATGGGAAGGATCGCAGCCTCCGCCGAGCGCCTTCGCAAGGAATCCCAGGGCGCACACGGTCCGTACGGGCCGGACAGGAGACAGCCCGCTTCCGCGGACACCTCCGATGTCATCGCAAGGACAGCCATCGAGGCCGCACGGAGGGTCAGGCCCCGGCTCATCCTGACTCCTTCGAGGACGGGAGCCACGGCGCGCCGCATTTCGAGGTTCAAGCCGGAGCAATGGATCTTCTCCTTCAGCCCGTCGGAGGCAGCGGTGGAGTTCCTGGGCTTTTCCTACGGGGTCTGTCCCTTTCTGTTCGAAGCGAAAGAGGAGGATTGGCTCACCCGGATGACGGGCATGCTCAAGGAAGCGGCCCTCCTGAGCACCGGCGACCAGGTGGTGCTGACGCAGGGGCAGTTCTCGTCCGGACACCGGACCACGGATTCAATGGCCATCATCAGGATTCCTTAAAGACGGACCTGGAGAGAGGCGAAGGAATGGTTGATGGCTCACGCATCCTCCTTTCTTCTGCGCTATTACTGGTCCGGCAAAACCTTTTCCGATAAGAGAAGGACCCTGATCAGAGGTAAAGCAGCCAAAAGGTCGTACGGGGTTCTCGTCCCGCCCTTAAGGCACCGGCCGATACAGGCTGAGGACACGGATGCTTTCCTCTCCCTTCTATCCGCCTGGGTGACGAATGCGTCGCTCTAAGGACCGTAACCGATTGATCTATCAAGGTAACCCACACGGGAAAGGCTTGACGTGGCCGGCCGTTACTTCCCAAGACAACAAGATCGTCGCCTGTGCATTTTTTTTCGGAGAAAGCACGCGATCCTCAGGCGGCATCACCCTAAAGTGGGCCACGGATACCGATACCGGAACGCCAATAGACTGTACGATGCTTTCTTGAACAAATATGTGCAGAAACGGACACACTTATGAAACTTGTTCGTAAATGCATTATAATATTATGTTTAACACAAGGTACAATGGCGGTCTTGAGGCTGTCTGAGGGCGACGGTACGAAGTGTGGAGTCCATTCCTTGCTTAACAGGTCCAGAAAGCTGCTCGTGAGACATGAGAAGCTCTCTGAAAGCTACGAGGCTCTTCTTCATCTTGCCGCTGCCATTATGTGCAGGAGGACGTTTGCTGCTATTTACGGATAACCACCAGATATGACCACGGATAGTTTATTTGCACTTTCGGGACAGATGCTGATAACTGGCGGCACCAGAGGGATCGGCCGGGCGATTTCACTGCGATTTGCGCGGGCGGGCGCTACTGTGATCGCGAACTATATCCGTAATGAGAAGGCTGCAGAGGAGCTGCGGGCTCTGGCGGCTCAAGAAGAGTTATCTATCGAGCTGTGCCGTGCGGACCTTACCACCCCGAGGGGACTTGAACAGGTGCAATCTGCGGTGAAAGATACAGGCAGGCCTCTGTCGGGCTTTGTTCATTGTGCGGCAACCGGTGTACACCATCCAATTGCTGAGCTCACGAAGCGGCACCTGGAATGGACCCTTTCGTTGAATGTGGTTGCCTTCTTGGACTTGGTAAGGGTGCTCATGCCGTATTTCTCAGAAGCAGCCAGCATAGTAGCCGTTAGCTCGACGGGGGCGCTGCGGGCCTTACCGTACTACGCCGCCGTGGGCTCTTCCAAGGCCGCACTTGAGGCGTTGGCTCGCCATATGGCGGCTGAACTTGCCTCCCGAGGCATTCGCGTGAACATTGTCGTGCCCGGGGCAGTGCTTACAGATGTCTGGAAACTGATTCCCGGCGGCGAAGGCCGTCTAGCGGATGCAGCCGGCCGTGCGCCCATCGGTCGCCTTGTCACTGCGGACGAAGTCGCGTGGGCGACTCAGTTTCTTTGCTCCAATGCGGCGTCTGGCATTGTCGGGCAGACCTTGTTCGTCGATGGAGGGGCCGGGATTATTGGATAGAGCTCGCTTCGTGGTGAATTGACAAGAATGGCTCACCCATCTATAAATACTTTCAACATTTTGAATAAGTGACTACGCTTGATCGGAGGAACTAAGGATATGGAAGAGATTCTCGTTAAGGTTCAGCAGGCTTTCAATACTGCATTCCACGTAGACCCGCAATCGGTCTCGCTACAAACCGTCCCGGACGACATAGACGGATGGGATTCGGTAGGACACCTGGAACTGGTAGCGGCCCTGGAGTCCATTTTCGAACTGAGTTTCGATGTCGACGAGTTGATGGAGATGGAGAACGTTGGAGAGATCGTGAGGATCATCCAATCGAAATTTCGCTAGGATTGAAATGACTCTCCCTGCCGAAGGTAATTTCGCCGGTCGCTTGGTTAAACGCTTGGGGCCCTTTTCCCATTTGATCGATGCGGCTACGGGGAACACCATTAATCCATCGGATCTCCCCCGACTCATTTCGTGCTCCGCCGCCAGTTTTCTTTCCGCCGGCTTGAGGAAGGGAGACCGGGTCCTTATCGGTTGTGCGTTGTCGCCGCCGAGCAGTATCGCTTACCTTGGAGCCATGTACGCTGGCTTGGTATCCGTGCCGGTGGAGGATCGAACAATCGCGGCATCGGGGGATATGCTGGTTCGGGAGACCAACGCCAAGGCGGTTTGGACGGAAAAGGGCCAACCACTCAAAAGGCTGGATGACGAGTTCATTCCGCATCTGCACGGGTATCCCCCAGACGCGGCCTCACAGATGATTCCCCCGGCCCCGTGCGCTGAGAACGATCTGGCGGTGCTTTGGGCTACTTCAGGGTCCACCGGGGCACCTCGTTTCGTGATGATAAGCCATGGCAACCTCACCGCCAACACTGAGGCGATAATTCGCAGCCAACACCTTGCGAACGACGAGCGGGCCATGCTTATACTGCCGCTCAACTATTGTTTCGGCGCTAGCGTTCTCCACACGCATCTTTATCAGGGCGGAGGAGTTGTGTTTGACCGCCGCTTCATGTTTCCGGACAAAGTGCTTCGTGCGATTGACAAATACGGCTGCACGACTTTCGCCGGAGTGCCGACCGTCTATAACATTCTTCTGCGCCGGTCGAATTTAAGATCTATCGCGATGCCCAGCCTAAGACGTTTTTTGCAGGCTGGAGGGGCCCTCGTTCCTCAGCATATCCGTGAAATGCAGGCGGCCGTCCCGACGGCCAAGTTTTACGTGATGTATGGCCAGACGGAGGCAGCGCCGCGTATCTCTACCCTTGAGCCCGAGCGTTTAGATGACAAATTGGGCAGCGTCGGCCGCCCTCTGGACAATCTTGTCGTTCGCGTCGTCGACGAGGACGAGCGAGACGTCCCCACCGGGGAAGTCGGCGAGATCCTCGTAAAAGGTCCGTCCATCAGCAGCGGTTATTTCAATGATCCCGAAGCGAACCACCGGGTCTTCAGGGGCGGCTGGCTGCGGACCGGGGACCTTGGCCGCCTGGACGAAGACGGGTACATCTGGATTCATGGACGTAAGAGTGCCTTCCTTAAGATCAGGGGAGTCAGAATAAGTTTTGCGGAGGTTGAGGCCACGGTATCGACGATGCCCGGAGTATACGAGTGCGCCGCGACCGCCACTTCCCATGAGGAGGCCGGCGAAGCTTTGGTCTTGTGGGTAGTCCCTGAGCAGGGAGCGCAGAATATTGAGGAACAGGTGCGCTGCAACTTGCCTGTGCATTGGACCTGTGCATCGATTAAGATAATTTCGGAGATTCCCAAGAACTCGCGCGGGAAGATTTCTCTTTCATCCCTGCGGGAAGAGTGAGCGGATCGATGGAAGCGCTCGGAGAAAGAATAGACCGGTTGCTCTCTGGCTCGCCCTATTGCGTGCCCCCAGGGGAGAGATCGCTTGCGCTCCTGGAGATGCTGAAGGATGAGCTGGAATACGCATGCGGGAAGAGCTCTGCGCTTCAGAACTATGTTCGTCACTGGCCTATCGATTTTCGGCATGCCCGGAGAATCGCTGATCTTCCCTATCTGCCGGTTGGGCTGCTGAAAGCGCAGCCTCCTCTGTCGCTTGTTGAGCCGGGCGAAATCAAGAGGACCCTGACGTCAAGCGCCACAACGGGGCAGTCACCCAGCAGAGTTGTCCTCGACTCGGCGACAGCGAGGCGCATGACCAAAAGCATCGCCATCATCATTCAGGATTTCATCGGATCGAGCCGCAGGCCCTATTTGGTAGTGGACGTGCCAGGCTCCGTTCGGGGCGGGGCCGAGATGGGAGCGAGAGGCGCCGCAATCCAGAGCCTTCGACCTTTTGCCGCGACGGTCACCTATTGTCTGAGCCAGGGAAGCCGGGGAGAGCTCACCCTGGATGTAGAGAAAGCCTTGGAGTTTGCCCACATTCACCGGCAATCCTCCATACTGGTATATGGATTCACCTACATTCTATGGAACCACCTGGTAAAACCACTGTTGGCGGAGGGTATAGGACTCGACATGCCTCACGTTCACATCCTTCACAGCGGCGGTTGGAAACGGCTGCAGGATGAAGCTGTCGATAAGCGCGAATTCAACGAGGGCCTGGCCCGAGTCTTCGGGTGTCGCCCTGATGACGTGATCGATTTCTACGGTATGATAGAAAACGTGGGTATCATATATCCCGACTGCTCGGAGGGAAACAAGCACGTTCCCGCGTTTGGAGACGTGGTCGTCCGAAACCCCCTCACGCTCGAACCCGTTGAGAAGGGGGAACAGGGTATCGTTCAGGTTTGCAGCGTTTTGCCCACCAGCTTTCCCGGTTACCTTCTCCTCACCGAAGATATCGCCGAGGTCACGGCGACCGATGGGTGCTCGTGCGGCAGACGAGGCACTTGTTTCCGCTTTGTAGGGCGGGTACCGAAGGCTGAGATCAGAGGCTGCGGAAACATCGACACTAGACGATAAAGGGGTTGGCCGGTCGAGGATTTGTAAATGATTGATCTCATCCAGGTTATTGATTCCCCGGGGCAGATCACGGTCGCCGCCGAGAGATTGCGCCAGACCGCTATGACGACAGAAGTCACACCGGAAGCGATCTTGGACGTGTTCGAGACCTGGGCTGGGGCTTTGGGCGCGCGTGACACGGCCGACATCCCCGGCGTTGCCTTCCTGCGTTTATGGTTGAGGCGTGGGACACTGGGGCCGGTCATCGCCAGGGAGCTTGGCCCCGGTGCGTTACGCGGAGAGTGGATGCAGGATGGCCGGGCGACACTAAAGGCCTGCCCCATCGGCGTCGTGGGCCATTGGCCGGCGGGAAACGTAGAAATTCAGCCGATGCTGTCCATGACATGCGCGTTACTGGGAGGCAATGCTTCTTTGGTGCGCGTTCCCCGCGATCTTGTCGGCCAGACAGAGCGCCTCATGCTGAAATTGGATCAAGGTGACGCTGCCCGTGTGCTGACGGAACGGATTTTTGTCGCCGCCTTCGATCATGACCGTCAGGACCTGCAGGAGGCAATGGCCCGAGCCGTCGACGGAGCCATGATTTGGGGCGGCGCCGAGGCGGTCTTGGCAATACGGGCATTACCATTTCCCCATTGGGCAAGATTGGTAGTTTTTGGACCGCGCATATCCATAGCGGCGATGGACGCCGACATTTGGTGCGATCGGCACGAGCGGGAGGCGTGGTGCCGCCGTATCGCACGAGATGTGTGGCAATTTGATCAACAAGCCTGTTCTTCTCCTCAAGTGCTGTTCTTGGAGAGAAAGGCGGGTCTTTCTCCG
>Ga0326728_10025816_pt1 | contig 10471 bp, 9 predicted proteins | sample MB3enrmetagenome_FD_207602 | JGI IMG/M metagenome (GOLD analysis project Ga0326728, IMG submission 207602) | Lab enriched peat soil microbial communities from McLean, Ithaca, NY, United States - MB31MN | ecosystem: Environmental > Terrestrial > Soil > Wetlands > Peat | place: USA: New York... | reverse complement strand
CCAAGCTCCGTTAGTTATCGTCGGAGGTATTGTTGGCGTAGTTGATGGACCAGAGTACAAGTTATCCCAAAGCCTAGATGAATTCCATTCATACATGTACCAATTTGGCGCTGCTGCGGTTCCATAGTTGTGGAGGGATACTGACAGATATTCGCCGTTCGGACCCAACATTGAGGTGCCCGAGGGAGGGCTTGTCATGTTAAAGAGTATGTCTCCCGTGAAAGCATCATAGAAATTCCATTGGCCAGATACACTTGCAACTAGCATTGGTGGCCAAACTCCGTGTTGGTTGGGGTCTTCGGCATCGTATACGTAGGCGAATGATATTGCAGGTACCGGGTTGTTAGGGGTGCCAGTTTGGGTACCAACCCATTGTGTTTGTCCTGTTTGCAGGTTTACGCAGACGGTTGGTCCACTTGAAGGTTCTGTTTGAGTGATTGGTTCTCTGAAGATGAGCAGTCCGTCCACAATTATTGGATTTGTGAATTTTTGGTCGTATGCAGATCCTTCGGCGTAAGTGTTTGCAGTTATTGAAGTGGCAGTTTGTCCGACGACTCCGCCGCTGGCTAGAGGCATGGTCCACATAACATGAGAAGTGAGGGGCCCCACGTTCGTTGTTGAGCCGAATTCTTCTCCGTTGCCGCCTAAATTGGGTCCGGCGCCGAGTGCTATGTAGCCGGGTGAGCTGAAACCTAGCCAGTTTGATCCAAGGGTGTACCACGCAGTATTTTCACCGTATATAGGTCGCGTCCAGTACGCTGTCGGAAGTGGAGTTTGTGGAAGTGCGGCTATTGGTGTTGACTGAACAGTGAGGGTTGTCGATACAGTCGCTGCTGTATAGGTATCGTTAATGAGGGCTGAGGCGGGATCGTTGCTGGATGTCACTGTTGTTGCTGGAAAGTCGAAGGTGAGAGTGTAAGTGCCCGTCGTGGTAGGAGTGAAGAAATAGTCATAGTCAGATGTTGTGCTCTCAACAACACCTAAAGTTTCGGTTGTGTTTGTACCATCTGGCGCAGTGACGACGAGTACCCAGCTTGGATCGGTGGCAGTGCCTTCGCTGAATCGATAATTATTGGGTATTTCCGCATTGTTCCCGAAAATCACTTGAACCCACATGATAATTTCGACTCCTTGACCGACGCCTGTTGGGTTAGGTGCCGCACTGATGTATGCATATACTGGAATATTATACCCCGCGTGAACAGTTGGCACTAGAATCATTGAAGCTGTCATTGAAAATGCTAAGACTATCGTGACGACAATAGCTAAAGTTCTGTTTTTACTAATTTGCATTTTTTTGTTCATTTTTCTTTTTTCCTCTATTTTTTTATTTCTCGGTTAGGAAAAAGTAGCTTTGATAAAACAGGTCAACAAAAAATGAATGCAGACAGTATCAAATGAACACTACCTTCTCCTAATGCGCTCGAAATTATTCTCTTTCGGGCTAAAATAGGTTGCGATAAATTGATTACTAGTTTGACATTTAGCAGCTAATAGCGGTTTACTTACCTACATCATGAAGTTTTTCTAACAGATTAGTGCAGTCCCTTTTTTCTTTAGCTTGCTTCGTCAGCATCAAGCATGGGCAGGGCAGAACGCCACCACAAAAGGCTTCCGCTAAGCCAAATCAAAAATGGACGAGGAGTTTGTTTAGATTCCTTTGTTGCCGTATTTGTTGTGGTGCGCGAAGTCCTCTATGTCCCGGCGAACCCGGAGGTATTTGCTTGCGCTGGAGGGGTAGCCTAAGCGGCATGTGTAGGCGATTTTCATGTATTCAGGAATGCCAAGCAGCTTCTTTATCTCAGTTTCAACGGGTGGGGCGGAGAAGGCGCTGAGAATCTGCGTTCCGATTCCTAAGGACTGCGCGGTCAACCATATGTTTTCCATAAGACAGCCGAGGCTAATGAAGCCCAGAACGTCGCCGTGTGAAGCGGGCGCCCGTTTTCTGGAGTCGTAAACGATGAAGAGGAGCGCTGGGCTTCCCCTGATAGACTGTGATATAGGCATAGGCGAGGCTTTCTTTACGGTGTCAGATATTTTCGCTGGGTCAACCCATTCAGGAGGAAACATCGCACCTAAAATCCCTGTTTTCTTCTTCAGCAACTCCTCTCTCGAGAAGGAAAGCTGCTCGAGGTTTTCACGCAGGAACTCCTCCGATATCCGTGATTTTACGTTTCCAATCTGCTCCAACACCGCCGTATTGTCAACCACAATCATTTCGAAGTTCTGCATGTTATGCGCTGTAGGCGTCCATTTCGCGGCTTCAAGAATCTTCAGCAAGTCTTCGTTCGACACTGGATGATTTGTGTCAAAGGGCACCCGCGCGGATTGCCTTTCCTTGATAACTTTTAATGTTTCTTCACTCACGCTTTAACCCTCACTTATCTTAAGGACAGCTCGGAAATGAACCTTCGCCTTCATCATCTTCTCAAATGCTGTAGCGGCTTGTTCAAGCGGATACTCCTCTATCATCGGAACCACGTGGGTGAGGACGCTGAAGTTCAGCGTGTCAGCCGCGTTCCCTCCAATCCAACCGCTTACTGAACGCACGGCACGCATCAGCTCAACAGGAGAAATCTGCATTGGTTCATTGGCGAACGTGATAATTACCAATTGACCTCCCCTTGCCAAGCCACTGACAAGTTCGGAGATGGCTTTGCTGTTCGGTGCCGTGCAGAAAATGGCTTTTGCTCCGCCCATCTTCATCAATTCCTGCGATGGAATCTGCTTGTTGGAGTCTATGTAGATTTGGGCGCCAAGCTTGCGCGCCAATTCCTCTTTTTCTTCGCCTCTGGAAATGACCGCGACTTTAAAGCCCAGCCTAACCGCGAACTGTATCCCCAAATGTCCAAGACCGCCTAAGCCGTGGATCGCAATTAAGTCGCCGCCTTTGGCTATGCTACTTTTCATGGCGCCAAGCGTCGTTGCGCCTGCACAGAGAAGCGGCGCTGCTTCTACCGAGCTAAGTTCTGTTGGAATTTGGGTGAGTACTTCCATGCGGGCAACCATGTATTCCGCGTATCCTCCATCCGTCGAGATACCAGTTGCCAACGGGCTTTCACAAGCCCAAAAATCCCCTTTCAAGCATGACCGGCAGTGCATGCAATGTCCACCGCGCCAGCCGACGCCGACTCGCTGGCCTACCTTCCAGTAGTGGGATTCTGAACCTAACTTGACAATTGTGCCGACTACTTCGTGACCTGGAGTCCTGGGATACGACAAACCTGGAAAATAACCCTCTTTAACGATTGCGTCCCCATGGCAAACCCCGCAGGCATGCACTTTTAGAAGAACTTCATGTTCCCCAGGCTCAGGAATCTCCTTTTCAACAAGCTGGAAATCCCCGCCCCGAGCACTAACTTGAACAGCTTTCATTAACGCCATAAATTTCACTTCACATAAACCCGTAAAAAAGCCAATGATATAAATTTTGTTGACACAAAATAGGCCCGCTGATTAAACGCCTGTTTCAAGCGTATTCGAAGAAAAACGACAAAACCTAAGATCCAAACAACATTAACTAAGATTACTTAGGCATTAGCTTAACTAGAATTAAGGATAATATTGATGCATTGGGACGGTTGGCTTGTCCCGAAATTAACCTGTTGCTGACAGATTACAATCACATTTGATTATAAGCTTCACTTGATTGAAAAATAAATAATAATCAAAAAAACGCGTGTAAATGGAGGTGATTTTGATGAGTGAAGATAAAAGTGGAAAAGCGAAGATAACAATTGAAGTAGAGCTAAACGAAGCTTTAATGACTGCGACAAAGGAGTGGAGACCCAAGATGGGTTGGATGGGTCCCTGGAGAGGCCACGGTATGATGGGAGGACAAATGCCTTGGGGGATGCCTTGGAGTTCGGGACCTGGAATGCAGTGCCCAGCGTGTGGCGAACCGATGGTTAAACCAAGCAAGGAGCAAGTTCTGGAGATGCTGGAGCATAGAAAAGAAAGGCTTGAGGCTGTTCTGGAACACATAAACATGGAGATCGACAAACTCAAAGAACCTAAGGAAGAAACGAAAAAAGAATAAACTTGGCCAACCGAAGCCTTAAGGGTTTGATTGCTTAGCGTTCGTCCTTGGCTTTGTGTTTTATCTTTGGGATCGTTATTTCAAGGACATTGTTGTTGCACTGAGATACGATGAACAGCATGTTTTCCAGTTGCAGATCTTTTAGGCTCAACGGAATATTTGTGCTGCACACGTCACCGCAAACGACTATTTCTGATTCTTTCTTGATATGGCACTGTTCCTTGCAAACTGTTATTCCATCGTGGTTCTTGTTCACGTGAATACTAACTTGTTCTTCTTGACATCGGCATTGAACCAAAAGCCTAACATGGTCTTCTTCGTCGATAACATCTATCAAAGGCTCTTCATATTGTTCAAAACTAGCACTATCTGAGGTGGGTTTCTTAACAAGCACTTTACATAAATTAAAATCGAAACTATCTTCCATGTTTTTCGCCTTCTAGCAAAGAAGTATCGCCAAAGCATGCTTTAAATGTGCAAACATTGCTGCACGTTGGCTATTCTCCTCATAATAACATGATAGTTGGCTGGGTTAGAAACCTTTCGCAACAGGGCGCGGCTAGCGCGTTTGCAAAAGAAGAACGCACCAACTGGTGATTGAATAGATAACGACTTAGGCTTAGTCATGCATCAACACAACTTCTCCAGGCGCAAGCCAAATGTCCCTATAAAACTGGAAGACACGCCCTTTAAAAATTCGCCAAAGATCAACGAAACCCACTCTTCGAAAACCTATTTGGTACAGGACATTTTGAGCGCCGATGTTTCGTCTCTGAGTGGAAGCAAAAACCGCTTTTACCCCATCGCCCTTAAGCTGGTGGATGCTCGCGTTTGTGAGTATGCTTGCAACGCCTTTTCGACGGAAATCTGGGTGGACTGCAATCCAGAGGATACACCCGAATCTTTCGATGCCTACGTTAAACTCGATAAGTTTGGCAAACCCAACCACTGTTCCATGTGCCTCGCTTACAAACACGTTTCCTTTTTCTGAAAGTAAGCTGTGGACGGCAAAGAACCCCATAAAACGCGAAAAAGACTGCGCGGCAATTTCTCTAAGCCTCTTCGCATCAGTCGGCTTCGCGAGCCGCACAGGGAATTCAGAAGACAAAACAACACCTCTTCGCAACATCAATTAAATCAATCAGGCTAGACTGAGTTAAAAGCGCTTTCTAAACGGGATTTACCGGGGAACCGCCAGGCTTGGGTTCAAGCGATTCATCAGTCTTCTCGTGAGAGAAAATGAGGCTTGTTGACTTTACGATTTGCGGTACGCCTGCTAGGTCTTCAAAGATTAAGAGACCCCGAGCAAGCAAAGCAAATACGCCTGCTATGGGAGCGGCAACTCCGAGGAGACCAAGGATTCCGACTATTCCGAATTCCTGCACACCTATGCCTGCCGGAGTGATAGGTATGAAGGCGAGGGCAGTTACTAGGGGGTGAATCAAGAAGAAGGCTAGCCACCACGTCGGGGTTAATTGTGAGATTCCTAATGCGTAGCCTAAAAACCACCATTCAAAACCTTTCAGGATCCAGCAGGCGACGGTTAAAATCAGTATTTCTGGGATCGCTTTACTTGTGCTGCCTGCGCTTTCCTTGTATTCTTCAAGCCTTCCCATTAAGCCGCCTGTGAATCTTTTGATGTATCTCCAGTTGGCGATTCTCGCAAATATGGAGATAGCTCGCTTTGACCATGTGAAGGCGGCAAGGATGACTGCGCCCGTCATCATCAAGCTTATGCCAAGAATCGCAATAATTAATCCTATGTTTACGCCTGCGATCTGAGTTGGGAATATGGTGTTCCATGTTTTTGCAGGGACAGTGGTTACCAATAGAACTACGGCGCCGATTCCGCCAGCGACTTTAATTAGAAACTCAAATGTTTGGATACCCAGAACGCTTGAGAGACTTTTTGATGTGGGCACATCTTGATCTCTTAAGTATACTGGTGTGAGAATGTAGCCTGAACGTCCTGGTGTGACGTCGCTGGTTAGCATGCCGGCGTACTGGGCGAGCAAAGTTTTGCCGAAAGACGTTTTTACCGCGTTCTTGCTGAGCACTCTTCTTAGACGAACGCAAAAAAGAAGATTGATTCCGAAATACATCAGAAATGCCAAGAGCAAAAACTCAATTTTGATTGTGAGAAGCGTTGTGTAAATGTAATCAACGCCTTTCAGAATGGTCGATTCTCCCGGCTTAAAGGTCGATGGAACAGTGGTTCCAATGTAGTAAAGCAACGCTGCCAGAATCGCGACCATGAAGACAATTTCAAGGGTTAGCCTTAGCCAACGCCTTGAATGCGGCGGTTTATTCTGGGTGGCTGGTTCTTTGGTTGACAATATGGCTTCAATCAAATCCTTTTAAAGTTAAATCTCTTGTGGAAAAAAACCCAGGTTTGAACGTCAACTCGGCAACGCAGAAAAAACCTAGGGCCTGACGCATTCAGCCTTTGGTCGATAGGGACGCTTAGTAGTTCTCCTGCGCCTATGGTACTCGCATTCGTTTATCCGCGTAAGCATCCATCCGTCATCACGGTAAATGCAGCCGCAAGGCAACTCTACCGGTTTGCGCTCCTCAGCCTTCCCAGCGGTGTTCTTAGCATCCGTCATGATTTTAGAGCCTTCCCAACGAAATATGCAGCCAAGATAATTTAAGTTAGTTGCAAAACGGAAAAGGAAAAAGCCTCCATTCGCAAGCAAGAAATCCGTTAAAAAAGAGGTTTAAGAACAAAGAAAAGAAAGTGAGAGAGTTTGTTGTTTATTATGCGTTAAGGTTTGCTGCTGCTGTTGAGAGGTCGCAGATGTCGATTTGGTTGTGCATGCAGAAATCCATGTTGATGTTGTAGTTGCCCCAGCCCGGCATTGATCCATATGCGTTTACGATGCTGTCGAGGTCAGCTTTTGTCACTGTGGTTGTGCTGCTGTCCATGCCTAGCATGAATGGGTTAAAGACTGAAGATATTGTTACTTCTGCAACGACTTTCCCAGTTAATGGAGCTACGCCTTTGATGTCAAGCGTGAAGGTAGTCCAGCCAGCTGGCACTGTCACATTTCCGTAGGCATCTATTGCCAACCGTACTGCGTTTTGGTTTCTGTCGATTGAGATTACGTGTCCGGTGCTGTCTGTCACGATCGTGAAGTTTTCCGTTATGCTCCAAACATTCCAAGTGCCATTGAGATAGAATGCGTTGCCATTAAAGTCTAAAGCTGAAAAGTTACCTTCTACTAGTCTAGCCGTGTCGTATGTATAGGTGAAGTTTTCGCGGGATTTGACGGGTGTTGCGATTGGGTGCGTTAGGTTGGTTGTCCAGATGGCTGCCGCTGCATATCCTTGGATTGTGTTTTTGGGTCCGACTTGGGTTCGGGCCAGTACTTCGATTGCACCTGTTATTGGGGTAGGTGTCGGCGTAGTGAGCCACGATTGCATGGCACCGTACATGCGTACGGAGTCGCGTTGAAGGCCAACTGCGGTTGCACCTGTGCTTGATACATTTGGAACTGTAGTGGAACTCATGAAGGGATTTGCGAATGCACCTGCGCAGAGAGCTAGTGAACTTACTGCGAGGATTGCGAGCAAGATTATTCCAAATTTGCTTTTCATTTTTCATCAACCTTTTTTCATTGATTTAGCTCTTGTTTAGCGGGAAATAAAAGGCTTTCTGGGGTTGTTTTGCTGTTAGCGGCTACTGTACCGTTCATTTTAGTTCACAAACGTTTATTTAGGTTCCTTAATTGTTTTCAACCCCTTGTCGTTTTGCATGACGATTTAGCGGCTGATCGGCAGGGCTAAATTGTATATCGCGATTTCCGACAACAAAACTTTCAAACCGCTCCGCGGGGAAGACGAGAACATGGATTTAGAAAACTGATTATCTTTCTACAACCCTTAAATAACATATGGTCCAATGCCTATACAGGTTCAAATGAAGCATCGGACTTCAACAGCCCTCTTCCTAACCATCACACTTATCTTGATAGTTGCGTTTTCGGGCACAGTGCACGCTCAAACTACCATCACCCAATACAGAATTCAGCTTAACAGCGATGGCTCAGCTGCCTGGACAATTACTCAGGTTTCGGACCTCAACGGCTCAGTTGACACTTGGGCGGGATTTGAGGGAAAAGTAACTTCGCTAGTCAACGCTGTTGCGAATCAAACCAATCGCCAAATGAGCGCAGACAACAGCACGTTTCAAATGAGCACAGTCATTTCGTCAAGCAACTCGAAGAACACTGCCTACAGTTTCACGTGGCTGAATTTCAGCGTCACAAAACATGGACAACTAGTAGCTGGCGACGCCTTCAGCGTCAACGGTTTCTTTGACCGTTTGTACGGGGACGGCGAACTGCAAATCAACTACCCAGCAAACTACACTGTAGAAACGGTTACGCCCACGCCTGACCAACAAGTCCCCGCTACACAAACTTTGGAGTGGCTTGGGACTCAGTTTTTTGTGACTGAGAACCCTCAAATCGTGCTTAAATCTCAGGGCATAGTTGGGTCGGATTCCGTTCAGTTATTCCCTTTTGTCCTGGTTTCGGTGGCGGCAGTCGCGGTCGTTGCAGCCGTTGTTGCAACCTGGCTTTTCTTTGTGAATCGTCACCAAAAAATCAAGGCACCGCCAGTAATGCCGACTTTGACTTTGCCTGAGACTGAGGAGGAGAAGGTTTTGCGTGTGATTCGCTCAAGCGGTGGCGGGATTTACCAGTCTGCTGTTACCGAGCAATGCAGGTTTTCTAAAGCTAAAACAAGCCAGTTGCTGTCCGCTCTTGAACGTGAAGGGAAAGTGCGAAGGATTAAAAAGGGAAGGGATAAAATAGTGAACATCGTAGAACAGACAAAGGCGAGAAAAAATGCGGGTTAAACATCTAAAAACTAGCTTAGTCGTGTTGTTATTTGTCGCTTCATTATTTGTCGTTTTGCCAACTCAAATGGTTAAAGCTCAAACCGCCACGATAAGTGTTACACCACAAAATAACCTGGTCACGGTTGGCCAGACCTTGACGGTTCACATCCAAATCAGCGATGTGCAGAACCTATACGGAGTGGATGTCGCACTTACTTGGGATACATCTATGCTGAAGCTTGAAAATAACCAGACTTTCGTGCCACTGTCCAACGGTGTCGGTATTCTGAATGGCCCGATATTGTTTGTTCAAGAGTCAGCTGATCAATCCGCAGGTGAATACAACCTTATCGCAACATCCGAGAACCCAGCGGGTCCGTTCAGTGGAAGTGGAACCGTGGCAACGCTAACTTTTACAGTAACAAGCGCGGGATCATCTGCTTTGACACTTAAATCATCGTCGTCGTCTGCTCCTCAGCTGGCTAGCTACGCCGCGCCGGGTTCAGGCGAAACCTCACAGCCCATAGGTGTCACGGTAGTAAACGGCAATGTCTACACCGCTTCAAGCTCCAGCTCGCCGTCTTCAGCCCCGACTTCAACGTCTTCAAGCACGCCGTCTTCCTCGACTTCTTCATCGCCTTCTGTCATTGTTACAGCCTCTTCCACCCCGAAATCATCTAGCCCCGTTCCTGAACTTTCAGACGCAGCTCTGTTGGTGGTTGTCGTGTTTAGCACATTGGGGGCATTAATGTTGTTAGCTAAAACGAAGAAAAAGCTCTCCAGTTGACAACCGCCCGCTTTTGAAATCTGGAGCAGCTGACTCGGCAATCAGTCTCGTGCTCCATGCATTAAGTACCCTATTTCAACCTGTTAGCGCCGGGCATGGAAAAGCTTTTATTCTTAAAAAGACGCAAAAAACATGAGGGAAAAAACTTGACTCTTGAATCAAGCAAGTCTTTGGGCGGTATCGGCGCTATTCTGCTTCTTATTGGAGTGCTTCCATACATAAGTGAAGTTACTTTCGGCATCATTGCAATCGTCGGCATAATCGCGATTCTGGTTGCGTTGCACGGATTGGCAAACGTCTACAACGAAAAAGGAATATTCAATTATTCTTTGTACGGACTTATCGCGGGCATAGTAGGCGGCGTCATAGCGGGGGTAGTGGTTGTCGTTGCAGTTTTAAGCAATCTGAAAACTTTGCTTCAAGATCTTTACCCATCATGGAATGGCAAATGGACCTCAATTTCGTCACTTTCAGGCATGACACCCCAAACATCAAACATTAACACTAGCACCATCTTTTCGCTGATAGCCGGGGCGCTTGTGGCGTTTGTGATTTTTTGGATCTTCCTTATTATCTGGGCTGTCCTTGCTAGAAAATCACTGAAAATGCTTGCTGACAAATCAGGTACAGGCTTGTTCGGAACTGCGTCTCTTCTGCTGATAATAGGTGCTGCGCTGACAATAATTGGAATAGGCCTCATTCTATTGTGGGTTGGCGTGTTGCTGATGGCCATTGCATTCTTCCAACTTAAACCGCAGACAGAACAGCCCCAGGCAACCTACGCGGCTCCTCCAACGACACC
>Ga0326728_10025812_pt1 | contig 10472 bp, 7 predicted proteins | sample MB3enrmetagenome_FD_207602 | JGI IMG/M metagenome (GOLD analysis project Ga0326728, IMG submission 207602) | Lab enriched peat soil microbial communities from McLean, Ithaca, NY, United States - MB31MN | ecosystem: Environmental > Terrestrial > Soil > Wetlands > Peat | place: USA: New York... | reverse complement strand
GAATCACGTTTCTCTACTACCGCATCTTCAATGTCAATAACGTGACGGTGAGCCTCACATTTCTTCTGGCGGTGCTGGCGATTGCCACTGGTTGGGGACTGCTGGAAGGGTTGGTGGCTTCGGTTGCCAGTATGCTTTGTTTTAACTTCTTCTTTATCCCTCCCGTCGGATCGTTCACGGTGGCGGATCCCCAGAACTGGGTGGCTCTTTCTGCCTTTGTCGTGACGGCGCTGATCGTCAGCCATCTCTCTGCCAGCGCAAGGAGGAAGGCGCAGGAATCAACGCACCGCGAGAACGAAGTGGAACGCCTTTACACCTTGAGCCGGAATTTGCTGCTTCTCGAAGTCCACGGTCCCCTGGCCCAGGAGATTACGAATTTAATTGCCCAAGTGTTTGAATTGCCGGGACTGGCGTTTTATGACCGCACCGGCGACCGAATTCACCGGGCAGGTCCACGCGACATTCCTGTGGATACCGCCAAACTGCGGGACACTGCATTGAATGGCACGGTTTTTCACGACGCCGCAACCCGGACCACGGTCATTCCCATCAGCCTGGGAGGTCAGCCGATCGGGAGTTTGGGAATTCAGGGCTCGCAGGTATCGGAGACGGCGCTGCACGCCATCGGCAACCTCACCGCCATCACCTTGGAGCGCGCACACGCTCATGATGCCGCCACCCGTGCCGAAGCCGCCCGGCAGAGCGAGGGGTTGAAGTCCACGATGCTCGATGCCCTGGCGCACGAGTTCAAAACACCCCTCACGCCGATCAAGGCGGCGGTGACCTCCATGTTATCTGACAGCGACATGAGTCCGACCCACCAGGAGCTGCTGCACATCGTTGACGAGGAGACCGATCGGCTGAACTTCATGCTCACGGAAGCCATCCAAATGTCACGCATCGAAGCGGGCCAACTGCAGTTACACCGGAGCCCGCAATCCCTGAGCGGGATTGTCCAAACGCAATTGGAGAAGCTGGGAGAAAACCTGGAGGGACGCAAGGTGACCGTGGAGGTTCCCGAAAGTTTGCCCAATGTGAGTGCTGACCCGGAACTTATTGGAAATGTGATCTGGCAGTTTATCAACAATGCCTTGAAGTACACTCCGCCGGGCAGCCCCCTTACGCTCCGTGCCGTCGCAGAGGATTCGGAAGTTATCGTTAGCCTTGAGGACTGCGGGCCAGGGATTTCCGAACAGGAACAACGGAAAGTTTTCGAGAGGTTCTATCGGGGCAAGGATCAGCGGGAGATAATACCGGGCACGGGAATGGGCCTCGCTATTGCCAGGGAGATCGTGCGTGCCCACCACGGCAGGATCTGGGTGGAGAGCGAACCCGGAAAGGGGGCAAGATTCTTATTCTCGGTCCCCCGCGCTCTCAGGGAGTCAATACTGTGACCAGCGCCAAGGTTTTAGTCGTCGATGATGAGCCGCAGATTCGCCGCGTGATGCGCACCACACTGGTGTCGCGCGGTTATACGGTCAGCACAGCGCGAAGCGGCGAAGAGGCTCTGGAGAGAATTCGCGAAGAACGCTATGACCTGGTTCTTCTCGACATCAACATGCCGGGAATCGGCGGCATGGAAACTTGCCGCATCATTCGCTCCCAGAGCGACATTCCCATTGTGATTCTTTCCATTCGCAACGCGGAAAAGGATAAGGTGGATGCGCTCGATGCCGGCGCCGACGACTACGTAACCAAACCCTTCAGCATCCCGGAACTCTTAGCCCGCATTCGCGCCGCCCTCCGCAGGGCGCCCCTGTTAAGTTCGGGCACCCCTGATCTGCTGGACCTGGGACAAACGGTAATCAACTTCGTGGCGCGCCGGGTTACCGTGAACGGTACGGAAGTGCGCTTGACTCCCAAGGAATTTGATCTTCTCCGCTACCTTGCCAGTAATCCCGATGAGGTCATCCCCCACGCCAAGCTCCTTCAGTCAGTGTGGGGGCCGGATTATGGCGAGGAGGTGGAGTACCTTCGTGTCTTCATTAACCAGCTCCGCAAGAAGATCGAGCCTGACCCTTCCCACCCCGAGTATCTCCTTACCGAACCTTGGGTTGGCTATCGGTTCAGTCTTCCGAAGGCTTAATGAAATTTTGAGCAAGTCTTTATGACTTCTTTATGCTCCTGCGGGCAACATGGTTAACGTGACTCCCAAGAAACCCTGTTCAAGTGATGAATTCGGTCTCACTCCTCGGTTTCCTGTAGCGAGTCCAAGGGTTATGTTACGAATAACGGGCAAATCGAAAAGAGGTTGAAAGTCTTGGTGATCTTCGCGAAGCTGAGGTGAAAATACCGTGGTAGACCTGGCTTATATCTTGATTGCCGTGTTGTTTTTCGTCGGTTGCTGGATTTTCACGCGCATCTGTGAGCGCCTCTAGGGAGGGCTGACGTATGGATTTCATCATTGCCGGCATCGCCGCATTGTTTCTGTTCGTTTATCTGGTTTACGCCCTCTTGCGTCCAGAGGAGTTCTGAGGAGGCTTGCATGACCATGACTGGCTTTGTGTACATTGTTGTGTTCTTTCTGTGCCTATTGGCGGTGACGAAGCCGCTGGGCCTCTACATGGCTCGCGTTTTCGAGGGTGAGCGCACTTTTCTCCATCCTCTGTTGCGGCCCCTGGAACGGCTCATTTACAGGCTATGCGGCATCCGGGAAACGTCCGAACAGCGCTGGACGCAATATGCAGCATCGACTATCGCCTTTGGCCTGGTCGGCTTCCTGTTTATTTACGCCCTTCAGCGCCTGCAGGGATTGCTGCCACTCAACCCCATGCACTTCAGCACTGCCCATGCTCCCAGTTACGCCACACCCATGACGCCGGACCTGGCGTTCAATACCGCCGTGAGCTTCTTAACCAATACCAACTGGCAGGCTTATGGCGGCGAGCAGACACTAAGTTATTTCGTCCAGATGACAGCGTTAACGGTCCACAATTTCATGTCCGCCGCCGCCGGCATTGCCGTGGCCATCGCGCTAATTCGCGGTTTTGCCCGCAAGCAAATGAACACCATCGGCAATTTCTGGGTTGATGCGACACGCGCCACGGTTTATGTGCTCCTGCCTCTGGCGCTGGTGTTTGCCTTGTTTCTCTGCTTTCGAGGGGTGCCGCAAACTTTAAAGTCCTACCGGGTAGCCACTACGTTGGAAGGAGCGACTCAAACCATCGCGGTGGGACCGGTGGCCGGACAGGAAGCCATCAAGATGCTGGGCACCAATGGCGGCGGCTTTTTCAACGCCAACTCGTCCCATCCCTTTGAAAACCCGACCCCTCTCACCAATTTCCTCCAGATTCTGTCTCTCCTGGCAATTGCGTCGGGTCTCACCTATACCTTCGGAAGGATGGTGGGTGACACACGCCAAGGCTGGGCGCTCTTCTCCGCCATGGCGTTCCTCTTTTTTGTCGGCGTATTCATATGCTATCCCGCCGAGTACGCGGGCAATCCGAACATTGCCCGATTAGGGGTGCAGACGGTGGCCACTCCCACCCAATCGGGCGGCAATATGGAGGGTAAGGACGTCCGCTTTGGTATCCCTGGTTCCACCGTGTTTGCCACCGCGACAACCGACGCAAGCTGCGGGGCTGTAAACAGCATGCACGATAGCTATACGCCCCTCGGCGGATTCGTCCCCATGTTCAACCTTCAGACGGACGAGGTCATTTTCGGCGGAGTCGGCTCAGGTTTGTACGGAATGTTGCTGTACGCCATCGTCGGGGTTTTTATTGCCGGACTCATGGTGGGCAGAACGCCGGAGTATATCGGAAAGAAAATAGAGCAAAAGGAAGTCAAGATGGCCATGGTGGCCGTCATTGCCACGGCCTTCTCCATCCTTGTCTTCACGGCGGTTTCCGCGGTCATTCCCTTCGCCAAGAACGGCTACTGGAATGCCCCCGGGGCGGCCATCGCCAATCTCGCGAACTCCGGCCCGCATGGTTTCAGCGAGCTCCTTTACGCCTTTTCGAGCGCTTCGGAAAACAATGGCAGCGCCTTTGCCGGAATCAACGTCAACACCCCCTGGTACAACCTCACGACGGGACTCGCTATGCTGATCGGGCGTTTCGGCTTCATTCTCCCCACTCTGGCTATTGCCGGCAGCCTTGTTACCAAAAAGAAAGTGCCCACCACCAGTGGCACGTTCCCGACCCATGGCCCGCTCTTTATCGGCCTCTTGGTGGGTACCGTGGTGGTGATTGGCGCCTTGACCTTCTTCCCGGCGCTTTCGCTGGGTCCACTGGTGGAGCACTTTTTCATGCGCGAAGGAAAACTCGTGTCTTCGCTGATGATGACGATCTGGAGTTAATTCATGCCAACGACGACTGTAACGCCTCCTCCGCTCGACGGTCTAACGACCCTCGTACCGAAGAAAATGGTGCGGGCACGCCCCTTGTTCGATCCGACCCTAATGTGGCGAGCCACCAAGGAATCGTTTGTCAAGCTGAATCCCGTCACGCTTTTCAAGAACCCCGTGATATTCGTGGTGGAAGTGGGCGCAACCCTGACCACGGTTTTCATGATTCGTGACCTCTTCATCAGGGCCGCCGGCATCGGCTTCTCGCTGCAAATCTCCCTCTGGCTCTGGTTCACGGTGCTCTTTGCCAACTTTGCCGAGGCCATGGCGGAAGCGCGCGGCAAGGCGCAGGCCGACACCCTGCGTAAGGCCAAGACTGACTCCATGGCACGGCGGATTGTCTCGCCCGGCCAGACAGAAATCGTCCCCGCCTCCAAGTTGCGCGCCGGGGACGTGGTCATTTGCGAGGTTGGCGACGTCATTCCCGGGGACGGCGAGGTTATCGAAGGCATCGCCACCGTGGATGAGTCCGTTATCACCGGCGAAAGCGCGCCCGTGATCCGTGAATCGGGTGGAGATCGCAGCGCCGTTACGGGCGGTACCAAAGTCCTGTCGGATCAGATCAGAATTCGGATCACCTCCAATCCGGGTGATACGTTCTTGGATCGCATGATCGCGTTGGTGGAAGGGGCTGAACGCCAGAAAACGCCCAACGAGATCGCCCTAAATATTCTGATTGCCGGGTTGACTCTCATCTTTTTGTTGGCCGTTGTCACCCTGCAGCCGTTTTCCGTGTATTCCGTAAACTCCGCCAACGCCGGAACGGTTCCCAGCGTCGCCGTGCTGGTTTCCCTCCTCGTCTGCCTGATTCCCACCACCATAGGCGGCTTGCTTTCCGCCATCGGCATCGCCGGGATGGATCGCGTCATGCAGGACAACGTGCTGGCCATGAGCGGGAAGGCCGTAGAGGCTTCCGGAGACGTCAACACGCTCTTGCTCGACAAGACCGGCACCATCACCCTCGGCAACCGGCAGGCGGTGGAATTTCTCCCCGTCGATGGGGTCAACGGGAGAGATTTGGCGGACGCGGCGCAACTCGCCAGCCTGGCCGATGAAACCCCCGAAGGCCGCTCCATTGTGGTGCTGGCCAAACAAGCTTACAGCCTCCGCGGGCGCGATGTTGCTGAACACGAAGCCCACTTCCTCCCCTTCTCCGCCTACACACGAATGAGCGGCGTCGACATCGACGGCCGCCGCCTGCGCAAGGGGGCTACCGATGCCATCGTGCAATTCGTCGTGGACAAAGGCGGCAAGGTGCCCGCGAACTTCACCGAAATGTCGGATCGCATTTCCCGCACCGGAGGCACGCCGCTCGCCGTTGCCGATGGAGATCGTCTGCTGGGGATCGTTCACCTGAAAGATATCGTCAAAGGGGGCATGCGCGAGCGCCTGGAACAACTGCGGGCAATGGGAATTCGTTCCGTTATGATCACGGGAGACAACCCTTTGACGGCGGCGGCGATTGCCAACGAGGCCGGTGTGGATGACTTTCTCGCGCAAGCCACGCCCAAAGACAAGATGGAGTACATCAAGAAAGAACAAGCGCAAGGCCGGCTGGTGGCCATGACCGGTGACGGCACCAACGACGCGCCTGCCCTCGCCCAGGCTGATGTGGGCGTGGCCATGAATACCGGTACGATGGCCGCCAAGGAAGCCGGGAACATGGTGGATCTGGATAGCAATCCCACCAAGCTGATCGAGATTGTGGCTATCGGCAAACAGTTGCTCATTACCCGCGGCGCGCTGACAACCTTTTCAATTTTGAACGATGTGTCCAAATACTTCGCCATTATCCCGGCGATGTTCGCAGCCACTTATCCGGAGCTCGACAAGCTCAACATCATGCGGCTGCACAGTCCGCAGAGCGCCGTCCTGGCCGCGGTGATCTTCAATGCGTTGATCATTATCGCTCTCGTGCCCCTGGCCTTGCGTGGGGTGAGATACAAGCCGCAAAGCGCCGCCGCCATGTTGAAGCGCAATCTCTGGATTTACGGAATGGGCGGATTCATTGCGCCCTTTCCGTTTATATGGCTGATCGACCGGATACTCGGTTTGTTGCACCTGGCGTAAAGCCGAGCCGTGCCCGGCCTGGGCTGAAGGCAGTTCAGCCTTACATAAGGAGTTCTCGATGCGCTATCAATTTTCCCAAGCTATTCGCTTCACGCTGTTGATGACCGTACTGACCGGGCTGATCTATCCCGGTGTGGTGACGGGCCTTTGCCAGATACTGTTCTCCCGCCCCGCGAACGGAAGCCTGCTGGAAGTTAATGGGAAGATCGTGGGTTCCACGCTGCTCGGCCAAAACTTCAGCAAGCCGGAGTATTTCCACCCCCGGCCGTCCGCAGCCGGCAATGATGGCTACGATGCCACCGCGTCCAGCGGCTCCAACCTGGGCCCCACCAATCAGAAATTAATCGATCGCGTGAAGGCAGACATCGAGAAATTCCGCAAAGAGAACCCCGCCTACCAAGGTCCCATTCCCGCAGACTTGCTCACCACCTCCGCCAGCGGTTTGGACCCTGACATTAGTCCCGCCTCCGCTCTCGCCCAAGCCCCGCGTGTGGCGCAGGCCCGTGGCGCGACCTTGGATCAGGTAACACAGCTCATCGAAGCTCACAGCGAAGGGCGGCAATTGGGTTTTTTGGGTGAGCCGCGCGTCAATGTGCTTCTCTTGAACCTTGATTTAAACCAGAAACTCCCGATGGGGAAACCCTAGGCAGGATTTCTCGCCCCACGGGAAGATTCTTGGCAATCTGCCGGAAGGTCGGGCTTCAAAGTGTGTGTGAACGCATCCACTGACGCTAGCCCGGACTTTTTGCAACCACGGATAGCCGCCCTTCCCTCCTTGGTGGTCAGTCCGGATCCACCTCCCCTGATTCGCAAACCGTTATTTCGAAATTGCCGTGAGTAAGTTATTCTAATACACCCCCGATCTTCGAGGGGGGCCGCCTTGCCGCCAAGCTTCATGGATAGTACACTGCGGGGAGGGAGATCTTTGCCTGTATGCCGACTGATTATGACCGTAGGCCTGATCCGGAACAGCTCCTCAAGCAGCTAGACGCGCAGGACGAGCAGCTCCAGCATGAACGTTTAAAGGTTTTTCTGGGCTACGCCTCGGGAGTAGGCAAGTCATTTCGCATGCTGGATGAGGGGCGGCGCCGCCGGGCTCGCGGCCAGGACGTGGTAATTGGTGCCATTCAACCGGACCTGCCTGCCGAGCTCGAACATCTGCTTCAGACCATCGAGGTGGTTCCCCTCAAGAAAATCGGCAATGGCGCGGCAATGGATGTGGAGGCCATTTTGCGCCGGCGCCCGCAAGTCTGCCTGGTTGACGGCGTCGCTTACGACAATCCCCCGGGCAGCAAGAACCCCGCGCGTTGGCAGGATGTGGAAGAGCTCCTGGCGGCCGGTATCATAGTCATTACTTCTCTCAACCTCCAGCATATTGAGGAGCGCCGCGAGGCGGTGGAGAGGATTACCGGCAAGCACGTCACGGATACCGTCCCCGAGCGATTTCTATACAACGCCAATGAGATCGTCATCGTGGATGTCCCACCGGAACTCCTGCTGGAGCGGGCCGGGCAGCCCTCTGCAACGGCTCCTGCCTCGGTGGACACGCCGCGGCGGCTCTCCGCCTTGCGCGAGATCGCCTTGCTTCTTGCCGCCGAAGTGGTCGACCGGCAGCTCGAGGACTACCTTCTCGCGCACGGTATCGAGCAGCTTTGGGGCACTCAGGAACGCATCCTTGTTTGCCTGACCCGCGGGTCGAACGCCCTCGGTATGATTGCGAGCGGAAGACGCAACGCCGACCGCTTCCACGGAGAACTTTTCACCGTGTATGTCCGTGATGACCGGCTTTCCGAGAAGGATGAAGCTGTCCTCCAGGCACAGCTCACGGAAGCGCGGGAGGTGGGGGCGCAAACCGCCGCCCTCGACGGGTACGATCCGGTTGAAACTTTGATGGATTTTGCGCGCACGCACCGGATTACGCAGATTTTTGTTGGCCACCCCAGCCGTGTGCATTGGTGGGACCACTTCCTTGGCGGCCCCTTGGATCGGCTCATTCGCGCCGCAGAAGGGATTGATGTGCGTGTGTTTCCGCACTGAATGCAGCTTTCAGCTATCGGCTTTCGGCTGGAGCCTGATCGCAACTGCTGTTATTACGCCTTGAACACGGGAGGCTTTACCAGATTGCTGAAAGCTGAGAGCTGACAACTGAGAGCTTATAATGAATTCACCTTCTCACAAGCGCGGCAGGCTTAAAGTATATTTGGGGTTTGCCGCCGGCGTGGGGAAAACCTACCAGATGTTGGAGGACGCTCACGAACTGGTCAAGCGTGGCGTCGACGTCGTGATTGGTTACCTCGAACCCCATGGGCGCAAGGATACCATTGCCCAAGCCCAGGGGCTGGAGCTGATCCCGCGCTGCAAGATGGAATACCGGGGAGCGGTTTTCGAGGAAATGAATATGCAAGCCATCTTGGACCGCCATCCCGAGGTGTGCGTGGTGGATGAATTGCCTCACACCAACGTTCCGGGATCAACCCATTTAAAGCGCTGGGAGAATGTCTTGGAACTGTTGGACGCTGGAATCGATGTCATGACCACCATGAACATCCAGCACCTCGAGAGTTTGAATGATCAGGTCAAGGACATGACCGGCGTGCGCGTGCGCGAGACGATCCCTGACTGGGTCATGAAACAGGCCGATGAAGTCGTCATGGTGGATCTAACGCCACGGGCGCTGATCAATCGGCTGGAGCGCGGCGTGGTGTATCCGCCGGAAAAGGCCCAGCGCGCGTTGCAGAACTTCTTCAAAGAGTCCACCCTCGTCGCCTTGCGTGAAATCGCCTTGCGGCAGACCGCGCACGAAGTGGAAATTCGCCAGGTGACGCTCCCCGAATCCACCACCCAAGTCACGCCCCAGCCGGCAGAACAATCAAGCACGGGAGGCAGCGATTTTGGCAGCCCGAGCGACCGGATCCTCGTCTATGTCACGGAACATCCGTCCACGGCCATGCTCATCCGCCGCGGCCGGAGAGTGGCGGATTATCTCCAAGCCGACTGTTTTGCTGTATTCGTCTATGCCGGAGTCGATTTCAATGCGTTGCCAGTGGCCAAACGGGAAGCCGTGGAGCGCCACCTCAACTTCGCGCGCAACCTTCACCTCGAAACCAGGGTCCTGCGAGGTCAGGACATCGCAACCACCTTGATCGATTTCGCTCGGCTTCATAACATCACACAAATCTTCATGGTGCGCCCGCAGTATTCCCCTTGGGAGGGATTTATTGGACGAAACCTCATCCACCGAATTGTCCGCCACGCCCATGACATGCAGGTGACCATCGTCGCGGAACGCCACCCCACCCGCCGTGAATAATGGACATCCCCGCTCCCAATACCCCGCTGAAAATCCGCAAAATCGGTCAAGCAGACCTTTTGCGGCCCATCCTACACTCATCTTGGAGGTAAGCATGATTGCCTGGAAACGAACTCTACTGCTTGGATTCGCAAGCTGGCTCATTCCCTTCGTCGTCTCATTTCTCATCTTTCCGCTGAAGAAATCCAACGCGCCGCTGTTCCAGACATTGATGGCGCTCATCGTCCTCGTCACCGCCGGCGCGCTGTTGCAGCTTTACTTTCGCGGCCGCGCAGTCTCTGTCCACGAAGCCCTGTTCGTCAGCCTGCTGTGGCTTGCCGTCAACCTGATGATGGATTACCCCATGTTCGCCTATGGCCCGATGAAGATGCGGGCATGGGCGTATTACTCCGAGATCGGCCTGGATTATCTGACGTACCCGGCATTCGCATTCTGGGCGTCGTTGCTGGCTCGTCGATGAAACCCTCGACGAAACTGGACCCCGGCGAGCGCATTGTCCGTCTCAATAGCTTTCCGACGCGGGCTTGTGTTAACATTTTCTCTGCGTTATCGTCATTCTCGTGCAACCTTGCACCCTTGCTCGGAACGGGTTGCCATCGGGAGCAAAGCAAAGCAACGATTTGAAAGGACGGCTTTCTTATGTCTGGCCATTCTAAATGGGCAACCATTAAGCACAAGAAGGGCGCGGCGGACGCGCGCCGCGGCAAGATCTTCACCAAGATCATCAAGGACATCAGCGTCGCT
>Ga0326728_10025811_pt1 | contig 10472 bp, 7 predicted proteins | sample MB3enrmetagenome_FD_207602 | JGI IMG/M metagenome (GOLD analysis project Ga0326728, IMG submission 207602) | Lab enriched peat soil microbial communities from McLean, Ithaca, NY, United States - MB31MN | ecosystem: Environmental > Terrestrial > Soil > Wetlands > Peat | place: USA: New York... | reverse complement strand
AACGATCGACCGAAGAACTCTGGAAGGAAATCGGCGAATTGCTCAACACCGTCACCACCAACGAATGCGCCAACTACTTCGCCTCGTCTGGGTATGTAAGCACTTAAATTAGAAATACTCTAGTAACAGAGGTGTGATGATGATTCATCGTACAAAGGTTACTCTTCTGAGTCTCGTAAAGTTGGTTCTTCCGTTCAGTCTCACACTTGCCTTGGCCGGTTGCGGTTCAAGCGGACCAGTGGTCTGCAGTGCCAGTAGCAGCAGTAGTTGCAGTTCTCAGCCGGGTCCCGATGTGCTGTATGGCTTTGATACCGGCAGCATCAACCTAGCCGTGAGTGTTACGATCGATCCCAGCACGGGGGGATTCATTGAGACACCAATCAAAATCAACGGTTCTTCTTTCTTCGCCAACTCCGCTGCGGTAGCGTCGAATGCTCAGTATCTGTACATTTCCAATAGTTACATCGACGGCCAGCCCAACAACGGCTCGCAGATCATTGGCTACTCCATCAGCTCAGTCGACGGCTCACTCACATCGATTGCGGGATCGCCCTTTTTCTCGTTTCCACCTCCCACTTCTATTCAGGGTCTGGCAACCACACCGAACGGCAAGTTCCTTTATGGCGCCGACGATACAGGTTTTATCTACGCGTTTAGCATCGAGAGCGCGACCGGGGTTCCAACCTTAATAACCGGCTCACCTTTTGCCTCGGGACCAAACTCTCAGTTGGTGGTCGATCCCACCGGTAAATTTCTCTACGCTTCCGACGACAACGATCCGAACGATGGCATTTTAGCTTTTACGATCGAAGACTCGGGAGCGCTGACTCCGGTGGCAGGTTCCCCATTTGCGATCCCTGGCCAAACGTCTGGAACCAGCGAACCGTTTGGCATTGTGGACACCGGCAGTTTCGTTTATACCTCCCTCTCTGCTACGAACCAGATTGCGGCATTCTCTGTCGATAGTGCGACCGGCGCCCTTACTCCCGTGTCCGGCTCTCTTTACTCAACGGGGAACGATCCCGGTGTCTTCGCGTTCGCGAGCAATTTCCTGTATGTAGTGAATGCGGGTGACGGTACCATTTCCGGCTACAGCGTCGACTCGAGCAACGGTGAGCTTACACCGTTATCAGGCTCTCCTTTCGGGTCGGGCGGCGAGACGCTTGTGGCCGATCCCCATGGAAAATATCTATATCTCGGCACATATAAGGGCGTACAAGGCTACAACATCGATTCCACCACCGGCACACTTACATTGGGATCTGCTAACTTTGGCGAAAACGGAGCTCTTTGGATGACAACGGTGCAACTACCCTCATCCGCCGCGCAATAGGACGGCGGGAAGAGAAGCGTGCTAGCGGCACATTTTCGCGGACACGACTGTCCGCGCCCCATCGCCCATTGCCGCGCAACCATAGCCTTCCCATGCCCGCTTAAATCTTCGGGAATGACGGGTTTGTCCCATCGATGTTCGGCCCATTGATGTCTTTCCGCAAGTCTTCCCAGATACTGTCGGGCATTTCTAAAAAAATCTTGACGATCTCGGGATCGAACTGGCGGCCCGACCAGAGTTCGATTTCCTTGCGGGCGGCCGCGAACGATTGCGCGGGCCGGTAGGGACGGTCCGAGGTCATGGCGTCGAGCGTGTCGGCAATCGAGAATATACGCGCGCCCAGGGGGATCTCCTCGCCCTTCAAGCTGCGCGGATAGCCCAGTCCGTCGTAGCGCTCTTGGTGGGCGTATACGATCTCCGCCGCCTCGGCTAGAAACGGGATTCTCGAGATGATCTTGTAGCCCATGTAACAGTGCTCTTTCATGACCGCCATTTCCTCGTCCGTGAGCTTGCCCGGTTTGCGCAGAATGTCGTCGCGAATGGCCATTTTGCCAATGTCGTGTAAAAACGCCCCGCGCGCGATGACGTTGATGTCTTCTTTCGGCAGCCCCATCTTGCGCGCTATCGCGATGGTGAACGCGGTGACCCGCCGGGAGTGTCCTTCCGTCTCCGCGTCCTTCAGGTCGAGCGCGTCGCCCAACGCTTCGAGCGTGATGTCATACGACTTCTCCAGGTTCGACAGCGCCGTCTTCCATTGCTGGGTACGGGCGGCAACCAACGATTCGAGGTTGGTGCGATAGGCATCGTTCTCGCGTTTCAGGCGCCGATTCTCCAGCGCCCGGCGCACCGTGGCCAGCAGTTGCTCCCGCTCGAAAGGCTTCAGCAGGTAATCGTAGGCCCCATTGCGCAGCGCCTGCAGCGCCACCTGAATGTCGTGCACCGCCGTCACCATCACGATCGGCATGTCGGGGTAGCGTTCCTTGGCGCGTTCCAGTAGCGCTATCCCATCCATCTCAGCCATCATCAGGTCCGAGAGCACCAGATCGAACTCGTTGCCCGACTCCAGGACCGCGAGTGCTTCGATACCACTGGCCGCTTGGCGAGTCTGAAAATGGGCGCCGCCGAGCATCGAGCAGACAATCTCACGGATCGTCTCCTCATCGTCCACCACGAGGATACGGTTGTTAGGCATGCGTATTGTGTGAATGTAACACCTATTTTAGAGCCCGGCCTCACATTCCGAAAGTAACCTGCGAAACACGGAAATTCGTTACGAACGCGGGCGCGCGTGATATTTAGAAAGCGTAGCTGTTCGTGCGCCTATTTTTCGCGCGCTCATCTTTCGTGCGCTTGCCTATGCATCCTGTATCTATGCATCTCGCCGGGCTATTTGGGAGTTCGCTGGGCGTGTCGGCCATCCCCTGGTTGACGGCGCGGGAAACCGCCGCCCTGATCGTAGTGGCCGTCAGTCTGCTTTTCTTCCGCGTATTTCGCGAACCATGCCTCGTGGCGTGGGGAGCGGGCTGGGTCGCCTATGCGGCGTATTTGTGGGCATCGGGCGCGGGTGGATGGCACACCGCGTCGAAGCCCATGGCCGCATTCGCTCAGGCCGATTTTGTGCTGGCGATGGGGCTGTTTGCCGCGGCGGCGCTGATTTCGGCGCACTCGCGCCGGGTGCTGGCGGTGCTCGCCGCCCTGGCATGGGTGTTGATGGTTTGCGCCGCACTGCGGCCGTTTTATTTCCCGGATTCGAAGGCCATCGCCCTGGGGTTGGAAATATCATGCGGGCTGATGGCCTCTGGCGCGGCCGTCGAACTGCTGCGCTCGAGATACGGACGCATGGGGCTGGGGCCTTTTTTGTTCGGCGCCGGCTTGCTGACGTTGAATCTGCGCGGGCCGCGGTTTACCATCTACATCCCGAGTGAAGGCTACCTTTTGGCCGAAGTGTTGTTCGCGGCCAGCATCTTGCTGGTGGTGCTCGACGACGCGCGGCTGCGCGCCCGCCGTTTGACGGTGCTCAACGAGTTGACCGTCGCCATTGCGCGCGGCCAGAATCATGCTCCCATGATCCAGGTCGCGCTGGAAAAATTGAAAGCTGTAGTGGGGGCCAAGGCAGCGTGGTTCCATGTGCTGGAAGACGGCCATCTGGCACCCACGCAGCACGTCGGCCTGTCGCCGGAATTTCTGCGCGCCCTGGGTCAAGCGGGGATGGGGCAAGCCGGGACCGACGAAACCCAGGCCCAAGTCCTCCAGGGAAACCGTGCCCTGGTCGTCAAGCTTTCCGAGCGGCCGGAGTTGGAGCGGGAGCAGCTCAATAAATACGGCGTTCATCATCTTGTGCTGCTGCCGGTGCTGGGCAAGAAGTCGGCGATCGGGTTGCTGTCGCTGGGTTGTTCACGCCGCCGGCGCCACACCCGCGAAGAACTGGAGTTTCTGGAAACTGCGGCCCAGGCGCTGGGTATCGCGGCCGAGAATCTGCGGTTGCTCGAGCAGGTGCTGCGCTCGCAGCGCCAGTGGATGAACACCTTCGATTCCATCCAGGACATGATTTTGGCGCACGACGCCGACTTCCGCATCCTCAAGACCAATCAAGCCCTGCTGCAGCGCCTGGAACACTCGCCCGCCGATGTTCTCGGCAAAGCGTGCGACCAGGTCCTGCCAAAAATGCACGCCTGGAGCTGTTGCCCGTATTGCGAACGCGGCTCGGGCCTGACCGAAGGAATCGATCCCTGTTTTGGCGGGCATTCCGTGGTTTCGACCTCCTTGTATGCGGAGCAGGGAAGCCAGCAAAAAGGCACCATCCATGTCGTGCACGATACCACCGCGCGTCAACTCGCCGAAGACAAATACCGCATGTTGTTTGAGCAGGCGCAGGAAGGCGTCTTTGTGGCTACGCCGGATGGCGATTTGCTCGACTGCAACGACGCTTTTGTCACCATGCTCGGTTACTCCAGCCGCGACGAGTTGATGTCGCTCGACGTCGGAAGCGTGCTCAATGCGGTCCCCGAGGAGCGCGAAGCTTTTCGCAAGGAAATCGAGGCGCACAACTACGTGCGCAACTTTGAAATTACCGCCCGGCGCAAGGATGGCACGCTGCTGGTGGTGGCGCAGAGCTGCTTTGCCACGCGCGATGCCAACGGCAACATCGATCGCTATCAGGGCTTCGTTCTCGACATCACCGAGAGGAGACGCTCCGAAGACGAGATGCGGCGGCGCAATCGCGAGTTGAACGCGCTCAACGCCATGGCCGTCATCGCGACCCAGTCGTTCGATCTCGATGAAATTCTGAACTTGACCCTGCGCCAGGTGATCTCGCTCTTTGGCGCGGAAACCGGCTCCGTTTATCTCGCCACCGAACCCGATGGCGCCTTCCGACGCCGCGCCGGCTGGGGGCCGCGCAGCGAGGCGCGCGTGCGCATGGCCGAAGTGGCCTTTGCCGAAGGCTTCGGCGATCTCGTGATGCGTTCGCGGGCCGAAGTCGTGACCCAGGACTTTCTGCCGCACCTCCCGCCCGCCGTGGTCGAGTTTGTCTGCGCCGACCGCTTGCCCTACTGGATATGGGTTGTGCTCTGGGGCAAGGACAAGCCCATCGGCATCATGGGCATTGCCAGCAAGGATGACCGGCGTTATTCCAGCAACGATGAGAATCTCCTGGTCGCCATCAGCCGCCAACTGGCAACCACGGTCGAGAAAGTGCAGCTCTACGAAGAGACTTGCCGGGCCTACGAAGACTTGCGGCGCACCCAGGAGCAACTCCTGCAGAGCGAGAAAATGTCCGCCGTCGGCCAATTGATTTCCGGCGTGGCCCATGAGTTGAACAATCCGCTGACCGCGATCCTCGGCTACGCGCAATTGCTGGAAAGCGCCGGCCTCGACCCCCGCTCCGCCGACTATGTCCGTAAGCTCTTCAAGCAGGCGCAGCGCACCCACCGCGTCGTGCAGAATCTGCTTTCCTTCGCCCGCCAGCGCAAACCGCAGAAACAGGAAGTGGACTTGCGCAAAGTGCTGGAAGAGTCCCTCCTCCTCCGCGAATACGATTTGAAGGTCAACAACGTTACGCTGCTGCGTGAAATTCCCGAGGACGTGCCCTCGGTGGTGGCCGATCCGCATCAGTTGGAGCAGGTCTTCCTCAACATCGTCAACAACGCGCTCGATGCCATTGTCGAGGTCAACGGCAGCGGCGTGTTGAAAGTGCGCGTCTTCAAGAAAGACGCCTTCGTGTGCGTCGAGTTCGACGACAGCGGTCCCGGAATCAAGGATCCCAGCCGCATTTTCGATCCCTTCTACACCACCAAGTCCGTGGGCAAGGGCACCGGCCTCGGGTTGAGCATTTGCTACGGCATCGTCAAGGAGCACGGCGGCGATATCGTGGCCCGCAATCGCGAAGAGGGCGGAGCCATCGTTGGCGCGACGATTGAAGTCCGTTTGCTCGCCAGCGAGAAACCGGCGTTGCCTGAGTCTGCGGCGCCCACCCGGCGCGAGTCGGTGTTGGCCGGCCACATGCTCCTGGTCGAAGACGAAGAATCGGTCATGGAATTTGAACGGGACGTGCTCATCGGCGCGGGTGCCGAAGTCACCACATCCATGAGCGTGGACGACACCAAGGAGCGTCTCCTCCACGGCTCCTTCGACGTGATCGTGATGAATGGCCGCATGCCCGGCGGTTCGACCGCGCCAGAAATCTACGACTGGATCGTCAAGAACTGTCCCGGAATGGAGAAAGGGCTGCTCCTGACCTTTTCCACCGTGATCGACGCGCAGACCAGAAGTTTCCTCCAGGAACGCGCTGTGCCCTCGCTGGCCAAGCCCTTTGAAGTGGCGGACCTGATTTCACACGTGCGCACCCTCAGCCAGAGGGATGGGAAACCTGCGGCCCCAGCGGCCGGGAACAACCGGGAAAAAGCCCTCCCGGCAAGCGCGGGAACCTAGCCGCAGATAGCTGTCAGCTCTCAGTGATCGGCGATCGGCTTTGTTCACTGAAAACCGAAAACCGGCAACTGAAAACCACCCTAAAGTTGTCCCTTCAAGCCCTGCGTCATTTCCGCAATCAATTTCTCGTTGCGCCGGTACCAGCGCCAATGGCCTTCTCGATTGGCCTCCACCAGGCCGGCCCTTTCCAGGATTCGCATGTGGTGCGAAACCGTAGGCTGCGCCAGCTTCACACGCTCCTCGATATCGCCCGCGCACAGCCCGGTCTCCTTGCCCAGCGAGCATCCGCCTTTCTCTTTGAGTGCGTGCAGAATCCGCCGGCGAGTGGGGTCGGCAATGGCGTGGAGGAAGCGATCGAGATTGGCAGCGCCGCGAGCCATGATCACGAAGGGTAACAGAAAGAAAGCTGCGAGCTATGAGCAAACTGGCCCGCTCGAAGCTCGTAGCTCATTTTTTCACAATCGGATTGTACCCATCGCCGATCAGCCGGGCTCTCATGGCCTCGGCGTCCTTCACATCGGCGTAAGGCCCGACCTGCACGCGATAAAACTTGTCGGCCGCAGTGTTGTTGGCGGTGAACGCCGGATACTGTTTTTTCTTCAGCGCCTCCACCAGAGCTTCGGCGTCTTCCTGCCGCGTCACGGCGGCGACCTGCACGTAGTAACCGCCGCTCGTTGATAGCGCGGGTGATGGCGCGGGTGATAGTGCGGATGCCGCGTTTGCCGCGTCCGTAGCCGCTTTGGGCGGAGCCTCCGCGGCCGGGGCAGCCGCCGTCTTCTCCAACGTCTGCGCCGCCGTTTCCTGAGACGTCAGCGCGGCGTCCGCACTCTTCTCGCCTACCGCCTTATAAAAGCTGAAGTCTCCCGACTGCGGCGCTGCCTGCGCTGCCTCGCTCTTTGCCGCCGACGGCCGAACCACCGCCGCCGGAGATCCTGCCGGAGCCGCCGCCAGGCTGCCCCCGGCTGCCATCGCCGTTCTTCTGCCCAGCGAAAAGCCTATGGCAAAGAAGAACGCGCACACCAGTACCAGCGTGAAAAAAATGGCCAGCATGCGGCCCGTGCCAATCGTGATCTCCGTATCCTGTTGCGCCGTGGCCATGGGAACCAGTGTCGACCTCTACTTTTCCGCCGCCGCGCCAGGTGCGGCCATGGACGCGTTCGCCAGCAACTTCTGCATGCCCGAGAAGAAATCGATCGGCACGGGAAACACCACCGTCGTGTTTTTCTCCACCCCAATTTCCGTCAGCGTTTGCAGATACCGCAACTGTATGCTGATCGGCTCGGTAGACAACAGGTGCGCCGCATCCACCAACCGCTGCGCCGCCGAGAACTCGCCTTCCGCGTGGATGATCTTCGAGCGCTTTTCCCGTTCCGCCTCCGCCTGCTTCGCCATCGCCCGCAGCATCGACTCCGGCATATCCACCTGCTTGACTTCCACGTTCGCCACCTTCACGCCCCAGGGCGCGGTGTGCGTGTCGAGGATGCTTTGCAGCCGCAGATTGATTTTGTCGCGATGCGCCAGCAACTCGTCGAGTTCCTGCTCGCCCAGCACCGAGCGCAACGTGGTCTGCGCAAATTGCGAAGTCTGGTACACGTAATTCGAGACTTCCACTACCGCCTTGTTGGGATCGATCACCCGCAGGAAAATCACCGCGTTGACTTTCAGCGTCACGTTGTCCCGCGTGATGATGTCCTGCGGCGGTACTTCCAGCGCTTCCTGCCGCAGCGATATCCGCACCATGCGGTCGACCGGGGCGAAAACCAGTATGATGCCCGGCCCCTTGGCGTGCCCTTGTAGACGCCCCAGCCGGAAGATCACGCCCCGCTCATATTCCGCTAGGATCTTGATCGAACTCAGAATGTAGATGACGAGGATGACGATGCCAACCGTGACCACCGGAAATCCGAGATCCATATACGCCTCCAGAAATTTTCCTATTCAGAGTATGTGCGGATTGTAGCGCAAGCGGACGCTTATCGGCTGCAAGGAACGAGCCAGCGCCGTTGCTGAGGAAGATTCGGGCGTCCTACATACATAAAATATCGTCCTGATCGGAGCCTTAAGGCATGACCGAACCATATCGTATCGGCGGCATCGCCAGAAATGGGAATCTTGGCTCGGTAGTGTCCTAGGACACTACCCTTTGCTCTTCTCGCTTGTCGAGTGGCATACGGCTTGCATACGTTTTCTTCGAGATTTGTTCTGCCATTAGAAGTCCTAATTGCCTATGCGGCGAGTGCGCCGCCAGAATGAACCGATTCAAAATTTGGAATCTATGTACGGCCTTGGGAAAGGCATAGATTACTGGGGCGAGTGTGGCCCAAAACGAGGAAAAGCAGCGACATAGCCAAATTAGGACACTACCCGGTTGTGGACTGATTTGACTTCGTGCCCACAGAGCTGGCATGAGTGAAGTTATATACGAGCCACGGAATGCGGTGATGATCTTGGTGGAAGTGTCGTGGGAAAACCAAGATGGGACCTTGCAGACCGTTCCCGCGCGCATGGAAGACAAGTCGGCCAGGGGGGCATGTATACGTGTCAAGACTCGAATCGCGGTGGGATCGCAGCTAAGAATTCAGGGGCGTTGGGAGCAGTTCTCTGGCATTGCCAGATCCTGTCGCAAAGAGGGAAACGAGTATCTTGTAGGTATTCAGCGGGATACGACGAACAGTCCGATCCCCAAACGGCCTGTTCCCACGGACGTCGCACGGCAGGAAGGCGTGAGAAGCAGCGATCCTCCAGTTTCGACAGCCAAAATCCAAAGCCCACCGAAGCGGCAAGAGAACAAGCCGGACGAAATTCCCCTAGCCAGGCTGAAAGTGGAAAGTGTGCCAATCGCGCGCGTCGCGAACCGCGCGATCGCTATACCCACGCGCGGCGTTGGCCACGAAATTCACAACCGGGACAGACCCCGCATGTTGCGGCTCCAACAATTCGATGCTCTTCGATGGACTGAACTTCAAAGGACTGAACTTCAAACGAAACAGCCTGCAAAAGAAAAGGTAGCTGGCAAGGAAAGGAAACGTATGCAACGCAAATGGCTCGGACTGGCAAACTGGCACAACAAGCAGGACGGTCTCAGCGGAAGTGGCAACGGAAACAGCAACGGCAAGGGCGAAAAGGGGAGCCATACGTCCGTGACAGCTCCTCCTACGGTAAAGACTTCTGCTGATCCTGTGGAGAAGGGCGTCGCGAGCTTCGAGGTCGAACTCTTGCCCATGGAAGATATTTATCGCGCGGCCGGGATCATCAGTCCGCGGAGGGGATACAGCATTAGCAAGGTAATCGAGATGCTTGAGAGCGAACACATGCGTGGGGCATCGAAGGAGATGAGGCGGGCTGCGGTGCTGATGGCTCTCGACGCGGCTGGCATTCCGATTGACTTGGTGCAGCAGGACGCCAAAGCGCGTAAAGATGCCCTGGATTCCTACGAGGCCGAGCAGAGGAAACGGGCTGAGGCACAGTGGGCGCGGAAGGCGGAAGAAAATATCCAAATTCAGGCCGAACTGGAGCGCGTGAAAGCGCAGTATATGGCGCGCATCAGTCGTAACCTGGAGAGTGTAGCGCGGGAGAATGCCGCGTTTAACACTTGGCTGACGATGAAACAACAGGAAACCCAAAGCATCTCGGAAGCCGCGGAGCTGTGTTTGAAATCGACCGTTTCCGAGTCGGCCAGTGGTTCGCTCTCGGACGTTAGCATGGTGGACGCCAGCGCCAAGCCGGTCATGCCGCCACGCTCCATCCACGTAAAGGATTCTTTTAATCAGATGGAAGCGCACTAACCAGACGTCCCTTGGCGGATGGGCCTCGCGCTTTTCGAGAAATGGCCTGCTGAACAGTCGGCAACGTCCGACTCCGCGCGGGTGCTTCACCCTTCGTTTTTTGAAGGGTGGGATTCTGCGTCCACCGCTTATGATCTTTCGCTGACTCCTGCAGCCCCCTCAACCGTAGAGTGCACCGATGATCCCATCGCCCACCATTTTCACAAAGTGCGCAAAAAGGATGGTGCACCCGGCAGTTATTTCGTCTCCACGCTCAACGATGTGGGCCAACCGGCGGGTGAGAATTCAGAAATTTGTGGGGGGGTACCCCCCCTACCCCAAAATGAGTTAAGTTGATGATAGCAAGGCAGTTACAGGCAAAATATTCAAAAGATAGGACTTAGCATTGAATTTTGCTGTTTGGCGTGCACTTGCGGGGGTGCTGA
>Ga0326728_10025807_pt1 | contig 10473 bp, 9 predicted proteins | sample MB3enrmetagenome_FD_207602 | JGI IMG/M metagenome (GOLD analysis project Ga0326728, IMG submission 207602) | Lab enriched peat soil microbial communities from McLean, Ithaca, NY, United States - MB31MN | ecosystem: Environmental > Terrestrial > Soil > Wetlands > Peat | place: USA: New York... | reverse complement strand
GGATCCGTGGTTCCCATGATCACAATTCATAGTATCAGGGGTCGCAGAGAGGAAGCAAGCAATAAATGGACGTAAGTGGGAACAATCCCAACTGATTCGCCGTGTTCCGGCCCGGCGGCTACGAGCCGCGATAGAATTAACCCCTTCTTAGGGGACCCGACGAGTCGCATGGCTTGAAGTCCGCTAGACGACGCCCTTACAGGGCCTTTGACCTCATTGTTTCTTCGGCCTCCGGTTCCTCACGGTGCTCCCGATCGGGATCCGATAGAAGGGCTTGCCGTCTCACGTGGTCTCGGCGTAGATCTTCTCCACCGCAGCGACGATGTCGCCCGACTCCAGGATCGGCCTCCCCACGACGATGTAGGAAGCCTCCAGACGAACGGCTTCTTTCACCGAGTCCACCCTCACCTGGTCATGCCTTTCCCTATACCAATGGGGGCGTATGCCGGTGCATATCTTCTTCAGGGGGCTTTCCGCGATATACCTCAATCCCTGAACCGAGCCGAGGATGTAGGCGTAGCGGTTCATCTGTGCCATATCCGCGAAGTCCTTCACTATCTCCGACGTGTCCCTTTCATAGATCCACTTGACCTCGAGATCGGTGAACGAGGTGGGTACCGTCACCCCCGCGATGTTCTTGAGCAAGTCCCTCCTGATCGGGCGGAAATTGGACGAGCAATGGACGGTCACGATGTCGGCGCCGGCGTCTACCAGCCTTTTCAACGAGTGCTCCATGGTGCTCGGTATGTCGTGGAGCTTTGCGTCGGCCATGACCCCGAGCCCATGAGTCTCCTTGAGGGTGGAGATGATCCTGGGAACGTCTCCGCTGTAAAGCATGTCACTGATCTTCACGCCCCAGATCATTCCCCTCCCGTGGACCTCGGAGAGCTTGTCCAAGAGGCCTTGCTTTTCCGCCTCTTCAAAGGAATATCCGTCCACTGCGACAATGACCTCCGTCATGACTCTTCCCCGACCGGTGCGCTATCCGCCTGAAAAAATGCTCCCCGGTCCACCCCTTTTCGTCTTTCGGACAGACTGCCGTTCTGCATACATCCTTCCTTGGGGTTTTATCGGTCCGGTCGCCTCGGGTCTTAAGCCCCCTTAAGGAGGACCCCTCGTTCTGCCCTTGGCTCATCAAGGGGAGCCGGGCGTTCTTTTTTGAGTAGCAAACGGCATCCCACCGCGTAATCTTGAAGGAAGAGCCGCAGTGAAGCATTGTCGCTTTCAAGAGAACGAAGAAGGAGGATCACATCGAAGAGGTAGTCAAATTCATCACGGAGAACCGGTCCGGATTCATGTCGAGCGTCTGAGACTGACGGGGCTTTCTGCGTGGAACGAGGTATTTCCACGAGATGGATCTGCTCCGGCCCGCCGAAGAAGTTCGATTTCTAGCGGTACCCGAAAAGGTAGTTGGGGTGGGGGTCCCGAAAGAGGCGAAAGAACCCGCGGACTCCCCCCACCTCTAGCTGGGATCTGCCGGTGGGCTACCCGGCACCTGCCAACCTCCGTCTACGTTGATTACGGCTCCGGTCACATAGCTCGAGTCGTCGGATGCGAGGAAGAGCGCAGGCTTGGCTATGTCGTCGGGCTCGGCCATCCTCCCAACCGGTATGGCGCCGGCGATGTGACCTGCGGTCTTCGGGTCGATCCACAAGTCCCTGTTGAAGTCCGTCATCACGACACCCGGTGCAATGGCGTTGACCCTTATGTTGTGCCTCGCGAGCTCGATAGCGAGCTGGCGGGTGAGCATGATGATACCGGCCTTGGATACAGAGTATGCCCCCACGCCGAAGCCCGGGTTCAGGCCTACCTGGGACGACAGGTTGATGATATTTCCATGCTTCTGTCTCACCATGATCGCCCCGACCTCCCGGCAGCAGAGGAACGTCCCTTTGAGGTTCGTGCCGATGACCCGATCCCAGTTCTCTTCCGGGCATTCCACCAGGGTCTCCCCCGGCAGCCATATACCCGCGCAGTTCACGAGGATGTCGACCCTTCCGAAGAGGCTCTTTGCCTGTCCGGCCATCGCCTCCACTTCGCTCCTGTCGGATATGTCTACCTTGAACGTCGCGGCCTGCCTTCCCATCGCCCGGATCTCTCCGGCTACCCCGTCGAGCATCTGATCGTCCAGCACTGCGTCGCAGGCGAAGATGTCCGCCCCGGCGCCGGCCAGCGCAAGAGCGATGGACTTGCCTATGCCCCTTCTGCTTCCCGTCACTATCGCTACCTTATTTCTTAACGAGACGCCATTCATGCCTTTGCCCTCTTTTGTCGGTGCGTTGGCGGGACCTTAATCTGGCCCCTCCCACAATGATACGTCGCGTTCCCATAAGGGGTCAATAGTCCCCCGATTCGGGCGGATCGCCAACGCGCGCGCACTCGATCCTTCCGGGCGCTGGGGCTCTATTTCATTTCCCGTTTGTCCGTGCTATCATCGTTTTCGCACCAAATTGACGCCCTGTCGATGCTTTCGATATGGCCCCTCGATCCCTTTAGGGGTAATGGCGAGAATGTCCGGGAACAGGGCTGCCTTTTCGTCAGGGCATGGAGCTTCTCGACAACGGCGGCCCGGAGAGGAGGAGGAAGGAAATGAGATTGCTGGAAGGGAAAGTCTGCGTCATTACCGGAGGGGCCGGAAGTCTCGGCCTCGCGAGCGCATCGCTCTTCTTGCGGGAGGGAGCCAGGGTGATGCTCGTCGACAACAACGGACAAGAACTAGGTAGGGCCGCGGCAGCCCTCAAAGAGTACGGCGATTCAGTGGGGAGCGCTAAGGCGGATGTCTCCCGCAATCAGGAGACGCAAAGATACATCGACCAGACCGTTGCCAGATGGGGGAAGATCGATGTACTCTTCAGCAACGCCGGCCTGAGCGGGGTCACGAAGCCCATCACGGAGTTCCCCGAAGAGGTTTTCGACGCAGTCATGGCCGTCAATGTGCGGGGCTCTTTTCTTGCCTGCAAATACGGATTGCCCCACATGAACGACGGGGGGAGCATCATCATCACTTCGAGCATCATGGGGGTTACCGCGGGCCCCAACATATGCGCCTATACGACATCGAAACACGCCCTCATCGGCCTTGCGCGCACCGTGGCTAAAGAGGTCGCCCCCCGAAAGATCCGCGTCAATGTGCTCGCGCCCGGGCCCATCGACAACAGCTTCCAGACGGAGATCGAGAAGCGCCTCACAGCGATGATCGGACAGGATGGAACGGAACTGATCAATCGGGCCATTCCATTGGGCCGCCATGCCGCGCCAGAGGAAGTGGCGATGTCAGCCCTGTTTCTCGCCTCCGACCAGAGCAGCTTCTCCACGGGAAGCGTCTTCATGGCCGATGGCGGGCTGAACGCATGACTTAGAGCAAAGGGCTTTGCAGTCCTTGGCCCTCGGGATGGAATCTCGAGGCGCGCTCTTTCGGGGAGCGTCCGTCTTCACGAGTCATGAGACCTTAACCCCGCCCCTGACGTGCCCTTCGGCGTGTGACTTAATTTTTTCCGGGCTCCAGCCGATAACACTCGGGACAAGGGGGCACCGTGCCGGAGCCGGGTAACCGGAAAGAACCATGGATGGATAATCTGGACGAGAGCGACGAGGAGTCTTCGTCCCGCTCCCCCGAGACGCCTGCGCGCCCGAGAAGCGCATTCACTCGTGGTCCGATCCTGCCAGGGAAGCGTGAGCGCTCACCCGGTGAAGAGCCCCAAAGGGTCTTTGCGAATCGGAGTCCTATCCTGGATACTTCAAAGCGTATCTGCGCCTACCAGCTCGACTTCATCGAGACTGTGAAGATGTTCGATGGGGTCAGGGTGCGTGAGCCCGAACCCACGGCCCTGGCCAAGTTCCTCGACGCGACCGACCCCAATTCCATCACCTCCGGCCGTATTAGCTTCGTGAAAAGTGACATGAAGGGCCTAGAGAGCTTCATCGACCACCCGAACTGGAAAGGGAAGATCATACCTGAGCTCGATTCCGCGGCCCTCGAAGGTGAGAACGCCGGGGAGCTTCTCAAGATTCGGGAGAAGGGGAAGTTCAAGTTCTGTTTAGACAATCTGGTTTTCGTCGAAACCATGAGACCCCTCCTTTCACCGGACTGTTTTGCCAGGATCGACACGGCCGTTGCAGAAGAGGCCGACTTGAGCGCCGTGATGTGGAGTCTCAAGAGCTTTCTCGTTACCACTTTGGCCTTTTCCGTCGACACAAGAGAAATGTTCGAACTCTGCTGCCGGGCAGGCTTCGATCTGTTCCACGGCGAGTTCTTCAGAAAACCCTCGATTCTCACCAAGAACTCGATTTCGCCCAACCATGCCCTTTTGCTGAGCCTTTCGGCCCACGCGGCCCGCGAGGCCGACATCAGTGTAGTGGAAGGCATATTCAAGAAGAACCCCGATCTCACCTTCGGTCTTTTCAACCTCGTGCGGTCGGCCTTTTTTCACGTCTCCGCGGACGTTACTTCCATCAGACAGGCCATCGCCATGCTCGGCTACAAGAACATCCAGAAATGGGCATCCCTTATGCTCTTCACCATTAACCATTCGGACCCCTCTTCGAACCCCCTGTTCGAGAACGCCCTGGTCAGGGCAAGGACCATGGAAATGGCGGCAGAGAATCTGCAAAAGAAGGGCTTGAGTGATGCTGCCTACATGACTGGCATATTCTCCCTTGTCCCGGCCCTCTTTGACATCCGGATGGAGGAGATCGTGGCGAAAGCGAGTTTCGGGGAGGAGATCCGCGATGCGCTTCTGGAGCAAAAAGGGAGTCTCGGCCTCATGCTCAGGATCGTTGCGGGGCTCGAAAAGGGTAAGTTCGACGAATGCAACGAAACCGCCCGGGAGCTCGGCATAGGGTTGGACCGCATTCTTTCGGCCCAGACAACGGCTATCGTCGAGTGCGCCCCGACGCCGGAGCGGCGCAATAAGCAGGAGACATGGAGGGCTCCCGGCGACCCGAGCGTAGGAGAGAGAGGCAGACCGGTCTCCCCGAGACCGTCCGGCGCAGCACCGGGGAAAGCCTCGTGGCTTCAAAGGATTCGCACCTTCTTTGCCCGTCCGTGACAACTGACGGACCCTCCCGGTCTCATCATACTCCGTGGCGTCCCGGTGGGCGTCGAAGAAGCGAGATAGCGGTCCTATCTTTCTGAACCCATACGATTTCCTAAAAAAATTGAAAAAAAATCATCCGAGCCCTTAAGTTTTTTTTTCTTCAGCCGAACATACGATCATGGTATCGGGTATCAACTCGTCCCTCGCCGCCCTTTTCACCTTCGGCAACAAGCTTTCGGTCACCGCGGGTAATGTCGCGAATGTCAACACCAACGGCTACAAGAAGAGGGTCGCCACCATAAGTGATGACAGCGCGGAGCAGCCGCGGCTCGATGTGAGAACATCGAATGAGCCGGGGGCTCTCATCCAGCAAGATGGTGTCATGAGGGAGACGTCTAACGTCGATCTTGCGGAAGAGCTACCCCAGATGATCGTCAGCCAGCGGGGCTACGAGGCCAACATCAAGGCTCTGGAGACGCAGGAACAGGTCCTGAAGTCCACAATAGACATCCTGGCCTGATCCGAAAACCGAAAAGACGCCAGGGCCCACACCCTCTTGACTTTCCGCCTCCCGGCCTGAAGTACGCCACGCAGGCAGCCGTTCCCGCAATCGTGCTCGCCCCTAGTGCCCAACGCACCCCATAGCCACCCGGGCCGAAAAGTCCCTCATGCCTCCCCATGACAGCCCGTTCCAGTAGGGTTATACTCTCTCAGATCCCAGCGTTCAAGGAAAAGGGGAGAAAACCATGACCAATCTGGAGATAAAGACGAGGCTCTCGGGAGAGGATGCCGCAAAGAGGATCAAACGGTTCTTCGGACAAGAGGGCCAAGGGCTCGTGCTCACCGAGGACACACCGGGATGCCTCTCTTTTCAGGGAGGCGGCGGCTATGTCACCGCTCACGTGAGCACAGAGGGCGGCGAGACGACGATCAACCTGCTTACCCAGGAATGGGACTTTCAGGTGAAGGACTTCGCGTCGCGGCTGCCCAAGTGAGGATGGCAGGGATGTACGAAGACCGCCGGGCTCCGAACGGGCGGCATAGAACCATCCTCTTGCCGCGATAGGATCTGCAGCACCCTCTCTTAGGAACCTTTTCTTGCCTTTTTTTGCTACATCCTGTCTACTTTCACTACGCTCCTTCCACATCACGGATGGGCTCGCGATCGAAACGGAAGGGGGGGCGAGAGGCCGCGTCGGACAGAATGAACAATCATCAGGGAGGATAATGAATGAGCAAGTCTGCGGAGGAACTATTTCGGGAAAGGGCGAAGCGCGTCGACGACGCCTTTTCCTTAAGAATTCCCGACAGAATTCCCCTGGAGATAGCCTTCGGCTATTTTCCGGCCAAGTATGTAGGCGGGATCACCTGTGAGGCTGCCTATTACGACTATGATGCCTGGCTTTCGGCATGCAAGAAGACGGTGGCTGATTTCGCCCCGGATATCGCGAGTGTCCAGCCCTTCTTCCCCGGCCGGGCCCTGGAGCTGATCGACCCCAAGGCTATGATGTGGCCGGGTCACGGCACGTCATCCCTCCACTCGCACCAGTTCCTCGAGGGTGAGTTCATGCTGGCGGACGAATATCCGGCGCTCCTTCGCGACCAGAGCGATTTCCTACTGAGGCAATATCTCCCCAGGAGCCTCGGCGCTATGGGGCCTTTCGCCCAATTCCCCTCGCTCGCCGGACCCATCTACGGCCATCGTGCAGGGATCGTCCTTGCGGACGCCTTTGCCTCGCCGGAGATCTCAAGCGCCGTGGCAAGGCTGCAGGAGGCAGGTAAGGAGATTCGCGAGTGGCGGCCCAAAATGGAGGCCTTCGACCGGGAGATTAGGGACCTCGGTTTCCCGCCTTTCTTCTCAGATTTTGCCTTTGCACCGTTCGATGCGCTTTCTGATCACCTGCGGGGCATGCGTGGGAGTATGCTCGACATGTACCGGCAACCCGATGCGGTTCTCGAGGCGTGCGACGTAATCTTGAAGAGAATGGTGGACGGGATAGGACCGGCGAAGCCCGGCGGCGTCAATACCGTTTCAATACCCCTGCACAGAGGATCGGAAGGATTCATGTCCATGAAGCAGTTTGAGAAATTCTATTGGCCGGGTCTCAAGGGGCTCATCCTTGCCTTGATCGACAAAGGCCAGAGGCCGCTCGTTTTCTTCGAGGGCGACTATACGTCCCGCCTCGAGTATCTGCTCGAATTGCCGAAGGGCAGCATCTTCGCCCACATGGACACGACGGACATATTCAAGGCCAAAGAAATCCTCGGCGGACATCTCTGCATCAGCGGGAACGTCCCCTGCTCGCTCGTGGGCACGGGTACGCCCGACAGCGTGAGGGAGTATGCGAGAAAAATGATAGACGTCTGCGGCAAAGACGGAGGCTTCATCATGTCGACCAGGAGCCCGGTCGATGACGCCAACCCGGAATGCCTCAAGGCCCTGATCGATTTCACTATCGAGTATGGCGTTTACAGGTGATGCGGAAGGAATCGGGTATGCTTTGGGAGGGCTATGAAGGGCCCTCCCTTGTCGATCTTGAGACTATGAGCCTACTGCTTCCTGTTCAGCCCGGTCTTCGACGCCGGCGGCCGGACCTCTATGCTTTCCCGGGCGTCTCGTCTTCTCGGTATCCTTGGAGAGTGTCATCATCTGGCGCTTAATGCGGGTATTGGCATACTCCTGAATGTCCCTCAGTCTTCCGAGCTCGCCGGAAAGAACGAGAGTAAAAGCCCTGCCGCCCTTGCCCATGCGGGCCGTCCTTCCGATCCGGTGTACGTAGTACTCTCCCTCCTGGGGAACGTCATAGTTGATGACCGCTTCTATGCCGCTCACGTCAAGGCCCCTGGCAGCTACATCGGTCGCCACTAGTATCGTCGACACCCCCTTGCGGAACTTCAGCATGGCGTCGTCGCGGCGCGACTGGGCCATGTCGCCGTGCAGGCTGTCGGCGTTGTAGCCCTTGCCCTTCAGGCTCTTGACGGTTTCGTCTACCCGCCGTTTTGTATTACAGAAGACCAGGGCCGATGCCAGGTTGTACGTGTCGATGAGTTGGCAGAGCACGTCGAGCTTCGTCCACGGCTTCACCTCGACGAACGCCTGCTCCACCTGCGGTACCGTCACCTGGGTTCCGGCCACGTTCACCAACTGAGGGTCTTTCTGGAACTTCGTCACCAGGTCCATCACCCTGTCGGGCATGGTCGCCGAGAAGAGCAGCGTCTGTCGCTCATCCGGCATGGCCCAAAGGATTGTCTTCATGTCGTCCACGAAGCCCATGTCGAGCATCTTGTCGGCTTCGTCGAGCACCACCGTGCGGACCGCGTCCAGCCTCAACGTCCCGCGGTTCATATGATCCATGACGCGTCCGGGGGTACCGACGACGATGCGCGCACCCTTCCTGAGACTGTCCAACTGTTTTTGTATGGGCTGTCCCCCGTAAACCGGGACCACTGAGACACCCTTCTTATGTCTTGCCAGCCTTTTCAATTCCCCGGCAACCTGCACCGCCAGTTCTCTTGTCGGGCACAACACCACCGCCTCGAGGCTCCTTCCGTTCGGATCGAGCATCTCGAGGATAGGAAGACCGAAGGCGAGGGTCTTCCCCGTGCCTGTCTGCGCCTGGCCTATGATGTCTTTTTTCTCGAGGATGAGGGGGATGCACAAGGTCTGAATGGGCGTGAGCTCCGTAAAGCCCATGTCCGCCACTGCCCTTCGTGTTTCGTTCGACATTTCCAGTTCACTGAATCTTTTCTCTTGCATAGCTCTCCTTATGATAGTATTCGGCCGCCCCGTCCTGCCCGGCAGCCGACCATTTCCATGTGTTGGAGGTAATGGGAGAGCAGAAAGGAAAGACCACCAGCCCTATTATACCACACTATTCCATCAAATGCCTAGCACATTCTCTTTCCCAGGACTACCGAGGTCTCCCTCTGGCGGTCCGAGATGCCCCAATACCGGCGCAGCAGGTCGTCCTTATTCTCCATCAAGGCGTATCCATGCTTGCGGTAGAAATCTATTGCCCACGTTGCCGCCTGCCACGTGCCGATGAGGAGCCATTCAGTGTCGACTCGCTCTTCGATGAACTGAAGGAGTCCCGATCCGATTCCCGACCTCTGGTGCTCCATGCCGACGTAGGCATGACGGATGAGGGTTACGTCGCGAACGGGCTCCTTTCCCATCACGCCCATCAGCTCCATATCCTTTCGAAAGCCGTAGAAGCGCATGCGCCCCATCTCGCATGCGAGTTCCTCAGTCGTCATGTAAGGCTCATGCCATTGGTCGTCCGGGATGACGCCGCGATACTTACACGCGCCGTCATTGACCACCCTGAGTATCTCGTCCCGGTTGCGCTCTTCGAAAAGCCCTTCCTTCCAGAAACCGAAGAGGTCATAGGCATTCCCGAAGCCGATGTTGTGCAAGGCCTCATCATCCCTCAAAAGACCCCTGATAACGTCGTAGTTCTGCCTTATTCCGGGCACTCCAGGGAAGTCGGAGCCGAAGAGGAACTTTCTGCTGTTTCGTTTCATGGAGGGGAAGTAATCGAGAAGCTTGCCGGGAGGAAGACCCGACACGTCTATGTAGACATTCTCGAATCTCCTGGCGAGAAACTCCGCGATATGGTACCAGAATCCTCTCCCGCCGTGACAGAGCACGACCTTGAGTCCCGGGAAATCGCTGATCACGTCATCGAAGGTATAGGGATCGGCGAACCGCATCTTGCAGCCTGGAAACACACTCGTGCCCGCGTGGAACATGACGACCATGCCCTCCCGCTGACACCGTTCGTAGACAGGATAAAGCCGCTCGTCATTGGCGAAAAAGAACCCGTGAATGGGATGGATCTTCAGGGCCCTTGCCCCTTGGGCGAGTTGTTCCTCGAAGGAGGCCTCCGGATCAGCGTGGTGATTGGGGTTCAGGTTGGCGATAGGCACCAGCTCCGGGTGGAGCGCGTTGATCTCCTTCGCCCTCTCGAACGGCATGACCCCCGCTGTACCCGGCGAATACTCGGGGATCAGGATGCCGGCCCAGGCCTCCTTCTTGATCGTGTCGCCGTAAGCCTGAGGGAGCTGCTGCCCTGTCTCGTCGTACAGCTCAGGAACGTAGGGACCCGCGTCCATCCATAGTTCGCGCGCCCTTTCTGTCCACTCGAACCGATGGCCCACGTGGCAGTGTATGTCGATGAGCCGTTCCATGTCCCCCTTATCTTAGGGAAAGGCCCGCGAGCGCCCGAAGATTCCGCGCCCCTAGCCCCTTGCCGTTGACACCCCCTATCTTTCCCCTTATCATTATACATGTTTTTGCCTATCCTTTGGGAATTGCGGCAGGCCATGTGAGGATAGCGGGAATCCCTTTTCTGGTGTGGGCTATCCTCTTCCTTTCCCCGATGCAGGTCGCCATGGGAAGCCGTGCAGAACCCGACATGGAAACCCTCCGGCACAT
>Ga0326728_10025806_pt1 | contig 10473 bp, 7 predicted proteins | sample MB3enrmetagenome_FD_207602 | JGI IMG/M metagenome (GOLD analysis project Ga0326728, IMG submission 207602) | Lab enriched peat soil microbial communities from McLean, Ithaca, NY, United States - MB31MN | ecosystem: Environmental > Terrestrial > Soil > Wetlands > Peat | place: USA: New York... | reverse complement strand
GAGGCAAGGGACAACGCCGCGTGAAGCTCAGAACCCTCAAGGATGGCCACAGGAAATAGGAAATATCGCGCCCGCTTTCTCCTGTGATGGTCGGACTGGGCTCAAAAACCCGTAGCGTTGACCCATGAAGTGGCGTAGAATCCTTGGTAAGTGACGGAACATGAGCAACATCGACGAAATTGAGCAAGCGGTGGAAAAACTCCCCCTCCAGGACTTCGTTAGACTGGCTGCCTGGGTTGACCAGCGCCGCCAGCAGCTTGCAGTTGTTCCTTCGGCGGCCGCCAACGGCTGCCTAGCCGCACGTGACCACAGCGCCTTCCTGAACAGCTATGCCCCGCAAGATGAGGGGCTCTACGATGATACCGCAGCCGGGTGAAGTGTGGGTAAGGCTATCCCGCCTGGACTGCTTGGAACAAAACCTCCTACGCCGTCGGCTCGGCATGGTTGATCAAAGTGATGTCGCGCAATTGCAGCAGGTTTGGGCTAGAAAACGGTTTCTGACGCCGTTCTCCACCCTGACACCGTTCTCCACCGTTCTCCTTCGGCCTCACCATGTGTCCCGCTTTTCCAGTCCCGCTTTTCCTGACACCTTTCACTCACCTAGGTTTACTCTTGACAGCATGCTCGTCGTTCCGAGGCGATTCAATCGGCGGCGACCTTCTTAACTCGACAGTCTGGGTCCCATCGGATGTTGGGCGATCGATGTTCTCCGTAGTGGGTTCGTATTTGGTCGCATCTACACTGACCTGGAACGTCGGCTGCCCTGAGCTCCGGATCGAGAATGCACGCGTAAATCCACCCTGGTCGGTGTTGTCTTCTTGCCGTTGTGAACCGTCAATGATTTCCACGTGTGAATTCGAGAGAGGCAAGTGACTGTTCGCATCCTTTACCAGCAGTCGGAGGAACACCACTGGCGGGTTCTTCGGCTTGTAGACAAATTGCCAGTATCCAACGATCAGCGTACCTGCTGCAGCTATGACTGCGGCCACAACCACAGGGCTTCCCCATGGGCTTTTTCCATTCATTGGACCATCAGGTTCGTCCGCATGTTGGGTCTCCTCGCGAATATCGCGGAATCCCTTTGGGTTAGTTTCCACGGCTTCCGCACCCTCAATCTGGATTGAATGCCCCCAATTGGCGCGAATCCGAAACCGGTCAGGTGAAAGCGTGAAGCGTGGGGTGCCTCGCTCCGAGATGGATGACGCCACGAGATCTTCGAGACCATCCAACGTAAGGGGGTATCCCGCTGCGTTCAAGCCCTTGAGGAGTGAGGCAACCTCGGCCCAGCCCTTGGGGTCCACGGAGATCCCAGCGGCACTCGGTTCGTGACGAAGTACGCGGGCAAGAAAGCGGCTCGTATCCTCACGGGGGCGCGCCGTCGCTCTCTCCCTCATCGCGGCTTCCTGTTTGCGTTTTGCTCTGCTTTGGTCTTCATGCTCCACTATCGCCAGTCTTGCCGACGCCGGGCTTCGGATGAGTAACCGGACAACTGTGCTTTGGTCAAAACCAGAATTTCCCTTTTGACTTGCTGCCCTTGCCTGATTATACGCCCAACTGCGTTCCTTGAGGAGCAGCGAGAACGGTGAAGGGGAGAACGGGTGGCGGCAGGGACAGTCAGGGGGGAAATGGTGTCAGGAACATGGAGGAGGAGGGGAAATGGTGTCAGCATTCCCCTCATAGGCGAGGTGCCGCGAGATATTCGGCGTCATGGGGGCATTGTGCGAAGTAGCGTGGAGTCGGAAGCGTTGTCGGCGAAGAGAACCAAGCTGACGGCACTTCGCGGGAAGAAAATGGCCTTGCTTTCATGGGCAGGAACGATGTAGTACCCGGCATCCGACTCGTCTAGGAGTACCGCTTGAAGGTGTTTACCAGGAGCCAATGGGGAATCCTTAGACAAATATAACACGACGGAGATTGGTGTGCCGCCCCCCCACGACGACTTCATCCTGGGATAGTAGTACCTTGCAAATCCGGCCAAGGAAACAAGAACAATAAAGAATCTTGTCGCCCACTGCCGTAGGTCTCTTTTTTTGATTCGCGACTCAGCGAGCATCCAAGTTGCTAGAATAAGAAACCATGTCGTCGTCTGGCTGAGATCAAACCGACCATGGAAAAGCCAATAAATGCTGGACACACATCCAAATACATTAATTCCGATCAATGTGCTCAACGCAATCTTTTGGACCCGCCCGGTCTTTATGGGAGCAAGAGCGAGCACCATAACCACTATCAGGACAAAGGATGCCGGTGTACCCACGATTAAGGTAAATCTAAGATTCGGTCCAATCGGCTGATACTCGAAAAGCGGAAATGTTAGCAAACTGAAACTCGCGCAAGAAGCGTAAAACAACACCGCCCATCGTCCCAGACGCAGCCAATCTTTTTTGTCCCAAGCTGCAAAAACTTCCTTCCTCACGCCAGCAGCGAGCATTGCAGGTAGAGATACGAAGAATAGAAACCATGCACCAGCCGCCAACACCTTCGGGCGCAGCGGATTAAGTGAAGTGAACCCGTAAACGGAAGTATAGAGCGACGTGATCAGAAACCCGAAGACGTACACAGAAAAGAGAAGGGCTGCTACAAATTTAGAAAGCAGTTCGGCAGTCTCTTTCGGCGTCAGGGATGGGGTTGAATTCTGCGGAATCGCTTGTCGGGTAGGTGGGGCCGCCATATCTTCAATCCGGCTGCGGGTACCATGGCCCTTACCTAGTTAACCATGGTTCGCTCGTGCCTGATATTGCATCGGCGGCCCATCAGAGTCAACACCTAATCAGATAAAGGTAGAGCCATCCACCGGGTGGGTAAATGGGCGTTTCCGGTGATGCTGGTAGCCGCGTCCTGCTAACCTTCAGAGCCGGGCCGGCTGGCGTAGACCTCGGTTCTTGGAGGTCTGCGATCTCCCGAGGGGATTCCTGGGAACTTCGGCCTTAAGCAGCGGTGAGTTTACCTCGCCATTTGGCAGCGTAAAGCCGCCTCTACATTAGTCTGCGAGGCCTGTCCGATTCTGAGAAATGATTCTGAAATGCATTGGGAACTTGGGGACATGGAACGTGGGGACAGGGGAACCTCGGGACAGAACGGTACACAGGTTTATTATGTCGATGCTGTGCCTGGGGCCATCCGAAAGCGAAATAAATAATCTCTACTGCGTTCTGTCTGACCCCATACTCCCTGATGACTGAGGCGGTCACGTCCGCTCGATCAACTCGAGACGGCGAAGAAACCCGGCCCGCATCGAAGCTGAGACCTCCTTAGGAAAACGGGCGGGAAGCCGGTCAAGAGTTCATGCGATTGCCTCCTGGCGGAGAAGGTGTCGCGGAAAAGGTTTCGGGAACGTGTGAAGAAATTAACAATCTCGCGCAGAGACGCAGAGGCGCAGAGGTTCGAATAAAATAACTGCTTTATTTTCTTTGTCGACTCCGTGTCTCTGCGTCTCTGCGCGAGATACCCTTGTTTGAAAGTAAATTTTTTCACACGTTCCAGGTACCTTTTCTGGGTCGGATGGAGAGGGGCGGAATGACAACTTGACGTGGGTGGTGGGAAGCCCGGGCGGAAGGTGGCAGCTTCGCGGCCGCACTCCAAAGCGCTTCGCGCAGGGCCGGATTTGGGGATGGGGGTGATGGGGAAGGCAGGGGCGGCGTAGCGGCTTAGCGCAGAGTTATTTTTCTTCGAGAAAAAATACTCTGCGGTATCACCGAGGCGGAGACCGCTACGTTTTCTTGGGCACGGGCGGGCCGCTCGCTTTTGCAGTTCGAGCAAGAGCCGCGGACCAAAAGGCGGAGGCCGCCCTCCATCTCATGTGGCTCAGGCGGGCCGCCACACTCCAACGCATCGGTTATCGGCATAATCGAAATCAAGCATGAGGGCGAAAATGGACGCGAGGCACGCGCGTTTCATTCGCCGGTGCACCCACACCACTTCCCACCCCGTGCGACACGATGGATGTGCCGTACGACTGGAGAGCGGGTCCGGCATTGCAATACCGTAATTCTTGTCTTTTTGGACAAGAATTTCCGTGCCGCGTGTAGGGCCGAACGGCGTTCGGCCCGGCCCAGCGCCGCTGGGCCCGACAATTTGGCTTGCGACTCCGCCGCGCTGCGCTACCGCTCCTGGTCACGGGGTGACGCTGATCGACGGGAGGGACCAGCCAGCCCCCGACCGCGGGTCACGGGCAGGAGAACGTGTGAAAAAATCCGAGAACGAACAAAATCATCTCGCGCAGAGGCGCAAAGACGCAGAGGCCCAAAAAAAATAAAGGAGTTGTTTGTTCCGAATCTCAGCGACTCAGCGTCTCGGCGCGAGATTTTGTGTTTCTTCACCCCTTCGGATGCCCGTGGCGCTTCCCACTCCGCGTGACACACTTCCCCGCATCGGTTATCGACATAATCGACAGAAGGCATGAGGGCGAAAATGGACGCGGGACACGGGCGGTTCATTCGCCGGGGCGCCCACACCGCTTCCCACCCCGCGTGACACACTTCCTCTTTTCGGTTTTCGGCTGGGTCGGCCGGAAACTTGAATCGATTTGTTGACGCCCAGGATCACTCATCCCTTTCCACCCGGCGCGCGGGCGGAGTGGGCCTTTAGGCGGCGATCTGGCGGGCGTACCAGTCCTGGAAGGCGAGGGCTTTCTGGCGGAGGTTGGACCCCATCGGCCAGGGCATCGATCCCATCTCCAGGCCGCGGGCCTGCAAGGCAAGTTTCATGGCCCAGGGAACGGGAAGTCCCGCGAGGCGCGTCATGAGTTCGGTCAGGCGGGCTTGCCCCTCGCGCGCCCGGCTCAAATCTCCGGCACGGAACGCCTGGTAAACGGGCAGAACCAGGTCCGGGCAGCCGCTGGCAATCCCCGAGATGGCGCCCGCCGCGCCGTGCTGGAACGCTTCGAGCAGCAGATCGTCGCTACCGATCATGAAAACCATCGGCCCCCGCGCCTGCGCCGCTTGAATTTCCCCCAGATTCGCCCGGTGGCCCGAGCTGTCTTTGAGGCCAATAATATTGGGGACCGTGGCGATGAGGCGCAGGACATTGGAGATCCCCAGGTCGCGCGTGAACTGGGGGAGATGGTAGAGCAGCACCGGCAGGGGCAAATCGGCGCTGACCTGCTCCATGAAATCCACCAAATCGTTCTGCTCGTACCGCAGGAAGGCCGGCGTGGGGAACAAGAGCGCAATCGCTCCGCAGTCGGCGGCGGTCAAGGCCAACTGGCGAACCTGGCCGGCGTGCTCGCATCCGATTGCACAGATGAGCCGCGCGCGTCCATTTGCCCAGCTCGCCACACGGCGAAGGGCCTGCTGGCGATGCTCCAGACTGCAAGCGGCATATTCGCCCGTGGCTCCCCCCAAACACAAACCCGTCAACCCCTTCCCCAGACCGAAATCCACGAGGGCGTCCAGAGCCCCCCACAACGGCTCGCCGTCGGGCCCAAACGGCGTGGGCAAGGCCGCAAAGATGCCATGGAGTTCGGGGGGGATGCACTTTTCCATCAGACCGGTTCTCCGAAGTTCGGGCGGCGTTTCGTTACTGACTCGATCAACGCCCAAATCAGCCTTTCGTCTTCGATTGACAAAATTGGGTCCATTCGAATCATCACTTGACGGAGGGAGGGAGGTCAACAGAAATCCCGGGGAGTTTTCACAGGGGGAAAATGCCCCTGACTGGGCGCGAGCGAGGCTCGGCGGTCAGTTTCCAGCGGTTTATCCCTATCTCACTGGTAATACAAAGCTTTAGGCCGAAACAATAAAACAATTACATCAAAAATATTGACATAAATCAGGCGTTTTGCTGATTAGGGTCATCGACATGCATGTCTTCTCGCGGTAGCGTCAAATCTCGCGTCGGGTTGCAAGGGGTTCGTTGAACCGCATGGAAATGGCGTACCCAAGTTTGGATAAGAGGATTGGAACAACGACTTCGATTTCCATACGCGGTTCGAGCAGGTTCATTTTGTCAATGACCCATTTAATAGGCGCTTGGCGCACGGTCTTTATCCTCGGGTGGGGAGTGCTCCTGGCACTGCACCTCTCCGTGGCTGCAGCCCAAACGACAAGAAGGCTCGGCGGCACCGGCACCGCCGGGCACCCTCGGTATTTGTCAGGGCATCCTACAGCGCCTAACGGACCCGTTGCCAAAACTCTCTCTGACCTTATCGTTGTGCAGACCCCCCAAATTCGTCTCAGCCCCCTCCCCGGGCGATTCCCCCAAGGCAGCCGTCTCGTGAGGCTGAATCCAACCGGCCACGTTCCCCACGTGCTGACCCCCGATTTCTTCGCCGTCGCAGATCCCCAAATTTCTTTTGACGGTGCCCGCGTGCTCTTTGCTGGCAGGAAGACGACGGATTCCCAATGGCAAATATGGGAAATGAACTTGGACGGCGCCGGCGTACGGCAGATCACCCAGTGCCCGGGCGACTGCCTGAAGCCTGCCTATCTGGCTCGGGGCCTTATCGTGTTTACTGCGCTTTCACCGGAGCCGGGGGTTCGATCCGGCGGCGCTATGAGCCACGTTGCGGCGACATCATCCGCTCCGGCCAGTTGGGATGGCGCCGCCTCGCAGCTCTGGGTCAGCAAGTTGGATGGATCGGAAGCTCACCCCATTACCTTCGGCCCGGGAGACTTCCAGGTGGAAACGGTCCTGAAGAATGGCATGATTCTGGCCACGGCGCGCTCCCCTCTCGTACCTTCCAATGGCAAGCCTGCTGACCGCGAGCTTTACACCTTGCGGCTTGACGGCACGGCCCTGGCGACGCTGCGTTGCGATCATCAGCACCCCGCGATTCGCAGTCAGGCTAAGGAACTGGACAATGGCGCGGTAGTTTTTGTGAAAGCGCCGCTCTCGAGCCATGGCGATGGCGGCGAACTCGCCTGGATTCGCCGCGGCGCCGTGCACAATGAACCGCTCACCGCGCCGCCCATCCTGGCTTCGTCGCCGCATCCCATGACCGCCGAGAAACTGGTGGTGGCGCGCGAAACCTCCACCCGTACGGCGGAAGGAGTCAGGTTGGCGCTTTACAGCTTCGACACGGCCGCGGGGAAGTTCGGCAGCCTGCTTTACGAAGACCCCAACCTTGACGCGGTGGAAGCCATCCCTGTGGCGGCCCATGAAGAACCAACCTGGTACTGGAGCACCATGAATCCGGAGCTTCATCGGGGCTTTTTCATTTGCCTCGACGCCCATTTGGCCGAGGGCGTGGCCAACGGGGAAATTGCCGCCAAGCTCACACGCGTCCGGGTGAAAATCCTGAATGCTGAAACGCGACAGGAAACCGTATTAGGTGACGGTGCGATCGAGGAAGACGGCTCGTTCTACATCGCGGTGCCGTCTGACCAGCCGGTGAGATTTGAAGTGCTCGATGCCGTCGGCCACGTGGTGCGCGCGCAATCAAGCTGGATTTGGGCGCGTTCCGGCGAGGAGCGCGGCTGTGTGGGCTGCCATGAGGACCGTGCCCGGGCTCCCGAGAATCGCTGGCCGATGACGTTACGCCGTTTTGACACCCCGACGCGCTTAGATTTGGTAAAGCGTCCGGTGGGTACCGATTGAGGTGGCAATGAAGATTCTTTTCCGACAATTTGTCCTTGCGGCCCTCGCTGCCAGCTTGCTTTGGACCGACCTCCAGGCCCCCGCGCAGAGCCCCGCGCCCAAACCTCTTCCCCCCTCTTCGCTCGTCACCTACGAAGACGTTACGGAGAAGGCGGGCATTCATTTCAAGCACTCATTCGGCGAGCAGAAGCTCAGTTCGATCATGGAGGCCACCGGTTCCGGGTGTGCCTGGATTGACTACAACAATGACGGCCTGCTGGACTTGTACGTGGTGAGCGGGCGTTACATCGACGGCGTAACCAAGTTTTCCAAGCCTGATGGGGCGGATTCGACCAACCATCTTTATCGCAACAATGGCGATGGCACCTTTACTGACGTCACCGCCCAGGCGGGCGTAGGGGGTAAGGGCTTCGGCATGGCCGTAACGGTGGGCGACTACGACAACGACGGCTACGAAGACATGTACGTGACCAACTGGGGCTCCTCGATCCTCTACCACAACAACGGCAACGGGACCTTTACGGACGTAACGGCCAAGGCCGGCGTGGAGAATCCGCACTTCGGCACGGGCGCCGCGTGGATTGACTACGACCGCGACGGCAAGCTCGACCTTTTCGTGGGCAACTATCTGAAATTTGACCCCAACGCCAAGCGCGAGTTCTTCACCGCCGACGCCTTCCCCGGCCCCCTTGACTATGAGGGCGACGCCGACCGCCTCTTTCACAACAATGGCGACGGCACGTTCACCGACGTCTCGCACCAGGCGGGAATCGACAATCCCCTGGGCCGCGCCATGGGCGTGACCACCGGCGATTTCGATAATGACGGCTGGCCGGACATCTACATTGCCAACGACACGATGGAAAGTTACATGTACCACAACAATCACGACGGCACGTTCACCAATGTGGCTGCCGACGTGAACACGGCTTTCGGAGCCAATGGCGAAGCCACTTCCGCCATGAACCCCATCTTCGGCGACTACGACAACGACGGTTGGCAGGATCTGTTTGTCTCCGACATGCGCTATCACCGCCTGTTTCACAATCCCGGGCCCAAGGGCTTCTGGCTTGACACCACGGTGGAAACGGGCGTGGCGGCGGTTTCCGGCCAGTATGTGGCCTGGGGCGACGGCTTTTACGATTACGACAACGACGGCTGGAGGGATCTGTTTATCGTCAACGGCGGCCTACACTGGTTGATTCCCATGGAGGATTCCCTGCTCCGCAACAATGGCGACTCCACCTTCACCGACGTGTCGTCGCAGGCGGGCGACTACTTCAAATTCAAGAAAGTGGGGCGCGGCGCCTGCTTTGGCGATTATGACAATGATGGCTACACAGACGTCTTCATCGTCACGCTGGGCGGCAAGGGCATTCTGCTGCACGCCAAGCCCCCCGCCTCCGGCCCGCGCAATCATTGGCTGACCCTGAAGCTGGTGGGGACGAAAAGCAATCGGGATGGATATGGGGCCAGCCTGGAAGCCATCGCCGGCGACTTGCACCAATATATTCAAGCGGTTTCCGAGAATGGCTATCTCTCGCAGGGAGACCCGCGCCCGCACTTCGGATTGGGCCAGCATGCCTCAGTCGATAAGCTGATCATTCATTGGCCTAGCGGCACGGAACAAGTACTTGAGCACGTAAAGGCCGACCAGATTTTGACCGTAAAGGAACAGTGACTGGGGACGAGCGAACGGCAAGTCAAAAGTCAAAAGGCAAAAGTCAAAAGTAACGGGCACGGCAAGGCCGAACGAAAATGGAAGAAATGAAAACTAGGTTGGCGTGGTGAGGGGACGTACAGAGATGACCTACGAAACCCATGACCTGAGCAAGCGGTTGTTGGCATACGGGGGGAGAGTCATTAGGCTGGTCGAATCGCTGCCGAATACTCTGGTCGGACGCCGGGTGGGCGACCAACTGCTGCGGAGTGGCATGTCGGCCGGAGCTAACTACGAAGAAGCCAGGGGGGCTGAGTCCAAAGATGACTTTGTGCACAAACTCCAGATATCCTTAAAGGAAATGCGGGAGTCCAATTACCGGCTTCGCATGCTGGTCACCTCCGAAAAGGTCTCAGCAGAGCGCATGGCAGGCCTACTGGACGAATCGGATCAGTTGCGAGCAATCCTTTCAAAGGCCGTCGCAACCGCCAAAGGGAAAGCAAAGGAACACGCCCGTGGCTAAAAGGAACGGCAAGAAACAATCCGGAAGAGTCGAAGCCGTGGGATGTCACTTCGGGCATTTGAAGAGGGCGGTCGGCAGCATGACGGGGCGCCGCCACTTTTGCCTTTTGACTTTTGCCTTTTGCCTTTTGACTTGCTCTTTTGGTGTGTTGGATTTCAATCGGCTGGTGGCCGCGCCGATCAATGCGCAAGCCGCAAGTCCCGCGGAGCCCACGTATCTAACGCCGGTCGAAATCAAGCTCTCGGCCGACGGCAACAAGTTGTATGCCGTCTGCGAAGACGGCGATTCGCTGTTGGCAGTTGACACGCAGACCAAGCAAGTGGTGCAAAGCGTGAAGGTGGGCCACAAGCCCAAGGGCCTGGCGATTTCTCCCGATGGCAAGACGCTTTACGTCTCCAATGAGTGGAGCGACACCGTAAGCGAAATTGACGCCGCCACGTTCACCGTGAAGCGGACACTGAAAACCGGCTGGGGGCCGGTGGGACTGGTCACTGACCGCCCGGGCAAAACCCTTTACGTTGCCAACAGCATTGCCGACAGCGTCTCGCTGATCGATCTCGCCTCCGGTGAGGAAATCAAGCGCTTCGTGACGCATCGATATCCGGAGCAGATGGTGCTTTCGCGCGATGGCCGCCGAGTCTACGTTTCCAACATCCTGCCGCATCTGGGGCCTTACGACCAGCCGCCGGTATCGGAGTTGCTCGCACTGGATACGGCCCGGCAAGTAGTGGCGGAGCGCATCCTGATTCCCGGC
>Ga0326728_10025805_pt1 | contig 10473 bp, 6 predicted proteins | sample MB3enrmetagenome_FD_207602 | JGI IMG/M metagenome (GOLD analysis project Ga0326728, IMG submission 207602) | Lab enriched peat soil microbial communities from McLean, Ithaca, NY, United States - MB31MN | ecosystem: Environmental > Terrestrial > Soil > Wetlands > Peat | place: USA: New York... | reverse complement strand
CTTTCGTTTCAGCCCCCGTGGTCTGGTCGCTTGCTCGCCCTAGGCTCAACATCTTTGCCGGAATCTCGGTAGTACTTTACAGGACGCGCGCCGTCGTCACATCCTTCTTTGGTGTGATTTTTGGAGGGATTTCAGGAGGCAGAAACGTTGGAAGAAGGACTACCAGACAATGTGCAATGGTGGGCTTAGAATTACAGATCGGCGGACAGCGCGTTTCAGCCACGGTGGGTCTCTTGCGGACGCTCGAGGATTCTCTCAGCTTCTGCCAAACGGATTGCCTGAACCCTTGTTTTCACGTCCAATTTCTCGAAGATATGCTTGACATGAGACTTGACGGTATCAAGACAAACGAACGTTCTATCTGCAATCTCGCTGTTCTTGTACCCTATCGCCATCAACTGTAATATCTCGTGTTCTCTCCGGGTCAAATGTACATTCCAAAGCCGTCTTCGCTGCTCTTGAACGGTTAACGCCTTCTTGCCGATACCACAGGCCTTCATGATGTTCACGAGGTGCGCCGATCCTCGACCGTTCGACATGGTTTCCGCCATATCCATCAGCAGGGGCGAGATGATCGGGGCGTACCTGACGAACTCCCCGACAAACCCCTCCGCTTCAGCAAAACCGAGCATCTCTTCCATCACTGCCTTCGCGCGAACATGATCATCGAGAGCGTAAAGGCTTGCCGAAAGCACAAGGCCAATGTCAAGGGCCGGTTCAATTATGTTTCTTTTCAAACAACGGTTCCGTAAGGTCTCAAGCATAGCAGCAGCGTCCGCATACCTGCGCTGTCTGTAGTACAACTCTCCTTGAGCCAGGCATTCGAAGACGAAATGGAAGCAGAACGGCTCGTCCATGGTCAGCTTTCTTCGATGCGCCCATTGCTCTACCCACCTGAGGTCGCCCTTAGCCATAGAAACGTGCGCATGAAGGGCGTTGACAAGCGCGATGATCTCGGGCTTACCAACCGCCTTCGCCACCGAATGCATCTTCTGCACGTACTTATCCGTCTCTTCCCACTCGCCCCTAGACTCGTGGGCATAGGACAGCAATGCACTTGCTTCAACAATATCAATAACATCTGTAACACGTTCGGCATAACTCAGCGCAACCTTCGCATATTCCAATACCTTCTCAAGGTCATTACGAAAATAGAAGACCCATGCCATCGGTAGATAGAGCAAGAATCTCACCGGGGCATCGGATAGCCCCTTCCATTCCAAGAACTGAAAGCCATCCCGGAGGACAGCCTCGGTCCGATGCAAGTGGCCCTGCCACCGCTCCATGTAGGCCATCGATCGAAACCATGTCATTCTGGCCCACACACTGTCTGACGAAGAGATCGTCGCCAGCGCCTCTCTCAAGGCATGGGATGCTGATGGCAGACCCTCATGAAAGAGATGCCGCCACGTATACGTGACCATGTTCTTGATGAAACTATAATAGAATTTGTTGTCTGGCGAGGCCCTCCGGATAGCCTCGTTGACCTCATCGGCATTTGCGCTGTCCAGATCCACATAATATGGAAGCACCTGTTGAAAATACGTGAGAAGATCCTCGCAGAGTCTTCTCTTGAATCCATCATACCGCTCAAACAACTTTGCCCGATGGCTTGTAACATCCGTAAGGGTCATCTCTATGTCTTGCAACTGTAACGAGTCTATCTTGAACCCGCATTCATAAAGCCGGAGCAGCGCACGCGCTATGAACACTTCACGGGGAAGTTTTGCAAGCCATTTCAGACCGGAAGCAATCTCATGGCTCTCGTACATGAGAAACAGATGATCCTCAAGAAAATCGGCGACAAACTCAAAATCCTCCGAGGCAAAGGCATGTCGAAACGCGTCCTCGAGATAGTTGTTTCTCGCAAACCAAATTGCCGCCCTGCGGTGAATCTCGCGTAACCGGTCAGGCGAAGACGCCATCACCCGCTGCTTGATAGCCTTCGAGAAGAGGTGATGGTAACGAAACCATGTTCGCTCCGAATCGAGAGGGACGAGAAAAAGGTTATTCCTGTATACATGATCCAGGATGGGCGGGACATCAGGGCAATCGGTGAGCTCCCTGCAGAGACTCACATTAAACCTTTCAAGAAGGGCTGTCACGTAAATAAAGTCCTTTACCTTCTTCGGCTGCACATCGATTACTTGATCGATCAAGTAATCTGCAGTTTCATGAAACGTCCTGTTGAAGATGTTGTTGAGACCGTCAAGGGTCTCTTTCCCCCTGAGCGACAGGCCCAGAAGCTGTAACGCCGCAACCCAGCCTTCCGTATATCGGGCGAGTTCGTGGGCCTCCTTTGGGGAAAGTTTGAGAGGCACGATATCGGTAAAGTACCTTTCCGTTTCTTCTTCGGTAAATCTCAGATCTTCAGCGGAGATCTCCACCGTCTGATTACGGACCTTGAACTGGACAAGTGAAAAGGGGGGACTGCACCGACTTATGATCACAAGGTGCAGATTATGCGGCAAATAGTCCAGCAAGAAGGACAATGCGTGATGGATTCTCTTGGAGGTGATCTGCTGATAATCGTCGAGAACGAGATACAGATCTCCGGGAAGGTAATTCAGGCAATTGACGATAAAGGGGGTAACCTCTTTCGCTGAAAGTTTCTTCTGGCTTTGAAGCCATCGACTCATTGCCGACTTGAAGACAGTGTCAGCTTGGCTTAAGGCAGTGAGAAGGTAGCGGAAGAAGGTATCGGAATCGTTATCGCTCTTATCGAGAGAATACCAGGCGGCTCGTATCCCGTCTCCGTTTATCCATTGGCATGCAAGAGAGGTCTTACCCGAACCGGCTACGCCGTGAATCACCATTAGACGGCAGCCCTTGCCCGCCGAGAGCCGCTCGACTAGATGCGTCCTCTGGAGCATCCTTGCGTTGACAGGCGGGATGTTCAGCTTTGTGCTGACGAGCGTATAGCGCCCGCGGCTTCTTATACTGTCCTTCTGCCCTTGCCGATTAGTCTCGGCCGTGCCTCCCTCTCTTTGGCCTCGAACGCTATTGCCCATAACGTTTACTCCAGGTTATGATCGGGCGTTTGGCTTGAACTAAAGGCTATTCTACCAAAAGATGTTCTATTGTTAAACAAGTTTGTTTTGCGGATAATCTCCGGGAAACTGCCCCCCCTTCCTCTTCCCATAAAAAGCTAAGGAGGGGCCGGGGAGAGGCAGGCCGGTCTTCGCATATGGGCACGATCCGACATCCTGCCGCCCTTCCTTCAACGCTTTCGTTTATGCCTTCACCATACAACCTACCGAGCATGCATCGGCGCACCCGGGGCTCTCGCGATACCCTCGGCACTCAACACATTTGTCCGGGCCGATCTCAAACATCTCTTCGTTCTTCCGCGTTATGGACCCGACAGGGCATGCGGACGTACAGTAACCGCAACAGACACAATCATCGGTAATCCTCATCACTATTCTCGCTCGGATCCTCCTTTGCAGGGGCATCCCGATCAGACAGCGCGTATCATCATATGGGAGTCCCGTCTCTCGGCGCCATGACACAGAAATTGATGCCCGACAACGCGTGAAACGACAAAAAAGAGGGGCAAATAGAATCTGCTTGACAGCTGTCAGCCATATGAAATGTCTGATCTCAAAATCACACTGAAAACTACACCAAAGTGTGATGTGAACACGAAGTATATTCGGTAAAGTAACGCAGGAATTCCGGCTAAAGCGCAAAATTACGACGGAATCAGCGAACTGATGGAACGTCCCGTAGGGCACCGGATGGTCAGATCGATCCTACACTTGCTGCGGAAGCGGCCCTTCGAAGGGGTTGTCTGGTTTGAACAAAAGTGCAGAGAGGGCCTTCGGCGGAAGGATGTCGCCCATGCCGATGAGACAACCGTCTCCGTAAGAGAGGAGCGTAATTGGCTTCATGTTGTCCAAGCCGAAGGGCTCGCCCATTGCCTCGTTGACGAGAAACAGGGCAAGCAGGCCATCGACCCGATCGGAATATCGCCAGATTTCCATGGAAGGGCATGGAGAAGCATATCTTCTCCATTAGACTGCAGCCGTGGACTGCGCAATAACCACGATCTCAGAGAATTTGTCTTTTCCGAGGAAGAAGAAAAGACGCCACGGGCGAAGTTGCTTGCCGATCTTCTCATTCTCTTAAAAAAATCAGGCGACAGCGCAGGGGGTGGGGGAAAGGATCACCTCTGTCCAGAACTCCTCCGAAAGATCGAGAATGGTTGCGGCGAGATATTGGAAAGGGCGCACTCAGGCATGCTCGATCCCAGACGACGTATCAAGAGGGGATGGATCAAGAAGACGAAAGAAGAAATCTTCATCGAACGTCTCCATCGCCGCTACCAAAGCGTTCTCGCCGTTCTCCATGACTTCAACGCCCTCTTCGGTAGCCGTGTCACCGAGAGGGTCATCCTGATGATAAAGCTGAAACAGAAGATTAGCGGCGCCTTCCGCTCTGTGCAAGGCGAACAGTATTTCGCGAGGAAATGGCACTACATCCCAGCCATTGGGCTTCCTGGGGCATATCCCTACACGCAAGGCAGTAAACCCCCTTCACTACCAGACGGAGCCGCTCATAATACGGCGAGGCTACGGCTTCAATACGCCCAAAGAGATCCGACAGAGGAGGCGCCCTTCGTCGTAGGTAGAAATGAAGCGGGTGAGGTGAGCAAGGGTTTTTTGGCGAGAGCCGGGGGAAACGGGAAACTCTCACGGCGCGAAAAGCTCCAAACAAAAAAGGGGAGGAGAACAAGATGAGACGGTTTATCAGCAGGTTCCTTACAGGGGGGTTGTTTTTGTTGCTGTCCTTTTGTGTCGTGTTCGCTGTTGGGGGGAAGCCTCTGAGCGCAGCGGAGCCGATCAGGATCGGAACGATATTCAGCATAACGGGGTGGGCAGGTTTCTTAGGCAGCGCTCAGAAAGAGATCTATACTGCCATGTTGGATGACATCAACAGTAAAGGCGGTGTTGGCGGGAGGCAGATAGAGCTCTTTTTTGAAGACGACCAGAGTAATCCGACAAACGCAACGATAGCGGCGACTAAGCTGATCAAGGACAAGAAAGTGGTCATCGTGGTCGGCACGAGCATAGACGACTCTGCCCTGGCTCTGGTCCCGATCTGTGAAAGGGAAAAGGTCCCTTTTATCAATTCGGGACCGGCCGACATACCCTTCAAGAAATGGGTGTTCAGCGTGGGCCCCGGCCATGCGAAAACCGCTGCCCACCTCCTTGAATACGGGGTAAAAGACCTGGGCGCACAACGGATTGCCCTTTTTCACAGTACCGACGCCTCTGGAAAGGCCTGTGCCAAGATAATCATGGGCGACATCGGCAAATACCCGAAGGCATCCATCATCATTGAGGAATCTTTCGAGCCTACGGACACCACTGTGATCCCTCAACTGACCAAGATAAGGGCTGCCAACCCGGATCTCATCATACTCTATACCACGGCGGGTCCTGCTTCGGTGGTTGCGAAGAACTACAAGCAGTTAGGCATGACTACCCAGGTTGTCGGGTTTGCCGGAATTACGGCGCCAGAATTTGTAAAGAATGCGGGGAAGATAGCTGAAGAAAGCAAATGGATCATCTTGGCCGTGCCTATTATCCTTGCTGACAAGATGGCGCCAGACGATCCCTATCGTACGAACGTCTATGAGCCCATCAAGAGGCTCATGCAAGAAAGACTCGGAAAACCGATAACCATGTTTCACGGGACAGCGCACGATGCGCTCAAGGCAGCTTTAGAGGCGATGAAGATGGCACGGAGTATCGATTCTGCCTCCATACGTGATGCCCTTGAGAAGGTCCGAATAGAAGGGTTCATCGGACCCTTCGCCTGTACCCCTACAGACCATCATGGGTCGCCGGTCGATCCGATGAGACCGGCGGTGCTCAAGGACGGCGAGTGGGTGCCATATACGAAATAACCGAGAACAGAGGAGGATACGATCGGTCGGATCTATTCCTCCCCTCATGCCCATGTTTAAGGTTTAGGTCCTTTCGGGCGAACGCCGCGGGATGAACTTTCGCGCAAAACGAGTGCACCCGAATCAAAGAGGAGGCATTGACATAATTGCTCACTATTATTGTTTGCATGAAGGTTGTCATTGATCCGGAGATGCCCTTTTCCGAGTTCAGGATCGACAGAGAGCGCAGGAAGCCTGTCCCTCCTGCGGGCGTACCGCCCGTTTTCAGCCCCTTTGACGAAAATGCTCTTGAATGCGCCTTGAAGATAAAGGATTCAGTTGAGTGCCGGGTAACAGTCTTAAGCATGGGCAAAATGGTTCCCAAGGCCATCCTGCAAAAGGCGCTTGCGGCAGGAGCGAATGAGGCCGTTATCATAGAGGACCCTGAGTTCGATAACCTCGACCCTTTCAGCACCGCTCAAATTTTGGCGGCAGCAATCAGGAAACTTGAGGCGTATGATCTTGTCTTCACGGGCCGACAAGCGGCCGATTGGGATTCAGGTCTCGTGTGGGCAGGGATTGCCGAAATGCTCGATATGCCGGCTGTGACAATTGCTCGCAATGTGAAGTTGAGTGAAGGGAAGGCGCTTGTTGAAAGGTGCGTCTGGGACGGCATTGAGCTTATTGAAACGCAACTGCCGGCGCTGATCTCCTTCTCAAGCGAGGTGGGGGAATTGCGGGGCGTGACCGTGCCTGCATTGATTAAAGCAAAGAAGCGGGAGATCCCGAAGTGGACGAGGTCGGACGTAGAATCCCAAAAGAGCGGCCTCGTGGAGCTGAAAGACCTCTACGAGCCCGAACTGGGCAACGTAGATCTGTACCTTGTTCCGGGCGACAGCTTTGTGGAAAAAGGGCGTAATCTGGCGAAGCGACTCGTTGAAGAGGGGCTTTTCTGACAAAAGCGCCGGGAGAGGAGAATGGACGACCGGGGATGTTTGCTCGTTTTTGGCGAGCTGGAGAAGGATGATTTATCCTCTATGACGGCGCAGTTGATGCGCGCCGGTGGTCAGCTTGCCAAAAATATGGGAAGAGAGCTTTGCCTGCTTTTTATCGGGTCTGCGTCCTCAGAAGCGGCGATGAAAGGTTACGGATACGGAGCAGACAGAGTTATGACGGCTGATGACCCGCATCTGGAAACGTACCTTGCCGATTCCTTTCTTCAACCGCTGGAGCAGATTGTGCGTGAGCTGGGGCCTGCGATAGTGCTCTTTGGTCACAACGATCGAGGCTTCGATCTGGCCCCCCGACTTGCCTTTCGACTGAAAGCCGGAGCGATATTGGATTGCGTGGAGTTAGAGCCGAGCAATGACTCTGGCCTTGTGAATTTTGTGAAACCTGTGTTCGGCGGTAAGGCGCTCGGCCGCTTTTCTTGCTCGGGGCCTCCTCGCATCGCATCGATCCGGGAAGGGGCGTTTGAGCCGGCGGACTTCGATAAGTCAAAAAGGGGCGAAGTGCTGCCGCTGTCTCTCGCCCTCGACGAGTCCCGAATAAGGACGCGCTTTGTCGGGAAGACAACGGACGAGAATCTGTCTGCCGCGCTCAGCCTGACATCTGCCAAGATCGTGGTGAGCGGAGGCAGGGGGCTTAAGGACAAAGAGGGTGTAAGCATAATCAGGGAGACGGCCGATTTGCTCGGGGGCGCCATTGGCGGAAGCAGACCGGTCGTCGACAACGGGTGGCTGCCCAGTTCACTGCAAGTCGGGCTTACGGGCAAGAAGGTCAGCCCCCATGTCTACATCGCCGTTGGCATATCAGGCTCGCTACAGCACATGGCGGGATGCCTGAAGTCCAAGACAATCGTTGCCATTAATTGCGACCAATCAGCTCCTATCTTCAGACTGAGCAGGATCGGCGCCGTAGGGGACTACCGCCAAATCCTGGAAGGCTTCAATGCCGAGATAAGGAACATCAAGGAAGGAGGGATGATTACGCAAAATGGGTGATGGGTTCCAAGCAAAGCATAAACATGAACAGCGGGATGAGGGCGTCTTGGGAAAAGTACGACGTCGTCGTCGCGGGCCGGAGGCTCCGAGCGAGTGCGTCAACATTCTCTTGCGGGGCGAGTCTTGAGGATTAACCGAATCTATTTGGGAAAGGACAGATTTTTAATAAAACCCAAGCCTGCCCGCGCGACTCAGTTAGCGGAACAGGGACGCCTTGGGATCAACGGGTTTACAAGGGATTGAAAAAGAATAAGGAGGCAAGGATGACCGAGAAAGAACTGGCAAACATCGTTGGCGCGAAGAATCTCCTCGATGGCGTAGAAATCCTGGAAGAATATTCCAAGGACCTGAGCTTTGCTCCCCGATTAAGGCCTAGATGCATAGCAAGGCCCGGGAGCGCTGGGGAGGTGGAGGCCGTAGTAAAATGGGCGAACGAGACGCTTACGACGCTTGTGCCCATGAGCTCGGGGGCGCCTCACTTCCGGGGTGACACCGTCCCAAGCGCCGGCGGGGCTGTTATCGTGGACTTGAGCAGAATGAAACAAATCGTGAGAATTGACCGGAGAAACAGGATAGCCATGGTCGAGCCCGGCGTTACGTTTACGGAACTTGTCCCAAGATTGGAGCAAGAGGGGCTAAGGCTCAATATGCCGTTGCTCCCCAGAAGTTCTAAATCGGTCATGGGCAGTCTGCTGGAAAGAGAACCAGTCATAATGCCTATGGATCAATGGGATGCGATCGACCCCCTCACCTGCATCGAGGTGGTCTTTGGCGCCGGAGACGTGTTTAGAACCGGGGCTTCTGCGGGACCCGGCACCCTCGAAGAACAATGGCGAGCAAAGAATGCTCAGGAAAACCCTATGGGACCCGGTCAAACAGACTTCGGAAGGGTTGTTCAAGGTTCCCAGGGAACCATGGGCATCGTGACCTGGGCGACTATCAGGTGCGAGGCATTGCCCGCGCTGCAGAGACCCTTTTTGGTGGGCGCCGACGAGCTGGAGAAGCTATCCGATTTCATCTACCGGCTGCTGTGGCTCAAGCTGGGGAATGAGTGTCTCGTGCTGAACAACTCTGATCTTGCGGCCATATGTGCGAAGGATCCGACGGAATATCAGCGTATAAAGAGCGATTTGCCCCGGTGGCTCTTCTTCTTCTGCCTCTCCGGCTCGTACTACTTCCCGGAAGAAAGGTTGGAGTATCAGGAGAAGGAAATGTCGGAAGCTGCCCAGCGGCTTGGCGTTGAGCCGGTAAAAGCGCTCTTCGGGGTGTCGGCATATGAGTTGTTAAGGATGCTGAGCAAGCCATCGGAGGAGCCTTACTGGAAGCTCCGCCACAAAGGCGCCTGCCAGGATATCTTCTTCTTAACAACTCTTGACAAGGCACCGGGGTTTGTGCAAGTGATGCTTCGCATAGCCGAGCAGCATGGCTATCCGTCGTCCGATATGGGCGTGTATGTCCAGCCTACGGTGCAAAACACCTCCTGCCACTGCGAGTTTAGTCTATTCTACGATCCGAACAATGCAACGGAGGCTGCAAGAATCAAGAAGCTTTGCGACGGGGCCGCCGAGGCCTTGATGAACGCGGGGGCATTCTTCAGCCGTCCCTACGGGGCATGGGCGGATATGGCATACAGACGAGACGGGGAGAGCGCCGCCGCCCTGAAGAAGGTCAAGCTGATCTTTGACCCCAATAACATCATGAATTCAGGAAAACTGTGCTTCTGAGCTCAGAACGCAAAGAGAGGAGGTAATTCATATGGCGCTGAGAGACTACGAAAGGGATATGCTGAGGTGCATAAGATGCTCGGAGTGCAAATGGGTGCCGCTGGCACAGATAAAGAGTTTCAGGTTCGCCCAGGTATGCCCCAGCATAGGAAAGTACAACTTCCATTCTTACTCGGGCGGCGGCAGGCTGATAATGGGACTGTCGCTGATGCAAGAGAGGATTGATTATACCGACGATTTCCTGGACATATTATACAGATGCCAAATGTGCGGCGCCTGCGATGTTTCATGTAAATCCAACAGGGACATGGAGCCATTCGCCGTAAATCAAGAACTGAGGATCAAGGCCGTTGAGGACGGCCAACTTCTCCCTGCTCATATGCTGCTCATCGATGGGCTGAAGAAAGAAGACAACATGATGCAGGGCAAGAAGGCGGATCGCGGCAAGTGGGCCGACGGTCTCGATGTAAAAAATGTCACTCAGGACAAGGCGGAGGTGTACTATCACGCCGGCTGCCGGTACTGCTTCGACGAGGAGCTGTGGCCTGCCGCCAGAACCGCTTTAACCCTGCTGAAGAAGGCCGACGTCGATGTGGGCATTGCCGGAAAGGACGAGAACTGCTGCGGCTGTCGCGCCTACGAAATAGGGTACAAGGGTGAATTGACCAAGTACGCTGAAAACAATCTGGACATGTTGGAGACCGCGGGCGTCAAAACCGTTGTCACCTCCTGCGCTGACTGTTACCACGGCTTCAAGGTCCTCTACCCCAAACTGGTCAGGCAGACCAAAGTCGAGGTGCTCCATACTACCGAGTATCTTGACCGTCTGATAAAAGAGAATAAGCTCAAGCTG
>Ga0326728_10025804_pt1 | contig 10473 bp, 13 predicted proteins | sample MB3enrmetagenome_FD_207602 | JGI IMG/M metagenome (GOLD analysis project Ga0326728, IMG submission 207602) | Lab enriched peat soil microbial communities from McLean, Ithaca, NY, United States - MB31MN | ecosystem: Environmental > Terrestrial > Soil > Wetlands > Peat | place: USA: New York... | reverse complement strand
CTCCCACTGGGGTTCGCCTGTGTTGCGGCAGCGACTCAAAATGCCGGCCACGAGGTGGCCCTGCTGAACCTGATGTTCGAAGGAGACTCAAAGGTGGGCATCAGGAGCTCGATCGAAGATTTCCACCCCGAAGTCATTGGCATTTCGGTGAGGAATATCGATGACCAAAACATGCTGAAGCCCCGGTTCCTGCTGGCTCCGGTCAAGGAGGTCGTAGAGAGGTGCCGGAGCTTTTCGGAGGGTCCGATTATTCTGGGCGGGGCGGGTTACAGCATCTTTCCTGCGAGCGCGCTAGCTTATCTGGGCGCAGACATTGGAATTCAAGGTGAAGGAGAGAATGTTTTCCCTCTCCTGGTGGATCGAATCGGCAAGGGCGGCGAAGTTGCAGATCTTCCCGGCATTCACTTGCCGGGCCATGCCGCTCAAGCCGCCGATGAAGGGGCGGTTCGTCCTCCGGCCCTAAGCCTTCGGGCGACGGGTCGCGAACCACCCCGGCGATACTCTGAAGAGAACCTGGATAATCTGCCTCTCCCAGAACCGCATCTTTGGATTCCTTCCGGCGCCTCCAAGCGCAAGCTCTGGGTGCCGGTGCAGAGCAGGCGAGGTTGTCCTCTGGACTGCACCTACTGTTCGACTAGCCTGATCGAGGGCAGAGGGATACGGACACGTTCGCCCGCCCATGTTGTGAAGTGGCTGGCGAAGCTGAGGGAGGCAGGCTGCCGGAACTTCAACTTCGTCGATAACACCTTTAACGTCCCCCCCGACTATGCAAAGGACCTCTGCCGGCAGATGATTCAAGCGGAACTCGGCCTCCATCTGTGGTGCCTCATTTATCCAAAGTGGATCGATGCGGAACTAGTGGAACTCATGGGGCGCGCCGGATGCCGCCAGATCAGTTTTGGTTTCGAAAGCGGCTCGGACGAAATGCTGCGCAGTCTCAACAAGCGATTCGACCAGAAAGAAATCAGTGTGGTCTCAGAAATGTTCGCGCAGGCGGGAATCGAGCGGATGGGATTCCTCCTGCTGGGGGGTCCGGGGGAGACCAAAGACAGCGTCGAGGAAAGCCTGTCGTTTGCTGATTCCCTGAGTCTCGAGGCCCTGAAGATTACAGTCGGCCTTCGTATCTATCCGCAAACTTCACTGGCAGGAACCGCTCTTGAAGAAGGAGTGATAGCAGCCGAGGAGGACCTACTCCTGCCCCGGTTCTACTTGCAGCCGGAGCTGAGGGATTGGCTCCCGGAGCGGGTGGCTACGTACAAAGCCTCACGCCCGCGGGTGAATTAGCTGTCAGCTCTCAGCAAACGGGTCAATGCAGGCCCACACTGAAGGCTGAGAGCTGAGAGCTGAGAGCTGAGAGCTACTTACGCTTCTCTGGCCGTGCCGCTGGCGGCATCCCAGCAAATCTTCTTCCCGCTGCGCACAGAGAGGTTCACCATGTGGCCGGCGGCGGCGGAGCGGTGTCCCATCTCGGCATCTTCCACAGGTTTTCGCCTGCTTCGGACGGAATCGAAGAACTCGCTCAGATGGAAGACGGTCGCCTCCGGTCCGGTGGCCTTGAAGTTCAAGGAGCCTTCGGCCCGCACATAAGGGTTTGATTCCTCGCGGTGCTTGCCTTCGCTCCAGAATTGCTCTTGGAGTTTCTGGGGCCAGGGCTCGATTTGAGATTGGTAGCTCTCTCTCGGGGTCTCGTTGGTCAAGTTCATGTCCGCCCCAAGCGTGACCATGAGTGTGCCTTCAGTGCCGAGGTATTGAATGCCTTGCTGGGAAGCGCTCGAGTTGTTCATGGTCGAGCCCATATTCACATGGAAGCTCGGGTAATCAAACAGCGCGTCGAGCGTGTCAGGCACTTCGCGGCCATCGTGGCGGGCCAGGATGCATCCAATGGCGGCGACCGTGTCCGGCATCTGGGCGTCCATCACGAAGTGAATCGTATTAATCAGGTGGACGAAAAGGTCGGTGGAAATGCCACCGGAGTAATCCCAGTACTTACGGTATCGGAACACGCGCTCCGGGTCGAAGGGCCGCTTGGGGGCCGAGCCCAGCCATTCCTCCCAACTGAAGTTCACGCCCTCTTTCAAGTCTGGCGGGATGGGATAATTCCACGCGCCGGTGGAGCTATTCCGGTTATAGGAGGCGATAATCTTCGTCACCTTGCCAATTTTTCCGGACTGCACAATTTCCTTGGATTTTTTGTGCATTGGGGAGGACACCCACTGGCTCCCTACCTGGACAATCCGATTTTGCAGTTTCGCCGCTTCAATGACTTTCGGCCCCTCCTCGATGCGGTAGGTCATCGGCTTTTCGATGTAGACGTCCTTGCCGGCTGAAATGGCGTCCAGCACGATGGGCGTATGCCAATGGTCCGGGGTGGCGACCAGCACGGCGTCCAGGTCTTTTCTTTCAAGCAACTTCTTATACGCCGCGAAATAGGTTTCCACTTTGCCGTCGGTGCGTTCCTTGGCGCGCTCAAGATGCCCCTGGTAACAGTCAGCTACCGCGATCAGATTAGCTTGCTCAGTCTGCTTTACGCATTCCATCAGGAAGCAGCCGCGGATACCGTAGCCGATGAAACCTACATTGACCCGATCATTCGGGCTCGCTGGCTTGGGCAACGGCGCGGCCGCCAGATGGACTCGTTTTCCATTGAGAAACAATCCCAGCGTGGCGGCCCCTGCAGCGCTTTGGCTGATGAATTGCCGTCGTGAAACAAAGGACATTTTGTGTTCCTCCATAATCTGCTAAAAATCCCAAGTATATTATCTTGCGAAACGCCGCAGAGCAAGATGGTCGGGCGACCCTAATCACTTTAGCAACCCAAAGTCGGTTCGGTTTGGTATTCTCTCAGATGTTCCAAATCTCTTGTGGAGAAGAAAAGGCATGGCGATTGGGAAGCGTGAAACCGAGAAGAAGCCTTTGGTGGCGTATCAGGACCACCAATTCCTGGAAAGCAGTGATGCCCGCCTGTTGCGTATCCTCAGCGAATACCTCGAGCCGCAGGCAAGATTGCGACACGCCCGCATCCAACACACTGTTGTATTCTTCGGTTCCGCGCGCATCCGGCCCCGCGAGGCAGCGTTGCAGAGACTTCAGGAACTGCAAAGCCAGGGGGAAGGGGGCGCGGCGGATCTCTTCGCGACGGCGCTGAAGAAGGCGCGCATGGACCTGGAGATGTCCCAGTACTACGAGGACGCGCGCGAACTCTCACGCCTTGTGACGGCCTGGGCGCTTTCCGTCCAGCGCGAGTCGGGTTTCCTGGTGGTTTGTTCGGGCGGGGGACCGGGGATCATGGAAGCCGCGAACCGCGGCGCTTCCGAGGCCGGCGGCAAGTCCATTGGACTGAATATCATGCTGCCCGCCGAACAACAGCCCAACCCTTATATCTCGCCCCAACTCTGTTTCCTGTTCCGATACTTCTTCATGCGCAAGCTGTGGTTTGCCCAACCGGCTCGATCCCTTATCGCCTTTCCGGGAGGATTCGGGACTTTGGACGAGCTGTTCGAGATGCTCACCCTGCTGCAGACAAACAAGATGGGTCACCGCGTGACAATCGTGCTCTATGGCTCTGACTACTGGAAGCGCGCCATCAACTTCGAGTTTTTCCTCGAGGCAGGGACTATTTCGGAAGAAGACCTGAAACTCATTCGCTTTGCCGATACTCCGCAAGAGGCGTTCGCCATAATCAAGGAAGATCTGACCCGCATACTCCACGTCAGGACGGTGCTGAGGCATCCTTTCATCTGATTCTGACTTCTGAATCCTGACCCCTCCCTCCCGTTCGGCGTTATAATTTGCACCGGAGGAACTCATGCAATTCTTCAAAGAAAGCATGTTGGAACTGATTATCCAGACATCCACGAACCTGCCTCCGGACGTGCGCCAAGCCATGGGGGAGGCGCTCGTAACGGAGGCCCCACAAACGCAAGCGGGACAAGCGCTGGCCATCATCGGGCAGAACATTGACATGGCCTATGAGGATGAAGGGGCCATCTGCCAGGACACTGGAATGCCCACATTTGAAATCAAAACACCGGTGGGCGTGAACCAGATGGCGATGAAGAAGCAGATTCAGGAAGCCGTCGCGGAAGCCACCCAGCGCGGCAAACTGCGGCCCAATTCCGTGGACTCGATCAGCGGCAAGAACAGCGGCAACAACCTCGGGCCCGGTACTCCCGTCATCCACTTCGAGCAATGGGAGGAGCCGGATATCGAAGTGCGCCTGATCCTCAAAGGCGGCGGCTGCGAGAATATGAATATTCAGTACTCGGTGCCCTGCATGCTCGAACATTTGGGACGGGCGGACCGCGACCTCGAGGGAGTGAAGAAATGCCTGCTGCACGCCGTGTGGCAGGCGCAGGGCCAGGGCTGCGCGCCCGGGGCCATAGGCGTTTGCATCGGCAGCGACCGCGCGGCCGGCTACCATCTGGCAAAGCTGCAACTTTTCCGCTCGCTCGATGATATCAACCCCGACTCTAGGCTGGCCAAGCTCGAGCAGGAGATCATGGACGAGGCCAACAAGATCGGTGTGGGCACGATGGGCTTTGGCGGCAAGGTCTCCCTAATCGGTTGCAAGATCACCGCCGCCAACCGGCTTCCTGCCAGCTTCTTCGTTTCGGTCGCCTACGATTGCTGGGCCTTCCGGCGGCTTGGCGTGTTGCTCGACGCTGAGTCCGGCGCTATCAAGCAATGGCTGTACCGCGACCCGAAGCGCCCTGTGGAGCGGCTGGTGTCAGGTGCCGGGTTCCAGGTGTCAGGCAGGGAAATACGGTTAGAAACCCCGCTCTCTGAGGAAAAAGTCAGAGCGCTGAAGGTCGGGGACGTCGTTTTGATTAACGGGCCGATGGTCACCGGGCGCGACGCCGCGCACACCTACCTGATGCACCACGACGCGCCCTGCGATCTGAACGGGGCCATCCTTTACCACTGCGGCCCAGTCATGATGAAAGAAGGAACGCCGCCCAATATACGCTGGCGCACCAACGCCGCCGGGCCCACCACCAGCATTCGCGAAGAGCCTTACGAGGCCGATGTTATCAAGCGCTTCGGCATCCGCGCCGTGATGGGCAAAGGCGGCATGGGTAAGAAAACCCTCGCTGGCCTGAAGGAACATGGGGCCGTCTATCTCCACGCGATCGGCGGCGCCGCGCAGTTCTACGCCCGCTGCCTGCCTAAGGTCCACGGCGTCTACCTGCTCGAAGAACTAGGCGTCCCCGAAGCGATGTGGGTCTTCGAAGCCAAAGATTTCCCTGCCATCGTCACCATGGATTCGCACGGGGAATCTCTGCACGAAGTTGTGTCCGCCGCGACAGGAGCGGAGTTGGAGAAGGTGGGCGCAGGCAGGTAGGCAGGTGGCTACTGTGCAGGACAGAACGGGGTAGTGCTGGTGGAACCCCAAAGCAGCGGTCCTGGATGGAGTTCTGCAATCTCGCTGGAAGGACATCGCTCGCCAATGGTTTCGCGGGTTTATCTTGACACCTCGGTGTTCAGCGCCCACTACGACGAGGAAGCGCCGGACCGTCGCATCCAGACGGAGGAGTTCTGGGCACGTCGTAGCCAGTTTGCCGTCTCGACTTCAGAACTGGCGCGTGACGAATTGCAACGAACGCCTGACAGCACAAGGAGGGTAGATCTACTGGCCTTGCTTAATGGCCTGACGATCCACCCCATCACTGACGCGATGAGGGCTCTTGCCGTTCACTACATCCAGGCCTGGATTTTTAGCGAAGTGATGTATGATGATGCTCCGTACGTTGCCGCGGCTGTATTGACGCAGCAGGACGTGCTATTGTCGTGGAACTTCAGGCACCTTGTTAATCGGCGCCGGCGCGCCCAAATCAATGACGCCAATGTTTCATTGCATCTGCCCACCATCGAAATCGTGGCGCCACCTGAGATTTGAAGGAGCACGCACGTGACGTAATTTGACTATGAGGAAGTCGCCCGCGAGGCGCGTATTCCCCCTCAAAAGCTTGAGGAACTCCGCCGCCTGATCAAGGGGGAATTCCCTCGCGATGAGATGATGTACGAACTCCATCTTCTGCGCGCCTGCATGGCCATTAAGAACGGTGTGGTAACCATCGACCAGGCCCCCACTCACAAGCAGAGACCTAGCTAGTGATTCTCCAACCGCGGCCCCTTAATCGCTAAGACTCCGCGGAGCAGGGCGCACGCCTTTGCTGCTATTCAGTTGCAATTGGCTGCTATTCGTCTTCCGGCAGGGATTCGTGGTATTCGTCGATGGCTGCGGCGGCAACTTCGGCTTTCATCTTAAGCCAGTCGAGATAAACAGACAATTCAGAGAGAAGGTCCTGGTAGGCGTCGGTGCCTCGGTTTACGGCACTCATTTTTCGGCGAATCGTGCGAATCCGCTCATACCACTCCTCGACGTCGACGATGAGCCCCTCTACGGTTTCAAGGTCGGGGACAATCTTCGTAGCCACGCTGTTACCACTCCCTCTTCAGACGGCGGACTAGGCGTTCAATGTTCTCTTGGGCGGTATCAACTTCGCGCTGCCAGCCACGGATGTACGACTCGTTAGGCATCGGCTTCATCCGCTCTCGTCGGATCCTTTCCTCATGCTCCTCGGCAACTTCCCTCTGTGCCGCGATCTTCCTTCGAAGCTCCTTGTTTCGTCCCATCCCGCACCCCGATTATACCACCTCCGGGTGGACTCTTTGGCCCTGCAATGATTGCTGGCATTCTGGTACAATGCCCGGCAAGCCCTTGAGCCGTGGGGCGAGGTGGCGGACGTGGATTGAGGCCCGCCGTTCTCAGGAAATGGCTAGGTGAACCGGAGTGGAACAGGAACAGGAGTTACTGGACCGTTGCCTCGCCGGTGAAGATTCTGCTTGGGAAGCCCTTCTCAGGGCTTACACACGAAAAATCTATAATCTCTGCTACCGCTTTACGGGCCGGGTGGAAGAAGCCGAAGATGTGACCCAGGAGGTTTTCATCAAAGTCTTCCAGACTCTCAAGACCTATCATTCGGCCCAGGGCAGCTTTGCAACGTGGCTCAACCGGGTGGCGCGCAACCATTTGGTGGACCACTACCGGCGCGCTCGGAAGGACCGCGTTACTTCCTCGCTGGAGGACGAACTGCCGGAGACGGAACAGAAGCCGAGCGAACATATGGAGCCTACTGGTCAAGTGGAATCACGCGAGCGCAGGGAGGTTTTGCAGACGGCTTTGGACAAGCTCTCGCCGGACCTGCGCGAAGCCGTGATCCTGCGCGACCTGCACGACCTCGATTACGAGGAGATTGCCCAGGTCTTGAGTGTTCCCCAGGGCACCGTGAAATCGAGAATTAACCGCGGAAGATTGGAACTGGGACGTGTCCTTAAACGTATGGAAGGAATGAGAGGCCCCGCCAAGGCGGGAAGCGAGCTATGACGCACCTGGACCTGGAAAACTTGACGAGCGATTACCTGGAGGGACTGCTCGAGCCGGCGCTCAAGGCGGAAGTCGAATCCCATCTGAGTGCCTGCCCCTCCTGCCTCGAAATGGTGGGCGATGTGCGCCGAGCCATGCAACTGTGCCATGACGCCCCGGAACTCGAGCCGGCTCCCGCGCTGGTTCGGAGGATCCTGCTGGCTACGGTAGGCCAACGCAAACCCAGTTGGCAGGAGCCCCTGGTGGCTTTCCTCCGCCCCATGCTTCAACTCCGAGTCGCTTATGGGATAGCGATGGCGGTGTTTTCGTTCTCTATCATCATTAACGCAGCCGGGATCAATCTCCGCCACATGACCGTCGAGGATCTGAACCCTCGCACTTGGATCTTCCGGGCCAACCGTGCCGGGCATCAGTACTACGCTCGGGCGGAAAAGTTTTATTACGACCTCAGGGTGGTCTATGAAATTGAATCACGACTTCGGCAGCTCCGCTCCCATCCCGAGGAGGAGCAGGAAGCGCCCAAGCAAGAACCGCCGCCGGGAGGCTCAACCAACAGTGCCCCAGCTTTGCCCGCGCTGGCGTCCAACCGGCCTCAGGTTGAGGATGTGGCCGGTCCTGCTGGGGGTCTGCGCAGTGAAATCGCACCCCTAGCCGTAGCTATAGATGCCGTAAGGAGCCAAAAGCCATGAAATGCGCCAACCATCCCGATGTCGATTCCGTCGCCTATTGCGGCCTGTGCGGACGCGCCTTGTGTGCAGATTGCAAGCGTGATGTACACGGAATGCTCTATTGCGAGACCTGCCTGGCAAGCCGCCTGCAATCTCCCATGTTCGGTCCGCAAGCCGGCCCCAGTCCTGGCGTCGGCCTGGCGTTGGGCTTCATCCCCGGTGTGGGCGCTATCTATAACGGCCAAGTGGTTAAGGCCATGATTCAAGTGCTGATTTTTGGCTCTCTCATCGCTTTATCTGACCGGGTGGGCAGCCCCATGGACACCATTTTCGGCCTGGGCGCGGCGGCCTTTTACTTTTATATGGTGATTGACTCCTATCAAACGGCCCGCGCGAAGCAGATTGGCCAGCCGGTCCCGGAGTGGTTTGGGCTAGGCGACATGAAGATGAATGCGCCCATCGGGGCCGCGCTGCTCATCGGCCTGGGGGCGTTGTTCCTGCTGGATAACCTCGGCATACCCGTTTTTCGTCAAATCGGCAGGTATTGGCCCGTGTTGCTCATCGTGATAGGGGTGCTGTTGCTGCAACGTCGCCTGGGGGGTGGCGGGGGTGGTGGTGGGGGTAGTCGTCCTTCCTCGCCCTTTCACACGGACGCTCGCAGCCTGAAACAAGGACCAGGCGGCACGTCGGGGCCACGAGAGCTTTAGGTAGCACAGCCACACCTGGCTGTGACACAAGCAACAGAGCCTGTGCCACGGAACTCAGGTGGCGCGCACGATAAACCAATAGCCCGGAGGTTCTGCATGGAAGGCATCCTGACCAACCCCATCATTATTCCGCTCGGAGTATTCCTGATGGTCATCTTTATTGTGGCCATCGTCTCCATGAGGAAAATGAGGGAACGTGAGCTCCAGGCCCACCAGGAGTTACGAATTCGGGAAATGGAGCACGAACGTAAGTTAAAAGAGATGGAAATCGAGAAGGCGAAGCTGGAATTGGAGAGGGCCAAGGCTGGGAAGAGTTAATCATGTGCGATGCGTCTCGATATCGAGGCAACGTCCTGGCCAAGCGCGGAAAGGAGATTGGAAATGACTGACCCGGGTATTTTGGTTCCCATTGCGGGCATGGGGATGGTGCTTGGGATAATGGCCATCATCTTTTGGTACAAGGCGCGTGAAAAGGAACTGCAAGTTCATCAGGACATGCGCCTACGCGAGATGGAGCACCTCCGCAAGATGAAGGAGTTGGAGTTGGAGGTAGAAAAGGAGAAGAACCGCCGCGCCGCTGAAAAGCCGGCGTGAACTCTGAGGCGTGTGCATTGGGATGGAAGGCGGATCACGCCAGGATGGATGGCATTTCGCCCCGGCGGGCCAGGAAGAATCGCCGGAGCAAGTCTTCTAGCGAGGGATTAGAAAGCAGGATTCAGAGGAGGTTTTGGATGGAGAGAATCCCTGAAATGATGTTCCCAGTTTTAGCCATAGCCGTATTAGGGCTGACGACTATTTGTATCGTTGCCATCGTGTACTGGTCCAAGGCGCGTGAGAAGGAGCTTCAGCTCCAACGTGAGATGCGCATCCGGGAGATGGAACATCAGCAGAAGATGAGGGAACTGGAAGTCGAACGCGAAAAGGCAAAGGCAGCTCAGGTCCACGAGCGCATAGCCTGATGTAACGCGAGCATCTCTCCATCTGTCGGGGCCGCATCCCGCTCCCGCTATCAAGTGCGGGCAGAGTCGGCCGCCAACGGAGCAAAGCGAACGCGGAGCGGCAGCGAGCGAGACGCCCGCCCTACGAGCTGCAGAGGAGAAAGGACTATGGATTCGCCAATAATTATCCCGCTGGCAGCGTTTGCCTTGGTGGTAATCATCGTGGCGATCGTGCACCTGATGAAGATTCGCGACATCGAGATCGATTCCCACCAGCGATTACGGATTGAGGAGATGGAACACCAGCTCAAAATGCGCGAGCTGGAGCTGGAGTTGGAACGAGTGAGGCAAGGTCGGTAGAGCAATGGGCTAAGGAAATGGCCGTTGAGCGGCAAGCGGGGCGGGGAGACCGTGGCAGAGTATGGGTTATTCACCAAGCACGCCGATTTCGCACAGGCCTAGTCTGACCGGGCCGGGGTTTCTGATCGCGACGGGAGTCATACTCCTTGTCGGAGAGTTCGTTCCGGAGTGGGGCATTAGCAAGACCTGGCCAGTTCTACTAATCGTCATCGGCGTTCTGAGACTCCTCGATACGGCGATGCCGCCGCGGCCCCCTGTGGGACCCAGAGTGTAGGAGTGGAAACCATGAGCACCTATGCATATCGTCGGGGATCGATTTTCTGGGCGCTAACACTCATTGGGGTAGGCGCCATCTTCCTTTGGGAGAACTTCAACCCCGCGGTTCATCCTTGGCAGGTTATCGCCAAGTTCTG
>Ga0326728_10025803_pt1 | contig 10473 bp, 7 predicted proteins | sample MB3enrmetagenome_FD_207602 | JGI IMG/M metagenome (GOLD analysis project Ga0326728, IMG submission 207602) | Lab enriched peat soil microbial communities from McLean, Ithaca, NY, United States - MB31MN | ecosystem: Environmental > Terrestrial > Soil > Wetlands > Peat | place: USA: New York... | reverse complement strand
ATTTGGCTACGTTTACGCTCCGACTCGGCTCCCGCATGCGCGCAAAAGTAGGTATGAAAAAAGATGGAACCGTAACGGCAGTATCAGGCACATGGCTTGTTGGGACGGGACACTATTCCTTTAGCACCCAGTTTATGGTCGGGGTCGGGGCCGGTGAAGCCCAGTTGATGGTCCGATGCCCGAATTGGGATTTGAGGCCCATCATCGTCTGCACCAACCGCAATGCCTCGGGGCCAGTCCGCGGCTTCGGCGGCCAGGAGCTCAAATGCGCCCTCATCCCCCTTCTCTGTCTCGCTATGGAGAAGGCCGGCCTCGATCCTCTGGAATTCTTTAAGAAGAACTTTGCCAGACCCGGGGACGGGTACTTCTGGAGGGACGGCATCTGGTATACCTACAGGGGAGCGGAGTACTGGAGGGCCATGGAGAAAGGCGCAGAGCGTTTTGGCTGGAGGGAGAAATGGAAAGGGTGGCTCAAGCCCAGTTCGGTGAACGGCACAAAGCGCAGAGGCGTAGGCGTTGGCATACACGGAAATGCAGACGTGGGCGAGGATTCATCGGAAGCCTATGTTCAACTTCGGCCGGATGGAACGGTACTTGTTAATTCCAACCTCACGGAGCACGGAACAGGCCAGCGGAGCAACCTCCACAAGGTGGTAGCTGAAGTGTTGCAATTGCCCCTTGACCGCGTAACCTTCACGCCGTCGGATACGCTCTTTAACCCTTACGAGTTTGGACCATCGGGGTCCAGAGGCACGTACGCAATCGCAAGTGCCCTGATCGCTGCCGCCGAAGATGCGAAAAAGAAGCTTTTTGAGATAGTCGCTCCCGCGCTCCAGGCAGGGCCGGACGAGCTGGACACCGTGGACGGACTGATCTTTGCCCGCTTCAACCCAGAAAGGAAGGTGCTCTGGAGGGCGATGGGCTTCGACCGGACCGTGACCGGGATAGGGCGTTTTGAGCCTGACTACAGCATGTCCAACTGTATGACGACTTTTGTCGAGGCGGAGGTCGATACCGAAACCGGGAAGGTGGACCTGGTGCGCGTCGTGAATGCAACGGATGTGGGCCAGATCATGGACCCACAGGGCCTTGAAGGGCAGCTGAACGGGTGTCTGGGGTCGGCGGGTATCGATAGCGCCCTCTTCGAGGAAACGATCCTCGACCCCTCAACCGGACGTATGCTCAACGCCAACATGATCGACTACAAGTGGCGTACCTCCTCGGAACTGCCCCCGATAGACAATGTGGTTCTTGAAACGCCTTTTCCCACCCACCGTTTTGGGGCGATAGGGGTCGGAGAAGTTGCGACGGCTCCCGGACCTATCGCGGTCCTCATTGCCGTTTCAAACGCCATCGGCACATGGGTGCATGAGTATCCCCTTACACCGGACAAGATTCTCAGGGCCCTCGGGAAGGTGCCGCCCGTTCGTCGAGGAGGTGTCTCATGAGGCCTTTTTCCCACATCAATGCCCGTTCGATAGATTCGGCCCTTGCCGCGTTGAAACGTTACGGGGGCAAGGCCCGGCTTTTCGCGGGCGGCACAGACCTTTTAGGCGCACTGAAAAACGAATTTCTCCCCGACTACCCAGAAGCGATCATCAACATAAAGAGCATCGAGGGACTCGATGCCATCCGTGAGGACGGAGAGAGGCTGAAGATCGGCGCCCTTGCCACGCTTGCCGACATAGCCGCCTCCCCACTGATCAATGAGAAGTATAAGGTCCTCGCGGAAGCGGCCCGCTCCGTTGCAACGCCCCAGGTCAGAAATGCGGCCACAGTGGGTGGAAACCTCGCCCAGGATGTCCGCTGTTGGTACTACAGATATCCAGACGCCCTGGGAGGGCATATCGTCTGCCTGCGAAAAGGGGGCAAGGTATGTAATGCCCTATTCGGCGACAACAGGTATCACTCCATATTCGGCTCGGCCCCAATGGAGCAATATCCGTGCTCTTCACACTGTCCGGCCTCGACCGATATCCCTCTCTCTTTAAGCAAAGTCAAGAGCGGCGACCTTTCGGATGCAGCCGAGATCCTTCTCGCAGCCAATCCGATGCCGGCCGTCACCGGCAGGGTCTGCCCGATGTTCTGTGAGCCCGCGTGCAACCGTCGTGAGTACGATGACCCCGTGGCCATACGCTGTGTTGAGCGATTCTTGGGTGATCGCATCCTTGAGAACCCGGGCCGATTCTTCAGGCCTCCCCCCGCCGAATCAGGAAGGAAGGTGGCTGTTATCGGCTCGGGGCCTGCCGGCCTCGCGGCAGCCTATTATCTGAGGAGGGATGGACACGGAGTGACGGTCTTCGAAAGGGCGCCCGAGCCGGGAGGTATGCTCGTCTCCGCGATACCGCCCTATCGCCTGCCGAAAGGCGTTGTAGAGAAAGAGATTCGGGCCCTGGAGGCCATGGGGATCGCGTTCAAGTGCGGCGTTACCGTCGGAAAGGACCTTACCACGGAAGGCATCATGGAGACTTTCGACGCGGTTTTTGCAGCGGCAGGCGCGTGGAAAGAGCGATCCCTGGGGATCAAGGGTGAAGAGATCGCACTGTCAGGACTCTCTGTCCTCAACAGGGTGAATATGGGCTCCCGGGAGATGCGGTGGGGGAGGGTGGCCGTGATCGGCGGCGGGAATGTGGCTATTGACGTAGCAAGGACACTTCTCAGGCTCGGCGCCAAACCGGTGGTGCTTTACCGGCGGACCCGGAACGAGATGCCGGCCCTGAAGGATATGATCGTCAAAGCGGAAGAAGACGGTATCCCTTTCAAGTTCCTTACTTTGCCGGTCGAAGCGTCCCGGATAAAGGAGAGCGTCCTTCTGACCTGCAGGCGCATGAAACTTGGTCCTCCGGACGCATCGGGCAGGCGAACCCCGGTGCCCAAGGAAGGCTCAGACTTTACCATGACGGTCGATGCGGTTATCAAGGCCATTGGCGAGGAGCCGGATAGATCATTTCTTTCTGCCGACCTGCGACGGAGGGTAAAAGGCGGAGGCAACTCCCCGCTTTTCCTCGACAAGAATCTCTTTGCAGGCGGCGACTTCGTGACCGGCCCTTCAACGGTTATCAAGGCCGTGACCTCCGGGCGAAATGCGGCCCGCGCCATACATTCGTGGCTCCGGGGTGACGAGCCGTCGCTCCAGACCCGTGAAGCCGAGCCTCGTTTCACTGTACCCTCCTATGATTCAGCCTCCCGTATAAAAGTTCCTGTTATGGCAAAAGCCGAACGGATCAAGGGCATGGACGAAGAAGACGGGGGCGGCGGGGCCGAGGCTGTAGTCGCAGAGGCCGGGAGGTGCTTCAATTGCGGCTGCGTGGCGGTAAGCCCTTCGGATATAGGCATGGTGCTCGTAGCATTGGACGCGCATATCGTGACAACCAAGCGGGCGTTAAGCGCACAAAATTTTTTTTCCGCCACTGCAACACGTTCGACCATTCTGGCCGATGATGAGTTAATAACTGAGATTCAAGTTCCGAAGCCGGCGGCGGGATCGCGACAGGTGTACTCAAAGTTCACCCTGCGAAAGCCTATCGATTTTGCTCTTGCCAGTGTCACATGTGTTATGACCATGCAAGATGGCGTTTGTTCCGAAGCCCGTATCGCCCTGGGCGGGGTGGCTGCGGAGCCCTTGCGGGCGCGGGAGGCCGAGAAATTCCTCGCGGAACGTCAGATTGACATCCCAACGGCTGAAGCGGCAGCGCAATTGGCGGTAGAGGCGGCAAAGCCTTTGAGTGATAATGCCTACAAGGTCGAGATTATCAAAACCCTCGTGAAAAGGGCCATTGTCTCCACAAGTTGTTCCGGGTCGGCAACCAGTGAATAACGAGCGCCGATTTTCGACTGAGGCAAATGACGCCCTACTTCCAACGCTTATCGATAATGAAATGGCGAAGAAATGCTACCCGAAAGATAGTTGTTTTGGAAAAGGGAGCATAGAGCTTTTGGGAGAGAAACCATGACTATTGAGAATATTCGTGAAGTTACCGTGATAGGAGCAGGCATCATGGGTGAAGGGATCGCGCAGAATTTCGCCCAGGCAGGTCTCTCCGTCCGGCTCCTCGATCGGGAAAAGAGCATTGTCGATACGTGTCTTCGCCAGATCGACGCGAATCTGAACTTAATGAAGGAGTTCGACCTAGTCGATGAAGAGGCTTCACGCGTGAGTGCGAGAATACGTCCCTTTCTGTCCGAAGACCTGGCAGGAGCAGTAGAGGGGTGCGACTTTATTATCGAGGCCCTTCCTGAGATACTCGATCTCAAGAAAGACCTCCTCTCCCGGCTCGATTCATTCAACCCGGAAGCAATTCTTGCGAGCAACACGGGCAGCCTCACGATATCGCAGATTGCCGAAGGTTCCCGAAACCCCGGAAGGGTAGTGGGCACCCACTATTTCAACCCGGCCCACATAATACCCCTGGTGGAAGTTCACAGGGGCGGGGACACGCGGGACGACGTGGTCGAGATAACGAAGGCTCTCCTGAAGAAGGCAGGCAAGATGCCCGTTGTCGTGCGCAAGGAGGTTCCCGGGTTCATCGTGAACCGAATCCAGGGCGCCATGGAACGGGAAATTGACTACCTCATCGACGAGGGGATTGTAACCCCGGAGGATCTCGACACAGCGGCCAAGGCGAGCTACGGGTTCAGACTCGCCTGCATGGGCCCCATGGAAGCGGAAGACATGATCGGCCTCGATACAGCATTTAGGGTCTCCGGCCGGATATATAAGACGCTGAGCAATAGTACCTCACCCTCGCCCACCCTTGCCGACAAGGTGGAGAAAGGCGAGCTCGGGCTCAAATCGGGTGTGGGCTGGTACGATTACCGTGATCGTACACAGGAGAACGTGAAGGAAGAGATCAACAGAAAGCTGCTCGAGCAGCTCAGCCTGTTCTTCTCGCGGCGACAAAAAGCTGCCCGGGAGTTAAGTTGAGTTGCGTATACTGCGGTGTTTAGATCGCATGCCTGACAGACCGAGAGGCGGCTAGACTAGGGAGGCTAAGATGAGCGAAGAAGAAACCCTGCGCAAAGTGATAATAACAGCTGCAATTACAGGGCAGGGGGCCACGCCGACCATGTCGGACTACCTGCCGCTCACACCCAAGCAGATTGCCGATGACGCCGTGATGGCCTGTGAAGCAGGCGCAGCCATAGTCCATGTCCACGCCCGCAAGCCTGAGAATGGTCAGCCGACTCCTGATCTCAACATATTCCGCGAGATCGTCACCGACATCAAGAGCAGGTGCAACGTCGTCATCAATATCACGACAGGTGGTGCCGGAACTCCTGACGAGCGCATTGCCGTAGTCCCTGAGTTCAAGCCGGAATTAGCCACGGTGAACTGTGGCTCCTTAAGCGGCAACTCGATTCAGGTCTACGAGAAGTTGAAGGACAAGATCAAGCACGAATGGGAAATCGGGGTGATGTCGAGGGAGGACTTCATTTTCGAGAATACCTACAAGATGATGCGCGAGTATGGCCAGGCCTGCAAAGAGAACAACACGAAGCCTGAGCTCGAAATCTGGGATGTCGGCCAGATAAGCGCAGCCAAGTTCATGATCGATAGGGGATACGTCGATGCCCCCATCCATCTGCAGTTCGTTATGGGCGCTTTGAGTGGCATGCCGGCGACCATCGACACGCTTATCCTCGTCTATTCGCGCACCAGGGAAGTGATCAAGGAGTTCACCTGGTCGGTCGCTGCCGTGGGCAAGGATCAGATACCGATAGGCGCCGTCACTTTGGCCCTGGGCGGGCACGTCCGGGTGGGCCTCGAGGACAGCCTTTATGCCGGCAACAAGAGGCTCGCAAGAAGCAGCGCCGAACAGGTCACGAGAATCGTCAACATCGCCAGGGAGATGAGCATCAAGCCGGCTACGCCCGATGAGGCAAGAACGATGCTGGGCCTTAAGGGGCAGGATAGGGTGGCCTTTTAGGGTGGCCGGCACTAACGCGCGGTTCTCCGCCGCCGAGTTCAATCCAAAAGAAGGGGAGAGGGTCGTCCATATTAATGTCTTCGGAACTTTTTTATGTTGCCGGGCGGTAGGCAGGGTCATGATCAAACAGCAGTCCGGCAAGATTATCAATATGTCCTCGGTAGGAGGTAGAAGTGCCCCGGGCGTGCGTGAAAAGTCCTCATCATTTTCATGAGATCAAGAGCCGTTGGCCAGATAAAGAGAAAGAATGAACTGCTGCGGAAGAGTCGATTTCTAAGGAGGAAGGAATGAGAGAGGTAGCTATAGTCGGCGTGGGAATGACGAAGTTCGGTTTATCGCAAAAGACGCAGGTGGAGATGTTTGCGGAGGCCGCGACGGACGCCGTCAACGCTTCAAACCTGAAGCTCAAGGATATCCAGGCGCTCTATGTGGGCAACGCCGATGGCAACGTCGAGGAAGGACAGGCGGTAATGGGTCCGATGTGCGCCGCCGATCTCGGCTTGAGCGGGATTCCGGCCACAACTTTTCAGGGCGCTTGCTCGTCGGGCACGCTCGCGATCATCAATGCTTTTGTCTGGGTGGGCTCGGGCATTTTCGATATCGTCCTTGCAGGCGGTACGGAGAGGCAGAAGACTATGAGCATGCCTTTGGCGACGCGGGTGATGGCATCCGGAGTCCATTCCAAGTATGAGACTCCGACCGGGCTCAGCCTTCCCGCCATCTTTGCCATGTTGGCTCATCTCTACTCCAACAAATACGGCATACCCCTTCCCGAGCTCAAAGAAGCCATGGCCAGGGTTTCCTTCAAGGCTCACAAGTGGGGCTGCATCAACCCCAAGGCACAGTTCTTCGGCAAACAAGTTACCATGCAACAGATACGAGAAAGCGCCATGGTGTCCTCTCCGCTCCAGATCTATGATTGCTGCCCCATGTCGGACGGTGCCGCTGCTGCCGTCGTTACCACCAAGGAGATCGCCACGAAACTGACGGACAAGCCGGTTGAGATCATAGGCGTGGGCCAGGGCTCCTCGGGCGGCATATGCACCCAGAAAGACATCACGAGAATCCCCGCCCGCGAGATGTCGGCTAAGCGCGCTTACGCAATGGCGGGCATAGGACCGTCCGACATCGACGTATGCGAGCTCCATGACTGCTTTACCATTGGCGAGATAGTGGCGAGCGAGGGCCTCGGCTTTTTCGAGCCCGGCGATGGGTGGAAGGCTGTGCTCCGGGGCGATACTGATATCGGCGGAAAGAAACCTATCAACCCCTCCGGCGGCATCAAGGCGAAGGGCCATCCTGTCGGAGCTACCGGTGTTGCCCAGGTGTACGAGATAGTCAACCAGTTGAGGGAAGAGTGCGGCGTCCGCCAGGTCGAGGGGGCGAAAATAGGCATGACGGATACCATGGGCGGCGGCTTTGCTTCGATCGCCCACGCGATAATGAAGAGAGGCTGGTGAGAGCATGGAATACGTATTGACAGCCGACAAATACGCTGATGCCTTGAGAAACGGCACATTCATGGGCCTCAAATGCAGGACGTGCGGCGCTTATACGGTGCCTCCCCGGAAGGTCTGCTCGGCGTGCCAGGGCGAGGACGTCGAAGCTGCCGAGCTGAGCCGCAGGGGAGAGGTGAGAAGCTTCACCGTGATCCATATGGCAGCCGAAGGGTTTGCCGCGCCCTATATGGTAGGTCTGGTCGAGACGGAAGAAGGACCGTGGGTGACGGTGAGCATAATCGACTTTGACCCGGAGAGAGCCACCATGGAGAATCTCATTGGCCGGAAGGGCCGGATCGATTACAGGGAGGTACCCGCGGACCTGTTCTCCGGGGGCGCGCGCATATCGCTGACCTTCAAAGTGGCAGACTGAAAGGGGTGGCAACGTATTTGCCGGCAACGCCACCCATAGCTCCCGGAAAAGACGAGCTGTGGCCGAGGTCGAGTTGCAGCACCTTCGGATTGCCAGTCTGTCGCAGCCGCTCGACGGCGTCAGAGTGGCGCAACAGGTGCGGGTAGACCCTCTTCTGGATGCCGGCGTCCTCGGCAATCATAGTGATAATCTGTCAGGCCCGTTTTCGGTTGATAGTAAAAAAGCGTCTATCTACTTCTACTCCCCGGTCGTACGCATAACCCCTGAGCCGATGGGCCGGGCCGTTGGGCAGGCGACCATGCGTGGCTTTCTGCCCTTACCCCGTAGAAACGGTATGTGTGGCCCTTTCAGCCCATCCGGATGAATTTTTTGCGGCATGTCCCCGATCGCTTTTTCACCAAATTTTGAATAACATGGTAAATATGGTGGACATGGGCGAGGAGGTTATGGTATATACTTGCTTGATATTACTGCAAGTTCCTAATTTTACTGATATTGCGGAAAGGCCTTCCGATGCCTCATAACCCGAAGGTCGCAAGTTCAAATCTTGCCCCCGCAATTTAAGCAATATCGAGAGGTTGGGATCATCGGTCCTGACCTCTTTTTTCGTTTCAGCGCCGCAGGGTGCGCGAAGTATCGAGACCAACAGCTTGTCAGGAAGGAAGCGAATGTGGTAGTACTCGGGTCGTTCAGGATTGAAGGAGGATCGCGGTTATGGGCGCGGGAACGATGATCGGCGAAGGCTGGGAGGTTCCGGTGTTTGCGCCCGAGGAGGGCCGGCAAAGATGGAAGCGCATCCGCGATCTCATGTATGACCGGCAGATCGACTGCCTTCTCATAGGCGGGAGCACCTACAACTATAGGGCCGGATACGGCGATATCCGCTATGTCTCGAATACGACCCCTAACAGCGACGATGCCTACGTAGTATTCCCATTCGAAGGGGACCCCGTCCTGTATGTCTGGTCCCCCTTCTCGCAGTACCACTGTGAAAAGACGAGCTGGATGGAAGTAGACCATTGCCAATGGACCCGAAAGGGGCATACCTACCCGCAACTCATGGCGGCAAAGCTGAAAGACCTCGGGCTGGAAAGAGGAACTCTCGGTTTCGTCGACGAATATTCGTGGCTTGCATACGCCTATGAACGACTTAAGGAGCTTCTTCCGCTCGCAAAGTTCGTCGACGCGGGGGAGATCCTGAGAGCGACCCGGCGGGTCAAGAGCGCCGCGGAGCTGGAGTATGTGCGTAAGGCGGGCGAATGCGCCGACAAGGGGTGGGAGGCTTTGAAAAACGCTGTGAGGCCCGGGGCGACCAAGTACGACCTGATAGCCGAGCTGGAATGCGCGATGGTCAAAAACGGTGCCGAAGTCGCCGGAATGAACCTGCTCGAGGTGAAGCAATGGCCCGACGGCTGGGGTTTTCCTCTGGGCGGGAGTTATCGGAAACTGAAAGACGGCGATATCATCAATTGCGAGATAACCCCTTCATACGGCGGATATTATGCGCAACTCGTCCGTCCCATCTCGATCGGTTCCCCTCCCGATGATTTCATCGATCTTATGAACATACACAAGGAGATGTACAGACAGTCCGTTCTGGAGCTTCGGGCCGGGAATGCGGCGAGAGAGATTGAGGAAAAGGCAGGCAGATGGGCCATGGGTCAAAAAAGAGAGTTCTCCTTTGCCTCTGGCGGCCTTCAGATGTTGGACAACATGTTCAGGACGCCGCTCTACTTGGGAGAGCTCGAGCCTCATATGGTCTTCATGGTCCACGCAATCACCTTTCCCTCTCCGTCCGAGATGGCTAATAGGAAGGGACACGGGGGCATATCATCGGCGACACCTATATCGTCACCGAGGGCGAACCTGAGTCACTAACGAAGCTGCCTTTCGATGTTACCGTGCTTTAGTCAGGAGACACCACTTTGCATCGACGGAGGTAAATATGGCATCGGTGAATGAGGAGCTGTCCGTCCTGAGCGGGTTTCATTTCGAGAGACAACCCATAGGGGTGAAGTTTTCTTATGAAAAACCCGAAGGCCTTGCGCAGCTCGACAGAAACATCGCCCTTTGCGAGATGGTGAAGGAAGCGCAACTGAGCGAGAGCGCGTTCTACGCGACCCCTGAGAACCAGTCGTGTAAGCCGGCGGCCCGTATCTGGGGAACCGACCCAGCGGGTGTTTTCGACAGCGGCCATTTTGGCGTGGCCATGAAGATCTTCAAAGAACCCCGGGCAAACGTGCGGCTCAATCAGAGAATTCCGACACTGGACAAGGAGATAGTCAGGTACATATCGTTTGCGCCGCTCCATAAGCTCTGTTTCACCCCTGATCTTCTCATAATTTTGGCTGATAAGGCCAGCCAGAGCGAGATACTGTTGAGGGCAATGACCTACACCACCGGGGAGGTGTGGTCCAGTAAGACGACGGTTGTCGCGGGGTGCGCCTGGCTTCTGGCTTACCCCTTTCTCACAGGAAAAGTGAACTACATCACCACGGGTTTCGGTTCAGGCATGAAAGCGAAGAAGCTCTTCCCCGAGGGCCGCCAACTCATATCGATCCCCTATAACTGGATCCCCGTGATAACCGAGAACCTGAGAGAAATGGCGTGGGTTCTTCCCGCATGGGAGGCCGAGGACCTTGGGGCGTTCATCAAGGGGATACACGCTGAGTTG
>Ga0326728_10025802_pt1 | contig 10473 bp, 14 predicted proteins | sample MB3enrmetagenome_FD_207602 | JGI IMG/M metagenome (GOLD analysis project Ga0326728, IMG submission 207602) | Lab enriched peat soil microbial communities from McLean, Ithaca, NY, United States - MB31MN | ecosystem: Environmental > Terrestrial > Soil > Wetlands > Peat | place: USA: New York... | reverse complement strand
CGGACCGGCTTATAGGTCTTTTTGAATTCCGCCAGCGCGATGAGGTAGGGCTGGCCTTTTCTTTGTTTCGTGGCTGGATCGAAAACGTCCGCGATCATGCAGTTTGCCGATCCGTGCTGCGCCTCGCCCCAAGATGCCATAATGGATATCGGCCGGCCCAAGGGATTGGGCACCGCCACGATTTGCCCGCAAGCGGTGTAAAGACCCGTTTTCCCTCGCTTCGGCACGTACCGTGCCAAGAACGTATCGGGCTTTACAACATATCGCTCGCCTGCCGGCGCGGTGACGATGAAATCGCCGGGTGCGGCCATATTTTTGGTTTCTTTGGTGCCGTCCGCAAGAACGGTCTCCACCAGCGTAGCGGCAGATGCCTGTTCGGCCTGAACCTCGCCGGTCTTGCGATAGATCTTGCCATCGCGCGTAAGGGCCTCCGAAATCGCGGGCGCGTGCCTGTCGATCTCGATTTCCGAGTCCCCATCGTCTCCGCCGCGTTTAGGTCCGGCAGCCGTCATAAAAGCCACGCTCCTTTTTGGCGCTAAGCCGTGGGCAGCTCGAAAGGCCGCGTATGCCTGAGCCACAGCCACTCTGCCTGCTCGTACAGCGCTTCCTCCCCAAGCTTCTCAAGAATTGCTTTTGCCGTCCAATCCGGATTGCGGCCGGTTTCAATCGTTTCGAGCATCCGGCTTGCGGCCGCAAAAATCTGCCTTTGCGAAGCATATTGTTTCATAAGCTCGAGATGGGCCCGGCGTGAGAGAAAGCCGCGCGCCGCAAGGCCGCCTGCCGCGAATAAGCCTAGAGCAGCCTGCCAAAGGTCGCCATAATCCTTCACCAAGTCATCCCACAGATGTCCGCCGGCCCCATTGGGCACCACGGTCAGCGCCGCGAGGAATGCGGCGGTTATGAAAGAAGCTCCGATGGCAAGGCGCGCGATCCACAGCCAGAATCTAAATCGCCGGTAGTGCTCGCGCTCTTTGCGCTCGAACCACTGCATTTGATCGTCGACCCAGGCGGTTTTTGCGACGCGGATGCCATCGAGGGTTGGGCTGCTTGCCGCTTCGCGCTGTGGAGGCAGATGGCAATCTTGGCAGAACTCAACGCTGCGAACCGCGTGACGGATCCAATGCACGACGCCAGATTGCCGGGACAGATAGGTGAGCCACACCGAGCGCGTTACACCGGCATTGCGCCAGAAGAAGAGCGTTCGCATCGCCTCCGCCAGGCAACGATATTCGAGAAACCTGTTGTCGATAGACCGGAACCAGACGTGGCTGCCCAGCACCAGCATGACGAAGGTAATTCCAAGATAAAGCCAGGGAGCGAAAATCTTCTCACTGATGAAATTGAACGAAACGACGGCGCCCATCGCCAGAGAATAAACAACCGAATCTGTGCCGCGAACGCTATTGGCAAAGCGGACAGACAAGCTATCCGAAGCCCGGTAGACCGAGTCGGTGATCGCTAGGTCCTCGATGCCCACGGCGAGAGGTGGGCTTTCCGCAATCGAGCTGCTGTAATCTATCGCGTTCCTGTTATACTTGTCCGTGCGCGATAAGATCCCGGAAATATTGGTTTTTGCACCCGGCAATTTGGGACCTTCCGCAATGGAAACCCCGGCGGACGAGGGGTCGATGCGGATTCTCCGGCCGGGTTCCAAGGGATCGAGCGGCGACAGTGCATTCTTATAGAGTGAGTACTCGTTGGGGGAAAAGCCGCGCTCGAACCACTTGACTAGATCGGCCGTGCCGCCCGTCCCGCGGGACTCCTGGCCGTCCCAAATCGCAAACAAAATCTGAGCGTGATCGGCGACGATGGCACCCGCTCGCGCATATTGCACATTGCGGGGCTCGCCGCCCTCCTTCCACGCCATATCGTCCGGCACGGAAGCGATTTTCACGTAAAGCGCGCGGTCCAACAGAGCCCGGAATTCTGCCTTCGATCGATCGGAGGCAAAGTCCCGCTCGTACTCTTCCGCAGGCATCGGCAGCACCGCGATCAGGTGTGCCTGAAGCGTCTCCATCGCGATTTCAGCCACGAGGCGATCGGCGCCCTCGGCGAGCGAAGACAAGATAATGAACGGAGAATGCTCATAGCGCTTGCGCAGCAGCGTGCATTGCTCCTTGAGCGCAGCGATCAGCTTCTTGTCTTTTGTATCGATATTGCGGTGGCCGGTTACACCGAGAAGGATTGGGACGCGGCCGTTCCAGCGGTGAACTGCACCCGCCGTCATAGCGTTCGAAACATCGGTACGCATAGGCCCGCCTTCCCTCCGCGCATCACTTAAGCAGAGTTCGCAAAAGTGGCCTTCCCGGTTTTGCGATAAAACTCTGCGAAAACAAAAAAACCTAAGCAGGCATCCGTTGGCTAGGCCAACGGATGCCTGCTTAGGTATCAAGTTTTACCATGCATTGTGCGATGCGCAAGGAGAGTCTGCCGCTGGCGCTTTAGCGCCGGTTCCGGCCATAAGCAGCGGCCAAAGAAAAACCACCGCAGCGGAAAGGGTACGTGAGTGGTCAACGCATCGGCTATGTCCGGGTCAGCAGCTTCGATCAAAATCCTGAACGGCAACTCGACAATGCCGCCCTCGAAAGGGCTCGCCACCCGCCAGGGCCTAGCCGGGTCACATGCCCGGGAAATGATGACAGAGCTAGGACGCCGGGGGATTGGGCTAGCTTCGTTGCAAGCGGCTGGCGGGACGCAGGAGAGCGCGGCGGCTAGCCGTTCCAGCGTTTCGAGGGCGTCGTCATAAGCGCCTTCCGCGCCGAGCTTCGCGGCCTTGGATACGAAGTCGCGGGAGGGCTGGCCGTTGGACTTTTCGCCGGGAAGTGGAATTTCGTCCTCGACGGTTTCGTAAGCGCCGCCGGCCTTGCGCCGGTCGAGGGCAAACACCTCGCCGGTAACGTCGCACTCGACAAGATCGGCGTCGCCGCTCCAGCCGGGGTGGGCGCCGGAAAGAAGCATCGCGCGGGCGGCCTCGCCGTTTTCTGCGGAGAAATAGCAGGTGTCGGGCTCGCGGGTATTGATGAAGCGAATGGCGCGGTATTCAGGCATGGGCGTGGTCTCCTTGCTGGTTGTGAGGCGCGGCCGTCCGCCGGAGGGGCAGGCTTGTGCGCTTCGGTTGCGGGATGGGCGCTGCTCTCTCTTGCGCCGCCCCTTTCACCCTTCGCCGGCGCTCCTCTTCCTCTTGCTTCGGGTGGGGAGCCGGGGTTTACTGGAGCCGGGCCCGGCCAACGGCGGAAACCATGGGAACCCCGCTCGATGGCGGATGCGAAGCCGGGGAGGGTCAGCTATCGAATTGATTCAAAAAGGTAATGGAAGACTGTAAGCAGACGCTCACTTTTGTGATTGCGTACCACAGTACGCAGCGATATTATGCATGGAGATTAAGGATGGCCGGCGAAGCGAAGCCCAAGCGCGTCATCGTTTATGAGGATGAGACGGGCAAGGAACCGTTCACGGAATGGCTTTACGGCCTTCGCGACGCCGTGGGGCGCAAACGCATTCTCGTGCGCCTCACACGGTTGGAGCAAGGCAATTACGGCGATTGCGAACCGATCGGCGAAGGCCTGAGCGAGTTGAGGCTATTTTTCGGCTCGGGCTACCGGGTCTATTTTGGAGAGCACGGCGGCGACATTGTCGTGTTGCTTTGCGGCGGAGACAAAGGAACGCAAAGCAAAGACATCGAGCGGGCCAAGGCCTACTGGAAGGAGTATTTGCAAGATGCGGCAACACAGAAACCTTAGCCAGGTTGAGGAAGCCTATCTCCGCGATCATCCCGAGGAGATCGACGATTATATCGCCCTTCTTTTCGACGAGTACGCCAAGGACGGAGATACCGCGGCGCTGCTGTCATCGTTGCGCGTGGTTGGCCGCGCGAAGGGCGTGAGCCGCCTCGCGGAAACGTCGGGCCTGAGCCGCAAAGGCATCCAGAAGGTTCTTTCGGAAGAGGGGAATCCAAAGTTCGAAAGCGTCAACGCCATCATGCGCGCTATGGGGTACAGGCTGGCCGTTCAAAAACTGGAGGACGCAAGGGGTTGAGGGAACCTCGCCGGGCGCATCGCAGCCGGCGAGGTTCCCTCGGTAATGGGCTAGGTGGCGGCGCCTGCGGGGTAGAAGAACTTGACGACGGGCCAGAAGTCGCGCTCGGCCTTGGCGCCCTTGACTCTGGCTTGCTCGCGTCCATTGGCGAGCAGTTTGGCGCGGAGTTCTTGGGTCAGGAGTTTCATGAGCGGCCTCCTGCGCTGCGAAGCACGGCGCGGCAGCGCGCGGCGAGCGCCGGCGTGTCGTCGAGGAGGGACAGCGGCGCGAAGTGATTGCGTCCGCCGGTATAGTTCGTGCGGCCTTGGCAGGTGCGGATGAGGATGCCGCTGTCTGCGCCGGTAGCTGGCTGGCAGATCTGCGCGTAGAGGGCAGTGTGATGCAGGGTGACCTCGCCCGAAACGGCGATGCCTCCGGCATTGGAGCGCAAGTCATAGGAGCCGCTCGCGAAACCGAGGGCCTCGGCGAGCGCCGCGAGGCGCTTGCGGCCGGTGAGGTGGAAGAGGCGTTTTTGCGCGGCGTCGTAGGCGCAGGGTTTGCATCGGCTTCGGCATGGCGTGCCTCCAATTGTGAAAAAGCCCGCGGAAAACCGCGGGCCCGCGAGGTTAGGCTTTGGGTGCCGGCAGCCGCCTAAGCCGCCCGCTGCGGCGCGAGATGCGCGTTGACGTGGCATTGCAGCTCGCGGGCATCGGAGGCTTTGTCGAAGCCGGCAGCTGCCCGGCATGGCGGCGTTTGTTGGAGCCGCGGACCGCGGGTACATGCACGGCGTTGACGCTCAGGCCGGCGCAATGAGCGAACAGGAGCTGCTGCGCTCTCTCGTCGAGGCCGAGCAGGAAGTCCCAAAGCCCGGTTTCGCATTCGGGGAGCATCTTTTCAAACGCCTCATGGCGCGCCGCGATCTCGCGGGAGACAGCCGTCGCCGTCGTCAGAAAAGAGGTCGCGCTCGATCGCGCCGCCTGCAGCCCGATAGGCCTCCGTGCCGATAAAACGCGCGCGCTTGTCGTCCGTGGGGATGGATTTTTCGGTCAGCATCCGGCGGATTTGCTCGGGGCTTTTGTTCCAGGTGCCATTGATCGCGGCAAAGACCTGTTCCTGCCGCGCGTGATCGTCCGTGACGCAATAGGCCATCAGCTGTTCGAGCGAAATCTCATCGTCCTCGTAAGCCTTGAGGATGACGGGGCTGGCATTGGCGAGCCGCAGGCGCTGCCGGACCACGAGCGTGGAGAACTCCAGATGCAGCCTGCCGTCTGGCGCATGAGTTCGAGATCGGCCGCCGGCACCGGGCGCGGCAGGTAATACACCGTGCTGCGCGCAAGGCCCGCGGCCCCGGCCTGTTTCGTGACGCTTAACGCATGACCGCGGCCGTCATCGCTTTGCGTTCAGCAATCCCGCCTTGCTGAGCGCACCCTCTAAAAAATCGTTCTCCAGCGTCAGCTCGCCGATTTTCGCGTGCAGTGCCGTCACGTCGACGCTGGGGACGCCGGTGCCGCGCTGCCACCGCCGCCGAAAACGTCCGGGGCACCGCCTTCGAGCTGCGCCTTCCAGGCCGTGATCTGGTTCGGATGAACGTCGAACTGATCCGCCAACTGTGCAATCGTCCGCTCGCCCTTGATCGCCGCCAACGCCACCTTTGCCTTGAAGGCCGGTGAGTGGTTCCGCCGTGGTTTTCTGCTCATTGCCGCTCCTGATTCGCGGGCACCAGCGTGCCCGCTGTCAGGCAGAAATTCCACTTACCGCACCGTCCGAAATTGTGGAGCCAGCTCTGGTCCTGTTGGAGCGTCGCTCATGTCTTCAGGATTCCTTTTATTGAGTGGCCGACTGAGGAATATAACAGTTGGCGGCCAATGGCAACTAAGGGGCGTGGCAGCCACCTTGAATCTAGTGGACTGCTGCCTAACCGCCGCTTAGATTGCAAGTGCATAATTTCCCCGTCAAGTTTCAAAAGGCCAAAGAATCATCACATTAAGAGAATTCGACTGTCCGGAATACACCTTGTTCATTTCCTAACACAACGGCGCGAAGAAGGCCCGGCGGGCGGTCAGCGCGCCTCGTTGTTGACACCCACTGGAGGAAAATTGGATGCCACTCTTCCTCGATCTGCCGCAGACCGCAATAGAGCATTTTGAGTTTATGATCGCTGGATGGGTGATGGGCCCCACTGACGATATCCCGATCGAGATCCGTGTCGATGGGCGAAAGTGCAAATGGCACTTTTATGAGAGACCCGATCTGCAACCGTTCCTGTCATCCCATGAATTCGTTTCTGGGGTTTGTGCGATCGGAAAAGTTAGCGATTGCAGCGGCGCATCTGAAATCCGAATCGATTTCTCATTCGGTTCGGAGATTATAACAAGAAAAGTTGGGATGACGCCGGGTCTCCGCGATCAGCTTGCTGCCGAGGCTCAATTGCGCGAGGAAACAAGAACGTGGTGCATGGAGCGGCTGCGCTGCCCGTCTTGTTTTGCGGTCCAACTAGAGTTTAGTCCAGACCGGGTGACTTGCAGCAAGTGCGGCACCGTTTTCTTGCAAGATAGTAGAGCACTCAATTTTATTTCGCCAAAATTGCGGGCGAGTTCAAATATTGTGGAGACTGAACAAGTCTCAAGTAATCCTTATACGCCTGCTGCGCTTGAATTGATCGAACAAACTGTTCGTACCGGTGGACTCGTCTTGGATTGCGGAGCAGGGTCTCGGCCGCGCCGGATGAAGAATGTCGTCAACATCGAAATCGTCGACTATATGTCAACTGACGTTCTGGCGATAGGCGAAGCCCTTCCATTCCAAGACAACATTTTCGACGCGACAATATCTCTCGCAGTGCTTGAACATGTTCGTGATCCATTCAAATGCGCCGATGAGCTGATCCGGGTCACGAAACCTAATGGATTGATTTTAGTGGATGTGCCTTTCTTGCAGCCCGAGCACGGCTATCCGCACCATTACTACAATATGACCCAGCAAGGGTTGGGCAGGCTCTTTGAAGGTAAGGCAAAGATCCTCGATTTGTCTGTTCCCTTGCACGGGCATCCAATCTGGACCCTGCAATGGTTCATGAGCACGTACCTGGGCGGCCTGCCTCCCCACCTGCGCGAAAAGTTCGCAGCCAAGACGGCCGAAGAACTTGCGGTTCCGATCCAAATCAGCGACTTCACCAAGCCTGAGATTATTTCACTGAACCAGGAGGCGATGAAGACATTGGCGTGTCTCAATTCGCTTATCGTGCAAAAACTGTGAAGGCAGCAGGCGGGGGCTCGTTTTCGGCCCCCCGTCCCGCATCTCACCAAACATATCGCCTGGCGTATTGTGGCTGCCGGTGTACAGCTCGATGCGCCGCGGTGAAACCGGCCTTGGGTCGTCAGATCTGCCGTCAGAAGGGTGCACTGTCCATTGCATGGGACGGAGGTAAACCATCCCCCATCACCTCGCCAGGGAAACCAAAAGGGCCACAGACCACCGCTTACGACTATTGTTCATATGGAGGCTGTACATTGCTATCGAGGTTGCCTCGATACTTGCGCCGATCCGGCCACAAAACGGCGGAGCCATTAAGGCAATGTAGTTCAGTGCTTCTTCATCGGGAGAAAGAGCGTCTTCGCAGCAATAGCCTGCGCCTCTCGCGGGCGCAAATTCTCCCCCAGGCCTGTATGCCCTTCAGCAAGCCGCTGACGCCCATGATCGCCATCACGCGCTTGAGTTGTGGGCGAGCACGTGCAGTGCCATTTCGGTGGCCACGTGCGCGAGCGTTTTCATCTTGAAGTGCGTCGCGCCCATCCACGCCTTGATGGTGCCGAACGGATGCCCGGCGGTCTCGCGGCGCTGCTGCATCGCACCGGGAAAGCTGTCGAGCCTCGCCTTGGCTCGCTCGAGCGCTTCCTCATGTTCCCATCGCCGGACGCGGCGTTGCTTGCCCGTTGTGCCATCGCTCTTCAGCGGACAATCGCCGCACGTACTCGCCCAGTAGACGTGCATCGCGCGGCCCTTTTCTTCAATCGTCATGCGGCGCGTGAGGTGCTGAATTCGTCTTCGATTAACACCTTCCAGGCTGGACCGTTGACCATCATATTGATTGTGCTTTTTTGGTCACCATCCGAAACATTTTGAAACCCCTTCATCGCCCAGATCGCTAGACTGATTGCTTTATTGGGTCCCAGTCAGTATTCTAATAAATACGCAAGTGCAGTTCATCCGTCATTCCCGTAATTTTTAGGTGTAAGAAAAATATGAGGCTTATTTCTCCTTTTCCGGGATCAATGCTAGCGGGCGTGGTCATCGCAGCAACCTGCGCAAATGCAGCCGATATGTACGCTTATGGCGGCCTAAAAGACGGCCCCGCTGCAACGATCCTTCCCTGGGCAGGATTTTACGCCGGTATAAACGGCGGCGGCTCTTTCGGCGCGAGCGAGAACCTGGTCGTGACGAATAACGTAGACCCGTCTCAGGCAGATATCGGCCAGTTCTACCGCCATGCTGGCTTCGGCGGCGGTCAGCTCGGTTATAATTTTGGCTCGTTTGGTCGCAATTTTGTCTTCGGACTTGAAACGGATCTTCAAGGTTCTGGGATCGATAGTGGCTTTACCAGAACCCTTAACTACGAAGGGGCCCCGGCCACCTTTAACGCAAGTCAGGTCATCGACTATTTCGGCACGGTTCGCGGGCGTATTGGATATGCCGTTGACGGCGTTTTGATTTACGCCACGGGCGGCTTCGCCTATGCGGATGTTCAGACGAAGGTGAGCATTTCTTCCTCTTACAAAAGCGGTTTCACCAATAGCCTTAGCGGCGACGAAGTCGAGACTGGGTATGCGGTTGGCGCGGGCCTCGAATATGCGTTAAATCCGGTTTGGTCGGTAAAGGCCGAATATCAATATATCGATCTTGGCGATCAGACCGTTACGGGTGAAAGGGTGGGGCTGACCGGGGTCGACTCCATGAGGACCGACAATAACTTTCACACGGTTAGAATTGGCCTTAATTACCACATCAACGATTACGCGCCGCTAAAGTAAATTAGAGGCCGCAAGTAGACAGTGTCATCGACGATCCAAGGCTGTCGCGGGAAACGAGGGCCTCTTCGTTGCCGGCACAGAGCGGTAGCGTGGTGGGCAGCGGCCGGGGGCTTAATTGATTATTGTGCAACATGGGCTCTTATTCGCTAATTTCCGCCCGCACAGCCCTTTCTTAGTTTTGGACAAACCGCTACTTAGTTGCTACAAGGCAGGTTGCTTTAATCGATGTGGGGCTTCCATGGCTTTTGCGGTTCGTGCGGCACTAAGCCTTAGCTTGATAATGCTGGCCGGGTGCTCCCTCTTGCCTGGCTCGGGGCCTCGCACTGCTGCGATTGCCACGAGCAGTGACGGTGCCGATGATCAATGGTATCAGGTCGTTGATGTCAACGAATATGCCATGTCCGCGTTTGCCGCGCGCGTTGAGCCGAGCTTTCTATCTTTCTCGGAATATAAGACTGCCGGCGAACCCGTTGTCGGCATCGGCGACGTCATCAAGGTAACCGTGTGGGAGGCGCCGCCAGGAAACCTCTTCAACGCCTCGATTTCGAACATGGGCAGTAACATCGGAGCGGCCGGCGGTGCAACCGTGCCAGAGCAAGTGGTGCCGCGGGCGGGTACGATCAACGTTCCCTTTGCCGGCGACGTCAATGTGGTTGGACGCACCCCGCGCGATATTGAACGCTTGATTGCCAAGCGCCTTGCCTCAAAAGCCGTCGATCCCCAGGTGCTCGTGAATGTCATGAAGAGCGTCGGCAATTCGGTCACGGTGACGGGGGACGCGGTTACCGGCGCGCAAGTTGCGCTAAGCCCGAAGAATGAGACCGTTCTAGACGTAATCGCCCTGGCCGGAGGGCTCAAGGCGAATGCTCACGAGACGTGCGTGACACTCGTCCGCAATAAGAAAGTCGTGACACTGCCTTTTGCGATGCTAAGCCAATACCCGGCTGAAAATATCCGGCTTGGGCCTGGCGATATCCTTTTCGTCAATAAGCGCGCGAGAACCTATACCATTTTGGGCGCTACCGGCCGCCAGGCAGAGGTTCCATTTGACGCACCGGCAATCAGCTTGGCACAAGCCATCGCGCGTGCCGGCGGCCTTACCGATGATAGAGCAGATGCTACCGGTGTATTCGTTTTCCGGTACGAATATCCTTCGCAGATTCAGCCGCTCATCAAAGGCCCTCTCTTCACCCTGCCGGGAAAAGGAATGGTGCCCATCGTTTACCGCCTCAATTTGCGGGATCCAAAGGGTCTTTTCCTCGCGCAGGCGTTCCCAATCAGGGAAGGAGACATGGTGTTTGTCTCTACTTCACCAGCAACCGAGCTGACGAAATTCTTGAGCATCGTGAATGCGGCGGTGGCTCCTGCAGCAAATGGCGCATATCTCTATAATTTCGTAAGGCCGTGAAATGTTTTAGGCGGCTGAAACGCA
>Ga0326728_10025801_pt1 | contig 10474 bp, 10 predicted proteins | sample MB3enrmetagenome_FD_207602 | JGI IMG/M metagenome (GOLD analysis project Ga0326728, IMG submission 207602) | Lab enriched peat soil microbial communities from McLean, Ithaca, NY, United States - MB31MN | ecosystem: Environmental > Terrestrial > Soil > Wetlands > Peat | place: USA: New York... | reverse complement strand
GCTGGCCGAACAGATCAACCAGTTGTTGCAACAACTCGCGGAGCAAGGCTATATCACCATCGAACAGCCGAACGCCGGACAGCGTGAATCCAAAGAGCTAGGCCAGGGTCAGGTGGCGGAAGGCGATGGGAAGGCCAAGTTCGAAGTCACGGACAAGGCGCTGGATTTCCTCGGTTTCAAGACGTTGAAGGACCTGCTGGGCTCGCTGGGCAAATCGAGCTTTGGCCGGCACGACACGCGCGAGCTGGCCACCGGGGTCGAATCGGATGGTTCAAGCCGTCGCTACGAGTTCGGCGACACGATGAATTTGGATGTCAATGCCACGCTTCTTTCCGCCATTCAGCGCAGCGGCCTCAAAATTCCCCTCGAGCTGAGTTATCAGGACCTTCAAGTCCGCCAGTGCGAGTACCAGAGTTCCTGCGCCACCGTCCTCATGCTCGATTGCAGCCACAGCATGATCCTTTACGGCGAGGACCGCTTCACCCCGGCCAAGAAAGTTGCGCTGGCGCTGACCCACCTGATCCGAACCCAGTACCCAGGCGATACCTTGCATCTGGTATTGTTTCACGACTCGGCAGAGGAAGTACCGCTCTCCGACCTGGCGCGAATCCGCGTGGGACCGTATTATACAAACACCCGCGAAGGTTTGCGCCTGGCGCAAAAAATTCTCTCCCGGCAGAGGAAAGATATGCGCCAAGTCGTCATGATTACCGATGGCAAGCCCTCTGCCCTCACACTCGAGGATGGCAGGATTTATAAGAACTCGATGGGCCTGGATCCGCTGGTCGTTTCGGAAACGCTGCTGGAAGTCGCCCGCTGCCGCCGCAACGGAATTCTCATCAACACCTTCATGCTGGCTTCTGACTATAGCCTGATCAGCTTCGTCCGGAAAGTCACCGAAATCTGCCGCGGCAAAGCCTACTTCACCACACCCTACACCCTCGGCCAGTACCTTCTGATGGATTACCTGCAAAAGAAGGTCAAGCATATCCACTGAATAGTGGCTAGTGATAAGTGATTAGTGGTTAGTGGCTGGCGGTTAGAGGTTAGTGGACTACCCACATGCCACTTGCACCTGGTACGAGGGTTGAGCAGGTTGCACAGGCCCACGGGGCACACATCCACCTCCGTGTCCCAATCGACATCGAACCGATGATTGGTTTGCGCAATCTCGCCCTGAACTAGTGCTTGCTGAGCTTTGCCGCCATGCTGAGGAGCAGCTTGCGATTGGCGCTGGACATGCCTTCGAACATCTTCACCAACCGCTTCACAGGTTTCCCCGAGCCGACTTGCTCAGGCACTTTGGGCGCACTGGGTTTGCCCTCTTCATGAAACAAGAGCTGATACGGCTGAACCTCCAGTGCCTTCGCAAACTTTTCCATGGTCGAAAGGGAGGGGGCGGTATACCCGCCTTCCACACGAGATATGTAGGAACGCAAGAGACCTGACCGTCTTTCGATGTCACCTTGCGACAAACCCTTTGCTTCGCGCAACGCTCTTAATCTTTTTCCGAGTTCCATGCATTTATTAAATCAGAATTGAGCACAAGTGTCAATCACGCGCAGTTAATATAGTCTCAGAATTATTAAGGTCATCAACCAGATTCATCAACCAGCCCGGGCGAAGGCTTTGCGGCTTGGTGCTGCTCGAGATTCCTCGTCCCTGGCGTCGCCAGCAACTCCAGGAGCGCCAAAGTGAGCATCGAGCCCCCCACCTCGCTAAGCGGGGGCACGAGAATCGCCATCTGGGAACGATCGACAAGCTCACGATCGTTACTGTCGGTAAGCGAAATCAATCTTGCCCCTTTGAGCTTGATCTGGGCGGCGGCGTGATAGCCCACCCCCTTAATCCTCAGACGCGACCCGGAAACAAACATGGCGACCTCGCCGCGCCGCAAATAAGACAAAGGCCCGGAACAGAATTGGGACATCTCAATTCCCTCGCCATGAATATCCCCGAAGGCGCTTAAACGCGGGGCCCCGCGCACCACCACGGGATGATAAAGACCGCCTCCCACCAGCCAGAAGCGGTCCAGAGCGCGCAGTTCCCGCCCCAATGAACGAAGCACGTCAGTAAGCTGGGTGAAAGACCACTCGAGTTGTTCCGGCAATCGCTTCAGTTCGTCTTCGAGCAACTCCAGCCCCGCGACGGAGTGCTTGAGGAGGCGCGCCGCAATCAGAGCCACGCTGGAAAGTGCGGCAAGCTGGCAGACCGCGGCCGCCGCGGAATCCTCGGCGCCTTCATCCCGCGTGAGAAATACACCCTCGCACGCCTTGGCGAGCGGGCCGTCGGCGCTGCGCGTCAACGCCAGGGGCAGGGCGCCTCGGGAGCGAGCCAGGCGGACGATCTCGAGCGCGTCGGGGTCCTCACCCGATGCCGAAATCACCAACAAGACTGATCGGGGACGCAGTGTGGAAACTGTGTAGGCTTCAAAGACTTGGGCAGAGCGGGCCAGCGCCGGCAAACCGGCCAGCCACTCGAACAGATAAGCCCCCGCCATGCCAACCGGCAATGAAGCACCGCAGCCGCAAATGTAGATAGGCGATTCTCCCCATCGCACGTGGCGGATAAGCGTTTCGTAGTCGTGAGCGCCCTTCTCCAGGGTCTCACGAAGAAGCCTCGGGATTTCCAGGATCTTTGCTCTTGTTTCCATGCGCGGCCGCCTTAGGGAACTGTTGGTTCCTCCTCAACACAACTCTTCCGCTCTTTCAACGCCAACCATCCCTGCCTTAGCGGGAATGCCAAAACCATGCGCAGAGAGGTGGGCGCCAAAGAGCAGGATCAAAGCCGCTCCATAAGCCCAGAACAACAGGGTGGCGGAGACAAAGAATGGCCCGTAGACCTCCCGGAAACGAAAGAGCGGCAACGTCAGCATGTAAATGAGTTTCCCCACCTCTGTCAAAACACCGCCGATCATGGCTGCCGGAAGAACCTGGCTAACCGGAACCCATCCGTTCGGCAAGAAGAAGTAAATCACGAAGCAGATTGAGACGGCGAGCGGGACTGAGAGGGTTTCCATCAAAACCCGAGAGACCGTCGCGACCAGTCTTGGGGCCGGGATCCATCCGAACGTGAAGGTGAGCACCCATTGAGCGGCAGTAGAGAGGAGAATGGAAAGAAACGCCATAAGACCCGCCGTCACAGCCAAAAAAAAAGACATCGCCTGGTTCCTCAGGAAACTGCGGTTCCGCTGAATGCTCCACACCTGATTCAGCGCCACCTCCAAGGGCAGGAAGACACCAGAACTGGTGAAAAAGAGCACAACCACGGAGATGAGTTGGAGCCTGGGACGCGCTTGGGCGAGTTGGGAAAGATTCCGAATGATGGAATCCGCTCCCACCGGCAAGTGGATCTGCAAAAGGTACAGGATCTCATTGTAGGCGCTCTCCCAACGCAGCCAGCGGCGACATACTGTGAGCAAGAGGAGTGTGAACGGAAAGAAAGAGAGATACACATTGGCGGCTATCGAGAAGGCGTAAACGTGCACCTCCGTCGCCGACAAATAACGCAGGCTCGGAAGAAGACGGCCTCCAGTTCCTTTAAGCAGTTCAATGCGGCTTGGGGCCAATTCAGTCAGGCTTGTCACTCAATCTACCTTCGGAAAAAGAAACGAAAGGAAGTATAAAACGATGTGCCTGCCTGTGGCCAGAGGGCAAGAGGCAGGGCAAGAGGCGGCCATATGGAGTCGTATCGGGAGACGAGACCCAGTTACTAGAGGTTATCCGCTTAGGAAGTTACATTCCGCGCGTGGAGAAAAGTGCTATAATGTCACCTTGTCAATCATAAGCTGAGACGGTTGGGCTTCGTCGCCTATCGAGTTCGCAAGCGGGGCGACTCATATATACGCATCTGGTTGAGTTCTGCAATCGAAGGAGCCAAGCATGAAGCGCAAAAAGCAGAAGCCGAAAGAGGTCGCGACAAGGAGAGAAAGTCTCACCCGGCGCGACTTTTTGAAGGGGGCCAGCGTCGCTGTTTCCGGCGGCTTGCTGATTACGGAAGCGCAAGCGGCAGCATCTCCCCCTGGGCCGGAGGCTGTCGCCGGGCCAGGGCCTGTCCCCATTACTTTGAAGGTTAACGGTAAACCTCACAAGCTGAATCTCGAACCACGCGTCACGTTGCTCGATGCTCTGCGGCTCCGCTTGGACCTGACGGGCGCCAAGAGGGTTTGCGATCGCGGGGTCTGTGGGGCTTGCACAGTCATCATGGATGGCAAACCGGTCTATGCGTGCAACCTGCTCGCCATACAAGCGGAGGGGCACGACATCGTGACGGTCGAGGGACTCTCGCACGGCGACGAGCTACATCCCGTGATGGCCGCCTTTATTGAGCACGACGCGCAGCAATGCGGGTTCTGTACGCCCGGTTTTGTGGTGGCGTGCAAGGCCTTCCTGGATAAACATCCCAACCCCACGCTTCAGGAGATTGAAAGGGGGCTGGGGGGAAATCTCTGCCGGTGCGGGACGTACGCTGGCATTCGGCCGGCCGTGCTCGAGGCCGCCAAGTCGATGAAGGGGGGGAAAGCACATGCCTAAGTGCAAATACGATTGGCCGGAGGCAGGAGAAAGGAAACTGATTGGCAAACGGATCGGCCGCGTGGACGGGCCCGCCAAGACAAGCGGTAAGGCAAAGTACACATACGACATCAACCTCCCCGGCATGCTCTACGGCAAGATTCTGCGTTCACCTTATGCTCATTGCAAAATCACCACCTTGGACACCTCCGCCGCTGAGAGCATGCCTGGCGTGAAAGCAGTGCGCAAGATTCAGGATGTAGGCGCGGAAATTCAGTGGGCAGGCGACGAAATCGTGGCCGTGGCCGCAGAAAGTCCAGACATGGCTCGCGACGCCTTGGATAAGATCAAAATCGAATTTGAACAACTGCCCCACCTGGTTCATGAAGAAGATTTAAGCAAGGTGGGTGATCACGGCAAGACGGCAGGCGGCGAGAAGGCCGGCGACCCAGACAAGGCTTTCAGCGACCCCGATGTGGTCATTTCCGAGGGTTACTACGGCATCGCCACGATCACGCACTGCTGCCTTGAATCGCACGGCAGCGTCGCGGAGTGGACTGGTCCGGACACCTTGAAGACCTATTTTTCCACTCAAAACGTATCCGGAATACCGGGTGAAGTCGGCGAAGCACTGAGGCAGGCGGGCATTGACGTCAAGAACAACAACATTGAGACCATCTGCCAATACATCGGTGGCGGTTTCGGCAGCAAATTCGGCGCTGACCGTTGGGGCATTGAGAACGCCCGGCTGGCTAAGCTGGCGGGCAAGCCGGTCAAGCTGCTGCTCGAGCGTGATATGGACCTGGAGGTGGCAGGGGCCAGACCTTCCAGCTACGCCAAGATTAAAGTTGCAGCCAAGAAAGACGGGACGATCGTGGCCTGGCAATCGGACTCCTGGGGCACCGGAGGTCCCGCGGGCACTGGCATGCCTCCCCTTCCTTACGTCTTTACTGGCATACCCAACAAGGTCACTCGCCATACTTCGGTCAGCACCAACACGGGCCCCGCGCGTGCCTGGCGCGCCCCGAACCACCCCCAGGCGGCAGTGCTCACTATGGGCGCTCTTGAAGACCTTGCCGCCAAGCTGAACATGGACCCGCTGGAGTTCTTTTCCAAGAATGCCGATCTGGTGGGCGATCGCGCGGAGGTGTACCGGCAAGAGCTTAGCAAGGCGGCTGAGTTAATTGATTGGAAGAAGAACTGGCACCCACCCGGCCAGTCAACTTCCGGTTCCGTCAAGCGTGGCCTGGGAATCAGCCTCCACACTTGGGGAGGGCGAGGGCACAACAGCAATTGCAATGTGAACATTCATCCCGATGGCTCCGTCGAGGTAAACCTGGGGAGCCAAGACTTGGGCACAGGGACGCGGACCGTAATTACCATCGTGGCGGCAGAGACCCTGGGTCTTCCGCTCGAGGCAATCGAGCTGAACATCGGCGACACCAAGTATCCGGCCAGCGGCGCCTCCGGCGGCAGCACCACCGTAGGCGGAGTCAGCGCCTCGACTCGTCGCGGATGCGTGGACGCCCTCGATCAACTCTTCGCTGCCGTAGCGCCCAGCCTGGGGGTTCCCGCTGAAGAACTCGTGGCCGTGGGTGGAAAGATTCAGGCGAAGGCCGACTCTTCCAAAAGCCTTACCTGGAAGCAAGCCTGCGCCAAGCTGGGCGTGAAGACGATTCAGGCGACTGGCAAGAACCCCGGCCCCTGCAAGCTGGGTGACAGCGGCGTGGGCGGAGTGGAAATTGCGGATGTCTCCGTGGACACCGAGACAGGAATCGTGAAGATCAACAAGATGGTGTGCGTTCAGGACTGCGGGCTCATCATCGACCTGAAAACGGCGGAAAGCCAGTGCTACGGCGCGCTGATCATGGGCATCACTTACGCGCTCTTCGAGCAGAAGGTCATGGATGAGGCCACCGGCCGCATGCTGAATCCCAATATGGAGTTTTACAAGCTGGCGGGCATTGGCGACATCGGCGAATTGGTGGTCCACATGATGACCGGGCCGGGATATGACGAACGCGGCACGATCGGCCTGGGCGAGCCTCCCGTGATTTCGCCGGGCGCCGCCATCTCCAACGCGGTGGCCAACGCCCTCGGCGTGCGCGTTCCCACCTTACCTATCACTCCGGAAAAGGTTCTTGCCGCACTCGAGAAAGGAGGGGTAGCCTGATGCAAAATTTCGAATATGTCAGCCCCACAACCTTACAGTCAGCAGTCCACTTGTTGGCCGAAGCGCAGGGAGAGTCGGCGGTCCTGGCAGGGGGAACTGACCTGCTAAGCTTGATGAAGGACCGCATCGTAACTCCCGCGCGGGTAGTCGATCTGCAAAAACTCAAGGAACTGAAACGAATCCAATTCCAAACAGGGTCTGGTCTGCGTCTGGGCGCCCTGGTCACGTTCGACGAGTTGATCGAGAATGCCGAGGCGCGGCGGCACTATCCCGCCTTAGTGCAGGCTGCCCAAGGCGTCACCAGCCCACAGGTTCGCAGCATGGGAACGGTGGGTGGGGACCTTTGCCAGCGGCCGCGCTGCTGGTATTACCGCAATGGATTTGGCCTGCTGGCCACTTATCAGGGGAAACCCTTGGTGCCGGACGGCGAGAACCTCTACCACGCCATCCTGGGCAATTCCGGTCCCGCCTATTTCGTGAGCCCATCAAGTTTAGGTCCTGCGCTGCTAGCCCTGGGAGCAACGGTTCGGCTGCACGGTCCCGAGGGAGCGCGGGAGCTTGAAGTCGCCAAGTTTTTCGTCACGCCGGGCAGCGAAACTGAAAGCGAGCACGCGTTCAAGCCGCACGAAATTCTCACCGAGATTGTTGTGCCGCCCGCCGCCGGAATCAAGATGGCCGTGTACGAAGTTCGTCAAAAAGAGGCGCTGGATTGGCCCTTGGTGGCCGCCGCGGTGGCGCTCAGCATGAATGGGGGTACGGTCAAGAGGGCGCGCGTGGTGCTCGGTCATGTGGCTCCCGTACCTTGGCTGTCGCCGGAAGCGGAGCAGGCCTTGGTGGGAAAGACCTTTATGGCCGAACTGGCGGATGAAGCCGGAAAAGCGGCCGTGAGCAAAGCCACCCCGCTTTCAAAGAATGCCTACAAAGTTCAACTGGCCCGAGTGGCAGTGAAGCGAGCCCTGTTGCGCGCCGTGAAAGGAGAGGTCTGAAGATGCCTGAACCCACTCCTCAACCTGAAACCTCGCGTGAGCGTTGCCGTTTGTTGCGCTCCAAGTGGATGTTTATCGAAGCTGAACCCGATCCGACGGTGCCCCGCTCCGACAGCGGCATCTGTTGGTGCGTCCACACCCAGAATTGCCTTGGACCGGATGGGGATATCGTTAACATGGAAAACTGCAAGTCGGGCCGCGCCTGTTACGAGCCCCTGTAGCTGGATTTTTGTCGGGCGTGTTGCAGGGGCCACCGTGGTGGTCGCCCAGGGCGGGCGGCCACCACGGCGGCCCTGAGCCTGCCAGGATTTGGAAGGAATTCCCATCCTTCTCGTTCTTGTCCTCACAATGCGGGGTTCGATCCTCCCCGCCCCCCGCAGGGTAACTTTCCGTTTCCTCAGACATCCAATGATTGGGGCTTTTTGATAATAGGTTCGATGGAGGATACATGATGAGGAAGCTTTGTCTTTTCGCGGTTGGAGGGCTAGCTCTAATGCTGGTGTTGGCCGTCCCCGGCAGCGCAGCGATCAAGGGAGACTATATTGAAGCTCGAAGCGCCGATGTCTATACCGGCCCTTGTTTCGCCAACGGTGAAGTCGGCCTGGTGGGGAACGAGGCCATCCTGGCATGGAAGATCAAAGAAGGTGATTGGAAGGGAACGAGTTTGAACGGCCTGGGCGTTGTGGCCGTCGTGAAGGCTCATGCCACCTTGGGCGACCCTTATCATAATCCTTACCCTGCCGAATCGGTCCTGATTGTCGACCAACGGGCCTCCAGCCGGCAGCGCCTGGCCCTTCAGGATTTCGCTGCTTCCATGGCCGGGAAGCTGTTGAGCCACGTGGTTCGCGTTGACACTGCGCCCATTCAATTTGCCTTGGCTCCTGGAGAACACCACGACGTTGCCCGCCTTGTGGCCGGGAACCTGGCACGCATTGAAACACGCAGCTTGTGCAAAGGCGACGACAAGTGCGGGAACGAGTTTGTGTACTATCCACCGCTCGTTCGACTGGCACACGCCATGCCTGCGTTCACACTCGAGGATTCGTTCCAGGGCCAGGGTTTGAACGTGGTGTGGAACCACATTGATAAGCGCAGCGCTTTTGTGGGAAGCTTTGCGCTCTAGCGGTTGTGTATTTTGAATTTGGAATTTTGAATCCACTATCCGTTGTCAGTTGGCCGTGACCAGCGGGCTTGAAGCTGTGCCCCGCCCACTTCTGACGCCAAAATCCTGTCCCGTTGTTCCGCCCCGGCCGGCAGCTCCTCAGGATGACAGTGGAAAATCCTATTCTTCAAGCTGATAGATTTTCCCGGCCACATGCCGCACAATAGAAACGGGAGGCCGACCGTTCCGGCGTTCCCGCTGCTGAGTTCAGAGCATCTAAACTAATGAGGGCTAATCAATGAAACTACATCGCGCACAGGTGATGATTCTTGCCTCGCAGCTCGTGCTGGCAGGTGTGGCGTTTGGACAAACCTACAAAGTTGAAAATGCCGGAGCGCCTCCGGCCGCTGACCTCCCCAAACCCTTGCAGGATGCATTGGAACCCCAGGGAGCGCGGGTAGTAAACGGGCAAGGTGGCACGTTGGTGGAAGTATGGTTATCGAAGACGGTGCCCACCAAGTCCGGCGCGGGCAACTCCTCCGACTTTCTTTATGGCTCTTTGAGCGAAGGAGTATTCCTTGGCGTGCTGCACTTCCCCGCTCAGGGAGCGGATTTCCGCGGGCAAGCCATCAAGCCGGGATACTACACATTGCGCTACGGATTGATTCCTCAGGACGGGAATCATATGGGGGTGAACCCCACCCGCGACGTATTGGTACTCTGCCCCGCCGCTGCGGACACCGATCTGGGGACGGCGTTGAAATTTGATGATCTTGTCAAATTGGGCCGTCAGGCGTCGGGGACGCCGCACCCTGGCTTCCTGGTCGGGGCGCCGGCCAATGGAGACAGCTTTCCGGCGGTGGTCAAGGACGATCAGGGTCGCTGGAATCTGCAAGTGAAGGTTCATGGTTCAAGTGGGGATCTTCCGTTCGCTTTCACAGTGGTCGGAAAGTGGGAGGCCTGAGCGATTGATTCGTCGGTTCATTGATTCATTGAGCCGTCGAATCTCCGAATCATTGATTTGCTACGAGGAGGTTTTTGAATCTTGAATCCTTCTCGCAGGGAGCTTTGATGCACCTCTTAGAAGCACAACAACGCGGGACCACTCGGAGCGCCGGACTGCGGGCGATTGCAGCAGGGCTGACCGTGTGCGCGGTTGCGCTGGCGACTCCCCCTTTGCGCGCCGCCCAAAGCGCGCCGCGTCATTTGGCAGCCCTGGAAGGAAAGCTCCTCTCCGTCCCTGGGGAAGGGCCTGCTCTGCGAATACGCGAAAAGGATCAGCCCCTTTCCGCCACCACTACCTATCTATTCCACACTTTGCTGGACAAGCGCTTGGCCAACCGGGAAGTGCGAGTCGAGGGGACGATGCAAGCCGATGGAACATTTGAGGCCGAGCGGCTTTACACGGTCAAGGACGGAAAGCTCTACCGAGTGCGTTATTTCTGCAAAACGTGCAACATCGAGGCTCTCGAACCCGGCGATTGCGTCTGCTGCCAGCAACCCACAGAGCTCCAGGAGATCCCTGTACCCGATGACAACAACAAGTAGGCCGGCGCGGTCGGCGATCGTAATTACAGCCCTCTCCCCCTTGGGCAATTGGGCAATATAGCCCTCTCCCCCTTGAGGGAGAGGGTGGCGCCCGCGTCCGGCGTTTTCACCAGCCGACGCGTGACTGGTAAAGGAGTCCGTCCAGTTCGGAAGT